>WNGO01000096.1_pt1 | contig 53291 bp, 46 predicted proteins | sample 5400511 | NCBI WGS metagenome assembly WNGO01 (sample SAMN13153380, study PRJNA577476) | soil metagenome | isolation source: 20 cm soil or saprolite under Garry oak tree replicate 2 | place: USA:California | collected 2016-06-15 | reverse complement strand
CTCAAATGCGGCGCCAACGCATGCTTCCCGATCGACCTCCCGACGAAATACGCCGCCGTATCTCCCACCCAGATAATCACCATCGCAAACAGCAACAGCAGTGGCCCCTGCGTCCCAGACGCGTGCAGCCGAATCGCGTAGGAAAGCGGAAACGCCACCAGCACAAGACCGCTGGAGCTAATGCCTGCGGCTGGCAGTGCTTCTACGAGAGGGCGCCTGGTAAAGAGGGTAAGCGCGGCAATACCCAGCACGAACAGGAAGAACGCCCCTTCGAGCCCGGCAGCGGCATCGGGAAGCCACCAGACTCTGCGATAAGCGATTAAATCGCCCGATAGCCTGTACGCTGCCTCATCGGCCACAAGCCACTGCACAAAAATGAGTAGAAGCGCGCAGCTCGCCGTCCAAAACCGGTACGCCCGATGCCCGATCGCATCGCCCAGAGCAAAATATTCAAACAGCGCCAGCATCGTCACCAAGCCGACAGCCAGCGCTACAATCGCCGTTGATCCCCGCAGCACGATCCCCACGGCAAACGGAATCAACACAACCGCCGTCGCCACCCGCTTCCAAGTCATAGAAAAGGAATCTCCTAAGAACTCGCGGACTTCATCTCATCACTTTGGGAGAAATAAATCGCGCAGCAGAGTAGGACAGACATTTGTCTGTCCTCTTCATGCAATTGCGAGAGCAGCTCGTTCAAGAGTGGCTCCCCGAATCCGCCCATCCGCGCGACCGAATAAAAAAAACGCCGCCTCATCCTTTTTCTGTTCTTCTTTCTTTACTAACAACTTAGAACTAACAACCGAAAACTTCATTTCTCCCCAGCGACTTCATCCCATTCTCGCCGGCCCCGCTCGAGCACCGCCGGTAAGTCTTCCCGCAACAAAAAACGGTCCTGGATCAACTTCATGGCCGCTTCGGCAAACTTGCCCATGTATTGTTCGCGTGAAGCGTACCGTTCCGCGATCGAAAGCCGTGGGTCGCCGGATTTTCCGCGGTCCGATGCGGCACGAGCAAAAGGGAGAAAAGCACCGAGGAAGCTAATCCGCAGATCGGGAGCGCCAATGCTCGGATCCCTCAGGTTCCAGCCCGTGTACGTAGCTAGGGGCACTTGCAATTCCGGCAAGCGTACCCCTCCCAGGTCATTGCCATCGGCATCCGCTTGCGGAACAAAAACAACAAACGGCTTTCCAACCTTCGGAGGCTCGTTCGAAATAATTCCTGATTTCCATTGCGACCCGAAATCGAGATGGTACGCCAGGCTCACTTCATGAGGCGTATTCACGCCGGGAATTTTCGGGAATTTCCATTTGCTCAAAGGAACCAGCGTGCTGTCGGCAATTTTCGGATAAACGTTCGTCGGCGGTGGCGTCCCGTCTTTCACCCACTGGTCCATGTCCGTGATCAGCGCGCGCCAGAACCATTGGATGGGATTCGGATTGTGTCTTTGCTGCGCGGTCAACTCGGGTGACCCCGCGGTGGCCTTCGCTGGCGGAAATGCCGCGGAAAAATGCTGCAGCCCAGAGAGAAAATAAATGCGCGCATTTTCACCCGGTGCGGCGTCTTTCAATCCGTCCGCGGAGGTGTGAATCAACGACGCCGCGCGGCCCCAGTATTCGTACGAAGTATTGGTGAAGAAAATCTTTGGCGCCGTGTGCGACCTGCCCGCCGCATCCAAAAGGCCCGCTGTTTCCCCTGTTTCAGGGTCGTTCTCCGGAAGGTCCGTATACGGAAACACATCCGTTGGGAAAAAGATGCTGGAGAGCGGTTGCGCGTCGCGCGAAGGCTGCGCGAAGCGATGATTGAAGCTGCCTCGGCCGGCGCCGGCCACGTGGGCGATGACGCCGTCCATGACCTGCCGGCCCTGCTCGTCCGCGTTGAAGTTCTGGTACAGGAAATGGCGGAGGAAGCGGCCGCTTTGCGAAATTCCCACCGCATAAACGCGCCGTACCGGAGCCGTCGCCTGCGGATCGTACTTTAGATAAGACAGAAAATCGCGGACTGCAGCCAGCCCCACGCCCACAACCGCCGGATCCTTCGCCTCATAAACAACCTCATAAATCTTGCCCGGCAAAAAACCGCCGTCCAGATGCCTGCCGTCCAAATGAATGTAATGAGCATCGGCCACCAGTTTGCCCTCCAAGGAATGGGCAAAGCTCCATTGGCTGCGCGGGATGGATTGCCGCGACCCCTCGGGCGTATCGCGCACCGTAAGAACGTTTTTCGTGCTGGCAGGATCGTCGGCCGGATAGCTCTTTCCTCCGCTCGGTCCAAGCATGATGTGCCCCAGTGGCATCTCGTCTATTTTTTGCGATGGAGTAAAATCAGAGCGCACCAGCCCACGAATTTCCTTGCCTCCCGGATTACGCGCAACCGGAGCCGAGAGCCGCACTTTTTGTCCTTCTTCCGCGAGATCAAACTGCCATCCCAGCCACGCTATCGTGTACCCTTCGCGCAACAGAAATCCGTCCCCGAATTCGCCGTTTGCGTCTGAAGAATTTCCGCCGTCCACCAGCCGCAGAATTCCCCTTCCCCCGCGGTTGGAAACTTCAAACAGCACGGCGCCGTTTCCCTTGTTCATGTCCTTCGGTTTATACAGATAGAGGTCTGCGGAAAACTCCACTTCTCCTTGCGCGTTGCGCGGAGCCTTGTCCAGATCGACGACTTGTCGGTTGTGAACGTTTTCCGGACTGACCGCAAAGTATAGGCGCCCCACGATCTTCTCGTACGCGCCCGCCAATCCGAACGTCCGGCCGGCTTGCACATCCTCGCGCGAAACAATCTCCACGCGCGTAACATGCGCGTCAGCTGTCGAAACACAGAAAACGATCAGCAGCGTAAGAACCCAAACCAAACGTTGGTGCAAGGCATGCATTAGTTGCCTCCGGAAGCGCCACAGCTTACAACAGATTAGGGAGAGTGGCGCGCAGCCGTGCGGCTTCTCGTCGCCAGTTGGGGGACATTTCACTTCGCGGAAAGGAATCGAAGAATTTCATGCATGACTTTCTCTCCCTGGTCTGTTTGGAAGAGGAATTGTGCGTGCGCGGAGCCATCGACGATGATCAGGTCTTTCGGTTGGGGAGCCTTCTCATACTGTGCGCGAATTCCAGGGAGCCGCAGCCCATCAGCGTTGGCGTCATCGCGAGCCACGATGAACAGTGACGGTGCTTTGAGCTTTTCGGCGGGGCCGTTCGGTGACGCGCCCAGGAACACCAGACGATCAATCGTGCCGGGCTCCGACAGGATCGATGCGTCACCCGCTGCGCCGCCGCCCAGACTAGCGCCAACCACCGACACGGTCTTCGCGCCGGTCTTTCGCAGGTACCGTACCGCCGCCAAAACGTCCAAATACAGCGGGGCGCTCATGACGTCGGAGTCTCCTGGCCCTCGTGACTGGCCATAGCCGCGGAAGTCGATCGCCAGCACGCGAAATCCTGCCGCGGCCAGGGCTTGCGCCTGCTTCTGCCAGCTTCCTTTTTTGAAACGCCCGCCATGTGCCAACACCACGCCGCGCTCGCCTGCTCCGTAGGAGTCGGCCGAAACTACTCCGCCGTCCGAAGTCGGAAAAGAAACAGCTTTCTGCGCGTGGCCAGGCGCTGCCAGAAACAATGCGACGACAACCGTGGAAAGCGTACGCACATTGGAAGTGTACAATGGACTAAGGCCGTCACACTGGAGCGGGTCAAGGAAAGTTTTCCTTGACTTTTGTTATCTCTCTGGTACCATATTTGTTAGGGAAAACTCCTAAGCGGGAGCCGTCGCTCCCGCTTTTCTTTTTCTCGGCTCGTTTTTCAGTTTCATGCCTGGCCTGCTCAGCCAAAAACATCTCCTGTGAAATCAAGCGCTTACGGAATGCAAAATTTTGTAAGCCCTTTGTTCTGATATTCGTACATCATTGTGGGGGGGGAGTGGACTACTTCCTACCATCGACCCGCGATGAACCTTGCAGTTTCCGCTTTCTTTCAAAGCTTTATTTCTGCACAGATTTGCTGCAATGCAAGCTATTTAGAAGCAACACTTGCAGAAGTGTATGAAACACGGGGCTTTAACCGTCTTTAGAATGAACACTTACGAAAAAACAGGGGGATAGGGGTACCGCTGCTCGTCCTAGTCAAAAGAGATTAGTGCCCTGCCGCGCGCACCGGCTTCTCATCGGAAGCCGCGTCTTCGCGGATTCCGCCATAGCGCCGCTCCCGCTTTTGGTATTCCAGCAGCGCTTCGAGCAACCGCGCACGGTTGAAGTCCGGCCATAGTGTTTCTGTAACGAAAATCTCCGCGTAGGCAATCTGCCACAGCAGAAAATTGCTCACCCGCATCTCCCCGCTGGTGCGGACCAGCAGGTCCGGATCTGGCAAGCCTTCCGTGTACAAATGGCGAGAAAGCTGCTCCTCGGTGACTTTACCCTGGGTTCCGTGGCCGTTGCTTTCGGAAAGAATCGCGTTCATGGCGTCCACAATCTCCGCGCGGCCCCCATAATTCAGCGCCACGCAGAGCACCATGCCCTTGTTCCCTGCCGTTTTCTCCATGGCCTCGCGCACGTCGTTTTGCACGCCCGCGGGAAGCTCATCGATCCGGCCGAGGAACCGCATCCGGATTTGGTTCTTCTGTAGCAGCGGCATTTCCTTGCGCAGATATTCGCGCAGGAGTGCCATCAGGAAGTCGATTTCCGTCTTGGGCCGCCGCCAGTTTTCCACGGAAAACGCGTACAGCGTCAGCGCCTCGATTTTCAATCGGGCGCAAGTCTCAATCGTCGTGCGGGCCGACTGCGTCCCCGAACGATGCCCAGCGATCCTCGGCAGGTGCCGCTTCTGCGCCCAGCGCCCATTGCCGTCCATGATTACGGCGATGTGCCGCGGCAGTCGCGCCAGGTCCAGCTTTTCCCACAGGAACGCTTCTTCGGCGGTTAGCGCCCCGAGCGGGTGGGAGGACGCGACACGGAGGTTCTTGTTTTGTTTATTGTCCAACACGGAGTTATGAGTGCGTTTCCTTTACGCCGCAAAGTTATCATACGCCGCAAAGGGCGCGCAACGAAATACCCTCTCCGTGTCCTAGGAGTGAATCCCGGAGGCCGCGTTAAAACATCACCAGTGAAATAGATCGTGCAGCGACGTGTACGCCACCACCACCGTGAGCAGAATCATGGCTGCCGTGGAAATCCAGGCCACCCAGTTGAAACCTCGCGAGTTGACTTTGTCCCCCACCAGGTCGCGCCGGTTGACCAGGATCAGGATAAATATCAATACCACGGGCAGCAGAAATCCATTCAGCACCTGCGACCACAATAGGATGGTGTTGGCGTGTGCTCCCAGGAACAAGACGAGCCCTACGCCCAGGATAATGAGGGCCGTATAGAGTCCATAGAAAATCTTTGCTTCGCTGAATTTCCGGTCGATCCCGGACTCAAAACCCAGGGCCTCGCAGACCACGTAGGCCGTCGAAAGCGGCAGTATCGATGCCGCGAAGATGGACGCGTTCAACAATCCAATAGCAAACAACACGCTGGCGCCTTTGCCTGCCAGTGGTTTAAGGGCCAGCGCCGCTGTTCCCGCGTTGTCGATGTGATAGATGCCATTGACGTGGAGTGTTGCCGCCGTGCAGACAATGATGAAAAATACGATCACCATGCAGCTGATGCTTCCCACCAACACGTCATTCCGCGTGTGTCCATACTGGCGAGGACCCACGCGCTTTTCCACTACGGCTGCCTGCAAATAGAAGTGCTGCCACGGCGCGATAGTCGTGCCTACCAGGCCGGCGATGATCACTGCATACGTGGCATCAAACTTCGGTACCTCCACGAATGGCTTGATGTTTGGGACGAACTGAAGCAGTTGGGGAGGGAGCAAGTGCAATAGAGCAATCAGCCATTCCGGCTTTGCTAGGAAGGCGGAGATCACATACGAGAAATACACCATACAGACGGTCAGAAAGATCCTCTCCACCCACTTGGCAGAACCTTGAACAACCAATACCCACACCAGCACGGCCGCCAGCGGCACGGAAACGTACTTGTTGATTCCCAGAACGTCTGTGGCCCAGAACACTCCGGTAAACTCCGCCATGACGTTGCCTAGGTTCACGATCAAGACAACGGCCATCAGAAAAAATGTTACGCGAAACCCGAATTCCTCGCGTATCAAGTCAGAAAGACCTTTGCCCGTATGCGCGCCCAGCCGGGAGCACATTTCCAGGGACACGTAAAGCACCAGCGTCATCGGAATCAGTGTCCAGAGAACGGTATTGCCGAATTGCGCTCCAGCCTGCGCATACGTGTAGATGCCGCCGGCATCGTTGTCAACGTTGGAGACAATCAACCCGGGGCCGACGATCGCGAAAAACATTGCAATCCGCTTGCGAAACGGCCGCGTCGCCGCCCTCATGCGGCCAACCCTCTCGCTCCATCCCGCCCACTGGGCGGCTATGTTTGCCCGGTTCAACATTCGTCTATCGCAATGTAATTCCTTACTTCAGCAGACTTGAAACGACGTCATCCACGGTGATGGCCCCAATCGGCCGCTTCTCCTTATCAACGACTGTCAACATCCGCAAGTTATACTTGTCAAAAAGTTCGAAGACTTCTTTATCGTCCGCATTCGGCGACAAACTTAGCAGAGGCTCCATCTTCAGCTCCGTCATGCGGTGATCCGGCAATGCCAGCAGCAGCCGCGCCACGGAGACGGTGCCGGAGAACTGCGCGGAACTATCCAGCAAAACAATCGTGTCGAGCTGGTCGAGGTTGAACTCCTGCTCGCGCATCCACTCCAATACCTCATCCCGCGTTGAACCTTCGCCTACGAAGGCGAAATCAGTGTTCATCATGCCGCCGGCCGTTGCGGGATCGAACTCCAGCAACTCGCGGACTTCATCGGCTTCCTGGCCCGGCATCTCATGCAGAAGTTCCTCGGAAGTTTCCTTGGACAAATCTCCCAGAAGATCGGCTGCCGCGTCCGGGGCCATTTCTTCCAGGATGTCTGCCGCCTTCTCCGGATCCAGTTTTTCCACGATTTGCGTGGTCAGCCGCTCGTCCAACTCCGCGAGGACCGCCGCGGCGGTTTCCTCATCCAGCGACGCGATAATTCCCTGCCGCTCCGCCGCTGAGAGATCTTCCATGATCTCCGCGATGTCCGCGGGGTGCAGGTCTTCAAGTTTTTCATGCGTGATGCGCAATTTCAGCCGGCGCATGGGATCCGGCTCGACAAGATTCACAAACTCCCAGCGAATCGCGCCTTGCGGCAATTTGCTCTGCAGCTTGCGAATCACTCTGGGAGGCACAACGCCCTGCAGGAGCCTCCGCACTGCTCCCGGGAGTCCCACATCCACTTGCGACAAACGCAGCTCGACGTTGCCATTCGTTCGAAACGGGGTCAGATCGACGTCATTGACGCGCACCACTTTTCGCCCGCGCGTATCGATGATCTGCTGGTCCAGCAAATCCTTTTGGACCGCCAGCCACGACTCATTCGGCCGGTAGAGCTCCAGTGCCCGCTCACTGACGTTCAGCTCCAGTTTTCCGACTGCCACCGACGCAACCTGATTGTGTTTCGCTACCAGCGGCTGAAAATGGCCGCGCGACAACAGGTAGTGCGACACGCGATTGGGGGCTTCCGCGGGTTCGATAAAAAATTCGCGCACTCGCCCGACGTAATGGCCGCCGACATCGTAGGCCTTGGCGCCCATCAATTCTGTTGCGTAGAGATCCATACGCTTTCCTCCCCGCGCGTCTCCGTAATCGTTCGAACGCCTTCCGTTTCGAACTCATCCCGGCAACAAAAAACCCGCGCACCGAATAACCTCGGCGGCGGGCAAGTACCTCACACAAATGGACTTACCTTTAGCCGCCAGTGAACCCTCCCCACCCGACCGCTCGCGCCTTGGCTTGCGCTACGCGCGAAAAAACTGGGACATCCGGCCGTTGGACCATTTTCTGGTCACACCGCGGCCTGGACCTACCAGGGCCAGGTTCGAGTTCGCTGCCCATACTCATGGGGACGAGATTTGCTCCGTTACGTGACTGTTTTGTAGTCACAGTTGCATTGATAAGCTGCGTCCTTCGCGAAGTCAACAGAAAAAGGGCTCGCGAAGAGATTTTTTTGTTCGAGTGGCGTTGTAAAGCGTCACTTGCGGTTCGGGAAGAGCATGTGACGGGGTTCCTCGCCCTTGCGGCGGCAGTCTTCCATGTATAGGCGGAGGTAGTTCTTCAAGACGTAGTCGCGTTTCGAATAGCCTAGTTCCTGGGCAGCTCGATCGATCGCCTCGGCGGGACCCTCCAGCTCCACAAACGTGCCGATAGGAGTTTCGTCGAGTTCGATCAGGAGGCCCTTGGCCCAGGCTTTCGAAGCAGGCAGCCGGAAGGTGGTGCGGTATTTTTCATAACGAAACCAGCCGCTCATCCCCATCCCCTCGAAAATCCTGGCCAGATTTCCGGACTCAGCCACTTCGACTTCAATTTCGTCCCGGACTTTGTAAAAACCATCAGACGCGCCTCGCAACTCCGCGGCCGCTGGTTGCGTCATTGGTTGCTTAAAGGTCAGGATCACGCGCTGCTTCGGCCCCACCTTCATTGCTTTCCCCCGGACTTCGGGTGTTTCCGTCCGAATGCGTAGCAGTTGGCCGTGCTTGGCAAGTCCGCCCTGGGGCGTATCGAAAATTACATTTTCCTCGTGAACCTTGGAAGTGCCCGGGCAAGCGGGACGCGCTCCCATGCGCTTCAACGCGCGATGAAACGCGGGCACGTCGCTGATTTTCAGTTTGATTTCCGTTTCTCTTGCCATCGAGTTTTTCATACTCTGCAGCAGGCTGCTTTCTCCCGCCGCCGAGTTCCGATAGTATAGCGAACGAACCAGATTCATTCCGCGCGTCGTATCAGCCCGCCGCGCGTCGACGTTGGCTGCATCACAGCCTTCGTATAAAAGAGACGTATGAACCCGGACGCCAATATCGCGACGCCATTGCCAGCCCAGGAAATCTCGACACCCGCGGTTCCCCAGCCGCCGGTTGCCCGCCGGGAACCTGTAGAGCATGTGATGCATGGCGACCGCCGTGTGGACCATTACGCCTGGCTGCGGCAGAAAGAAAATCCGGAAGTCATCGTCTATCTGAAGGCCGAGAACGCGTATACCGACGCCATTCTGAAGCCCACGGAACCCTTCCAGGAGAAGCTCTATCAGGAAATGCTGGGACGCCTTCTGCAAACGGATCTCTCCGTTCCCTATCGGCTACGGGGTTATCTCTATTTCACCAAAACGTTCGAAGGAAAGCAGTACTCGTTCCATTGCCGACGGCGCGATGTGGAAGGCGCTCCGGAAGAACCGCTCCTGGACTTGAATTTGCTCGCGGAAGGCCACTCGTTCCTTGGATTAGATTGCTTCGAGGTTAGCGACGACAATCAACTGCTCGCTTATTCGACAGATACCATGGGATTCCGTCAATATGTGCTGCAAGTCAAAGACCTACGCAGCGGGACTACTTACACCGAGCGTTTAGAACGAGTCACCAGCGTTGCTTGGGCGTCGGACAATCGCACATTGTTCTACACCGTCGAGGATGAGACAACGAAGCGCTCTCACCGGCTGTATCGGCACGTGCTGGGCTCGACCGAACCCGACGTTTTACTCTACGAGGAAACCGACGAACGATTTCGAATCGAAGTGGAACGCGCACGCAGTGGCGCTTTTCTTCTTCTAACCGTCGCGAGCCATACGGCAAGTGAAGTTCGCTACTTGCGGGCCGACCAGCCGAGCAGAGAATTCCGGCTTATCGCTCCGCGCAAGGACAATCACGAATACTATGCGGAACATCATCCAGGGCTGCTTGCCGCGGGACATGCCGGGCCGGCGGGGGATTCGAATGACGGAGTGTTTTACATTCGAACGAATTCCGGCGGGCGAACCTTTCGCCTGATGGCAGCTCCAGCGAGCGACCCGCGCCGGGAATTCTGGGGCGAGATTATCCCCAATCGGCCGGACGTTATGCTGGCTTCTGTAGAGTCTTTCCAGACGCACCTAGTGCTCTTCGAACGCGAGGGCGGCCTGCCATGCCTGCGCATCGTGGATTTGACGGCGGCTGCCCCAAACGCCCTTGCGGCCTCGCATCGCATCGAATTCACCGAGCCCGCATACAACGCTTCCATTGGTGAGAATCCTGAATTCAGCGCATCCCACGTGCGGTTCCAATACGAATCATTCGTGACGCCGCGCTCCATCTTTGACTACGACGTTCGTACGCGGGAACGAAGCGTGCGGAAGCAGCAGCCCGTTCTAGGCGGTTACGATCTGGCGCAGTACGTCAGCGAGCGCCTACGTGCCATCGCTTCCGACGGGACGCGAGTGCCGCTTTCCATCGTCCACCGCCGCGATACGCCGCGCGATGGCTCCGCACCTCTTCTTCTCTATGGTTATGGCAGCTATGGAATCTCTGTTCCGATCAATTTCAGCTCGAACCGGCTGAGTTTGCTGGACCGCGGCGTGATTTACGCCGTCGCTCACGTCCGCGGCGGCGGCGAACTAGGGAAGCCGTGGCACGACGCGGGGCGCATGAGAAAAAAGCACAATACGTTCACGGACTTCATCGCCTCGGCCGAACATCTGATTGCGCAGCGCTACACGACGCCGGAAAAACTCGTCATCGAGGGCGGCAGCGCTGGCGGCCTGCTCATCGGCGCGGTCACCAACATGCGTCCTGAACTCTTTCGCATGGTCATCACACACGTGCCTTTCGTGGACGTGCTGAACACCATGCTCGACGCGTCGCTGCCGCTGACCGTCGGCGAATACGAGGAATGGGGCAATCCGCAAATCGCGCAAGACTATTTTTATATGAAGTCCTATTGTCCGTACACCAATTTGGAGCGGAAGGCTTATCCGGCGATCCTGGCCAAAACGGGGCTGAATGACAGCCAGGTAATGTACTGGGAGCCGGCGAAATACGTCGCAAAAATGCGGACGCTAAAAATGGACGCGAATCCTCTGCTGCTCAAGATCAACATGGGAGCGGGACACGGCGGCGCTTCCGGCCGGTATGACTATTTGCGAGAGATTGCGTTGGACTATGCTTTCTTGCTGACGCAACTCGGTATAAAGGAATGATTCTCTGCTGACGCAGCAAGGATGAGCGAGCCAACAACACCGTTGATGCAGCAGTATCACGCCATCAAGGCGCGTTACCCGCATGCCTTGTTGCTTTTCCGCCTAGGCGATTTCTACGAACTGTTTTACGAAGACGCGATGATTGCCTCGCGCGAGCTGCAGATTACGCTCACTTCGCGCAACCGCGAAAAGGGCCAGCCCATTCCCATGTGTGGAGTTCCCTACCACGCCGCAGAGGGCTACGTCGCGCGCCTGATCCGATCCGGATTCAAAATCGCGATTTGCGATCAGATGGAGCAGCCCGGACCGGGCAAGAAACTCGTGCGCCGCGAAGTGGTGCGGGTGATCACACCGGGCACGGCCACCGACGTCGCGCTTCTTGACGCGCGCGAAAATAATTTCCTTGCCTCGGTCGCCAAACATGCGTCGGGTTCGCCTGTTGGCCTGGCTTTCGTCGATCTTTCCACTGGTGAATTTCAGGCCACGGAATTCTCAGGCGCGCGCGCAGACGATGATCTTCGCGACGAACTGCAATTGCTGCGTCCCAGGGAAACCCTGCTGCCGCGGCCACAACAGCTTTTCGAGACGGCAAAAACATCGCTTCTTGAAGGCGTCGGCGGAGTGGAATCGCGCCTTGAAGACTGGATCTTTCAGTGCGACTACGCGGAGCGGATTCTGCGCGAACAGTTTGGCGTTGCCGAACTTACGGGCTTCGGCCTTGACGATCATTCGCAAGCGATGGCCGCTGCCGGGGCCATTGTCCACTATTTACGAGAGAACGCCGCGCGCGGCGACCGCTCTGGCGGCGCACATGAAAACGTGCCTGCCTCCGGCGTTGAAGCATTGCAGCATCTCGACCGCGTCCGCTACTACGAGCAACACGACACTCTGGTCCTTGATCCCGTTTCTGTGCGCAACCTGGAGCTGCTCACGCCAATCTTCAGCGAGGAAGCTGGCCGTCCGAGTGGCCCCACCACGCTGATTGCCGCACTTGACGCGACTGTGACCGGCATGGGCGCGCGCCTGCTGCGCTCCTGGGTTCTCCGCCCGCTCATCGAGAGCGAATCCATCGACGCCCGGCTCAATGCCGTCACACATCTTGTCCAACAAACCGTGGTCCGCGGCGAAATTCGCAAGGAACTCAAAGGCATCCTCGACCTCGAACGCCTCACCAGCCGCATCACGCTGGGCCTTGCGACGCCGCGTGAACTCGTGGCGTTGCGCAAGTCGCTTTCACAGCTTCCCGTGCTGAAAAATTTCCTCACGCCTCCTCCCGCCGGGGGCAGCGAACTTCTACGTCAACTTCATCAGGAAATCGACGAGCTTGCCGATGTTCGGGAGCGGCTCGAACGCGCCATCGCTGACGAACCGCCGGCGCTCGCCACTGATCCCGGGATGATTCGCAGCGGTTACCACGCGGAACTCGATGAACTGCGCGACCTCAGCCAGCGCAGCAAACAGATCATCGCCGCCATGGAAGAGCGCGAACGAAAACGCACCAACATCGGCTCGCTGAAGATTCGCTTCAATCAAATCTTTGGCTACTACATTGAAATTTCAAAAGCAAACCTGCATCTGGCTCCGGCGGACTACGAACGCAAGCAGACGCTGGTGAATGCTGAGAGGTTCACTTCCACCGAGCTAAAACAATATGAACGGAAGATATTGGCTGCGGACGAGCGCATCCTGGAAATCGAGCGGCAGCTTTTTATCGATGTGCGTTCTTCGGTGGCGGCGAAAGCGGCGCGTTTGCGACGTACTGCCGCCGCCGTCGCGCAGATGGACGTCCTTACTGCGTTCGGTAAATTGGCTGCGGATCGCGGCTATTCGCGACCCGAATTCAACGCTACCGGCGAGCTTCTTATCATCGGCGGGCGCCATCCGGTGATCGAAGAATTGTTGCGCCAAAAAGGCGAGCGCTTCGTTCCCAATGATCTGTGCTTCGAACCCGGGCGGCAGCAGCTTCTTCTCATCACTGGCCCCAACATGGGCGGCAAATCCACGTATCTGCGGCAGTCCGCGCTGATCGTGCTGATGGCGCAAATGGGCAGCTTCGTTCCCGCGCGCCAGGCAAAGCTGCCCATTACCGACCGCATCTTCACGCGTATTGGAGCCAGCGACAATCTTGCGCGCGGACGGTCCACGTTTCTCGTGGAGATGAGCGAAGTCGCCGCTATCCTGAATCACGCTACTCCGGCGAGTCTTGTGCTGCTCGATGAAGTCGGTCGCGGCACGGCCACATTTGATGGGCTTTCTATCGCCTGGGCCGTCGTGGAACATCTGCAAAAACACACGCATGCGCGCACGCTTTTCGCCACGCACTATCATGAGCTGACAGAACTCGGCGACCTGCTGCCCGCGGTAAAAAATGTTCACGTCTCCGTGAAAGAAACGCCTAGCGAAATCATTTTCCTGCGCCGCGTGGAGCCCGGCAGCGCGGACAAGAGCTACGGCATCGAAGTGGCGCGACTCGCCGGACTTCCTCGTAGCGTGATTGAGCGAGCCCGCGAAGTCTTGAGAAGACATGAACAGAGCGAACACGAACTCAGCGAGACGCTTTCGCCCGGCGCTTCGGACACGGAGAATGCGAACGGCAATCAGCACGTGCTCTTCACTGCTCTGGACCGCGAGGTGCTCGAAAAGTTGCGCGGTGCTGACCTCGACCAGTTGAAGCCGCTTGATGCGCTCAATCTCCTTGCGGAATTGAAAAAACAAATTTCATGAGCCAAAAGGCAATGCTTGTTCTCGGCATGATGTCCGGCACGTCTGCCGATGGTATTGACGTTGCCCTTGCGCGCATTTCTGGCGCGCCGCCAAATCTGAGCGCCAAGCTGATCGGCCATGCTTCCGTTAGGTTTCCTGGCCAGCTTCGCAAGGAAATTCTTCGCGTTGGGGAACAGCTCCCCATTAGCGCAGGCGCGCTTAGCCAGTTGAATTTTCGTTTGGGAGTGCTCTTTGCCGACGCCGCTCTTGCCGCTTGCCGTAAATTTCGCGTGGCCCGAGGACGCATCTCGCTGATCGGAAGCCACGGCCAAACCATTTTCCATCAAGGGTGGCCTGTTTCCTGTTTCGGTTCACCGACCGCGTCCACGCTGCAAATCGGCGAGCCGTCAGTTATCGCTGCGCGCACCGGGATCGCCACGATTGGTGATTTTCGCCCCGCGGATATGGCTCTCGGTGGCCAGGGGGCGCCGCTTGTTCCTTACGTGGACTATCTACTTTACCGCCATGTGAGACTGGGCCGCGTTTCGCTGAATCTCGGTGGCATCGCCAACATCACCGTTCTCCCGCGCGCAGCCAAGCCACAGCAAGTTTTCGCTTTCGACACCGGACCCGCCAACATGCTCATCGACGCCCTGGTGTCGCATTTCACGCGCCGCCAGCGCTTTGACAAAAACGCGCAACTCGCCGCGCAAGGCCGCAGCAATCCCGCGCTCCTCGATGAGTTTTTGCGCGACCCTTATCTGAAACTTGTGCCCCCCAAGTCCACTGGGCGCGAATATTACGGCCACACTTATCTGAAGAAAATCCTCGCGCTCGGCCGGCGCCATCGCGCAAAACCCAACGATCTCATCCGTGCCGCGACCATTTTCACCGCACTGTCAGTCGTTGATGCTTTAAATCGTTTCGTCCTGAAGAAGGAGAAAATCGACCAGCTCATTGTTTCAGGTGGTGGCGCGCACAACCCGTTGATCCTTGCCCAGCTTTCTGCCGCGCTTCCCGGCATCGAAGTCCTGCCCTCTTCCCGGCTAGGCGTTCCCGAAGACGCCAAGGAAGCCTTCGCCTTTGCGCTCCTAGCCTACGAAACGTTTCACCAGCGCCCATCAAACCTGCCCTCCGCGACCGGCGCGCGCGGGCCAGCAATCCTCGGTAAAATCTCTTATGCCCCGCCGCGCTAACGTTTCTTACTCAAGGCCCCGTTTTTTCGTTACGTCGCTGCTTCCTTACTTCATTGCTTCGCTTTGTGTTGCTTCCTGTTCCCATTCCTCTCACAGCGATCCTTCTTCGCTCACGTTTCTCATTGAATCCAGTCCCACGAACCTCGACCCGCGCTTTGCCACTGATTCGCAATCGCAGCGTCTCGATGGATTACTCTTCAACGGCCTGCTCGGCCACGATAATCAAATGAATTTCCGCGGCGATCTCGCGGAATCCTGGCATACTCCGAATCCGGTCACATATGTTTTCCATCTCCGACGCGGCGTTCGTTTCCACGACGGCCGTCCGCTCACGTCCGCCGACGTGAAGAGCACGCTCGACTTTATCGCCAACCCTGCAAACAAATCGCCCAAGCGCGGCGCTCTTCGATTGCGGAGTTCCATTGAGACTCCCGATGCTGCCACGGTTGTCGTGCACCTCACTGAACCTTACGCCTCATTTACCGTGAATCTCATCGCGACCGCCGTTGGCATCGTTCCCGCTAACGCGGGCGCGGATTTTTCTCGCCATCCCATCGGGTCGGGCCCGTTTCGTTTCGTGCAGCAGTCGCAGGACGAGGAAGTGGTCGTGGAGCGCAATCCCGAATATTTCGGAGGCGCACCGTCGCTTTCTCGCGTCGGTTTCCGCGTCGTACCGGACGCCGTCGTTCGCGCACTAGAACTTCGGAAGGGTTCTGCCGATCTGGAAATGAGTTCCCTTTCGCCGGACATTATTCCCGTTCTCGCGCGCCGGCCCGATCTAGACGTCAGCGATCGCAGCGGAACGAATCTCAACTTATCTCGGACTTAACCTCAAAGATGGACTTTTGTCGAATCGCGAAACTCGTAAGGCGCTCGCTTTTGCGACGGACCGTGAAGCGCTCATTCGCTACCTTCTTCATGGGCAGGCGAAGTTAGCCGCACACGCGCTGCCGCCGGATCATTGGGCTGCTGAACCGAATGTCACACAATATCCTTACGATCCCGCACGCGCTGAACAGATTCTCGCGGCTGCGGGATTCCCGCGAAGGCAGGACGGCACGCGCCTGCACCTTATGTTGAAATGTTCGACCGACGAGCAAGCGCGCCTCATTGACGCAGCGCTTCAGGAACAATGGCGGCGCGTCGGCGTCCAGCTCGAGGTGCGGCCGCTCGAACTAGCCACGCTGTTCTCCGACGTCGCCAAAGGAAATTTTCAGCACACCTACCAGCGATGGGTGGGCGCCAACACCGATCCGGATTTTTTGAATATGGTTTCTCGTCGAAGCGCTTCCCGCCCGATGGCGCGAATCGCGGGCACTATCGCAACGCGCGTATCGACGCGCTCACCGACCAGATTCGCGTGGAGATGAATCAGGAGAAAAGGAAAGCTCTATGCAGTGAGGTTCAGAAAATTCTGCCGGACGATCTTCCGTACTTGCCGCTGTGGTTCAACGATATCGTTTCTGTCCATCGCCGCTCGCTCGGCGCTGTCGATCTGCCTTCCACTGGAAACTACAACTTCCTGGCAACCCTTAGACGGCTGGAAAGTAGTCGCCGAATCCTGTCTCGCGTGGCGTGGTCAAAGTCCGTCCTATTCCAGCGCCTTCGCGATCTGTGCCACGGAGATGGCCCCTTCGCGGCCGATTCGCCAGGTGTCGCCATTTAATTCCACTATGGTCGAAGCGAGCGTCCCGCCGGTTTCGCCGGTGTCCAGCACGAGCGGCACGCGCAAACCAAGCTGCTTCATCACCTGTTCCGCATTCGAGCACGACGGAAAGCCGGAAATGTTGGCACTAGTTCCCGTAACCGGGCCATCGAATTCGTCGATCAAGCGACGCACCACAGTGCTGTTGGGCCAGCGCAACGCGATGCGTCCTGTGCCCGCGGTCACCTTGAGCGGGATGCGCTGCGCCGCGTTCACCACTAGCGTCAAGCCTCCTGGCCAGAACGCTTGCGCCAGGCGCAAAAATTTGCGCGGCGCTTCGCGCGCGAGCAGAACGGCTTGTTCAATCGAATTCACGAGGATAGGCAGCGCCCGCGTCTCCGGGCGCCCCTTCACACGGTAAATTTCGTCAACGGCAGCAAGATTGAAGGGATCGGCCGCTAGCCCGTAGAAGGTGTCGGTGGGAATGGCAATCACACTTCCGCGGGTAATAAAATCTGCCGCATAACGCAGCAGCTCCGGTTCTGGAGATTGTGCATTGACGCGCAGCAGTTCAGCTGGCAATTTTTTGGCCTTTGGCGAAGTCGTGACGCCACCGTGCAGCGCGCGCTGGTGCTGCCCTTATTTGGGCGACGCTACCATACCCCCTCAACACGGCGCAATAAGAGCTTATCGTTGAGCCAGTTTCCACGTGACATCTCTACGGCGGGCGCCGCGGCAATCCGTGATTGGCTTCCCAGAGCGGAAATTTGCTACGCTCCACGGTAATGGCTGCGCCAAGCAAAGTCGCACGAAACCCTCGCCCCGTTGGCGAGCCTGCGCTCCTCGCTAGCCGCGACAATCGCTGGCTCAAGGAGTTCCGCATGACTCTGCGCGGCGGGTTGCCTACGGAAAATGGGTTCGTCGGCGTTGAGGGCGTACGTCTAGTTGAAGAAGCGCTGCGTTCCGGCTGTCGCATTCAAGCGGTGCTCTTCAGCGAATCCGGCGAACGCCATCACGAACGTCTTTCGTCCTTCATCGACCGGCCCGAGATGGCTTTTCCCGTCCTCCGCACCACTGATCGCCTCTTTGAAGGCCTCGCCGACACCGAGCACCCGCAAGGCGTCGCCGCGTTGGTGCAGCCTCGGGAAACATCGTTCGATGACCTCGTGCGCGCTCCCGGTTCAGCCTGCGCTCCTCTGCTTGTCGTCTTGGCAGGCGTTCAGGATCCCGGAAACGTGGGAACGATCCTGCGCACTGCTGCGGCCTTTGGCGCGACGGGCGCTGCTACCGTTGCTTCCGGCTTCAGCGGCACCGCAAATCCTTTCTCGCCGAAAGCTCTGCGCGCCTCCGCTGGTGCGGCTTTGCATCTCCCTATTCTCGCGGGCATATCGCTTCCAATTTTGCTCGCGCAGCTTAAGGTCGCGGGAGTTCGCACTCTCGCATCGAGTGTTCACGAACCACGCGACGGTGACCAGCCGCTGCTTGCGCCTTGGGAGGTCGATTGGTGCCAGCCGGTGGCGCTTCTCGTTGGCAACGAAGGCGCCGGTCTTCCCGCGGAAATCGAGCGCGGAGCTGACGCGCGCATTCGCATTCCGATGGCCGGTGGCATCGAATCGCTGAATGCCGCCGCAGCTGCCGCCGTCGTTTTTTACGAAGCCGCCCGGCAAAGAAACTCAGCCGCCGCGATGGGCATCCAAACGTCTGCTCCTTCGCGGTCGCCAGAAAAAACGTGAGCCTCTTCTCCAAACTCCCGCTATCCGCGGAACCCGACGTCCCCGCCGCCAACCAGCCGCTTGCTGAGCGCATGCGTCCGCGTACGCTCGACGAATTCATCGGCCAGGAAAGACTTCTTGGTTCGGGCAAGCCCCTCCGCGTTCAAATTGAAAGCGACAATCTTGGCTCCATGCTCTTCTGGGGCCCGCCCGGATGCGGAAAAACCACCCTCGCCCGCCTCATCGCACGATTGACGCGTTCCGAATTCGTTTCTTTCAGCGCCGTTCTCGCCGGCATCAAGGAAATCAAGGAAGTGATGGCCGTCGCCGAACATAAATCCCGCTCCGGCCATCGCACTATCGTCTTTGTCGACGAGGTTCACCGCTTCAACAAAGCCCAGCAGGACGCTTTTCTCCCGCATGTCGAGGCGGGCCACATCATCTTCATCGGCGCGACCACCGAGAATCCCTCGTTTGAAGTCATCTCGCCGCTGCTCTCGCGCACTAAAGTCTACGTTCTTGAGCCGCTGACGACGCCGCAAATCGTCGAGCTTCTGCGCCGCGCCCTCAAGGACAAAGAGCACGGCTTGGGCAACGAAGCTGCGGAAGCGTCTGACGACATCCTCTTCCGTATCGCGTCGTTCGCGAATGGCGACGCTCGCGGCGGCTACAACACGCTCGAGCTTGCCGTGCGGGGCGCCCAGCCCAATGAGAAAGGGGCGCGCGTCATCACTCCGGAACTTCTCGAAGACGTGCTGCAACGAAAGCTGCTTCGCTACGACAAAGCCGGCGAAGAACACTACAATCTAATTTCCGCGCTGCACAAATCCGTCCGCAATTCCGATCCTGACGCCGCTCTTTACTGGCTCGCGCGCATGCTGGAATCCGGCGAAGACCCGCTCTATCTCGCGCGCCGCATGGTGCGCATGGCCAGTGAAGATATCGGCCTCGCCGAACCCGGCGCCCTCGCCGTCACGCTCGCCGCCAAAGACGCCTTCGATTTCCTGGGAGCGCCCGAAGGCCATCTCGCCCTCGCGCAAGCCGCCGTGTATCTCTCGCTCGCGCCAAAGTCCAATGCCGTTTACACCGCGTACGGCGAAGTCATCGAGGACGTTCACAAAACCGAAGCCGAACCTGTGCCTCTCCACATCCGCAACGCGGTCACCGGACTCATGAAAAACATCGGCTACGGCAAAGGCTACAAGTACGCCCACAATTTCGATGATAAAGTCACGGACATGACTTGTCTCCCCGACAACCTCGCTGGCCGCACCTACTACCAGCCCACCGACCAGGGCTTTGAACAGCGCCTGCGCCAGCGCTTCGACGAAATTCGCAAGCTAAAATCAAAAGCGGCTCGCGAAACATAGGTGATCCGATGAAACGCCCCGCTCTACTTTTCGCACTTCTGCTCTGCTGCTCCGTCGCAGCTGGTGGCGATGCGCCCAAGCGTCCCCGCGTCTTCGGCATCGCGCGCGTTCAAATTTTGACGAGCGACATTTCGGCGGCGCGCTCCTTTTACAGCAAAGTTTTGGGTCACGCCCACGATTGCAATTGGTGCGAAGGTCTTCCTGGTCGCAGCTTCTTAGTAAACCTGAATCAGGGTATCGGACTCTCCCCAGACCCTTCACCTGCTCGTTCAGACCGCATCGAAGAAATCACCTTCGCCACGGACAGTGTCCGCGAACTCCGGCGCTATTTGACGGAAAAGAAGATTCAAATCAGCGAATCAGGCGAAAAAGACAAAGCAGCAGGTCCATTCCTCTCCGTCGTCGATCCCGAGGGGCACCACATTAGCTTTATCCAGTCCCTTGGCGTTACTGCTTTGAAGCCAGGCTATCCACCGGAGCCACCAATCAAACTTCGCATCATTCACGCAGGCATCATCGTCCACGACCAAGTCGCCGAAGACCGCTTCTATAAGGACCTTCTCGGCTTCCACGTCTACTGGCACGGCGGAAGGAAAGAAGACGAAACCAGCTGGATCGACATGCAGGTTCCCGACGGCACTGACTGGATTGAGTACATGCTCAACGTCTCGCCAAGCGCCGACCACCACACGCTCGGCGTAATGAATCACATTGCTATCGGGGTTGCGGACATCAAATCGGAAACAGCTCGTCTCCGCGAGGAGGAAGTTGTTCCAATCCTCGAACAACCCAAGATCGGCCGCGACGGCAAGTGGCAGCTCAATCTCTACGACCCCGACGACACTCGCGTCGAGTTCATGGAATTCACGCCCACACAAAAACCTTGCTGCTCGGAATATACTGGCCCTCACCCGAAACCATGACTTGCCCCTTCGCTCGCAGCCGCTTCCGGTGGCTTCGCCAATTCTGCTCTCTGTTCTGTCTTGTCGCCGGCTGCTGTTCTCTGCCTGCCGCGCGCGCCCAGAATCTCGACAAACCGCTCCAATCCATCGACGAAGACATTACCGCCTTCGCTTACGCCCCTGACGGCCGCATCGCCTATTCCGTCTATCGCCGAGTGAAAACAAAAGTTTACGACGCGCTCGAGCACGACGACATCTGGATCCAGGACGCCGGCGGAAAGCGCCGCCGTCTGCTCGAAGGACAAAAATACACGCGCGGCACGCAACCTTTCAGCTATCTCGTCGACGGGTTCCGCTGGTCGCCCAACGGCCATTTCCTCCTCGCGGAGCTCTTCACCACGACGGTTCTCGATGACAGCGGCAAGACGGAAGACTCTTTCCAGACCATGGCCTTCGATGACTCCGGCCGCGAAATCCACATCAACAAAGGAGAGAACGTCATCCTGGACGCTGCCAATCCTTTCTTTCTTCCCGACAACGCTACCATTGCTTTTCTCTCCGAAGCCGTGAAGCCCCGACAGCTCTTCTCCCTGAAATCCGTGCGAATTGATATCGGCCCCCTCAAATCTCCCCACGATGGCCGCACTTTCCGCGACGTCTCAACTATTCCGGGAACTGTTTCTATCGTGGCTGTCGAGCAAGATCGCGCCATGAACGGCCCCAATCGTCTCCAGCGCCTCGATCTCTTCACCGACAACGACAAGGAGCTTGCCACGCTCGAGGGCTACGAAGGAGGGCTTAGCGTCTCTCCCAGCGGGAAAAAGGTATCCTATTTTATCGACAAGGAAATTCTTGAAGTTCGCGATCTCACTTCGCCTAATCGCGTTGCGCGACTTCGTATTGGTTTGGGCGTCTTTCGTTGGGCTCCCGACGAATCACGCATCGTCCTGAAGCGTGCTCTCGAGAAAAAATCCGGCGATCTCGTCTGGATTGACCTTCCACCGCTCGCGCCGATTCCCGCGAATCACGAAATTCCTGTCGCGCAGCCTACGCCTATCCCCATCCTTCACGGCCTCAGCTTCCGCGATTTCGCCATCTCCCCCGATGGCCACTCCATCGCCGTCATCATCCCCGGCAAGCGCAACCTCCTCGTCTTCTCACTTCCTCGCTGATTCTTCTCTGCGCCCTCTGCGTTAAATCCCTAAAATGAAAAACCCGCGCAAAATCCACGCGGGCCACCCATAACGCGAATTGTCACTCCCCTATCGCCTCAGCTCTCTCACTCTCCTTCGATGCTCCACCAAGATGCACGCATCCTCAATCACCGTTAGCCCAGCCGCACGCGCCTTCTCCGCCGCCTCTTCGTTCTCAACCCCCATCTGCATCCAAACCACTTTCGCGCCGATTCGAATCGCGCTCTCCACCACCGGCGGCACTTCCTCCGCGCGCCGGAACACATTCACAATGTCAATTTTTTCCGGCACATCTTCCAGCCGCGCATAACTTTTCTCCCCCAGCACTTCCGTTTCGTTCGGATTCACCGGAATAATCCGGTATCCCACGCCCTGCATATACTCCGTCACGCCATGACTTGGCCGCATGGGATTCGAGGACAACCCGACCACCGCAATCGTCTTGTAATTTCTCAGGAGTTCGAGAATCGCATCGGCGCTGGCATCTGCACCATCCGGGAGCAGCACTCTCATCGCGCGGCGAGTTCGCCTTTGCCCGCGCGTTTCAGAATCACCCGCGCCATGGCCAACAAACATTTGTCATTTTCTTCTGCCGTTCCCACCGAAATGCGAATCGCTTCCGGGAATCCCATCCATCCCAGAGGCCGCACGATCACGCCCATCTGCAGCAAATCATCGCTCAGCGCCTTCGCATCTGGCCCCACGACCATAAACACAAAATTCGCTTCGCTCGGTACCGGCCGGAAACCCAGCTTCGCCAAGCCCTCGCTCAACCGTTGGCGCTCCTCCGCATTCGTCTCGATACACCGCGTCACGTGCTCTTGGTCGTCCAGCGCCGCGAGCGCCGCCGCCTGCGCCACTCCCGACGTATTGAACGGCGTTCGCAATTTATTCATTGCCGCGAGCAGCTCGGGCCGGCCGATAGCGTAGCCAATGCGCAATCCCGCCAAACCATATACTTTTGAAAACGTGCGCAGGATCAGCAGATTCTTTCGCTCGCGATAAGCTTCTACGGAATCCCGCAAGCCCATGCTCACCGCGTAGTGGATGTACGCCTCATCCAGCACCACCAGCAGCCCATCCGGAACCGCCGTCAGAAATTCGTCGAAATCTTCTCGCCCAAATGCGCTGCCCGTCGGATTGTTCGGATTCGCCAGATAAATCACGCCTGTATTCGGCGTGATGGCCTTCGCCATGGCCTGCAGGTCAAAGGCAAACTCCCGCTGCGGCACGCGCACCAGCTCCGCGCCGCTCGCGCGAATCGCCACGGAAAACGGCGCGTACGTTCCTTCCGACGTCAGCCCCTGTACTCCCGCCCGCAACAACACTCGCGCCGCCAAATCAATCAGCTCGCTCGATCCAAGTCCGATGAAAAGCTCTTCCGGCGAAACGCCGTGCCTTTCCGCCAGCGTTTGCCGCAACGCGTGCGTCCCGCCATCCGGATACCGATTCGCATCAGCCAGCACCGCCTTCGCGGCCGCAATCCCTCTAGGCGAAGGCCCCAGCGGGTTCTCATTCGAAGCGAGCTTCACCGCATGAATCTTCAGCTCGCGCTCTACTTCTTCAATCGGTTTTCCCGGAACATAGACGGGCAGGCCGCGCAGGTAATCCGGTATGAGGTCTTCAATCGTTCGCGTCATCTCTTCCAGTTTACTTCCGCAACTGTCCCCTCGCCAAACGGCCCTTGCGCGTAGTGGCCATTCGCTAACTCTTAAAGACTCCTCAATTTCGCCACTTCTCGCACCGTCAACGCGCGAAATTTTCCCGGCGGCACGTCCAATACCAGCGGCCCCAATTGTACGCGCTTGATTTTTTCCACCAAAAACCCAACGTGCTGAAACATCCGGCGGATCTGGCGATTCCGTCCTTCGATCAGAATTACCTCGTACCAGGGATTCGCGCCGTCTTCCACTAGTCGAATTTTCGCCGGAGAAGTCCTGACGCGCTCTCCATCTTCCAGCTCAATCGTGATTCCCGCGCGCAGACGCTCGATCGCCCGCTCGTCCGGCTTTCCGCTGATTTTCACCAGATACGTTTTCGGCACGTGCGACCCGGCTTTCATCAGCTTCTGCGCCAGCGCGCCATCGTTGGTCATTAGTAGCAACCCTTCGCTCGAGTAGTCCAGCCGCCCCACCGGATACACGCGCTCGGGACATTTCTTCATCAACTCCATCACCGTCGGCCGCCCCTCGGGATCCCTCGTCGTGGTCACGTAACCCTTTGGCTTGTTCAGCACAAAATACAAAAGCCGCTCCCGGCTTTTCAGCGGCTTACCATCCACGCAAATCACGTCGCGTTCCGGATCGGCTTTCGTGCCCTGTTCCAGCATCACTTTTCCGTTGAGCGTCACCCTCCCCGCCGCAATGATCTCCTCGGCCTTGCGCCGCGACGCAATCCCGCTCGCCGCCATAATCTTCTGTAGTCTTTCGGAAGCCATGGTAGGAGGCAATGCTAACCGGCGGCCTGGGCCGCCCTGGCGATATCTTCACCCGCCACGAGAAAAAACTCATTTCTTGCGCCAGCGATGCGCTTTTGGCGATATGGCCGGTACTCTTCACTTTCATAGAAGGCGACCGCGGCCTCCTTGGAAGGCCATTCGACGATCACAAAAATCCCCGCGGAGGTTCGCTTGCCTTCGATTCTCTCCACTTTAGGCGTGCGAGCCAGGTACCTGCCGCCGTGCCGTTCAACCATCCCCGTCACATTCTTGATGTAGTCCGCGACCCAGCTTTGGTCGGTTATCTCAAGTTCCGCTATTAAGTAATACTTCATGCGAGATTCTCCCGTCGGTAGAGTCCAAACGGACAAACTTCAGGAATGCTTCGTTGCCTTGGCGGCCTTCTCAATCTTCCGCAATTTCTCCGCTTCCTTCTGCTCGATCAGTCGGTATCTTCCCCGCGGTATTCCCTCCAAAGACAGCGGCCCCAATCCGATGCGCTTCAACTTTTCCAGCGGATGCTTTTCCTTGAACAGCACGCGCCGCAACTCTTCCTTCTTCGAATCCCGCATCCGCACTTCGTACCAATAATTCGCCGCGCGCCCGCGTGTAGCGTCCGGCTGCCGCACCGTCTGCATCTTTACGCCAATTTCTTTTCCCATCCGTTCTAGGTCCGCCAGCGTCAGCATGCCTTTCACCTTCACCTGATAGACCTGTTCCAGTTGAGCCCACTTATCCAGCATGTCCGCCGCCAGGTCGCCGTCATTGGTCAGAAACACCAGCCCCGATGCTGCATACTCCAAATTCCCCACCGGAAATACGCGCTCCGGCAATCCTCGCAAACAATTCCGCAGCGTCTTCCGCCCTTCCGGGTCCGCCATTGCAGACACCACTTCCGGCGGCTTGTTCAACACAATGTAGATGCGTCGTCCAGGGTTCGCTTCGACAACCTTCCCCGCCGCCTCAATCCGGTCCTTCGCCGCGTCCGCCTTCGTCCCCAGCTCCTTCACCACGCGTCCGTTCACGCGCACCTGTCCGCTGGCGATCAACAGCTCCGCATGCCGCCGCGAAGCAATCCCCGCCCGCGCAATAATTTTTTGCAATCTTTCCTGCATGGTTTCTTTCTTACAATCTCTGGTAGGGGCACGACACATCGTGCCCTTCTTTCGGTTGGACTCTAACTTTATGTCTGTCTTGCGGTTGCTTCCTCTTCTTTTCCCTACACCTTACTTTGCCACCTCTTTACCTCGTCCTTTCACTCCCCCGCCGCCGTAGCCTTATGCGTTTCGCCGCTCTCTCCCTCTGGCATCCCCTCGTTATTCGCCGCCGTCTCTTCCAGTAATTCCTCCCGCGTCTCCATCTCCGCACTCGCCTCATTCCTTGCCGCGGGCGCTCCGATATTCGCCTCGATAATCGAACCATTCTCTGCTGGCGCAAACCCTTCATCGCTCCCCAACGCCTCCCGCGCCAGTGCCTCGAATTCCTTCAAGCTCGGCAACTCCTCCAAATCGCTCAGCCCAAACCGCATCAAAAACTCTTTCGACGTCTTATACAAAATCGGCCGCCCCATCACTTCTTTGCGTCCCGCTGTGGTAATCAAGTGCTTGTCTAGCAGCGTGCTGATCACGCCCGAAGTATTCACGCCGCGAATCTCGGAAATCTCCGGCGAAGTCACCGGCTGCTTGTACGCAATCACCGCCAGCGTCTCCAGCGCCGGCATCGAAAGCCGCAGCGGGGGCCGCAAGCTCTTGATGAACCGCCGCACCACGTCATGCTGCTGCGGCTTGGTATAAAGCTTGTATCCGCCTGCTACCGCGCGAATTTCGATCCCGCGTTCTTCGCCCGCGTAGCTAGCCACCAGCTCATCCAGCGAAGCTTGCACGGCCAGCTTCTCTTCGCCCAGCGCCTTCGCCAATTGGTCGATCGTCGCCGGCTCATCCGCCGCATAAATGACCGCTTCCAACGCCGCTTTCCGTTCTTCGTTTGTCATCCGAACTCCCTATCGCCTATTCCCCATCCCCTATTTGTACTCCTCGTCGATCTGTTTAATCCCCCCACTCTCATCAAACACCAAATCAAACATTTTTTGCTTCCTCACTAAAATATCCCCAAACTGTTTCTCCTGCACCAGGGCCACGGCCTGCAGCTTCACCATTTCCAGCACCGCCAGGAACGCCACAATCATCGCGTGCCGCGACGGGCACGCCTCGAAAAATTGAATCAGGTTCACCGCATTTTCCGCGCTCGCGATGATTTGCGTCCGCAGCGCCGCAATCATTTGCGCCACCGTGAACTGCTCGTGCCGCAATTCGATCCGCGAAACTTCTTTCCGCCGCTCCAGCACTTGCTGGAAAACTTTCACCAAGTCCACGAGCGAAACCACCAGCTCGCCTTCGGTCCCTTCGTCGTTGTAAAGCGACTTGTCCGGCTTCGACCACACGTTCTCTTCAATCTGCTGTTTCTGATACAAAAGCTGGGCTGCGTTTTTGAATTTTTCGTGTTCCACGAGCCGCTGCACCAATTCGGCGCGCGGATCGGCTGCTTGCTCTTCCTCGCTGGCCAGCGGGTCCGGCGGCAGCAGCATTTTGCTCTTGATGTAAATCAGCGTCGCCGCCATGTAAATAAATTCCGCGGACACATCCACGTCCAATTCTTCCAGCTTGTGCAAATAATCGAGATATTGCGCGGTGATTTCCGAGATTCGAATGTCGTGGATATTCATCTTCTGCTGCTTGATCAAATCCAGCAGCAAGTCCAGAGGTCCCTCATACATGGGGATCTGGATTTTGTAGGCCATCTTCTGCGCGGTCGTTTCCACTCTTTTCTCCTCGGGCTTTTCCGAGCCGCTCCCCGTCAGCTTGTTTCCTGGCGACGCCATTTGTCTCTCTGTGTCCTCCGTGCTCCGACCTTCGCGCTCTCTGTGTTAAATCTTCTTCTTACGCCTTGGCAGTCCCCGCCGCGCCGTCAATCTCTTTTCTCTTTTTCTCCCAGCCAAAAACCGCTTCCCTCACCCGCTCCATGGTGCCCTGGGCGACCTTCCGCGCTTTCTTCGATCCCTCATCCAAAAGCTCCAATACTTGCTTCGGGTTCTTCTCATACTTCACGCGGCGCTCGCGCACCGGCGCGATCCACTTAATCAAATTCTCCGCCATCGCTGCTTTGCACTCGATGCAACCGATCCCCGCTGTCGTGCAGCCTTGCCGCACCCACTCCAGCCGCCCCGGCTCTTCCGCCGAGAACAGTTTATGCCAGTCATACACCGGACAAACATCAGGATTTCCAGGATCGGTCCGGCGCTTTCGCGCCGGATCCGTCACCATCACTTTCGTCTTTGCGCGAATGTCCCCGTCGCTCTCGCTCAACGTGATCGTGTTCCCATAACTCTTCGACATCTTCCGTCCATCGAGTCCCGGTATCCGCGGCGTCCGCGTCAGCATCACGTCGGGTTCAACCAACTTTTCGCGAAATTCAAAGTATCCACCAAATCCCCGCTTGCTCATTTCTGCTAGAAAATTCTGAATTCCATCTTTTAGCGCTAGCTCGCGCATTTTTGCTCTGACGAAAGAGGTCGCATTCGCATGTTCTTCAACAACCTGCGATAGCTTTTCAGAAACCATATTCGCAAAAATGGCAACAGAAAATTTATTAGGGTCAACGCCATCTCGCCAGTCAAGACCGAATAGCGTATTGAATCGCCTTACTAGCTCTCTGCCAAACTCGACATGAGAAACCTGATCTTCCCCAACTGGCACAAACAGGGATGATCCCAACTCGCTGTAAATCACGATATCTGCGGTTTGCAGCGTCGGATATCCAAGAAATCCATATGTATGCAGGTCCTTGCTTCTTATGCTTTCGAGTGCCTCCTTATATGTCGGGACCCTCTCTAGCCATCCAAGTGGCGTTATCATGGACAGTAACAGATGCAATTCCGCGTGTTCAGGGATCACCGCCTGTTGAAAGAGTACGCTCTTTGCCGGATCGAGCCCCGCCGCCAGATAATCGATCATGATCTGCAGAGTGTTCTCCGCAATCGCGGACGTATCCGCGTAATCACTCGTCAGCGCATGCCAGTCCGCAATGAAGTAAAAACACTCATACGCGGGGTCATTTTGTAGCCTCACCCAATTCTGCAACGCGCCAAAGTAATGGCCAATGTGCAGCCGCCCTGTTGGGCGCATCCCGCTCAAGACCCTGCTTTTCTTCGCCTTATCCCCTGTTGTCACCACGCGCTCCAGTTCCAAACGGCAAGAACCCTCAGGCCCAAAGGACTGAGCTGCAGCTCATGCAAGCCCCAAGGCGGTCGGATGCTTCGGCTGATACAGCCCAATCTCCCCTCCGCCGGGCAGTTTCATCTTCGTAATCGAACCCCATCGCGCTTCCTCAACCTTTGAGCACGTCACACCCTTCTCACCGAGTGTAGCGATCTCCGCTTTCAAGCTATCGCACATGAAATAGAGTTCATGTGGGCCATTCTCATTGGCCGGGTGGAATGCGGCCTCACCGGGCGGCAGCGCAAAGATCAACCAACCTTGGCCTGCATCCACAGACTTGAGCCCAAGAACGTCCCGGAAGAAGGCGCGGTCCGCTTCCGAATCTTTAGTGTAAACAATGACGTGAGCGCCCGATATCATCTGCTCCTCCCCGGAACTCCCACTGACTCTGCTGGTTGAACTTCCCCCCTCAACTCGCCTTCCCCAGCAGGTCCCGAGCAATGATCATCCTTTGTACTTCGCTCGTCCCCTCGTAAATCGTGATCACCCGCGCGTCGCGGTACATGCGCTCGACGTCCGTCTCCCGCGAATACCCCACGGCTCCATGCGCTTGAACGGCTTTATACACCACGCGGTTCACCATCTCGCTCGCGTAGAGCTTGGCTTTGGAAGCGCTTGCCCCCACTTTCGTGGGATGCGCATCCCTCAGCCACGCCGCGTAATGCGTCAGCCCTCGCGCCGCCTCAATCTCCGTCTGCATATCCGCAATCATCCACTGAATGGCCTGAAACTCGCCAATGTTTTTCCCAAAGGCCTTGCGCTGCTTCGCGTATTTGACGGTTTCTTCCAGCGCTCCTTGCGCCAACCCGACGGCTTGCGCGGCAATTCCGATGCGTCCGCCATCCAGCGCGCTTAGCGCAATTTTCAGCCCCTGGCCTTCTTCGCCCAGACGATTCTCCACCGGCACCATGCAATCGTTGAGCAAGATTTCCACCGACGGCGACGACCGCTGCCCCATCTTGTCCTCATGGCGGCCCACGCGAAACCCAGGAAAATTCGGTTCAACCAGAAAAGCGCTGATGCCTTTTCCGCCCGCCGCTGGATCGGTTTTCGCAAACACAATCAGCACGCCTGCGGCGCTTCCGTTGGTAACCCAGGTCTTTGTACCGTTGAGTTTGTAGCAATCGCCAGCGCACACGGCACGCGCTTGAATTCCGGCCGCGTCGGATCCCGCAGCAGGCTCCGTCAAACAAAACGCTCCGAGCGTTTCGCCTGTCGCCATACGCCGCAAATATTTTTTCTTCTGGGCGTCTGTGCCAAACAGCAGCAGCGGCGCTTGCACCGCCGAATTCGTCACTCCAAGCGCCGTGGACATTGCCGTAAACACGCGCGCCACTTCTTCCAGCATCAACGCATACGAAACGGTATCGAGCCCCGGCCCGCCCCATTCTTCCGGGACCAGCATCCCGCAGCAGCCCATTTCGCCAAGTTTCTTGATGGCCTCCGCCGGAAATTTTTCCGCTTTCTCCCACTCCTTGACGAACGGGCGCACTTCCGCTTCCATGAATTGGCGGACAGTATCGCGAATCAGTTTTTGGTGGTCGTTAAGCGAAGAATCCATCGTGTCTGTGGTGGCGCAGACATTCCTGCCTGTGCGGTTTAGCCTGTACACGCCCGGCCCGGTGGACTCAGCGCAAGAAGTGTACGCACGATGCTAACACGGCCTGCCGAGAAGCAGAAGGCAGGCGGCAACCGCGTAGTATGTCAGGTTGACCGCGGTGGCAGTGGCTGAGTCCGACGGCCTATTCAGTAATGGCCCTCTGAGAGCTAGACCGAGCCGGCTGCTTTACCTTTGAGGAATTTAGTGTCGGCAGCCAGGCCGAAGGCTTCCAGCACGCTGGCTTGCACTTGTTTGGTGAGGGCGTTGATCTCCTCGACACCGAAGTTTTGGGGGCTGACGAAATATCTCAACTGCCTCTCTCCTGCAGGAGTCTCGACAATCCGCAGGACGACGTCCGCGACTTCCTGAGCATTTGCGGCGGTGGAGGAAAGCGCCGCGTTGACCTTCGCAGGGATCTCCTTGACGGCGCCATACGTATTGGTGCGGGCTTCGTCGGCGCCGGTCACGGTATTGCCGAAAATAGGAGTCTCGTATTGGCCGGGTTCGACAATCACGGATTCGATTCCTTGCGCGGCAAGTTCGTAGCTATAAGCCTCGGCCAGCGCCTCGAGTGCAAATTTGCTGGCGCAATAGAAGCCCGCGGAAGGAAGAACCACGCGGCCGGCGCCGCTGCTGATGTGCATGAGCACGCCGCTTCGTTGCCGGCGCATGTGCGGAAGCACGGCGCGATTTACGCGAACCGGGCCAATGAAATTCGTGTCCATCAGGCGCTGCGCTTGTTCGGTGGTGACCGCTTCCTCCAGCCCCGAGAGGTAGTAACCGGCGTTGTTGATGGCGACGTCGATGCGGCCGGTTTTGGCGATGGCGGCATCCACAGCCCGCTCGACCGAAGCGTCGTCCGTCACATCCATCTCCAGGATGTGAATGGGCAGTGAATCCTTTTCCGCAAGCCCGCGGATTTCGGAGGCATTCTTGGCATTGCGGCCTACCGGGTCACGCATCGTCGCGAAAACGGCGTGCCCCTTGCGAGCCAAAGTTTCGGTGAACAGCCTGCCGAAGCCGGTGCTGGAGCCCGTGATGAGAATTACTTGCTTGGAATTCATGCTTATCCTTCCCTGCCTGGTGTCGCTATACCGTCAAAGGGCTTCGATGCCGAAACAAAGTGGTTGGGTACAAACTCATCCGTACTACTGCGGAGTGCCCAGAGTCAAGATACGCATGGCGAGTGCTCCCGCAGCAACTGCCAAAATAAACGCGGCGCGTCCAACCCCTTTGACATCACGTACGCGCAGATGGAACACCGTCGCGCCCACAAAATAGACGACGAGGCCGATAGTCGTCGCCACTCCCATGGATGGCCACCAGATACCGAGAACCAGGCCCAATGCGCCGGCAAGCTCACATCCGGCCAGAAGCGAAAAGTACTTCAACGGTACTCCTACGACTTAGTGGATGACGTGCACGATACGCGGATAGCGGCGTATCTTCCCGAGGCCGGAAAACGCCACCATCGCCGCGAAGAGGACTGTAATGAACAGATAGGCAGTATTCACATGGCGCACCCTCAACGCGGAAAATCATACGGCAGAATAACCCACGAAAACAGGCCTTCGCACAGCCGCCCATGATGGCGCGTTGCTTTTCTACTTTATAGCTAGCGGCTGGACCAGCTTTTCCTGATTCTTTGTTTCTTGCGACCGCTCCCACGTGTTGCCACGGAAGCCTTATAAGAATCGCCGCGTTCACGCGTACGGGTACGCGCGGCGAAAAAATCAAGGGCCGCGCCCAATCCTTCGGCGTAGCGCGTATTTCTCTGCTCTTCCCCTCAGCGTGGCCGCGTGGTAAGGCCGGCTTGTTTCCAGAGCTTCTCCCATTGCCAGATGCCGTACATGGCTTTGTGGGTGCGGTAGCCGAGCTGGTGGGCCAGCATCAAAATCTGACCGCGATGATGCGCCTCGTGCGAGAACATGTAAGCGAACATGGCCCCTCCGGCGGGCCACGTTGGCGCCCAGCCGTCGCGAGAGAACTGTGCAACGCGGCGATTCGGAACGGCCGAGAGAGCATCCGACAACATGCGCAGGCACTGCGCGGCGCTTTTTCTGTGCGCGGCAGCAGCTTGCTTCATGGTGCAACGGTCGGGATCGAGTTGCGGCGGACGCTTCAGATGCGGCGCTGTACGCCTCAGCCACTTGCAGCGGACATTGTGCAGATGCGAGAAGATGGCCGCGATGGTCCGGCCATTGCCTTTTTGACCCGGCGGCTGGGCGCGCCATGCACGAGGGTCGAGAAGTGACAGGATGAGTTGGTTCATTGCGTCGTTGCACGCGTAGGTTTCAAGCAGGCTGTCGCGAATCTCGGCCAGCGCAGCGTAGGATTGAAGTGTCACCGCGTGGGACTCGAGTGCCATGGGAAGCTTCCGCCAGTTTAACTTAATGTCTTCAAGCGAAGTGCACTCAACGTCACACTCTATTCGAAGACGTTTCTCCGCCGGTACCTCAGCGAAATGTTGTCACGATTTGAGAAGGAAATGACCGATACCAAACAAAGCCATTACAGCGCCCCAAGATCTGATGAAGAATAAATAGTTCTGGTAGACCAGATGTGAAATAAGCCCATGTCCATGGAGCACCGTTTTCCGTTCACAGCTTAAACAACTCGCGCATGCGTTTGATTTGCGAGCGGCTTACAGGAATTTCCGTGTGCTTCTTGTCGTCCATTTTCAGCATGTACGTTGCATTGAACCACGGCACGACTTCCTTGATGTAGTGAATGTTCACCAGGAACGAGCGGTGTGGCTTCCAAAACGATTCGGAATCGAGCGCCTCGGCCAGTTCTTCGAGCGTGCGGTAATTCGAAGTTCCTTCCACTTCCCGGCCCATCACCGAAATCATGCCGCCATCAATCGAGGCCCAGATTATTTCCTCGCCATCCACCAGCAACAAGCGCTGCTGCGACTTCACCAAAACTTTTACCGGCGGCGAGGAATTCTGTTTCGCCGCGCCAAGCTGGCTGACGAGTTGCTCCAGACGCTCGGTCGCGGAAGTCTGCGTCTCCAGCATTTTGCGCGCTCGCGCAATGGCCTTGGCAATGCGCGCCTTGTCGAACGGCTTCAGGACGTAGTCCACGGCGTTTACGTCAAACGCCTGCACCGCGTACTGGTCAAACGCAGTGGCAAAGACCACGTGCGGCATTTTCATCTTTCGTTCGACGATTTTTTTCAGCACCCCGAATCCGTCCAAACCGGGCATTTTCACGTCCAGAAATACGAGGTCCGGAGAGTGCTCCTTGATCAGGGAGACGGCTTCGACGCCGTTCTTCCCTTGCCCGATCACATTGATCTCGGGAAAGCTTTTCAGGAGGAACGCCAGCTCGTCGCGCGCGGGCTTTTCGTCATCCACGATGATGGTGTTGATTGACATTCCGCTGGCCAGGCCTCAGCCTGTTTCCCTTTGACGGTGACCCAGTTGCCGAGTATAGGCGTACCGTGTCTCGGCAAGCAAACCGGACCGGCCGTTGATCGGCTATTGGCCGGCAGGCGCGCCTTAACTGCAGCTCCCTGGTATCATTGGCCTTGACGGACGAAAAATGGGCCTTGGCAGCCTAAATTAGGACGAAAATATGAAGAAATCCGCACAAACGAAAGGCACGAAAACGGCGCAAGTCCTTAGCAGCACAATCATTTATAAAGGGCCGGTCTTCGGGCTTCGGCGCGACGAGGTCATCGAACCGAGCGGAGTCCGCGCGATGCGCGAAGTCATTACGCATCCGGGTTCGGTCGTGGTTCTTCCCGTCCTTCCAGACGGGAGAATCCTTCTTATCCGGCAATACCGGCACGCTACCCGACAGTATCTATGGGAGTTAGTGGCAGGCCGCATGGATCCCGGCGAAACTCCGAAGGTAGCGGCTGCTCGCGAACTGATTGAGGAAACCGGCCATCGCGCAAAGCGATTTCGAGTTTTCCTGGATGTCTTCCCGACGCCCGGCTTCCTGGAAGAACGTATGTTCATCCTCTTAGCCGAAGGCTTGACCGCAGGCGAAGCCGACCCGGAGGAAGATGAGAAAATAATTTCCCGTGCTTACACACGTAAGCAGTTGGAAGAGATGATTCGAAGTGGGAAGCTTCGCGACGCCAAGTCCATCGCGGGTATTCTGTACTACTTCCGGTTTCTTGCCCCGCAAAATGGACACAGGAAGTAGGACCGATTTAAACCGATTATATAAAAGGCATAAGCCCACTTACTTTTCATCAGAGAAAACGATTGTCCTCTTGACTACGCTTCCCGTTTTGATACACTCCGCGAGATTCGTTTCTTTAACAGCGTTAGGGTTATTCGACCGGCGCTGCGGAGCGAAATCCCGAGTCCCTGTCAGGAGGGTAATCGAAGTGCAAGGCACCGTGAAATGGTTTAATAATTCCAAAGGATACGGCTTCATCGGGCGCGATGATGGCCCTGACGTTTTTGTACATTATTCCGCGATCGCCGGCGACGGCTATCGCACCTTGCAAGAAGGAGACCCGGTCGACTTCGAAGTTGTCCAGGGACCGAAAGGCCCGCAGGCGGCCAACGTCTCAAAGGTTGCTGGATGAAAGGGTAGGCAATTATTCGGCCGGCAGGGAGCGCCCCCCTGCCGGCCTTTTTATTTGGAAACGGAATTTACAGAAAGGCGACGGCTTCAATGCGGCGTATTGGAGTTTGCCGGCCTGGCCCGATAGATTGTGGGATGGCTGGGTATTGCGGCCCCGACGCCCGCTCCTCCCACCAACCCCACCAGCCCACCGACACCAACCGCGATGCTGCGTCCTAAACCGCAAAACGTATCAGTGGAATTGGAGCATCTTGATGTTGCCGCGCCGATCCCCGCACCCGCTCCCGCGCCGACGACGCTAAGGATAAGAGCGTTGCGGCCGCGATGGCTCTTGTCAAGCACCGTCACGCGTGCAACGTTCTCTTTGGGAATGCCGATGTCGCTTGATCCTTCGCGCATCTGAATCGCTTCGTCGGTGACAGTGGCGAAAGTTCCGACGTGCTTCTTCATGCCGGTCTCAACCAGTTCGATTTTTTCGCCGGAGCGAAGACCGTACAGCGCCTTCCAATCGCCCTTCTTGTCCTGGGCACGTAACGAGCACGGTACGAGAATCAGAAGACATCCCAACGCAGTGGTACGCATATGGGGACCTCTCTTCTGTTTACATGAACCACGTTACCCGAGATTCCTTTTGAGCTTAGCAAAACGGCAGAGATGGTTCGTACCTGCAAACAGGCTTTGCGTTTTGCGTTGAATGGCCTGGCAACGTTCGTGGTGGCGGAGTTCAACACGAAGCCCTGCGCCATCGAGAATCCGGAGAAAATGGCAATCGGCACGCGCCGGGTGAGGAAAACGGGATGAAAGACAGAACTGGCGCACTTCCCACTGCCTGCGAACTGGCCACAAAACGTTGCTTCGGCTTGTCCCATCGCAAGGAGAGCAAAATCTCCTGGCCCTCCGCGGCGGTCCCGAGAGAAGTTTTCCCGATGAATTGGCCGTCCGCCTGAAGGAGAACCGATACAAGGAACTCCTTCGAGCCCGGCACTCTCTCAAGAATCAGGAAGGCTTGCACTTCCAGGCGATGACTTGGGACGTTAAGTTTCAACGAGAACTCCTTTCTAGGGCTCTTGGATCGGATTCGGAGTCAATTAGGCCAGGTGTTTCTTCGGATCATCATGGTTGACGCTGCATCCGTCATTTGGCCCCAGTTATTTCTGGGCACTCGCGCCCTGCTGGTACTTGCTGTGCATTGCTTTCCAGGGAGTGCTGTCGGGAACTGCCGGCGCGGGCAGGCTTATTAAGCGATTGCCAAGCGAATGAGCAGTGGTGCAGCTAACTCCAGACGTCGGAGTCCTGGCGAGTATGGCAAGGTCAGAAACCATCGTGGATGTGGAGTCGCAGGCGATTACGCCCACGTTGCCGTTGAAGGTCGTTCCAGAAAAATCGGCGCTGGAGTTGACCAGGGCAAGGACGGCGGGACCGTTGTTTTGTGAGATGTTAACGCCCCGCAGCAGCGCCTCCGAGTTGCCATCTACGCGAATGGCCGTGCTAAGCGGATCGCCTGTCGTACCGTTACTAAGGATTTGAGTTGTGCCGAGACCTTGGAGTTGACTCGTGCCGTAAAGCTGGCTGTGAGCATAAATATCTACCGCTGGGCCCGTGTGGCCTGTTATTTGGGCGCCAGCGAGCGTCACCTGACTGCCGAATCCCGCTTCGACACCGAATGGGCCGTTGTTGCGAATGATGTTGGGGCCACTAAATTGTGGCAGTAAAAGGAAAAGTATGGCCGCGAATACCATCGATACCCAGCGAGATTTCGACGCTACAAGAACCATGATATTTCTCCTTTTCGAAGCATTCCGGCGCTTTGAAACCTGGAATCTGCGTGAAGCCTAAGGAGCCTTCTCGAACATCGCAAGCGACAAGGAACGACAATCGCGTGCGCTGGAGAAGTGTCGTGCTTTGACGCGGCCTCGAAAGCGGATCAGGTTTCACGCCGGGAGAGTTATGGCTGCAATTCTAAGAGCGGTAGGGCTATAAACAAGTGGCCTAAAACATTACCAGGCCGAATGTTTTGAGTCTCTTTTTGGCGAGAGTGCATGGCCCTGAGACATCGCCCCATGCGGCCGGAGGACGTTCAAGAGTGCGTTGAAATCGTGGCAGCGCACCCCACTCTCGGTCCGCAGTATGGAAGCGGCATTCCCTGGATAGGCCGTTGGACGAAGTTCTCGCTAAGCCACATCTCGCTGGCTTGACGCGGGAATTGGCGATGGCCCGGGTCGGCACATGGAGCGGTTCCCTTTTTGTCTATCAGCCGCCCCAGTTCCGCTTCCGCCCGAGTGAACAGTGCCTGCCGCTCGCTGCCCTGTAAGGGGGAAGAGACGAGGACATCTCCGAGACGCTGGAAATCTCCCTTTCTGCCGTGAAGAAGACTTGGCGATCTATGCGCGGGTAAGCGCTCACAGTCCGGGACTCATACCCGACAAGGTTCCAGAAGAATCAAACTCGGAACGCGGCAGAAAGAAGAAGCAGCGACTGCTCGCCTACCTACGCGAGCATCCAGAAGAGCTTCGTCCTGCGGTGATTTAAAAGCTATAATCGCCCAATATGGACAACAAACAGATCGCACGAATCCTCCGGGATACCGCGCAGCTTCTGGAAATCGATGGGGCCATTATCGGCCGGTACCGCAGCTATGAGAAGGCTGCCGAACTTATCGATAGTCTGCCCGAATCCATCGAGCAGCTCGTCAAGGAAGCGGAAAAGCTCAAGGAGCTCCCCGGAATCGGCGACCGCATGGTGGAACACCTGCAGGAAATCGTGAAGACCGGCGATTACTCCCTGCGCAAAAAACTGCTGAAGAAATATCCGGCGACCATTCTGGATTTGCTGCAGTTGCAATCGCTGGGCCCGAAGAAAGTCGCTTTCCTGTGGTCCAACTTCAAAGCCGCTACAGTGGCGGACGTGGAAAAGCTGGCAAAAGAAGGAAAACTTCGCGATTTGCCGGGGTTTGGCGAAAAGAGCGAACAAAATATTTTGAAAGCAGTGGAAGTCTTCAAGAAATCCAGCGGACGATTTCACATCAACACCGCCGAGGACGCCGCAAACGTGATCATTGCGCACATTGAAAAAGCGGGAAAGGCCGTCGAGTCGGTTACGCCCGCAGGCTCGCTGCGCCGTGGAAAAGAAACCGTGGGGGATCTGGATTTGCTGGTGACTCTTGCCGATGGCTACACGTCGCAGAAGCACGTCGATGCGCTGGCCAAGCACATCCTCACATTTCCGGGCATCGATCAGACATTGGCGCACGGAGAAAATAAGGTCAGTTTCACACTGCAGAATGGATTGCAAGTCGATGTCCGGCTGCTCGAAAAAGAAAACTTTGGCGCTGCCCTGCTCTATTTTACAGGGTCTAAAGAACACAACGTGGCGCTGCGTGGCCGCGCCAACGACATGGGGCTGACGCTAAACGAATACGCGCTGGCCACATTGAAAGGTGAAAAGCGCGTCGCCGGGCGCACCGAAGAGGAGATCTATTCGAAACTGAAGCTGGATTTCATCCCGCCGGAGTTGCGCGAGAACACCGGCGAAATCGCCGCCGCCGAACACCACAAGCTGCCGCATCTGATCACCCGGAAGGACGTGAAGGGTGACTTGCAGATGCACAGCACGGCCAGCGACGGAAAAAACTCGATCGAAGAAATGGCGGAAGCCGCCAAGGAACTTGGCCACCAGTACATTGCGATTACGGACCATTCGAAAGCGGTCACGGTCGCCAACGGCTTGGACGAAAAGCGCATGGCCGCGCACATCAAAAAAATCCACGCCGCCAACGAAAAGGATCTGGGCATCCGCGTCCTCGCCGGCGGCGAAGTGGACATCCTCAAGGAGGGTTCGCTCGACTACTCCGACGAAGTCCTTGCGCAATTGGACGTCGTGGTGTGCTCGATCCACTCCTATTTCAATGTAGACCGCGTGGCGATGACGGAGCGCATGCTGGCAGCCATCGAAAATCCTTACACGCAAATTATCGCGCACCCCACTGGGCGCCTGCTGCTCCGTCGCGACCCCATCGACTACGACATGGAAAAGGTGCTGGAAGCCTGCGCCAAACACGGCGTGGCCATGGAGTGCAACTCCTATCCCGACCGGCTCGACCTGAAGGACGTTTATCTTCGGATGTGCAAGGAACGCGGCGTCAAAGTGGTTATTTCGACGGACTCCCACAACACCGGCAACCTTGCCTTCATTCGCTACGGAGTCACCATGGCGCGCCGCGGCTGGCTGGAGAAGAAAGACGTCATCAATACCCTGCCGGTCAGCGAGTTTCTGACCGCCCTCCGCTCAAAACCTGGGGCCGCTCGGTCAGGCGGCCCAAAGAAGAGGGCGGCAAAGGGAAGCTGAAGGTGTGTGGGTTCCTGGATGCCGGGTTCGCCTAAGGGAACCTTTTGTCACCAACTCTCGTACCTATCGACAGAACGCCATGTTACGGAGGGTATTGGATATGAACCTGCTTCCCTACCGCTCGGCTGCTATCCGGCTGGGAATTGCCTGCGCGACCCTGGCGGCTGTTTCTGCAGTCACGGCGCGCGCTGAGGATGTCACCAAGTCCTTTGCTGTGACTGGGCGCGCCAACGTGCGCGTGGAAACCAATGACGGCAGCGTGCGGGTCACGTCATCCGATGCTAAACAGGTCGAATTCCGCGTTGAATACCAGGGATACGAGCTTGGCAAGACTTTACGGGTGGACGCTCACCAAGACGGCGACAAAGTTGAGCTAACGGCGCGCGTCACCGGCCATTGGGGCTTCTCGTTTGGCCACAATTCCCGGCATTTGCACATTGAAGTCCGCATGCCTCGGGAGGCTGACCTGCTGGTGGAAACTGGCGACGGGTCCGTACAGGCCGAATCCATCAATGGAACCGTGAACGTACACACGGGCGACGGGTCGGTGAAAGCCTATTCGCTAAGCGGCACAATCGATCTTCATACCAACGACGGTAGTATTACCGTCGAAAATCTCAAGGGCGACGTGAAGCTGCGCACAGGGGACGGCTCGATAGAAGCCCGCGACTTGGACGGCAAGGTGGAAGCTGACTCGGGCGACGGGCACATTCGCATCGCGGGGCGGTTCGATGCGCTCAACGTGAAAACGGGCGACGGCAGCGTGAATACTCGCGTTCTCCCCGGCTCCAAGATGGTTTCGAGCTGGACGATTCGGACGGGTGATGGAAGCGTGGACCTCGTACTCCCGTCCGACTTCCAAACGAATATTGACGCCAGCACAGGCGACGGGCACATCAGCCTTGGCATCCCGGTTACCATCGAGGGAACATTCAAGACCTCGGAGATGCACGGAAAAATGAACGGTGGCGGTCAGCCGCTAACCATCCACACCGGTGATGGCTCAATCCGACTGAGCAAGAGTTAGTGTGAGTCGCGCCAGGACTCGGAAACCAGAGCTGGCTTGCGGGCCTAGTTCCAGTACCCGGTCGATGCAAACTAGCACCCACAGGTGTCCTCTTTTGACGACTTCTTTACACACGATTACACTTGTATCCCGTTGAAAACAAATAATGTAACTCTGGCGTTCCGCATGCATCTTATAGAGAGGGTTTTTTGAGGAGCAGTGTAGTGATCGTTTACGCCCTTCTCGCCGCCGTATTTGTGCTGGTAGCAGTCACGTTCATCAGCTCTATCGATTTCTCCCGCACCCGCCGCCACTGATGCACGTTCTTCAGAGAGTTGTCGCTCGCCATGGGCTTTTAGTCCCGTAAGACCTCTTCCCGACGGAGCCGTTCGTAGAGCATAATCACGGGCGATATGGCTAATGTGGCCACTCACGAGACTCAGGCAGTCGCGGCACGCCCAGGGCGCGCGCACACTTGGATTGTTCTCTTTCTCGTGTACACACTGATTGCGGTGCTCCTGACCGGTTACAAATACCTTGACGATCTTACCCGGCAGCATCCGGGTACTTTTTACCTGCGGGTTTTGGAAGAAGGCACGGGTGTGTATTCCGTTTTTCTTCTGCTGCCGCTTGTCTTTCGCTACGCGCGGGTCTACCTCTTTGAGCGCAAAGGCTGGCTGAAGCTCGGGCTATTCCACCTGGCCGCAGCGATTGCTTTCTCCGCCGCTCACACTTCGATGATGGCCATCAGCCGGCATTTCCTTTCTCCGCTCATGGGTCTCGGTCCGTACGACTACGGCATCATGTCGTACCGCTACCCAATGGAGTTCTCGAATGACCTCATCGGGTTCACCGTCATCGTGGGTCTTTATTCTTTCTACCAACGATTGCGGATCGCGCAGGCCCAACAACTGGCCGCGGCAGAACTCCGAACGGAACTGGTGCAAGCGCAACTGGAGAATCTGCGTTTGCAATTGCAGCCGCACTTTCTCTTCAACACGCTGAACACGATTTCTTCCGTCATGTACGAAGACGTCCGCGCCGCCGACGCTATGATCACGCAACTGAGCGACCTGTTGCGGCTCACGCTGCAGGCTTCGCGCACGCATGAGATTCCGCTCGCGGAAGAACTGCAAATCACGCGGCTGTACCTTGATCTGATGCAGAAACGGTTCGAGAACAAATTGCGTGTGTCTTACGCGATCGACCCATCCTTGAACGAGACCCTCGTGCCGCAGCTTATTCTGCAGCCGCTGCTGGAGAATTCGCTTCGTCACGGAATGAAATCCGGAAACGGTGCGATGGAACTCTCCATTACTGCGCATCGCGAGAACGGCAGCCTGATCCTGCAAGTTTGTGATACCGGCTGCGGTCTCGCGGGGGATAACCCAGCGCAACTGTTCGGCCGCGGACTAGGGCTTTCGAATATTCGAGACCGTTTGGCGCATCTGTATGGCGAGCGTCAGGAGTTTTCGATTGCTAACCGGCCCAGCGGAGGCGCAGAGGTGATGCTCCGCGTCCCACTGCACACCTCAACGCAAATCCACCGAACACCCGAATGAGCCTGCCGTCTCCACTCCGCGTCCTCATCGTTGATGATGAAGCGCCGGCGCGCCGCAAGATACTACGGCTGCTGCGCCAAGAGTCTACTGTTGAGATTGCAGGCGAGGCTGACGGCGGCGAAGCAGCGGTGACGGCGATTAAGAAACTTCGGCCCGACCTGCTTTTTCTTGATGTGCAGATGCCGGGACTGGATGGCTTTGGAGTTATTCGATCGCTCAACGCGGCAAAGATTCCGCTGCCCCGCGTCATTTTCATCACGGCGCACGACAAGTTTGCTCTGCGGGCATTTGAGGTGCACGCTTTTGATTACTTGCTGAAGCCGGTGAGCGAAGAGCGCTTTCGCGAAGCTCTCCGGCGAGCAAGAATTCAGCATGAGCAATCGGCGGATGGATTCTCATCCCGCCTGGGCGCGATGCTGGAACAACTGCAGCGCGAAAAGTCGCTGCCCGATCGCTTGCTCGTCGAAGAAGATTCGCGAGGGGTCTTCGTGCCGGTGAAGGAAATCGCGTGGGTGGAAGCCGATAGAAATTACGTGTTGCTGCATTGCGGCAAGAGAACGCACACGCTGCGAAGCACGCTGGACGCGCTACAAAATTCGCTCGACCCCAAGCTATTCGTGCGCATCAACCGGGGAACGCTGGTGCGGCTCGACGCCATTCGCGAGCTGCTGCCGTGGTTCCACGGGGAATACAAAGTAATGCTCAACGACAACACGGAGCTTCGGTGGTCGCGGCGCTACGTGACGCAGCGGCCGGAACTTCTGAAGCTCACCTGTACGCACGCGCAAAGTCGTTCCTGAGTGGTTTGAAGTGATTCATTCATAGCGCAGAGCGACCAGGGGATCGATCCGTGTCGCGCGGCGCGCGGGGATGAAGCACGCCAGCAGTGCAACAAATACGAGCAAACCTGCGACGCCGGCAAACGTGAGTGGGTCCGTGGGACTGGTGCCGAAAAGCAGGCTGGTCATAAGACGAGTGATCCCAAGTGCGGCGGCTACGCCCAAAGCAAGTCCAAAGAGCGTTAAGCGCGTTCCCTGACGCAGCACGAGGCGGAGGACATCGCGGCGCTGCGCGCCAAGGGCAATGCGAATGCCGAGTTCTTGAGTGCGCTGAGTGATGCTATAGGCGATCAACCCATAAATGCCCACCGCAGCAAGAATCAGAGCGAAGGATGCGAAAATTCCCAGAAGAAGCATGGTAAAGTGCGCGCGGGAAAGCGAATCGGCGAGAAACTGGTCCATGGTGGCAATGGAAGCCATGGGTTGTTCGCGATCCAATTGTTGGAGCTCCGTCTTATTCCGGAGAACACTGCCAAAGGATCGTTGGATGTGCGCACTAGAATCGTCATTCCCGACATGACGAGTTCTGGGTAAGGCCAATAGACAGATGGCTCCGCGGCGACATCGAGTCCCATTGCTCTGACGTCGCCGACGACGCCGATAATCTCCGATGGCTTCAGCTCGTTCTCTTGAAAACTCTTCATGTAGATGGCCGCTTTCTGTCCAAGAGGGTTCTGCCCGTTCAAGTATTTGTCCACAAAGGCTTGATTCACGATGGTCACATGTTTTTCCTCCGCCATCTCTTGTTCGGTGAAGAGACGTCCCGCACGAAGAGGGATGCTCATGGTGGGAAAATAGTCTGGCCCGACAACGCGGACATCTGCGACGGGAAGATCCATCAGCGACTGTTGCGGCTGGCTCAGGATGTGAACGCCAGTGGCCGAACCCAATCCCATGAGAGGAGGAAAACTTTCCATGGTGGCAGAGCGGACTCCGAGGACGGTGCCGATGCGAGCGAGCAACTGCCGGAAGAAAGCCATCAGCAGTGGATCCTTGGCGTACTTGGACTGTGGAAGAGTCACCTTGAAGGTTAAGAGGTGGCCCGTATCAAACCCCGGATTGACGCCGACGAGCCTGACAAAGCTGCGAATAAGCAACCCGGACCCGGCGAGAAGGACGAGTGCAAGGCTCAATTGCGCCACGACGAATGCGCTTCTGGCGAAGCCGCTGCGCTTTCCCGGTGACGAGCCGCGCCCGCCCTCTCTTAGAGTTTGAGCGATTTGCGAATGCGCGGACATATACGAAGGTAGGAAGCCAAAGAGCAAACCGGCCAACAGTGTGGCGCTGGCGGCAAACGCCAGGAGGCGCAGGTCAACAGAGACAGAAGGGAGATCAAGAAGATTTCGCGGACTCGCGGCGAGGAGGGCGTTCGTGCCCACGACGGTGAGCGTGACCCCGAATCCTCCACCGATCAGGGCAAGCAGCAGGCTTTCCATCAGCAATTGGCGCGCGATGCGCCAACGGCTGGCGCCGATGGCCGTTCGAACGGCCATTTCACGCTCCCGGCTGGCGGCGCGCGCCAGAAGCAGGCTGGAAACATTCGCGCACGCAATCAGCAAGACGAACGCAACGGCGCCGAACAAGATCAGCAAGGCAGGACGGAGTTGGCCGGAGATTTGCTCGCGCAGCGGGACAACATTGACGCCCCAGTGTCCGTCAAAATCGGGATACTCGCGTTCCAGTTGCGCGGCGATGGCGCTCATTTCGGCCTGCGCTTGCGAATAAGTAACGCCCGGTTTCAAGCGCGCAACCACAGTCAGGAAACGGCCAATCTGCTTGTGATCGTGAAACGACTGCGGGAAGACAAACGGAGACCATATGCGAGGCTTTGCGCCGGTGAGGGAGCTATCTTTAATGAACCAGTTGAAATTCTGCGGCGCGACGCCAACGACGATCCGAGGCTTCCCATTGAGAAGAATGGATTTGCCGATAATCGCGGGATCGCCGGCGAATCGTTCTTTCCAAAGGCCGTAATCGAGAATGACGACGTTGTCATGGCCGGCTTGACCATTCTCGGTAGTGAAACCCGGACCAAGGATAGGATTGACGCCGAGCAAGGAAAAGAAATTCGCGGAGACCGCCTGGACGACGACTTCTTCGGGCTCGCCATTTCCAGTGAGATTGTTCCGCACGTCGGCGATATAAGCCATGCTGGAGAAGACTGTGCTTCGGCTTCGCCAATCGAGGAAATTCGGCGGAGAAACGGTGTTGTGAGGATTGGGGTGCTGCGAATTGGACTCCCACACCATTACCAATCCCCCTGGATCGTGATACGGAAGCGGGCCGAGGAGAACGGAATTGATGACGGAAAAAATGGCAGTGTTGGCGCCAATGCCGAGCGCGAGCGTGAGCACGGCGACGGCCGTGAAGCCCGGGCTGCGCTGCAGCATGCGTAGGGCATAACGGAAATCGCGCGCGCACTCGTCGAGCCAGCCAATAATGTCCACGGCGCGAGTGGCTTCTTTCAGGAGAGTTGTATTTCCGAAGCGTTTTTGCGCATCGAAGCGGGCGGCCTCGGGCGACATGCCAGCCGCGACATTGTCCGCGGTGCGCATCTCGACGTGGGAACGCAACTCTTCGTCGAGTTCGCGGTCCAGTCGTCCCCTTTTCAGTAAACCTTTCAGACGCGCAATGAAAGACACGGTACACCTCCCTTTCAAGCGAATCGGAGAACGTGGGCTACAGCTTGGGTGAGGCGCTCCCAATTCTTTTCTTCTTCGGCAAGCTGTTTGCGGCCGGCGGAAGTGAGGCGATAGTAGCGAGCGCGGCGATTGTTTTCCGTTGTGCCCCACTCCGCGCTGATCCATCCGTCCTGCTTCATGCGGTGAAGCGCGGGATAGAGCGAGCCTTCCTCGACCCGCAGGAAGTCCTTTGAAACCATCTGAATATGAAGGGTGATGCCGTAACCATGCAGGGGACCGCATGCCAACGTCTTGAGAACGAGCAGCGCGAGCGTGCCTTGGAGAAGGTCGTTCTTGGGCTTGTTCAAGGCCGCTCCTATAGATAGCTATGGGTACAGACGGCCCATCTTACAAAATGTTTCACTGGAAGACCAAATCAAAAGACCCGCAGCCGTGGCTTGGCCCATTCGTCCCCGAAAGCGGCCGGGTTGTCCCAAGGCTGTTGTGCCGCCGGCTCCGTTTCATTATGAACAGGGCTATGAAAACCCTTCGACCGTTTTGTACTCCCTGCTGGCTTCTCGTGTTTGTACTACCGATGTGGCTGGTGTGTACAACGAGGGCACAGTCCAAGACGGAAATGGGCTGGCCGACTTATTCGAACGATCCGGGCGGCACGCGCTATTCTCCGGCGACGCAGATTGACCGCAACAACGTGGGACAGCTTAAGGTGGCGTGGACGTTTCGAACCGGTGCGCTGCCACACGACGAGGAGTTAGACAAGAAAGCGGCATTTGAGGCTACGCCTATCCTGCTCGACGGGAAACTCTTCCTGAGTACTCCCTACGATCATGTGATCGCGTTAGACGCGGAGACTGGCGCCAAGTTGTGGGAATTTGACCCTAAGCTGGAGCTGCCTTACGGCGCTTCGGAAGTAACTTCGCGCGGAGTTTCCGCGTGGCGCGACGCGCATGCGAAAGCTGGTGCGTCTTGCGCCCTTCGAATCTTCATCGGGACTCTCGATGCACGACTAATCGCCCTGGATGGGGCCACAGGAAAGCCCTGCTCCGACTTCGGAGAAAATGGCGAAATCGACCTCACGGCAAGTGTAAAACTGCGCGACCCGGGCGATTATCAAGTCACATCCGCTCCCGCGATTTTCAAAGACTTGGTCATCAGCGGCTCATCGCTTGGAGACAATCGGGCGGTGACGCTGGAGCGCGGCATCGTTCGCGCATTCGACGCGCGCAGCGGCAAATTGCGCTGGACTTGGGATCCCATTGCGCCGTGGGCCTATCAGAGTACTCCTCGCACGGGCGCGGGCAACGCCTGGTCCACGATTTCAGTGGACGCGGAACGCGATCTCGTTTTCGTCCCCACCGGCAGCGCTAGCCCTGACTATTACGGAGGCATCCGCAAGGGTGATAACAAGTGGGCTAACTCGGTGGTGGCTTTGCGGGCGAGCACGGGCGAATTCGTGTGGGGATTCCAGGTCGTTCATCATGATTTGTGGGATTACGACGTGGCTTCTCAACCGGCGTTGTTTGCCTGGAAGGACGGGACGCCGGCGATCGCGATCACAACGAAAATGGGACGGGTGTTTGTCCTGAACCGGTTGACAGGTGCGCCGCTCCTGCCCGTCGAAGAGCTCGCCGTGCCGAAGAGCGATATTGCCGGAGAAGAGGCCTGGCCGACGCAACCGGCTTCGACGATTTCGCTAGTTCCGGAAAAATTGTCACCTGAGGATGCCTGGGGAAAAGATGCGCAGGAGAAGCAGTGGTGCACGGGGAAAATCAAAGCTGCGCGAAGCGGTGACATTTTCACGCCGCCGAGTCTGCAGGGCACACTGGTTTTCCCGAGCAACGTCGGAGGCGTGAACTGGGGCAGCGCGGCGTACGACCCGCAGCGACACCTGCTGTTCGTGGACACCAATCGTCTGCCGATTTTCGTGAAGCTGATTCCGAGGGACGAGCTTGCGGAAGCGCGGAAGAACGCGAGCGACCTCGACCGTTTGCACGGCGAATTCGCGCGGCAAACAGGTGCGCCTTTCGCGATGTTCAGGACTCCGCTGCTGTCACCGAGCGGACTTCCCTGCAATGCGCCGCCCTGGGGAACGGTGGCGGCGGTGGATCTCTTCGAGGGGAAAAAAGTTTGGGACGTGCCGTTAGGAAGTTTTATTCCGGGCATGAACACGGGAACAATCACGCTCGGTGGACCCATGGCAACGGCAAGCCGGCTGGTCTTCACCGCGGCAACAATGGACAACGGCTTGCGCGCGTTTGATTCGGAAACCGGCAAAGAACTGTGGAAATACGATCTTCCAGCCGGTGGACAGGCTACGCCGATGACCTACACGCTGAAAGGCAAGCAGTACCTGGTGATCGCCGCCGGTGGCCACGGGAAACTGGGAACCAAGCAAGGCGACTACGTGATCGCCTTCACACTGCCATGAGGGAGAGGAACGTTTTCAGCGTTCCTGCGTATCAACGGATGCCCAAATGAATATCACAACTGAACCGGCCCAAACTTTCGAGAACAAAAAGGCATCCCTCCTCGCGGATGGCATGTTTATCGCTGTAATTCTTGCCGCCGCCAATTTTCTACTGCATCTCTACTTCAACAATCGTTACGGCTACTTCCGCGACGAATTCGACTACATGGCGTGCGGTGATCATCTTGCCTGGGGCTATGTGGACCATCCCCCCCTGATTCCGTTCCTCATCAAAATATCCCGGCTGCTGCTGGGCGATTCGACACGAAGCATCCGAATCGTACCGGCCCTGGCAACGTCGGCTGCCGTGATCCTGACGGCCATGATCGCTCGAGAACTTGGGGGCCGGCGCTTTGCGATTGCGCTCTCGGCATTGGCGTTCATCGCTGTGCCTATGTATCTCAACGACGGCAGTGTCATGACCACTAACTGCCTCGAGCCTCTTCTGTGGATGGGCTGCGTTTATTTCGCAATCCTGGCGATCAAGCGCGAAAATCCCCGGTACTGGCTGTGGTTTGGCGTCGTTGCAGGCATCGGTTTGGAAGAAAAATACTCGATTGCCGTTTTCGGACTTGCGATTGTCGTGGGACTGTTGCTGACCGAGCAACGGCGCATCTTTGCCAGCAAGTGGATCTGGCTCGGCGGAGCCCTCGCGTCCCTGGTTTTCCTCCCGAATTTTCTCTGGAATGTTCAGAATCACTGGCCCTTTGCGGAACTCATGCGCAATATCAAGGCCGAAGGCCGCGACGTGGTTCTTTCGCCTGCGGCGTACTTCGCGCAACAGGTGCTCATCGCTCATCCGATACTTGCGCCGATCTGGATTAGCGGTGTGCTCGCCTTTCTTATCTCCGCCCGGTTGAAGCCCTATCGGTTCCTCGGCTGGTGCTATCTAGCCGCGCTCACTGCGTTCGTCGTTCTCAAAGGCAAGAATTACTACCTCGCGCCAATTTATCCAGTCTATCTGGCGGCGGGGGCGGTGGTGATCGAGAGTTATATCGCGCGCTCGCGCCGAGTGTGGCTAAAGCCCGTGCTAGCAACGCTGACTCTTGCCGGAGGAGCCTACCTTGCTCCCGTTGTCATGCCGGTTCTTCGGGTCGAGCAGTTCATTTCGTATATGGAGAAGCTCCCCTTTAAAGTTCCCCGCAGCGAACACAGCCACATGCGCGCCATCCTGCCGCAACACTTCGCTGATGAATTCGGATGGGAAGAAATCGTGGCCAAGGTAAACGATGCGTATTTCAGTCTTTCTCCCGAAGAACGCCAGAGCTGCGGCATTTTCGCGCAGAACTACGGGCAGGCGGGCGCGATCGATTTCTTTGGCCGCCGCTATGGACTGCCGCCCGCCCTCAGCGGCCACCAGACTTATTTTCTGTGGGGCCCGCGCGGCTATTCTGGAAATTGCCTGATCGTGCTGGACGATTCCAGGAGGACCCTGGAGGGTCTCTTCGAGCACGTCGAATACGTGGGCAAGTCCATGGACAATTCTTACGCGTTGGAACGCGAGCTCTCCGTCTTCATTTGCCATGGCGCAAAATTTGGAACTCTCGCGGAGCTCTGGCCGCGACTAAAGAAATGGCGCTAGGAATCTATTGTGCCCGCGCGCAGCAGGGGTGTTCCAGCTTTCTGAGATACAATCGTTCCCGGAAAAATGAAGAAACCAAAAGCCCATGGCCGAGGGCTGCGGGTCATCGCGGCCTTCAAGCTATTGAAGGGCTTGGCGCTGCTCGCGCTGGGCATCGGCGCGCTAAGACTTCTGCATAAGGACGTCGAGGCCATTGTCGTGCATTGGATCAACGTGATTCAGGTTGATCCCCACAGCCACTACTTGCAGCTGCTTCTCGAGAAGTTGTCGATTCTGGATGACCGGCGTTTGAAGGAACTCAGCGTCGGCACATTTATTTATTCAGCTATTTTTCTGACCGAAGGCGCAGGTCTGGCCTTTGGCCAGAGTTGGGCGGAGTATCTTACGATCATCACGACCGCTTCCCTGCTCCCGCTCGAACTCTACGAACTCACCAAACACGCCAGCGTCGGCAAAGTACTGGCGCTGGTGATCAATCTAGCTGTGGTGGTCTATCTGATTCTGGAGATCCGGCGGTTTCCAAAGCGGTCCTGACCGTTCTCCGTCTCTACATCCCGGCTGCTCCACGAGTATCAGCAAACTCTACGGAATCGTCAGCGTGTACCCTTCGCGCACGAATGTGGCGACTTCTTGGCCTTGGTACCGGTAGATAACGATCAGAAATTTATCTGCTCCAACGGCCGGGTCGGCACCCAGGGCGTTGTTGGTCACCACGAAATTGATTGCTCCATTTCGAAGCCGGCTGCGCAGCAAGTCTGTCACGTTGACGGTTCGTCCTTGAATACCGTAGTAGGCACGAATGATCCGAAGGCCGTTCGAATCGTCGCGGCCGCCGTAGTTCCCGCCACGGTCGCCCCAGTCATCCCGATCTCGGTCGCCGCGATTCGTGAATCGCTCGTCCCGGTCATCGTGGTCACGGCGCACGTCAAATATGCGCACTTCCACGAAGCCGCCTTCGCGGTAGTTGAATTCACGCTGCTCATTCCGGCGGTTTTTAGCGAAGATGCGGAGCGATTTATCGGCCCCCACAGCGGGATCTCCGCCCATGGTTTGATTAGTGACCGCGACTCGGCCATTCACACCGCCGCGCCCGATCAAATCTCTGAGAATACCGGTGACATCCGTGCGCTGATTCTTGAAGCCGTAGTCGGCCCGCACGATCTGCCAGCCTTCTTCCTGTGCGACCACTCCTGCGCTAAAGATGCCGGCGCCAATCGCGAAAATAACCACAGCGAGGACAAACAACACGTATCGATTTGCAAGCTTCATTCAAGACTCCTTCAGGGCGAAGGCCCTCCGTACCCTTTTTCTCACTTTAACTCTGATTCCGGTTCCTGCTGATCCCCAATGCAACTGCAGTTGTCCTGAGTGTCTACAGCGCCGGAGGGGCATTCATTGGCTGCCGGCTCCCATTTCGTGTCAGGCAATGGGAATGATTACCGCCAATCGACGTTCCGCGTTGCGCGGCGCGAGTAAAGGCAGCTAAACTTCGAGGTCTATGAAACGCAGATTCTTCGTGGTAGCCGCGATCATCCTTTTTGGTCTCCCGCTACGCGCTGAACAACCCAAAGCCCTTTTCTACCTTACGCGTGAGCCCAAGTCCGTACGGTCCTTCCTGGCCCATGCCGACAAGATCGACATCCTCGTTCCTACCTGGTATTCCGTCGATGCGAATGGTCTGGTTTCGGGTGGTCCCCATTCGCTGGTCCTCGAAACGGCGCGCCAGCACCATGTTCCTGTGATGCCGATCGTCGTCAACGGTGGATTTTCACAAGAAGACATTCACAAACTGCTTGCGAATCGAGCGGCCTACGAAACCATGGCCAGCAGGCTCATGGCTGCCTGCAAGGAGAACGGCTATATAGGTATCCAGTTGGACTTCGAAAACATCCACTGGACAGACCGCGGCGCTCTTTCCAGCATGGTTTCCAACGTCGCTGCAGAGTTTCATAGCGCCAAACTGCAACTTACCATCGCTACCGTGCCGAATGCTCCGGGCACGCCCGGCGAAGGCGGATTTTCCAACTGGATTTATGAGAATTGGCGCGGTGCGTACGACTTGCCGGTGCTCGCGCAAAGCGTGGATCTTATTTGCTTGATGACCTATGACCAGCACACACGCTGGACGGCGCCGGGTCCCGTTGCCGGATGGGCATGGACCACCGGCAACCTCGATTACGCTCTCAAGTTCGTGCCCCGGGAAAAGCTTTCGCTGGGCATCCCGCTCTATGGCTATCATTGGTTCGCCGGCACCCCCGCAAAGGCTCCTGCGCAACCTGGCTTCCCTCCCACAGACAAGCCCAACCCAAGTGCTGAGTACATCGCCACGGACGACGCATTGGAGCTTGCGAGGGTTTATGGAGGGCACGTGGAATGGGATCCCGTCGACCGTTCTTCCTGGTTTTTCTTTTATCATGATGACTTGCGCGAATGGATTTTTTTCACTGACGCGCACACCTTCCGCGAGCGCTATTCACTGGCGAAGGACCGCAGCCTGCAGGGATTCTGCTCCTGGGTTCTCGGGACGGAAGACCTCGGCATCTGGGATCTCTTGCCCTCCCACAAGTGAGAGCGTGCGGCACGCGCTTGTTTTCGCTGCCTCCATTTGCAAATCCTGAAGTCTTCCCTCATTATTACTAGTTTATTCGGAGGACGCAGCACGCTTCTGCTGCGGTAATTCTATTCTGATCTCATTCTTACGCGATCGCATTCTGAACGTTCAATAAAAAGGAGCGGTATGGAAAAGCCTTCCAAAATCGCGCCCGCCAAGGGAAAACTGGGGATTCTGCTTCCCGGCATGGGCGCTGTCAGCACGACCTTTATGGCCGGAGTCGAGCTTGTCCGCAAAGGCAAGTCACAGCCGGTGGGGTCGCTCACCCAGATGGGCACCATTCGCCTGGGCAAGCGCACGGACGCGCGTTCGCCGCTCATCAAGAAATTCGTCCCACTTGCCGGGCTTTTGGACCTCACGTTTGGCGGCTGGGATATCTTCAAGGACAACGCCTATCAGTCCGCGGCGAATGCAGGCGTCCTGAATCCGCAGGACCTGGAAAAGGTGAAACCCTTTCTTTCCACCATCAAGCCGATGAAAGCGGCGTTTGACCACGATTTCGTGAAAATGATCGATGGTCCCAACATCAAGAAGGGCAAAAACAAGTACGAGCAGGCGCTACAGATCAAGGAAGACATCGCCAACTTCCGCAAAACTTCGCGCGCTTCCCGCCTGGTAACCTGCTGGTGCGCGTCAACCGAGTCGTTCGTCAAGCCGGAGGAGGTGCACTCCACGCCGGAAAAATTCGTCGAGGCCATGCAGTCCAATCATCCGGCGATCGCGCCTTCGATGCTGTATGCCTGGGCGTCGGTGACCAGCGGCGTGCCTTTTGCTAACGGCGCGCCCAACCTGACCGTGGATATTCCTGCGATCCAGAAGCTTGCGCACGATCACAACGTGGCCATCTGCGGGAAAGATTTCAAGACGGGTCAGACACTGATGAAGACGATTCTCGCGCCAGGCTTTAAGGCGCGCATGCTGGGGCTGGAAGGCTGGTTTTCCACAAATATTCTCGGCAACCGTGACGGCGAAGTTCTCGAGGATCCGGGTTCCTTCAAGACCAAGGAAGAGTCCAAGCTCAGCGTGCTGGAATATATTCTTCAGCCGCAGTTGTACCCGCAGCTTTACGGCAAGATGTGCCACAAGGTACGCATCAACTACTACCCGCCGCGCGGCGACAACAAAGAAGGCTGGGACAACATCGATATCTTCGGCTGGCTCGGATACCCGATGCAAATCAAGGTGGATTTCCTCTGCCGCGATTCCATTCTGGCAGCGCCCATCGTGCTCGATCTCGTGCTGTTCCTGGACCTGGCGCAGCGCGCAGGAATGCGCGGCATTCAGGAGTGGCTCAGCTTTTACTTCAAGTCGCCGATGACCGCGCCGGGGCTGTACCCCGAGCACGACCTCTTCATTCAGTCCATGAAGCTGAAGAACACGCTTCGGTGGATGAAGGGCGAGGACCTCATCACCCACCTCGGCCAGGAGTATTACGACTAGTGGACTGTAACAGCTGAACTGGGAGTAATGCGACGTGTCGGATCGAAGTAGCGCCACTTTACGGTTTTGGGCACATTGTTGTAGTTCCGGATGTATTTCATAAGCTTTCTCCGCAAGTCGGCCACCGACTTGAA
>WNGO01000310.1_pt1 | contig 53400 bp, 39 predicted proteins | sample 5400511 | NCBI WGS metagenome assembly WNGO01 (sample SAMN13153380, study PRJNA577476) | soil metagenome | isolation source: 20 cm soil or saprolite under Garry oak tree replicate 2 | place: USA:California | collected 2016-06-15 | reverse complement strand
TCAACCGCGTGCGTATCGGCGACCCGACTCCCATCCCGCATCCGATCTACGCGAGCTCGGGGTGGATGCTCTTCTTTACGAACACCGATTGGCGCAAAGCCCTGTTCGAAAACGGATTCGAGCAGAAGCACACGGTGTCGGTCTCGGGTGGAGGCGACAATTCCACCTACTACGTCTCGGCCGCCTACGCGGATCAGAACGGCGTGATTCGCTACGCGAACGACAACAACAAACGCTATCAGCTCAGGCTGAATTACGATTACGATTTCTCCCGGCGCGTCCGTCTCGAAACACGCCTCGGCGTAGAGAATCAGGACCGGTCGGACATCGGCGGCTTTACCCACGGTTCCTGGTGTAGCTGTCCCTGGGTGATCGTGGAAGGGATCTTTGGGATGCCCAATCATCCCATCTACACGGAGAGCGGTCAGCACTTTTTTGCGCAGGGGGGCTGGGGCAACGCGGTGGCGCAAGCGAAAGACGCTGCGACCGCCACGTTTGTCACTCGGAACGTCAATACCAATTTCAAATTGATCGTCGAGCCGCTGGATGGACTGAAGTTGAATCTCCAGTCCGGCATCGATTACCGCACGGAGGACAACACGGATATCGGCAAGTCCTTCCCGTACTACCAGTGGAATGACAGCAACATCGCCTACTATTCGACCAATCCCGATCAAAACTGGGTGGGCCGGTATAATGGCACCACGGTGCATCGGAACTACGTCGGGTATGCCCAGTTCAGCCGGACGTTTGCGGACCGGCACGCGGTCGAGTTGATGGGCGGCATATCGCACGAAGACGACGACGTGGACTGGTTCCAGGCAGGCAGATACAACTTCCCGAACCAGGACGTGTGGGGACTCAATCTCGGCGGGACCGGCAACACGTGGACCGGCGGCGGCGGCTCGCAGTGGGCGATCCGATCGCTCTTCTCTCGCTTGAGTTACGGGTTCAAAAACAAGTACCTGCTCGATGCCACGTTGCGCTACGATGGCAGCTCCCGCTTCCGCCCCGACAAGCGCTGGGGATTGTTCCCGGGCGTGTCGCTCGCCTGGAGGATCTCCGAAGAGCCCTTTGCGCGCCGACACCTTGCTGTATTTGATGACCTGAAGCTGCGCGCCTCGTACGGAGAAAACGGGAATCAGGAAGGCATCAACCTGTACGACTACCTGCAGCTGATCAGCATCGGCAGACAGTGGCCGTATCCTCCGTACTATCCGTTCGGCGCCGGAGGCCAGGATCAATCGGCCTATTTGTCGGGCATGGTGTCGAAAGACCGGACGTGGGAGACGATCGCTACGACCAACGTGGGATGGGACGCCACACTGTGGTCATCCCGCCTCAACGTTACGTTCGACTACTTCGTCAAACGCAACAAAGACATGCTGGTGCCCGTCACGTACCCCGCTCTGCTCGGGGCAACACCGCCGTTCTCAAACGCGGGTGCGCTCAAGGCCTGGGGCTTCGAGACATCGGTTGGATGGAAAGGAGCGACCCGGGGGCTCCGGTATTCGGCACGGATATCGCTCAGCGATGCGCAGAACAAGGTCGTGAACTATGGCGGCCAGGACACGTATGTCCTGGGCTACAACTTTATACGCCAGGGCTATCCGGTGAACACGTATTTCGGCTACGTGTTCGACGGGCTGATCCGCACCCAGGCCGAGCTCGACGCGTATAAACTGCTCGGCGGCGTTCCCAGCGACATCGGAATCGGCGACGCGCGGTTCAAGGACGTGAACGGCGATGGCAAGATCAGCCTGTACGGGGACAGTCCCGGTCAGGATGGTGACGTCGTCAATCTGGGGAATCTCGCGCCGCGGTACACCTACGGGATAAACCTGGATGCCGCATGGAAGCGGTTTGATCTCAGCGTGTTCTTCCAGGGGGTGGGCAAGCGGACGCTCTTCCGGGATGGTGATTACCGCATGCCCTGGAGTGACTGGTGGAGACAACCGCCGCTGTTCTACTATGGCCAGACGTGGAATGAAGATCGCCCCAACGCTCCCTATCCGCGTCTCTCGCACGGTGACATCAGATTCTGGAATTATCAGGCATCGTCGTTGCAGGCGATCAATGCGGCTTACCTGCGGTTGAAGAATCTGCAAATCGGGTTCTCCCTCCCGGAGCGTCTCATCGCCCGGGCGAGGATGACGCACGCCAGAGTGTATTTCAGCGGGTTCGATCTCTGGGAGAAGCACAGCGTAAAGGGCGGATGGGACCCGGAGTCGATCGCGAACGGCTTCAACTATCCATTCCAGCGGCTGTACTCCTTCGGCCTGGATATCACCTTCTAATGGGGCGCCCATTCATGAACCGGCTCATCGAGATTTGCGTAAGCGGCGCCTTGATGCTGACCCTGGGGTGCAAAGGCCTCGACCTCGGTCCCAAGGATCAGGTTTCGGACGCGTCATTCTGGAAGACACCAGACCAGTTTAGGCTAGCCGCCAACGATTTCTATTGGAGACTGGTGGGCGCGCATAACTACAACGAGCTCAATTCGGATATTGCCACGGGAAGCGGCAATAGTGTGATGTCCTCCCTGAGTGACGGGTCGTTCTTGCCCCAGGCAAACGATACTGTCTGGGACAATTCCTACGCGGCCATCCGAGCCACGAACTATTTGCTTCAGAAGGCACAAGAATCAGGTCTCGGATCGGAGATCGACCGGTGGGTTGGCGAGGCGTTGTTCTTCCGCGCTTATAACTACTGGAACCTGGTGAAGAGGTACGGCGGTGTGCCGCTGATCACCAAAGTGCTCGACGTGACCTCACCAGAAGTGTACGCGGCGCGATCCACGCAGCAAGAAGTCATCGATTTCATCATCGCCGACCTCGACAACGCGGTGCCCAAACTTCTCAAGCAGAGTCAGCTGAGCTCCGCGGAGATGGGCCGGGTGACGCAGGGCGCGGCGTTAGCGCTGAAAGCGCGGGCGTCGCTGTACCAGGGCACGTGGCGCAAGTACCACGCCGAAGGCAGTCCCACGGCGATGCTCGCGGACGCAATCGCTGCCGCGGAGCAACTCATTGCGTCAAATGAGTACCACCTGTACACCGACCACGGTACAGACAGCAGTTACAAGTTCCTGTTCATCCTGCAGGGCGATGATAGTAAGGAAGTGATCTTGGCCAAACGGTATTACGCGGGTCGCACCACACACAACTGGACCAGAGAACTGTGGTTCAATTACATGATTCCCACGAAGAAGCTGGCCGACATGTACCTGTGCAAGGACGGCCTGCCGATTACGATCTCGCCGCAGTTTCTGGGATATGATTCGCTGGAGACAACTGAATTTCAAAACCGGGATCCCAGAATGGCTCAGACATTCATCGTCCCCGGCACCGATGTCCACCAGGAGAATGGGTTCAACGCGGTCATTCCAGGCTTTTCGGGCAGTAACGCCACTCGCACCGGCTACATGCTGCGCAAATTCCTCGACGAAAGTGACGATGCGGCGCACTTTGTGGGTCAGTACGATTTCAAGGAGTTTCGCTACGGGGAAGTGTTGCTGATTCTCGCCGAAGCGCTGTTTGAGCGGGACGGAACGATCTCGGATGCCGACCTGAACCGGACGATCAAGCCGTTGCGCGATCGGGTTGGCATGCCTGCGCTCACCAATGGTCTGGTGAGCACCAACGGGCTCGACATGCTCACGGAGATCCGGCGAGAGCGGACCGTGGAATTGGCGTTCGAAGGATTCCGGCGTGACGACTTGCGGCGCTGGAAGACGGCCGAAACCGAGATGCCGCAGGCGTTGCGCGGCGTAAAATTCGTCGGCACGGAATACCGGCAGCGGGATTCCCTCCTGGTGATCGGTACGGATATCCAGGTCGACGCCGGCGGCTTCGTCGTCTCGGAGCCGGCGGCCTCACGCCAATTCGTCGTCCCGAAGCACTACCTCAACCCGATCCCGTTGCAGCAGATTCAATTGTCAAAGGGCACGCTCACACAAAATCCGGGCTGGTGATGCGCAGGATTCTGGAAGCTTGTTGTCTTTCGTGTCTGATCACCGCCGTCGTTCACGGACAGGACGGAATCCAGCGCGCACGCCTTGATCCTGCCAAAATCCGTGTCCCGGCGTTCCATTTTCAACCGGAATACACGTTCGATGCACCAAGCGATCCGCAGCGCTGGTCGCTCCAGCCGAAGGGGCTGAACGTCTCGTTCGCTTCCACCGACCAGGCATACTTGAGAAGTGAGGTCCCGGACCTGCCGCAGCAATCTCAAACATGGGACGCCACCGGCTGGAAAGGCGAACGGTTGAATACCGAGCTGGTCGTCTGGTCACCGGATACCGTAAACCAGATACGCGTGTCCGTGAGCGATCTCGTCAGCGCGAGCGGCGCTGTGCTCGCGAGCGGCAATGTGCATGTGTCGCTCGTTCGCTACGTCGTCTCGAACTACCCCTACGGCGCGAATGAGGTGAGCTGCGGTGCGACGGACTCGAACCCGCCCTACCTCATGCCGGACCGGCTGGAGCCATTCCAACGGTTCGATCTGCCCGCGAACAGCGTCCGGCCGATCTGGCTGTCGCTGGACATTCCCGCCGGCACGACCCCGGGCGTGTACCGGGGAACGGTTGACGTCAGTTCTGAAAAAGGTCGCACGACACTGCGGGCAGCGATAACGGTCCAGAACCAAACGCTGCCTCCACCCGGTGATTGGACGTTCCGACTGGACTTATGGCAGAATCCGTGGGTCGTCGCGTGGTATTACCACGTCCAACCGTGGTCGGAAGAGCACAAGGCGCTACTGAGACGGCATCTCAAGTTGTACGCGGATGCGGGCGGCAAATACATCACGACGTACGCCGTTCATTCCCCATGGTCCGACAATTCCTACATGATCGAAGGGGCAATGATCGAATGGACCAAGCGGGCTGATGGGACTTGGAAATTCGATTACAACATCTTCGATCAGTACGTGGAGCTGGCCACCGCCGTCGGCGTGACAAAAGCGATCACGATCTATACGCCGCTGCCGTGGGGGAACCGCTTCCGCTACCTCGACGAACGGTCGGGGAACTACGTCTACGAGACATGGGCGCCCGACTCCGCGACATTCGCGTCGGTGTGGCGCGTGTTTCTCGACGATCTCAAGGCCCACCTGGAACAGCGCGGCTGGTTCGGTCGCACCTATCTTGGCATCAATGAGAATGAAATGCCGCTCACCCTGGCCGCGATCCGGGTGATCAGGGCGCATTCTCCAAAATGGAAGATCACCTACGCCGGCAACTGGCATGCGGAGCTGGACTCGCTGCTCGACGATTACTCGCCGATCATCACCAGCGAGCCGAGCCAGCCAGAGCTCCGGGCGCGTTCCGCACGAGGGTCCACGACCACGTACTACGTGTGCTGCACGCCCCAGAAGCCCAACACGTTTGTCTTTTCGCCGCCGATCGAAGGCAGGTATATCGGTTGGTACTCGGCAGCGTACGGGTATGATGGCTTCTTACGCTGGGCCTACGATGCCTGGCCGGCCGATCCGGTGCGGGACGCGCGCCATGTTTTGTGGCCCGCAGGCGATGAGTTTCTCGTGTATCCAGGCGCGAGCAGCAGTGTTCGCTTTGAGAAGCTACGCGAGGGCATCGTCGATTATGAAAAGATTCGGATCTTGCGCGCGCTGGCATCCCAATCGACCAATGGCACGATCAGACGGCAGCTCCGGGACCTGAACAACCAATTGAGCACATTCGTGGGAGATCGCGATTATAGTAAACGGAATTACGATACGGCGAGAATAACGGAAGCCGTGCACAAGGGGATGCGGATGCTGGAGGCGTTGAGCGACCGACTTGGGCGATAGCGCCGTAGCCTGTACGGAGTTTCAGGATCACGTCCTCACGCATGAACTCACGCCTGCTGGTCCGGTGCCGACCGCATTCGATCCCAATGGTGTCTATCCCTACGTCAGCTATGTAGCGACCTCGCCGCGCCCCGTCCGGAAGAAGTACCGGTTCATCGCGTTGGAGAATGATCGACTCAAAGTAGTTATTTGCCGCGACTTCGGCGGCAAAGTCACATCCCTCATTCATAAGGACTCGGGCAAAGAAGTCCTGTACGTGCCGGACGTCATTAAGCCGGTGCGGATATTGCCCCGGTTCTCCTTTGTTCCCGGCGGAATCGCGGTCAGCTTTCCCATTTCCCATTCCCCCACGCAGAACGAGCCCGTCCTCTCCAGGATCGATCGCACGACGTCTCGCGTGTATGTGACCTGCGGGGAGCGGGAGCTGCGCTTTGGCATGCAGTGGTCGGTCGAATACTCCCTCGGGCCGGACGACGATTTTCTCACCCAGCGCGCGGTGTTTCACAATCCCGGACGATCGGCCTACCCCTGGATGTCGTGGTCGAATGCCGCATTGCCGTCTGCGCCGGACACGGCGTTTTGCTTTCCTGACGGCGAGGTGTTGAGCCACTCGTCCGCGCTGCGCCTCATCGACTGGCGGCGGTCCGGACCGAGGCGCGAGTCCGACATCAAGGAGATGACGGGGTTTTTCTGGAAGACCAAGGACGTCAACGCATTTGGTGCGTTTACGCCTTCCCTGGGGTCCGGACTCTATCACGTGGCCGACCCTTCGCTGGCGCCCGGAATGAAGCTGTGGAGCTACGGCGTTGCGGAGGACCGTGCATGGGCGACGCAAGGGTACGTGGAGATTCAGGGCGGGCCGCTCGATGATCAGGCCACCAAGCGGATGCTCGAGCCAAACGAGACCCGAGCTCACGTCGAGTTCTGGATTCCTGCCGTTGAAGCACGCGACATCTACTCACTCACGGTTCCCAACATTCAGCTCAGGCGGGCCAGCGACATCCCACTCTTCGATTGGGCTCGGCAAGATGACGTGAGGGTTTGGCACGATCTCGCGCGCGCACACGAAACCAAGGGCCGATTACCAGACCCTCCTCGAGTCGATGAGTGCCGGTGGGCGCCTTCGGGTATGGAAGATCTCGATGCGGCCTTTGAACGGGCTATCGGGAGTACACAGGGTGCAACCGCTGATGGCTGGAGATTCCATTATGGCACGTGGCTGGCCGGACGAGGACAGAAAGACGACGCGATCCGCATGCTCGCGACGAGCACCATCGGGGTGGCACAGGCGCTGCTCGCCAGGCTGCTGATTCTTGACGGTGATGTCGAGGGTGCTGCGCGGGCCGTACGCTCGATTCGGGAACGATCGCTGCAGTCGCATCCGCAGATCATCGCCGAGCGTGATGACGTGTTGCGCCGCGGCGGGCCGGAAACGATCCCGGAGCGGGAGCGATGGTTGAGTCGCGCAGAAACACTCGAGGACGAGCGGGTCGTCGAGCGACGGGTGCAGTTGCTCATTGATAAAGGAGAATTGCAGAGGGCCAAAGCACTTCTACTATCCGTCCCGTTTCAGAAAGTTCACCAGCGCTATGTCCGCACGGCGTTGTGGAATCAGCTCTGTGAAAAGCTGCACGAACCCTGTACGCCGGTTCCTGCCCAGTTGGGAGAAGATCGATTGGCGAGGTTTGGGGCCTACCGCGAGTTTGAGGATGAGTCGATGCGCCCAGGAGGACTCGAACCCCCAGCCTCTTGATCCGTAGTCAAGCGCTCTATCCAGTTGAGCTATGGGCGCGGATGGGCGGTACTAGACTCGAACTAGTGACCTCCACGATGTCAACGTGGCGCTCTAACCAACTGAGCTAACCGCCCGAAATCCTAGACGCCTAAGAGGCCGAGGGGACGTGAGGTGTGAGTTGTGAGGGTTATCATAACGACCCGCTCACTCACTCCTCGAGTCCCCTCGGCCTCTCAGCCTCTCGGCCTCTGAGTTTTAGTAGCGGGGGTGGGATTTGAACCCACGACCTCCGGGTTATGAGCCCGGCGAGCTACCAGACTGCTCCACCCCGCGTCGCTTGAAAATCCGTTGGAATGTTGGACGGTTGGAATGTGAAAAGTTGTTCTTTCCAACCTTCCAACCTTTAACCTTCCAACCTCCCAGAGCGGGAAACGGGACTCGAACCCGCGACCCCAACCTTGGCAAGGTTGTGCTCTACCAACTGAGCTATTCCCGCGCTTTCCGAACCGCCCCTAATGTAACCGATCCATAACGACTTAGACTAGGCGTCTCGGTCGCTCAGCCCGCCTCGGCCTCTCAGCCTCTCAGCCTCTAGCAGTTATGGAGGCGAGGGGGATCGAACCCCTGACCTCGTGAATGCCATTCACGCGCTCTCCCAACTGAGCTACGCCCCCCGTATATTCCCGCCCCCGAAATGGCCTAACCTGCCAGACGGGAACACGGCATCTTATCGGCGCGTTCAAGCGGTGTCAAGCGATTTTCCGCTTGTTTCATGAACATTTCTGTCGCGTCCGCGTACTACAGAGCACTCAATAGGGCGACCCATGCCTCGTACTCGTAAGAAGACAAAAGCCGCTCCGGCTCCGAAGGCTAAGGCGAAGGCCGCGCCCGTCGCGACGACTGAGCGACGCGTCGTGAAGCGCCGTGGCCGGCGCCGCGGCCTGCTCACGGGTCTGGGTCATCACGAGCACGAGCGCGACATCCTCGATCAGTACCTCCACGAGGTCTCCAAGACTCCGCTGCTGACGCAGAAGGAGGAGATCGCGCTCGCCCGGAAGGTTCGCGCGGGCGATCAGGAGGCGATGCAGGAGCTCGTGAAGCGCAACCTGCGGTTTGTGATTTCCGTCGCCAAGAAGTATCAGAACCGCGGCCTGCCGCTCACCGATCTCATCGGCGAGGGCAACGTCGGTCTGCTCACGGCGGCGCGCAAGTTCGACCCCGATCAGGGCGTGAAGTTCATTTCGTACGCCGTGTGGTGGATCCGCCAGGCGATCCTCGCCGCGCTGGCGCGGCAGGGCCGCACCGTGCGCGTGCCGCTGAACCGGACCGCCGATCTGTCGCGCATCGTGCGGACGGCGGAGTACCTGCGGCAGACGCTGCGCCGGGAGCCGACGCCCGAGGAAATCGCCGACGCGACGAAGCTGTCGCTCGAGGTCGTGCAGTCGCTCGCCGCGCTGAACACCGGCGACGTTCGGCTCGACGCGCCGCTCGATCCCGACGGCGATCGCTCGCTGATCGAGCGCTTCATCGCCGAGGATCTCCCGGACACGGAAGATCAGGCGATGGATCGCTTCCTGTCGGACGAGATCGAGCAGGCGCTCAACACGCTGCAGCGGCGCGATGCCAAGGTGCTGCGGCTGTACTTCGGTCTCGATGGCGGTCGTGAACACACCCTCGAGGAGATCGGCGGCATGCTGGGCGTGACGCGCGAGCGCGTGCGGCAGTTGCGTGATCGTGCGTTGAAGCGTTTGCGCGACGGCGACGTCGGCAAGGCGCTCGCCAGCTTCGCAGCGTAAAGGTAGCAGCAGTGAAATGGTAGGGGCGCAGCATGCTGCGCCCCTACTGTTTTTGATCTAGTTTTTCCCCCGTGATTCAAGCCATCGGCCGCCACCTCGGCGTCACCGGTTTTCGTTTGTTTCCGTGGACTGAAGTCCCGGACAACCGGAATGGGCGATGACGCGCCGATCCCGCAAAGGCCGCAAGTCCCAGCCCCGCGCCCAGCGCGAAACAAGCGCGGGCGGTGTTGTGTTTCGCCGGGGCCCCGATGGCCAGGTTCGTTTTCTGTTGATCCGGGACTCCTACAAGAACTGGGGCTTTCCCAAGGGGCATCTCGAGCCCGCGGAACCGCCGGCCGACGCCGCGCGACGCGAAGTCACCGAAGAGACCGGACTCCAGGATCTCTTGCTCCACGGTCCCATCAAGGTGATCGATTGGTATTTCCGGTTCCGCGGCAAGACCATTCACAAATACTGTCATTTTTTTCTGTTCGAATCGCGGCACGGCGATCCTGTTCCGGAAGAAGCAGAAGGCATCACGGCGTGTGTGTGGCAACCGTTGGACGAAGCCCGCCAGACGATCAGCTACGACAATGCGCGCGACGTGCTGCGGCAGGCCGCCGAGATGCAGCACGCACTGGTGCAGACATGAGCGCCATGGCGAGCGCCTATCCGGTCGTGCCCGTCTTTCATCCCCGCCGGGATGCACGGCGAGCCCTCAAGCGCGGCTATCCCCGCCGCGTCGGAAGCGTGCGCTTGTGCCGCAGCATTCATGCGGTCAAGCAGCTGCTCGACGAGCGCCTCGTGGACGCTGTCGTGCTCGACGTCCGCAACTGCGATGGCGAGGGGCTGGAGCTGCCGGCGCGCTTCCCCCGGATTCCGATGTATGTCCTCTCAGCGGTACGGCCGGATGATGGCGCCCTCCTCGCGTCGTGCCGTGATGCCGGGTTCACTGGTGTTCTCGTCGAAGGCGTCGATAACGCCGTCGCGGGCGAGTGGATTGCCGCCCGCACTGCCCAAGTCGCTCGACGACGCGCGCTGGCGGATGCGCCCAGGCTCCTGCGTCTCACCGATCGGCTCCAGCTCGCCGCGTGGGAGGAGGTGTTGCGCCGCGCGGGCACGCCCACGCAAACGGGCCATGTCGCCGCGGCGCTGCGCGTGACGCGAGAGCATCTGTCGCGGGAATTCGGGGCAGGCGGCGCGCCGAACCTGAAGCGGGTCATTGATCTGGCGCGCGCCGCCTGCGCCGCGGACCTGCTGGGGAACCCGGGGTATACGGTGCGCTGCGTCGTTCGCATCCTGGGCTATGCGTCGCCGAGCCATCTGGCGGGGGCGGCGCGGCGCGTGGCGGGGGCGACGCCGCTGGAGCTTCGTGAGCTCGGTCCGCGGGGTGTTTTGACGAGTTTCCTTAGGGGACGGACCAGGTCTCGTGTGTAGGTTTTGCCGCCCTTCGCCGCCGCACTATCTGCCGCCTTTCGCCGCCGCTTCTCTTGTGATATTTTTCACAATCTCTCAACCGGTAGACCCATGGCCACCGACTCCATCCTGCGTCCCGGCGAGCTGAAAGCGCTCCTCCTCAAGGAAATCCAAGCCGCGGATCTCGCGGACATCGACGTTCGTGAGGTCGGGACCGTCCTCGAGGTCAAGGACGGAATCGCGCGGATCTACGGCCTGACATCGGCGATGGCCGGCGAGATGCTCGAATTCACCGTCTCCGCGACGGGGGAAAAGATCACGGGCCTCGCGCTGAACCTCGAGGAAGACAACATCGGCGCCGTCATCTTCGGCGATTATCTCGAGCTCCGTGAAGGCGATGAGGTGCGGCGCACCGCGCGTGTGCTCGAGGTGCCCGTCGGCCCGGCGATGGTGGGCCGGGTGGTCGACGCGCTCGGCCGGCCGGTGGACGGCCTCGGCCCGATTCACACGACCAAGAGCCGCAAGGTCGAGATCGTCGCGCCGGGCATCATCAAGCGCCAGCCGGTCAAGGAGCCGCTGCAGACCGGCCTCAAGGCGATCGACTCGATGATCCCGATCGGCCGCGGCCAGCGCGAGCTGATCATCGGTGATCGCGGCACCGGCAAGACCGCGATCGCGATCGACACGATCATCAATCAGAAGGGGCAGGGTGTCATCTGCGTCTACGTCGCGATCGGTCAAAAGAACTCGACCGTGGCGGCGGTCGTGGAGCGTCTGAAGGAGCACGACGCGATGGAGTACACGATCGTCGTCGTCGCGTCGGCCTCCGAGCCGGCGCCGATGCAGTACATCGCGCCGTACGCGGGCTGCTCGATGGCCGAGTACTTCATGTACGATGAGAAGAAGGCGACGCTGTGCGTGTACGACGACTTGTCGAAGCAGGCCGCGGCCTACCGCCAGCTGTCGCTGGTGCTCAGACGCCCACCCGGCCGCGAGGCGTATCCGGGCGACGTCTTCTATCTCCACAGCCGCCTGCTCGAGCGCGCCGCGAAGCTGTCCGACGAAATGGGCGGTGGCTCGCTCACCGCGCTGCCGATCATCGAGACGCAGGCGGGCGACGTCTCGGCCTACATCCCGACGAACGTCATCTCCATCACGGACGGCCAAATCTTCCTCGAGACGGACCTCTTCTATTCGAACGTGCGCCCCGCGGTCAACGCCGGCATCTCCGTCAGCCGCGTCGGCGGCAACGCGCAGATCAAGGCGATGAAGCAAGTCGCGGGGCGGTTGCGGCTCGATCTCGCGCAGTACCGCGAGCTCGAGGCGTTCGCGCAGTTCGGCTCCGAGCTCGATCCGGCGACGCAGAAACAGCTCGCGCGGGGAGCGCGCGTCGTCGAGGTGCTCAAGCAGCCGCAGTATCAACCGATGCCGGTCGAGCAGCAGGTGATCGTCATCTTCGCGGTCACCAACGGCCTCATCGACGACGTCCCGGTCCCCCAGATCAAGGAGTGGGAGAAGGCGCTGCTCGAGTTCATGGCGGCGCAGCATCCCGAGATTGCGGAGGAGATTCGCACGCGCAAGGCGCTCTCCGACGATCTGAGCGGGCGGCTACGCAAGGCGATCGAGGAGTACAAGGCGCTGTAATGGCGAAGCCCCGCGAGCTGAAGCGGCGTATCCGCTCGGTGCAGAATACGAAGAAGATCACCAAGACGATGGAGCTCGTCTCCACGTCGAAGCTCAAACGCGCGCAGGATCGCGTCGTCGGCGCGCGGCCCTACGCGCAGGCGCTCGCGGAGGTGATCGGCCAGCTCTACTCAGCCGAGCTGGCGGAGCGCTTCCCACTGCTCCGCCAACCGACGCACGACGTACGACGCACGGCCCTTGTCCTGATCACGTCGAATCGGGGGCTGTGCGGCGCGTTCAACGCGAACTTGATTCGCGAGGCGCGGCGGCGTCTCGAGGAGCTCGAGGCGCGGGACGCGCACACCGAGCTGCACCTCGTGGGCAAGAAGGGCGTCAGCTACTTCAAGTTCACCAAGCGCGAGCCAGCGTCACAGCGCGTGGACATTGGCGATCGTCCTACGCTCGAGCATGCCGCCGAGCTGGCGAAGCCGCTGATGGAGCGGTTCGCGAATGGCGAGCTGGACGAGGTCGACGTAGTCTTTGCGAAGTTCAACAGCGCCGTGAGTACGCCACCGACGACGCTGCGGATTCTCCCGGTGACTCCACCTGAACGGCGGCGGTCGGGCGGTCAAGAGGCGAAGGCGGCGGTCAACTACATCCTCAAGCCGTCCGCCGAGGAAATCCTCAAGCAGCTCCTTCCTTTATATGTGCAGAATCAGTTCTACCGCGCGCTCGTCGAGACGGCGGCCGCCGAACATGGAGCTCGCCGCACGGCGATGAAGAACGCGACCGATGCAGGCAGCGACATGCTGAATATCCTGCAGCGGACGTTCAATCGGGCAAGGCAAGCTCAGATAACTCAAGAATTGGCGGAGATCGTCGGAGGCGCGGAGGCGCTCAAAGGATAGGTGTCAGGTGTCTGGTGTCAGGGTGAATCCCAGACACCTGACACCAGGCACCTGACACCAAGAAACGGAACCATCATGGCGACGAAATCGCAGGGAACATCCAAGAGCGGTGCGGGCGAACACAGCGTCGGGAAGGTCGTCCAAGTTATCGGACCAGTTCTCGACGTGGAGTTCGAGCCTGAGCAGCTGCCCGAGCTGTACAACGCGGTCACGGTGAAAGTGGACGGTGGCCAGCTCGTCGCCGAAGTCGAGCAGCACATCGGGCGCAACCAGGTCCGCGCCGTCGCGATGAGCTCTACGGACGGCGTCGTGCGCGGCATGGAGGTCGTGGACACGGGCGAGCCGATCACCGTCCCGGTAGGCAAGCCGGCGCTCGGCCGCATCCTCAACGTCATCGGGGAGCCCGTGGACGAGGGCCCGCCGATCCCGAAGGACGCCGAGCGGTGGCCGATCCATCGCGGCTCACCGAAGTTCGTGGACCTCGAGCCGAAGACCGAAGTCTTCGAAACCGGCATCAAGGTCGTCGATCTGATCGCGCCCTTCGTGAAGGGCGGCAAGATCGGGTTGTTCGGGGGCGCAGGCGTCGGCAAGACCGTCGTGATCATGGAGCTGATCCACAACGTCGCGATGGGACACGGTGGGCGGTCTGTGTTCTGCGGCGTCGGCGAGCGCACGCGCGAAGGCAACGACCTCTACCTGGAAATGAAGGAAAGCGGCGTGCTCGGCTCGGCGGCACTGATCTACGGGCAGATGAACGAGCCACCGGGCGCCCGGCTGCGCGTCGGATTGTCCGGTCTCACCGTCGCGGAGTACTTCCGCGACGTCGAAGGCCAGGACGTGCTGGTCTTCATCGACAACATCTTTCGCTTTACGCAAGCGGGCTCGGAAGTATCCGCGCTCCTGGGCAGGATGCCATCAGCCGTCGGCTATCAGCCAACCCTGGCCACAGAAATGGGTGAACTCCAGGAGCGCATCACATCGACGAAGAAGGGGTCGATCACGTCGGTGCAGGCGATCTACGTGCCCGCGGACGACCTCACCGATCCCGCGCCCGCGACCGCCTTCTCGCACCTCGACGCGACCGTCGTGCTCGACCGCGCCATCGTCGAGCTGGGGATCTATCCGGCAGTCAACCCGCTTTCGTCTTCCAGCCGCATTCTCGACGCGCAGTACCTGGGCGAGCGCCACTACAAGGTCGCGGTCGAGGTGCAGCGCATTCTGCAGCGCTACAAGGATCTGCAGGACATCATCGCGATTCTCGGCATGGACGAATTGTCGGAAGAGGATAAGCTCCTCGTGGCGCGCGCCAGGCGCGTACAGCGATTTCTCTCGCAGCCGTTCTTCGTGGCGGCGCAGTTCACCGGGTTGGAAGGCAAGTACGTCAAGCTCGAGGACACGATCGCGTCGTTCGAGCGCGTAGTCGCGGGCGAGTTCGACCAGCTGCCCGAGCAGGCGTTCTATATGCAGGGCGGAATTGAGGATGTCGTGGCGCAAGCCAAGAAGATGGCTGCGGCGTGATGCGCGTCTCTGTCATCTCGGCCGAGCGGTCGGTGTTTGACGGCGACGCCGAAGTCGTGGTGGCGCCCGCATATGACGGCTTGGTAGGTATCCTGCCACGCCATGCTCCCTTCATGACCCTCCTGGGGGAGGGAATCGTGAAGATCCGCCAGTCGGCGACCGAAAAAGTGACAACACGGCTGCAGGTTGCGGGGGGCTTTCTTCAAGTGGCATCGAATGTTGTGCGCATTGTGGCACGGAGCGCCCGCCCCATCGACTCTTGACTTTAGCGTTGCTTTTTCCAACAGTGGTGCCGGTCTCGCAGTCCCTAAAACACCAAAAATCCCTTTTTCCCTCGGAGGGAAGGTATGAAGCGGCTCGGACTGGCAATGCTGGCGGTGGCGCTGTGTATGATCGCCGCCCGCCCAGCGATGGCGCAGGGTCATCTGCGGTATGGTGTGCAGGCAGGCTTGCTGATGCCTATGGGTGACTACAACACAGCTGACAAGCCCGGCTGGATCGGTGGCGCTGGGGCCACCTACTGGCTCCCGGGTACCGGCAATATCGGCATAAGGGGTGATCTCTCCTATTCGCAGACCTCCCATGATGGCGCTACCGGCAACACGAAGATCTTCGGCGGCTTGGCGTCCTTCGTCTATGCGTTAATGCCGGCCAGTGCACCTGCCCGGCTCATGATCACGGGTGGCGTGGGCATGTACAACGTGAAGGTTGACGTTGGCAGCCTTTCCGGGTCCTCGACCAAGGTCGGCTTCGGCGGCGGCGCGGCCCTGGCGTTCAAGCTCGGCACGGGGAGCACGCGGCTGGTTGTCGCATCACGCTTTACCACCGTGAGCACGGACAACGCCTCCACGACCTTCCTGCCCATCACGGTAGGGCTGAGCTTCGGTAAGTAAGCGACCTCTCGCGGCGTGAGCCGGGTCACCCGGTCGCCTGTAAATGACGGCCCGCCAGCATCCTAGCTGACGGGCCGTCGGCTTTTTAGGGGACACCTAGTTGACAGAAACCCATGTGGTTCTTAACGATGTGGCGGTTTTCACCCCCCCAACTGGAGGTCTGGTATGCGTAGGCTCACGAGTACTGTGGTGGCGGCGGCGGCCCTGGTGGCGCTCCCTCACCTCGCACTTGCCCAGCGGACGCGTGCTGCTGCCGCTGGCGGTCCCAAGAACGAAATCGGCGTCGATCTCGGCGCGGAGTATAATCATGCCGGAAGCGGCTGTACCGCCGATTGCGGCGGGCTCGGCATCGGGACGCCGATCGATATTCGGTGGGGCTTCATGGCCAGCGGTCCGTTGTCGTTCGAGCCGCGGTTCTCCCTCAGTTACCTCTCGGGGTCTGCTTCCCCCATTGGTGGCCACGTCCTCGCGTTCAATCCCGACCTGAACGTGATCTATCGCATGAAAAAGTCCACCGCGCGCAGGGGCATGTACCTCACGGGCGGTCTAGGCCTGGGAATCGCGAACGCCGCCCCGTCAGGTGGGTCTAGCACGACCGCGACGCAGCTGTCGCTGAACGGTGGCGTCGGCAAGCGGATTCCGGTGGAGTCCAACGCCTGGCGTGTGGAAGGGTTCCTCCGCTACAACTTCGAAAACAGTGGCAAGGGCATTCCTAGCAGCTTTAATATTGGCGCCCGCGTCGGCATGTCGTTCTGGCGTTAAGCTCATAGCGGCAATCGATGGCCCGTCGGGCGTATAGCCGGGCGGGCCATCGCTGTTACCACCCCCAATTGGAGATCGTGACTATGCGAAAGCTCTTCGGCGGGATGGTTGTGGCGGCGCTCGCGCTGTCGCTGACGACAGCCGCGCACGCGCAGCGGAGGGCGGCAAGCGCCCCGATGGGCGGTGCGAAGCATGAGCTCGGCGTCGACGTTGGTCTCGCATACATCAAACCGTCCAACGTTGACGGCGGTATCGGCCTTCTTGCTCCGCTCGATGTGCGCTTTGGAATCGTGCCGCGCCGCGGCAAGCTGATGTGGGAGCCGCACGTCGCGCTGAACTACAGGGCTGTTGGCGGCCAGACATTCTATGTGTTTACTCCAGGCATCCACGCATTGTACGCCAACAGTCCGGGGGGCCACCGGCGCGGGATGTTCTTCGAGGGTGGCGCCGGCTTGGTGATGGGCGATCAAGGCGCGGGCAGTGGCACGGCGTTCCAGCTGGGCGCGGCCGTCGGTTGGCGCAAGCCCTACGAAAGCGCCGCCTGGCGATACAAGGTTGGCTTGACCTGGGTCTCGTCCAGCAACGAGCTCGCACCGTTCTTCGCTGACTACATCGCGATCGGTGGCAGCATCGGTATTTCACTCTGGCACTAGTAGTAGGGCCGCAGCATGCTGCGCCCCTCCATGAGCACGGCGTTCTGGGTTCCTTAGGACGTGCTCCGGAACGCCGTGCTGTTCGTCGGGTAACCCGTCGCAGTCCATCTCGAGGAGCATCCCATGCGTTGGTCTCGCGTGTTGTGCCTGCTGGTGATGGCCGGAGGGCTCTACTCCGCGGCCGCGGCACAGGCGACCGGGTTGCCGAGTTTCAACGCGCCATATCGCGCATTCCAGCGGTCGGAGATCGGGTTGATTCTCACGTTCCCTGACGGCGGCGGTACCGCGTTTGAGGGTGCCTACCGGTTCGCGAGCGGCAAGTTCGACCTCGGATTTCGCGGCGGGATTGTCGACCCTGGCGGGACCGGCAACGCAACGCTGCTCGTCGGCGCTGAGGCGCGCGAGCGCGTCGTCACGCACACGGAGGATTTCCCGCTCGACGGTGCGCTTATTCTCGGAATCGGCGGCGCCTTCGTGAGCGGCAATTCCGAGCTCTTCGTTCCCGTCGGGTTGTCGCTGGGCCGCCGCGTCGATCCGAAGAACTCGAAGATCAGCATCGTGCCCTACGTGCAGCCCACGGGATTGCTCGCGGCGGGCAGCGGCAACTCCGACTTCTTTTTCACGTTGGGCCTCGGCGCCGATTTCCGGTTGTCACCGCGGTTCGATGCACGAATCAGCGCCGGACTCGGCGACGTCGAGGGTGTGTCAATCAGCGCCGTGTGGGTGCATTAGCGCGACACAGATTGACTTGGTAGGAGTGACTTCCTACCGTAGGGCCGTCACAACCGTCGTTCGTGGGGAGACAACGCAGTTCTTACGCTGTGGAGGATATCGATGAAGCGCATGCTTGCAGCATTAGCGGCCGCCGCGTTCATGGTTGCACCGCTGGCGGCACAGTCGTTCGGAATGCCGAACTGGAGCAGTCCCAAGGGCGGCACCGGCATCACGATCAGCGGCGACCTGGGGCTGCCGAACTCCGATCTCGGCAAGGGGACGGCTTTCGGCGCGCGTGGATCGATCGGCCTCGCCAATATCAACTTGATGGCCGCGGTCGCCTCGTGGAAACCCAAGGGCGCGACGGACAGCTACACGTCGGTCGGCGGCCAGGCGGCGTTCCGCGTGATCGGGGGGAGTTTGATCCCGGTCTCAGTCAGCTTACAGGTAAACGCTGCGCGTGCGAGTGCGGCCAACACTAATCCGGCACAAACACGGATCGGTTTGGGTGGCGCCGTCAGCGTGAACGTGCCGACACCCGGGCTGAGCATCGAGCCGTACTTGGCGGTCAACAACCGCTGGTACAAGCTCTCCGGCATCAGCGGCACCACGTCCAACGTCGGCTGGACACTCGGGGCCAACGTCGGTCTCGGGATGCTCGGCTTCCATCTCGCGTATGACTCTGAGAACACGGGTAGCGGGACGACGGGTGGAATCTTTGGGATTGGTGTGCACGTGGCCTTGAAGGCTCCCATCGGCATGTAAGAGGCTATAGCTTTGGGGCGCGCCGCGATCAGGCGGCGCGCCCCTTTGTTTCCCGGGAGATTCGTGATTCGTTCGACCATGCGCGCGGGCCTGCTCGTCGTGGGGGCCCTCACGGCGAGTGGCTGCGCCCTGACCTTCGATGCGACCGAGCTCGGCGTTCCGACCTCGCTCGCGGAGCGCGCGCAAACTCCGCCGCAAGGCACGCCGTTCCGCGTCACCAAACATCCCGTCTTCCTACTGTGGGGATTGGCCGGTGCCGCCCGACCCAATGCGGAGGATGTGCTCGCCGGTCAGGCAGGCACCGGGGCGCGCGTCGCCAACCTGCGCATCAAGGTCCGCAGCCGCTGGCCGGATTTGCTCGTCACCGCGCTCACCGCCGGTCTCATCACACCCCGTTCCGTCACGTTCGAAGGGGTCGTCGTCCCGCGTTCAGCGGTAGGGCCGTGATTTCGTCCAGACGACAATGACCCCACAGGCCGCGTTTGACCCTCCGAATTCCGCAGGAATCTCCCCCGGTCCCCGGTAGACCTCGATCCCGTAGACATCGTGAATTGGCGTGTTCTCATTGAATGAATGGACTTCCACGCCATCGATGTACCACGTGGGGTTACATTGCGGGGTCCCGACCATCACCGCGCCGCATTCAAATTCCGCTTGATTGCATTGGATCCGCACACCTTTGACCCTCCGCAGCGCCTCTCCGACCGTGTTGTAGCCCTGTTTCTTGATCTCATCCCAACGCAAATAGGCGCCCATCTTGCGCTGACGGCGTCGCTCGAAATCGGTATAGCGAGGCATGAGCGCATCGGCCCGGGCTTGGATCTCGATGGGCGGCAAGTCAAAGCCATTGAATTCGAGCGGAAAGACTCCGGTGACGGTACCGGAGTCGCGCATGGGAACCTCGAAGGTTGCGCTGTCAAACCCGATGGCCCGGATCGTCACCTCGGCGCTGCGACCAGTCAGGCCGGACCGCACAAACTGGCCCAGGGAATCGGTCCTCAGGACCTGTCCTTCCTTATTCACGCGCACCAGCGCGCCGGGAATGGGCTTCTCCAGCTCGCTATCGACGACTCGACCCCGCAAGGTTGCCTGCCCGGGAGCCGCCGTCGCGCCGAGCGCGAGGCCAAACGCGGCACTCAGAAGCGTTCTCACGGTCAAGGCCATTCTGGAACACCCTCTAGCGGGACTTCTAATAGAAAGTAAGATGGAGTATCGGCGCTAGTACCGCGCCTCCCGAGTCGCAGTGCCGTCACGTCGGCCGTCCGACGATGGACAAGGGGGTCGGATCTGTTGTCTAGCCGTTTCCTTACCAGTTGTTTCTCACCTCGTTTAGCCTCTTCACCACAGAGGGAGCTTATGCGCGTTCCTACGTTAGGCGCGCTCGCGGTCGTGACCATGACCGCGGCGCTCGCAGCGCTTCTCACCACGCCGCTCGCGGGGCAGGCCGTCGTCAAGGGCCGCATCACCGCGCAGACCGGCGAGCCACTGGGCGGCGCAAACGTCCTGGTGGCAAACACTAACCTCGGCGCGGTCACGGATGCTCAAGGCAACTACTCCCTGACCATCGGCCAAGACGCCGTCCACGGCCAGCAGGTGGTGTTGACGGCGCGATACATCGGTCACAAGCCGATGAACCGCACGGTCACCCTCGCGCCGGGCGAACAGCAGCAGGACTTCCAGCTCGCGGCCGAGCCGCTGCGCCTCGAGGAAGTCGTGGTCACCGGCGTCGCGGAGGCGACGGATCGGCGCAAGCTGCCGATGACGGTCGCGAGTGTGAGCCAGGATCAGTTGCAGTCGGTGCCGGGACAGAGCGCGTTGCAGGCGGTCGAAGGCAAAGTCGCCGGCGTGCGGCTGCTTCCCAATTCCGCGCAGCCCGGTGGCGAGCCATCGCTGCGGCTCCGCGGCGCGACGAGTATCGGGGGGCGTCAGGATCCCCTCATCATCGTCGACGGCGTGATCACGCGCTTCGGCCTGGCGGACGTCGCGGGCGAAGACGTGGAGCGCGTCGAGATCGTGAAGGGCGCCGCGGCCTCGGCGCTGTACGGCTCCGACGCCGCCAACGGCGTCGTCCAGGTGTTCACCAAGCGCGGCGAACACCTGCCCGAAGGCGGTCTGCGCGTCACCACCCGCATCGAGGCCGGCGCGAACAACATGCCGGCGCGGATGCAGTTCTCGCACTCGCACGCATTCCAAGTCGAGTCCAGTCCCGGGTATTGCGCGGCGACGGGGGCGGCGCTCGCGACTCCACAAGTCTGGACCGTGGACGCCGTAAACAATTACTGCCTCAATCCCAGCGGCAACCGCATCGTCCGCCCGGACCAAATTGCGGGGACGCCGTTCGTCAAGTACTACGACCATTGGAACGAGATCGTCACTCCCGGGATGTTTTGGACGGGGTACGCGTCGATCGGCCAGCGTCAAGGCAAGACCAACTTCAACGCGTCGTTCGAGAATACCCGAAACGAGGGCGTGATTTTCAGCCTCGGTGGATACACGCGTCAGAATTTCCGGCTCAATCTGGATCAGCAGCTGCGCAGCAACGTGGACGCGTCCTTCAGCGCCTTCTACGGCACATCGAATAACGGTCGGGCGGCGGAAGGCCAAACCGGACCGTTCTTCACACTCATGTTCGTTCAGCCGGACGTGAATCTCGCCGGGTGCTGCAATCCCGATGGCTCCAAGTACATCGCCAAGGTGCCGTTGAGCGGCGACGTCGCGAATGACGCCAACCCCATGTACGAGCTCGCGAACCGGAAGATCAATCAAGATCGCAACCGGTTCAGCGGCTCGGGGCGGACCCGTTGGCGGATAAAGGATTGGCTGCAGGCCGAGGGGTCGTTCGGGTACGACCAGGAGGCGCAGACGTACTCGGACGTGACGCCGTTCGGTTTCCTGACCTCGACCGGGCAGGCGACGAAGGGCAGCCTGGATGAGCAGTCGCGGAATGACTGGCAATCGAATGCCGGCATTACGCTGACCAGCCTGCGGCACTTCGGCAGCATCACCAACACCACGAAGGTGGCAGCGATCTTCGAAAGCCAGCGCAATCGCTTCCTGCGCTCTCAGGCGGGCGAGCTGGTGGTCGCGCGCGTCCCGGAGTTCGCTGGGGCCAACACCAGCACGCTCGGGGCGCAGTCCTACGACCAGCGCATCCGGAATGAGAACGTCTACGCGGTGACGACGTTCGACATCAAGGACCGGTACATCCTCGACGGACTGGTGCGACGTGACGGCTCCTCGTTGTTCGGAAGCGAGAGTCGCTGGGCGACCTACTTCCGGGTGTCCGGCGCATGGCGGGTCACGCAGGACGTGCGCATCCCGGGCGTGGACGAAATGCGTCTCCGGGCGTCCTACGGGACGGCGGGGCTGCGCCCCGAGTTCGACTACCAGTACGAGATTCTCGACGTGAATCCGGGTGGATTTACGCCGAACATTCTGGGCAATCCCCTGCTGAAGCCGGCGCACTCGGCCGAGACCGAGGTCGGAACCAACCTCGAGTTTGGGTCTGGCCGCTTCACGCTCGAGTATACGTACGCGAACAAGAAGACGAGCGATCAGATCCTGCTGGTGGATTTGCCTGCCGTTACAGGATTCAAGCGGCAGTGGCAGAACACCGGCGCGCTCCGTTCGCGGACGCACGAACTGACGTTTGAGAGCAGGCTGGTCAATCGCGCGACGACGTCGCTCACCCTGAACATCGTCGGGGATCGGACGCGGCAGGTGATCACCAGCTGGACGCTGCCGGAGCGGCTCTACGGATTCCAGCAGATGCCCGCCACGTTCTTCCTGGGCCAGGGCTCGGACCTCGGTGCCATGTTCGGCAACCGGTGGATTCGCAACATCGACGATCTCTACGCCGATCCGGACAAGGCCGCACTCTCAGGACCGGGACAGAGGTGGAGCCGTGACTCCGTCATGGTGAACGAGGACGGCTACGTCGTTCGCCGGAGCGCGTACGGAACGATCAACGAACGGGCCATCAAGTACGTGTACTGCAAACGCCCGGGACCCGCTGGGACATGTCTGGAGACTTCGAACATCGTGCAAATCGGGAACGCGAATCCGGACTTCAACTTGAGCTTCGGATTGGGGTTCACCTATCACCGTCTGACGGTGAACGCGCTGATGGACTGGTCATACGGTGGCGATCTGTACAACGGGACGCGGCAGTGGGCCTTCCAGGCAACCCGTGACCGCGTGCAGGATCAGTCCGCCAAGCCGCAGAACGCCGCCAGTTGTGGAGTGGTGGCCGATCCGATGCCGTCCTGCCCCCGCAAGGCCCTCGGGTACTACGGCGTCGGATTCTACAACGGACTCGACCCGGACGACTTCTTCGTCGAACCGGGATCGTACGCGAAACTGAAAGAGCTGTCGATCCACTATACGTTCTCGCACAATCAGCTGCGTGCGGTGGGTTTGAGCTCGCTGGGCGAGGCGCGTCTCGGCTTCGTTGGTCGTAACTTATTCCGGATCACCAAGTACTCCGGACTCGATCCGGAAGTCTCGGGTCTGTTCGGCGATCCCTTCCAGGTCAGATTGGACTGGTTCCAATATCCCCAGTTCCGGACCTTCTCGGCTGTTGTCGAGATCACGTACTGAGGAGCGCCAATGAACTCACTTCGAGAGGTCCCTATGCTGCGGCTGTCCATTACTGGGTTGGCGCTCGTCGCCGCGGCTGTGACGGCCGGGTGCAACCTTGACGTTTCGAACCCCAATGCGCCGGACGCCAATCGTGCGTTCGGCGATCCGGCCGGCCTCCAGCAATTATTGGGAGGCGCGTTCCGCTCCTGGGTGGAAGCCCGGAGCGGGTATTACGTCATGCCCCTCGACGCGCAAGCCGACAACTACACGGCGTCCTGGAACAATGCCGCAATCCGCTACTATAGCTCCGTGGGCTCTGATTGTCCGGCGCGGTGCGGCTGGAACAACAGCCCGACCGCGAGTGACGCCGGGCTCGTCATCGAGTCGCAATGGTACGGCTATTACACGGTGTGGTTCGCCGCGACGCACGTGCTCGGGGCGATGAAGGACGGGCTTTGCTTCGACGACGACTGCTCGCCGACCAACGGTTTCAAACGCGCGACGCCTGGGTCTGACAGTACCACCACCGTGCGAAACCGGGCGATCGCCGAGATGTTGCAGGGCATGGCGTTCGCCGGCATCGCCTTGATGTACGATTCGGGGTTCGTCGTCGATGAGAATACCGTGCTCCCGGCGAGTCCCGCCGATTACCCTCCCTTTAACAGCAGGGTGGAGATGCGGGCCGCGGCACTGCAGAAACTGCAGGCGGCTTACGCGACCGCCGGCATCACCACGTGGTCGACCGAGAAGGAGTGGATGGGCGTCGACGCCGGTACCGCGTACACCAACGTGCAGATTCAAAAACTAATTCGTACGATGGAGGCCGAGCTGATCGCGATGTGGCCGCGCAACTCGACCGAGAACGTCGCGGCCGACTGGGCGTCTGTCGTCAGCTATGCATCGCAGGGCGTCAGTTCCGGCACACCGGTCACCTGGCAGTTCTACATCGACATCAGCGCCCGGGACGCCGGCATCGAGTACGTGAAGAGCTGGGGCAACTCCATCCTGACCGAGCGCGTGGATACGCGCGTCGCGGCCTTGATCACAACCAATCACGTCAATCCCTGGCCGACTGGCGGCAATCCATGCCCTACGGTTTCACCGGATAAGCGCGTAGGCGATGGTTCTTACGGGCCGGCTAATAGTTCTGGTTACGGCACCGTTGCCGCTACGGCCAACGCCGGTACGGACTACGCGTGCTCGGGTATTGCCATCTTCCCTGCGGCGCGCGGCCAGTACCATCAAAGCAACCTGCAGCACATCCGCTACCACGCGCTGGCCGGCGTGGGTGAGGGACTGCCCGCCGACAATGGTACGGGTCAGAACCCCTTCTACACGCCGCAAATGAACGATCTCCTCTGGGCCGAAGCCCTGATCCGGAGTAACGGCGATAGGAACCTGGCCGCGACACTGATCAACAACAGCCGGGTGACCCGGGGCGGACTGGCCCCGGTGGCGGGAAGCGATGCCGATACCGTGCTGCTCGACGCGCTCCATTATGAGCAAGAGATCGAATTCATGGGTCAGGGTGCGACGCCCTACTTCAATCGGCGCCGAGTCGACGGGTTGTCGTTGGGAACACCGCGGCAAATGCCGGTGCCGGCGAAAGAGCTCAGCCTGCTGCTGCGTTCGACGTACACGTTCGGCGGACCGTCGAAACCCGACATGGTTGCCCCGGTTGGTGGAGCGGGGGGGGGGGACAACTGGAGTCGCCCGACCGTCGTGGATCGGTGGCATGAGGTGCAGCAAGCCCGGGCGAGGGATGCATTCCTCGGACGCCTGCGGTTGTAAGACCTGTGTAATTGTGGGATTCAGGACAAGGGGCGGGAGCGATCCCGCCCCTGTTGTTTTAGAAACCCCGGACAGTGATGTCGCGCTGTCCCGCGGCGAGCGGGACGACCTGCTCGCGTCCGCCCGGCCACCGAATCCAGATGGCCGTTGGTGTCCCATCGCGTCCGAGGACTTGGATCGCCCCATTCTGCGACCAATACCCTGAGCCTGCCTGAACCTCGCGCACCGGACCGTTGCGCTCGCCGTAGCGCAAACGCACCTGCGCGCCGATCGCTGTGGGATTGCCGGGCGGTCCGACCAGGCGAACGCGGACACCGGGCGTCGCGCCCACGTTTCGAAACAGCCGCGTCGGGGCCCCGTTCTCGCCCACGGCGAGATCGAGCCGGCCGTCGCCATCGAAGTCGGCGTAGGCGGCGCCGCGTTGCTCTCCGTAGATCGTCAGGCCGGAGCGCTGGGCGGAAACCGCCTCCAGCTCGCCTCGTCCCTGCCCAAGCAGCAAGAGACCACGGCCGGCATCATACCGAGGCGTGGCGTTATCGGTGGCGAAGAAATTCTGCGCGAGGAAGACGTCCTCTTTGCCGTCGCCGTCAAAGTCCGCAATACCGACATAGAATGCTGGAGCGAGCTGGGCGCCCGCGGGCAATGGTCGCGCCTCGAACCGATCGCCGCGATTGAGGAACACCGTGTGATCCATCGTCGTCGCCGCAACGCGACGCGCGGTGGCCGCGAACGGTCCGATGACCTGGCTGACATCCGCGTCCGCATACGTTCGGAACGAGCCCAGACGCTCGCCCGCTCCCGGTAGGGCGGCGGCGATGTCGGGGAAGGGCTCCAACGGGGCCAACGCCTTGATGCGAGGGTCCTCTTGGGCCAACAGGAGGTTGGGCCGTCCTCCGGCGCCGAAGAGTCCGTAGTACATGTACAGCGGGCGGGCGGCGGTTGCCTGGAGATCGCTATTGCGCCCCCAGCTCGTCGCGACAATGTCGAGCCGGCCGTCGCCGTCCAGGTCGCCGGTCGCCACGCCATTCCACCTGCTCGTCACGCCGTCAAGCCCGGGCTCCTGACCAAGGTGAAACTGACCATGATCGTTCCGCAGGATGCGGATGTCGCCCCATTCGATTGCCAGCACGAGGTCGGGCCATCCGTCGCCGTTCACTTCGGTGAACAGCGCAGCGGAGACCATGCCGATTCCGGAGAGCGTGCGGTCGTTCACACTGTCGGGCACGAAGGCTCCATTCACCCACCGATACAGGTGCGACGTTGGGGCGAGGGGATACCCGCCTGGAATGACCCGGCCTCCGACGAACAGATCGAGACTCCCGTCCCCGTCATAGTCCGCCAGGGCGAGCGGCCCGACACTCGACGCGTCCCCGGGCAGAAGCTCGGTTAGGGCTCCGGTCGTTGTCGAATAGGCGACGACGCTCGGCGTCCGCCGCACGGCCACACTGGACAGTTGCTCGTAACTCGAGACGCCGGCGAGAATACCGGACCGCCAGCCTAGCACCGTCGTGAGGTCTCCGGGCGCGATCGCAAAATGCGTAGCTGCCGGGCTCACGCGCGTACCCGAGTTCTTGAACCACGCCAATGCGCCGGTCCGCCCCGCGCCGACCAAAAGATCCTCTCGGCCATCGCCATTGATGTCTGCCCAGGCAATCCCCGGACCCAGCTGACTGAGGGCGTTCGGCAACAAGAGTTGGCGGGCGTAGTCGTCGAAGTACGGATCGACGTGCGTGTGGCCGCCGAGTTGGGCGGTTGCGTCTTCGAATAGCGGTGTGGATAGCTCGTGCGTCGTGCGTCGTGCGTCGTGCGTGGTCTGAGGTTCGGCGATCTCGTACTCGCGGTTCGGGGTCGCACTGTCGATCACGCTGCGCTTGCCGTCGCGCCAGTCCACCTGAATGGTCACGTGCGCCGCGGTCCCCGTGGCGAAGGTCAGCGCCGGGTCGGAGCTCGACAGATACAGCCCGCCGGCGATGACCTCAGCGTCCTGGAGTGCGACCGGACTTCCGAGCACACGCACGCGGCTGCCGATGCCAGCGGTATTGGGCGCGGCCCCGCGCAGCCGCACCGCGATGCGCGGCGCGGAGGCGTCGTTGCGAAGCACGGCCGCCGGCTTGCCGAGGCGATTGATCACCACATCGAGATCGCCGTCGCCGTCGAGATCGGCGACCGCCATGCCGTGCGAGATATCGTCGCCGAGGTCGAAATGCCAGGCTTTGCTCGCGTCCTCGAACGTCAGGTCCCCCCGATTGCGGAATGCGACATTGGGAAGCGGCAGGGGCGGATATTCGAACAGCATGTGGCGCCAGTCGACGACTCCCAGCTGCGCCCGGAGACGGTATTGGGTGTCGCCGTCCATGATGTCGCGGACGTGACCCGTGCCGATGAGGATGTCCTGCCAGCCGTCCAGGTCGACGTCCATGAACAGCGTGGACCACGACCACCCAGACCGGCCTACGCCCGCGTAGCGGGCCACCTCGGCGAAGGTGCCGTCGCCGCGGTTCAATTGGAGCGTGTTACGCTGCAGTTGGGGCCGCTCGGCGCCGATCCCGGGATGCTTGGGGGCCGTGGTGTGCGTGGGGATCTCCATCTTGAGGCGGCGCGTGTCCTGGCTCAGCATATCCACCTCGAAGAGATCGGCGTTGCCGTCGCCATTGACGTCGCCGACGGCAACCGCCATCCCCGAATTACTCGTGGACCGCAATCCGTACCAGGGAATCAGCCGAAACCGGCCGTGGCCGTCGTTCAGCCACAGCTGGTCGGGGTCTTCGAAATCGTTCGCCACATACAGATCCGGTGCGCCGTCGCCCGTGACATCGGCGAAGACGGCGGCGAGGCCGAAATCCTCGCGCTCCTCGGTGAGCGGCTGCCCCTGCTCGTTGCGAAACCGCGGGTTCCCCGCGATCGGCTCGCGCTTGAAATGCCCCCGCCCATCGTTCAGGTAGAAGAAATCTGGATCCGCGCGCTGTTGCAGGCTGATGCCACCGAGATCGGGGCGGTCGACCAGCTTGTAATCGCGGCGATAGGCCTCCCGCACTTCGTAGCGGTTGGGACCGAGGCGCCGCGTCACGCGATCGAACGCCCGCTCCTGTGGCGAGAGGCGATCCAGCGTCGTGTATGCCTTGTAGTTCGCGACGTACAGATCCAGATCGCCGTCACCGTCCACATCGGCGAGGGCGACGCTCATGCTCCCAGCGGTGGAACTCAGACCTGTGGTGTCCTCGCGGAAGTGTCCGCTGCCATCGTTTATGAAGACCGCGTTGGGGCCGCCGCTCGCAACGAGGATCAGGTCGGGATCCCCGTCGCCATCCACATCGGCGAACGCGCACCCGGTGGAATAGCGGTCGGGCGCGGCCACGCCGGCGCGCGCGCCGATTTCCTCGAAGTGCCAGTCACCGAGATTGCGATACAGCGCGTTCGCGCCTTCGGTGCGGGCAAGGAAGATGTCCGGCCGCCCGTCGCCATCGACATCGGCGAGACAGACGCCGGCGCCCTGGGCGAGCGTGCGGTTCTGCAGCAGCAGCGAATCGCTGACGCTATTGGCGAACGTGATCCCCGTGCGCTTCGGGTCGAGCAGGGTGAACCCCGGTGCATGTGCGGGCGCGATCGGGAGATTGCGCCAACGATAGCCGTCGACGTCATGCCACGCGGTGTCGGCGGGAGAGCGCTGCGCCGGGCGGCATGCAGTCGAGAGGACCGCGGCGAGAGCAAGAACGCGGTTAATAGACTCCCACAATCGAGCGGCGGAGCTCCGTTGCGAGCGTCCACTCGATACGCTGACCGGGCCGCACCGTGAGGATCTCCGTGCGCACTCGCTCACCGCTCCCAATGGCCTGCCCGAGCAGCGCGATTTCGTGAGTCAGCTCGACCAAGCGTCCGGGAATTGTGAACGACTGACTCGACGACCCCGTCGCGAGCCCCATGCGGATGCGTTGGCCTTCGTGCAGGACGAAGATCGTGACGTCCAGGAAGTTGTGATTCGTGACCTGAAGCGTGACATCGGGCGGCGGTTCCGACATGCTCCCCGAGCGTCGGCGATGTGAGCACGCGCTGGCAGCGAGGAGTATGGCGATCAGCAGGATTTGAAGATTTGATCGCTTCACATGACGAGTCCTCGCACTAGGGCCGTGGTTCGCTCCGACGCCCCGCGACCTTCTTCGACCATTATCTTCGCTGCCTTTCCCGCGCTTCTGCGCGCGGCCGGATCGTGATGCCAGACGAGCCATTGTGAATGGAGTGGGTGGCGGGCGTCGGCGGGCAGGGCCACGGCGCCGCCCTGCTCGAGCAACAGCGTCGCGTCGCGACTCATCCGCCAGTGCGGGCCAAACACCGTCGGGACGCCGAAGACCGCAGGCTCGAGCACCGAGTGCAGGCCGGCGCGGTGAAATCCGCCGCCCACAAACGCAACGTCGCCCAGGGCGTAGAGGTCGGCGAGGATCCCGACGCGGTCGACCACGATCACCGGACCAGGTTTCGCGTGCTCGAGCTGCGACAACCGGACCGGACGGGGCAGCTTGAGGTGTCGCAAGCGGTCGGCGATCGCGGCGGGCCAAGTCGAGCCCGCGACGATCGTGAACGTGTCGGCGGACGTCGCGGCAAGCCGCGCGAGCGGCTCGCGCGTCGTGTCCAGGCGCGCCGCGCGCTCGGCGACGCTGTCATAGCGCGTGTCGCCCGTGACCGCGATCGTCTCGGGACGGGCGCCGAGCAGCTCCAGGCGCTCGCCATCTTCCTCGCTGATCGTGCCGACGCGATCGAGCGCGCGATACGCCGGCGCCGACCAGTGCCGCGTCGGCCAGCGCAGCCGCGAGCTGTTGGGCGAGACGGTGGCCGAGATCAAGCCCAGCTTCACGCCGCGGCGCGCCGCGGCGAGCGTGAGCTCCGGCCACACGTCGAGTTTGCTGAACACGAGGGCGGTGGGTTGCAGCGCGTCGAGCACCGCAGACACTTCGGACGGCCGGTCGAGCGGCAAATAGTCCGCGACGTCGACCGGCAGGTTCTTGGCGAGCCGCTCGGCAGACGGCGAAAAGAACGTGAAGGCGAGCTGCCAGTCGGGATGCTCGGCGCGCAGGGTCTCGAGGACCGGCTTTGCCTGCAGGCCCTCGCCGACCGATGGCGCGTGCATCCAGATCAAGGGCCGTTTCGTATCGCGCTCGGCCGACCCCCAACCGCCAAGACGGGCGGCCAACCCGCGCCGCCCATCCAGCCCTCGCGCCACCTTCTTATCGAACCGTGCTACCAGCGGCGCCGCGCGGGTCACGACGTGCACGCTCAGCCGATACAGCAGGGAGGGCTTGCTCACCTCGGGGGGGGCGTGTGCGTGCGGGTGGCGTAGATCGAGTCGAGCAGGTGCCGCATGGGGTCGGGTGTGTACGGCGCTCCCTCGAGCAGGCCCCCCTCTATATAAAAGGAAGGGGTGGCGCGGGCGCCGGATCGGGCGGCGCGCTGGGCGTCGAGCTCGACTTCCTTCCGCGCATCGCCCGACTTGAGACAGGCGAGCAGCTTCGCGCGGTTGACCCCGGCGCGCTCCGCCAAGGCGACGAGCGTATCTCGGGGCTGCGGGAGCGGGGCCCACTGGTCCTGCTGGCGGTAGAGCAGATCATGCGTCGGCCAGAACCGCCCCTGGCGTGCAGCACACATCGCGACCTCGGCGGCGGCGACGGCGTTGGGGTGGATGCTGGTCAGCGGCAGGTTGATGAAGACCCACCGCACCTTCCCCGTCCTGACATACTCGCTATCCAGGGTCGGGAGCACGGTAACCGCGAACATGCGGCAGGCTGGGCACTGGAAGTCCGCCATCTCGTAGACCGTGACCGGGGCTTCGTGCCGTCCCTTGGACCGGGGCCCCAGGGGGTCGGCCTGGAGGGTGACCGCGATCACCAGGGCGATTGGGAGCAGAGTTCTCACGCGGCCCAAAATACTAACAAATGGCGCTCTTGCGGACCTCTCAATTGGATTCCAGTATTCACTGGGCAATCCCCTAGGATCCGTCCCCCGTTTCGACGTTCACACCAGCCGTTGAGCGTCCGATGCGGTGATCGCATAGCACAATTGAAACGGTTCGATCGGTTGCGACGCCCCAGAGCAGCGTAGGGGCGTGACTGTCGTTCATGCTTCTCACGTGCGGAGATGGAGGGTTGGCGTCATGCGAACTTTTCGTCAGCTGCTGTACTCGCTGAGCTGTGCGTTCCTGCCTCAGCCCAGCCATTCTCCTCCGCATTGAGTCTCACCGTGGGACCACGCGATCACAGATAGACATTCACGATTCTCATCACGCAAGGGGAGTGTGAGTATGAGCCGTGTTCAGTCAGTATCCCAACCTCGCGGTTGGGCGATCCTCGCAGCGCTATTGTTGGCGATGTTGCCGGCAGGAGTCGCTGCCCAGGAGCCAGTGACCATCACTGGTAAAGTCACCGGCGCGAGTGGTGAAGCGCTGCGAGACGTGAACGTCACCGTCGTCCAATTCGGCGTCGGGGGCTGGACCGGCGCGGACGGCACCTATCGCCTGAGTGTTCCGGGCGGCCGCGCGCAAGGACAGCAGGTCAAGATGAGCGCGCGTCTGATCGGGTTTCGCGCGGGGAGCGCGACGATCACCGTGACAGCGGGGGCCACGATCGAGCAGAACTTCCAGCTCGCGTCCGACCCCCTGCGCCTCGACGTCGTCGTCGTGACGGGCGCCGGCACGCAGGAGCGCCGCGAGCGACTGGCTACGGCGACTGCGACCGTGGACAGCGGCACGATATCCCGCAGCAACGAGCAGAACGTGATTCAGGCGCTCGCGGGCAAGGTGCCGAGTGTGCTGACCAATCAGGGCAGCGGTGACGCGGGTGCCTCGACCGCGATCGTGATCCGCGGACCCAAGACCTTCGGCACCAGTCAACCCGTCATCATTCTCGACGGGGTGCCGATCAGCAATGCGACGCGCGGACAGGCGGTACTTTCAGGTGCGCCGTCGCCGAATCGCGCGGCGGACATCAACCCCGACGACATCGAAGCCGTGGACGTCCTCAAGGGCGCCGCATCCACGTCCATCTACGGCGCCAGCGCGGGCTCTGCGGGCGCGCTCGAGTTTCGTACCAAGCATGGCCATGCGGGACCAACCACCTACAACCTGCGCTCGACGATCACGTTCGACGATCCGGTGCGCACGGTGCCGGTGCAACGGAAGTACGGGGTCGGGTCGCTGGGAGTCTCGAGCGCCTGCCCCGCGCCTGGCCAGCCCAACAGCGTCAACTGCGCGATCAACTCGAACTTCTTCTCATGGGGTCCGGCAATCGCCGCCGGCACGCCGACCTACGATCACGGCGCGGAGATGTTCGAGACGGGGCGCACCGTCGATAACGCGCTGTCGATTTCGGGCGGCAACGAGCGCACCACGTTCTACATGTCGGTCAGCGAGCTCAATCAAGACGGCTTCATCGTCGGCAGTCTGGACCGGTACGAGCGCTACACTGCACGCCTGGCCGCCTCGCACACGCTGTTCGAGAACTTCACGCTGAACGCGAGCGTGCAGGTGGTGCAGACCAAGAACGCGGGGCAGGACCGCGGCAACTCCATCAACGGCATCGGCATCAGCGCGCTGCGCCAGCCGCCGGATTTCAATGCCCAGCAATACCTCGGCGGTCCGTCGGCGCTGCATCGCTCGTGGCGCTTCCCCAACCCTGGACCGCTCGCATTCGCGACCAGCCGCGGCTTCGACAATCCGTTCTACGCCCTCTACAAGGATCAGCTGCAGGGGCAGACGGGCCGCTATCTCGGCAACGTCAACGCGAACTGGAAGCCCCTCGACTGGCTCACCGTCAACTGGACCCTCGGCGGCGACTATAACGCCGACGACCGGACCTATGCGTACGGGCAGGCGAGCTCGGGCACGAACGGCGGTTCGATCGAGCGCTGGCAGTTCTATGACCGCGTGTTCGATCACACGCTGACGGCGACCGGAACGCACGACTTCACGCCCAACTTCAGCGGCGCATTGACGGTCGGTCAGAACCTCGACGAGACCTATTTCCGCCAGGTCGATGTCACCGGCCAGACGTGGATCGCGCCGACGCCGTACAAGCTGTCGAACACGACGACGCGGACGGTGCCCAATGACGCTGAGACGCGGCGGCGGATCGAAGGATACTTCGCACAGGCGAGCGCCGATCTGTACAACCAGGTGTACCTGCAAGCGCGGATTCGAAATGACGCGAACTCGGCATTCGGCGTGGGGCATCAGCGCGCGTGGTATCCCGGCGCCAGCATCGCATGGAGTTTCGGCAATGCCGTGCATCTGCCCGAGGAGTACATCTCCTACGGCAAGCTCCGGGTGGCCTATGGCGAAAGCGGCCAGCAACCGCCGTTGTACGCGACGCAGACCTTCTATACGACCGCGCAGTTCGCCGACTTCAACCCCGGCTCGCTGCAGGGGACAACGCTCAACGGCATCGGGGGCCTGTACCAATCGGCCACCCTCGGCAATCCCAACATCAAGCCTGAGCGCGTGCATGAGCTGGAAACCGGCGTCGACCTCAGCTTGCTCAGGGGGCGGGCCGCATTGTCTGTCACGCGCTACGACTCCAAGTCGAAGGATGTGATTTTCAACGTGCCGCTGGCGCCGTCGACCGGTTACACCAGCATCAACGTGAACGCCGGCGAGCTGACGAACAAGGGATGGGAATTGACGAGCGACATCCAGGTACTCCAACGCTCCGACTTCTCGATCCAGATCAGCGGCAACTGGGCCCGCAACCGCAACCTGGTCACGTCACTGGGTGTCACGCAGGACCAGCTCGCGGGGAAGCAGCCCCTGCCGACTGCCGAGGACTGCACGGACGCGGCGCTGTGGGCGCGGTGCCAGACCGGTATCGGTTCGTCGTTCGCGGGGCAGACGACGCATGCACAGGTCGGCTATCCGCTGGGCGTTTGGCGGTCGCAGGACTTTGCGCGTTGCGGCCGCGGGCTGACGAACGTGTTGTTCGGTGGAACCGTGTATGACGTCGGCACCGCCTGCCAAGGTGCGCCGGCCGGCGCGCTGTACATCGCGCCGAACGGTTTCCCGATCACGGACCCGACGCCCCGGGCGATCGGCAACCCCTGGCCCGATTGGACCGCGGGAATCTCGGGCACGGTCAATTACAAAGGCTTCCAGCTGACCGCGTTCCTCGACCACCGCCAGGGCGGCGACGTGCTCAACATGACGCGCTCGTCCATGGATCAGTACGGGACGCACAATGATACGGAAATCCGTGGTGATACCGTCACGTTCGGGAAGAATTTCCCGTGCTACAACCAGACCTGCGGCGTTCTCGATGGGCCGGTGGTCGGTCCGGGCGCCAACCTGCCCGTGGTGATCGGGGAAGGCTGGTTCAGCAACTCGGCCATCGCGGCCGGGAACGGTCAAGGAGCGACCGGCGGCCCGATCACGACGCGGTTGGAAGACGGGACATTCACGCGGCTGCGCGAGGTTTCGCTGAGCTACTCGTTCCGCGGCCGCTGGGTGAGCCGGATCGGTGGGCTGCGGCAGCTGGACGCGAAGATCTCGGCACGCAATCTGAAGCTGTGGTCGCACTATTCTGGCTATGATCCCGAGGTCAACCTGGGTGGTGCGCAGAACGCGAACCGCGGCATCGACTGGTTCAACGCGCCGCTGGCGCGTTCCTGGGTCATGCAGCTCACCTTCTACCATTAACCGACGCGAGGAATTGCGATGAACTCGTCGAAAAAAGCTGGAGCGGTCCTCGCGCTGGCGCTGTTGGCCGGGTGGGGATGTAGTGACTTTCTGAACGGACCGGGGTTGACGGAGAATCCGAACAACCCCCTCGTGGCGACGCCGATCCAGATCCTGGTTTCGATTCAAGCCAACGTGGCGACGCGTCTCGAAGGGCAGCTCGCGCGATGCGCGAGCGTCTTCACGCAGCAGCTGATCGGCAGCAACAACCAACAGCTGCAGTGGTGCACGGCCTATCTGGTCGGCGAATCCGACATCTCGGGCCAGATGTCCGGCTTCTATACCGGCGGCGGGTTGTACGGCATTCGGCAGGTCGAAGCGGCCGCCCAGACGGCCGGCGACAACCAGCTGCTGGGAGAAGCGAAGATATTGGAAGGGCTCATGATGGGAACGGCAACCTCGGTCTGGGGGGATTTACCCTATACCGAGGCGCTCACCCCCGGCATCGATTCCCCCAAGCTCGATAGCCAGCAGAGCCTGTATGCGGCGGTGCAGACGCGGCTCGATGAAGGAATCGCGGCGCTCACAACCGTGCTGGCGAGTGCAACGGGCAACTGTTCGACGTTGGAAGGGGACGTGATTTACTGTTCGGCCGCGGGGTCGCGCGCCACCGAGCTGCAGCGCTGGATTCGTGCAGCGCACACCCTGAAAGCACGGTTTCATCTGCACCTCGTGGAGCGCAACGGGGTGACGGAGTACAGTGCGGCTCTGGCGGAAGCGCTCCTGGGAATTAACGAGGTGCCGACCAGCCAGACGAACGCGATTCACGGGCAGGGCGCAGGTGATTTCCGCACCTTCCACGGCAGCGTCCAGGACCTGGATGCCAATATCTGGGCCGAGTTCCTCAGCTCACGGCAGGATATCGTGGCGGGCAACACACTGGTGTCGATTCTCAAAGCCCGCAACGATACGGTGCGGCTGCGCAACTATTTCGATATCAATTCGCAGGGTCAGTACGTCGGGGCGAATCAGGACAACGTGACCGTCCGGCCGGCGGGGTGCCCGGCGCCGCCGGCGGCGTGTGCGCCATCGGTTGTCAACACGCTCGTGCGGCGACAGTTCACGTTCCGGCAGCCGCTCGTGACGTGGGCGGAGAATCAGCTCATCCTGGCTGAGGCGCGGTTCATGACGGGTGATTCGGCTGGTGGCGTCGCGAATGTGAACGCGGTGCGGACGGCCGTCGGTTTGCCGACGCTCGCGGCTCCCACGTTCACCGACGTCATGACAGAGAAGTACATCGCCCAGTACCAGAACATCGACGTGTGGTCGGACTACAAGCGCACCTGTATTCCGACGCTCACGCCGAACGGCACCAATCCGGAAGTGATTGGCCGTTTGCCTTACGGCTCCGCGGAGCGTACCGCAAACGCGAATGTCCCGCTGCCGTCCGCTTACCCGACGGGCACGACCGGATCGTCGCCAGTACGAAATTGGGACGACCCGAACGCCTGCCCGTAAGCAGGGCGTAGCACCCGAGGGACAACCGGCGCGGAGTTGCCGGTTGTCCCTTGTGTGTTCCACCGGGCCTTATGCAGAATCAACCTATGCGCTTGACTGTCGCGTATCTGCCGCTCCTCGGGTCTGTCTGCCTGGCCGCGTGCTTCACGCAGGCACCGTTGGCGGGTCCCGTTCCCGCTCCCGAGACGCGAATCGTGGCGATGGTGACGGATAGCGGCGTGCTTGCGATGAGCAATGCAATCGGACCCAGCGCGACGGAAGTGGAAGGCATCGTCGCGGGCGCGGACGCGACGTCGTGGGACCTGCGCCTCTTGCGCGTAGAGTACCGCAACGGCCAGTCGGTGCCCTGGAATCGCGAGTTGGTCCGCTTCCCGCGCTCGGCGCTCAGTCAGGCGACGGAGCGTCGTTTCAGCAAGGGCCGCAGCTGGATCTTTGCGGGGCTCCTCACCTCCACCGCGTTCCTCGCGGGTCGCTTCCTCGGCGTGTTCGGGGGTGGTGACAACACCGACAACCAACCGCCTCCGCCCCACTAGCTGTCGATCGGCGGTTCCTCGCTGCTCTCGCCGACCTTTGTCCAGATCACGATGACCCCGCAGCGAGCATTCAGCAGGCCGGACTGGAATTCGGGCGGAATCTGCGACGAGCCGCTGTAGACCTCTAAGGCCACGACGTCTTCCGGCGCAATGTACTGATTGATCGACATGTCCGCAGTCACCTGCACCGGCATACCATTGATGTAGAACAGGACCGGACAGTTGCGCGTCCCGGTCACGCCAATGGAACGGTTCATTCGGACCATTTCGTTCGATCCAAACGACCCGGCGGGTTGCAGCATGACCCCGGGCACGCGACGCAAGATGTCGGTGAAGACGCGCGGCTGCATCCGCCTTATCTCCGCTTGATTGAAAAAGTGTCCATTGCCGCGCGCGCGCCGGTGTTCAAAGGCCTCCAGCACCGGGCGCAACGCTGCGGCGCCTTGGACCTCGACCGCCTTCAGCGGAATCGCTGCCGCTACGAGCGTGACGCGCAACTCGAGGGTTTGTCCGGCGATCACAGTGACGGACTGGTCGAACGCTACGTAGCCGATGAGACGCACTTCCAACACCTGATCGCCGGCACTGACATCGGAGATCGTGAAGCGGCCATCCGAGCCTGATAGGACGATCGGGTTGCGACCGACGACCCGAATTCGTGCTTGTCCGATGGGAACGCCATTTGCGGCGACCACTTGTCCTGTGAGAGTGCCTGCGCGACCGGTGGGTCCCTGCGCGGTGAGCAGCGCCGGCAGGAGCAGCGCGCCGGGAATGAGCGCGCGATGAGCGCTACGGGCCCGTGCTATCACATGTCACGACCGGCTCGCCGCCGATTTCCAGCATTTGAACGTCGAACACAACGGTGGCGTTGGCCGGAATAATCACGCGACCGGAATCGTTCTTGATCGCATTCGGGCCAAATGCGAGGTCCGGCGGTATGAGGAGCCGCCGCGTGGCGCAGCTGCGCATGCCGATCACGCCCTGCTCGAACCCATCGATGAGGTTGCCGACTCCGGGCGTAAAGAGCAGGGGGCGCCCGATATCGATGGAGCTGTCGAACTTCGTCCCGTCCATCAGGTAGCCGGTATAGTTGACCCAGACGGATTTGCACCATGGCGTCCCGTTTCCGGTGCCCGTGTCGCCCGGGATGTACCGGAGTCCCCGAGTCGTGGTGATCGTGTCGCCGCTGGTGCTCGCCACATCCCAGGTGGCTGGAGCGCAGTTCGGGCCGGACAGCTTTTCGAAGCACCCGGCCGTCGCGATCGCGGCTGCAACCACGAACAAAAGTGTAAGTCTCACCATACTGCCACCGTCGAGCGCTCGAGGCCGGTTTCGAGCGTCCACTCGACCCGCTGTCCGGATTGCACGAGGAGGGGATCCGTCCTGAGGATCCGTGTGGCCCCGATCGGGTTGGCTTCGAGCCGAATCAGACGTCCGGTCGCGATCATGCGGGCTGGGAGCTCATAGGTTTGGGTTTGCGTGGCCGAGACGGTTCCTAGATGCGAGCGCTGATCGTCGGACATTACCACGATGGAGACGTCGAGCCAGTGATGATTGACCACGGTCAGGCTCCAGCCCTCGGCTGGCCCGACGCTGGGCAGCGAGGGGCCGTGGGGGCCGTGGCGTGGCGTGCACGCCGCGAGAAGGGCCACAGTCAGCAGGACTCGCATCGGTTGAGGGTGGCCGCCGGTTCGTAGACTGTCAAGGTATGTAGGGTTCCCTTGCGAGTCTTAGGGCGGGCTTTCAGAATAAGGCAGGGACCTGACACTCCTCTCACAGGAGGCCGCATGGATCAAACATCCGTTCGCTGCGTTCTTCACCTTCAGCGCAATATCATCATTCCCGGTCGATGTAGACGCTAAGCAGCAGTCGCGCGGTTTACCGACGCCAACTGGTGAAATCTTGGGCGGATCCCTCCGTCCACGCGTGTCTTCTTGCTGCGAGGTATCAATGAATTCCAAAGGTTATCGGTTTTTGTGCGTGACCCTGGTCACCGTACTGGGTGCGATCTGCGCATTGCCACTGGCGGCGCAGAGCACCGGGCAGATCGAAGGCACGGTGACGGAAGCAGTCACGGCGCGCCCTGTAGATGCTGTGCGCGTCCAGATCGTGGGCACTACGCTCCTGACAACGAGCGGCCAGGACGGACGGTACACGCTCCGGAGCGTGCCCGTGGGAACGCACCGCCTCCGCACCTCCGTCGTCGGTTACGCGCGCATGGATACGACGGTCACCGTTGACGCGGGACAGACCACAAGGATCGATTTCGGCTTGAGCCGTGTGGTCATCACGCTCGAGGAAGTTGTGGTGACCGGTACGCCCGGCGCGCAGGAGAAGGTGACGCTCGGCACCACCGTCGGTCAGATCCAGGTCGCCGAACAGCTCAAGGACGTGCCGATATCGAACATGAACGAGCTGCTTAGCGCACGCGTGCCGGGCCTGACATTGATGTCAAACAGCGGCCAGACGGGCTCCTCGTCGAACATACGGATCCGCGGTGCCGGCTCGTTGAGCGGCGGGTACGCGCCGGTCTTTTATGTCGACGGGGTACGGATCGAGAGTGGCGTCGTCGAGGGGGCGAGCACGTTCCAAGGCGGCACGGCTCTCGATTTCCTCAATCCCGACGACATCGAGAGCATCGAAGTGATCAAGGGCCCCGCCGCGGCGACGCTCTACGGGGCAGACGCGGCGAACGGCGTGATCCAGATCATTACCAAGAAGGGACGCCGTGGCGCGGAGGCCGTGCAGTGGACCGCGAGTTTCGAAGCGGGGAACAACGAGTGGACACGCAGCGTGGGGTCGAACAAGACGTATTGGCGGTGCACGGTCGCGCAACAAACCAACACCTCGTTCCCGGGGTGCCGCGTGGCCGCGGGCAATCTGTCCCCCGACTCGTTGACGTGGTGGGGCAAGGATGCGGACGGCCGTGCCCAGCTCTACTCCGGCATTCCGGCGGCTGACATCATCGACGTCGGGGACGGGACCTTCATTCTCAAGGACGATCCGTTGTTCCGCCACCCGGCGGCGCTGCGCGTGGGCCACTCCAAGTCCCTGAACCTGTCAGCCCGCGGGGGCACGGGTTCTATGGGATACTTCTTGTCGTTCAATCGCGACGACGAGCAGGGCGTGTTCTTCAACAACTTCGCGAATCGGATCGGCGGGCGCGGTAACTTCGACGTCCAGCTGTCGGCGACGACCGATGTGTCGCTCCAGTTCGGGTACACGCAGACGCACCTGCGCCAGCCGCTTGCCAACAACTCGTCGAACAGCGTCAACCGCAACGCAATGCGCGGCAAGGCACGTGCTACCCGCGATCCGTGGGAACCTGGTTTTCTCGGTTTCAGTCCGTACGTCTCGAACCAGTTCGACGACCAAAACCGACTGGAGCGCATGACGGTCGGGATCACGGGGAACTGGATACCGATCCCGTGGTTCCGGAATCGCGTCACGCTGGGACTGGACCGCCAAAGCTACGATGAGACCACCTTCGAGCGGATCGACACGACGGGGCGGGCCCCGTGGGGGACCGTCGCGGCGACCGGGACCATCACCCACGAGATCCCGACGATCCGTCGTTGGACGCTCGACTACGCCGGCTCAGTGACGCGTGACCTGGCGCGCGAGCTCAACTCGGTCTCGTCGGCCGGAGTCCAGCTGAACTCCCGGAGCTACCGCGGCTACTTCGCGATCGGCCAGGGGCTCGTCGCCGACAACCTGAACCTCGTCTCGGCGGCCGCGACGCGCACCGCCGACGAAGAGCTGTCGAAGCAGACCTCGCTCGGCATGTACGTGCAAGAGCAGGTCGGGTGGAGACAGCGGTTGTACGTGACGGGCGCCGTGCGGATCGACGACAACTCGGCGTTCGGATCGCAATTCTCGCTCGTCACGTATCCGAAGGCCTCGATCGCATGGCTCGTGTCCGACGAGCCCTTCTTCCGGAACCTGCACCTCGGGTGGGCGGACCAGGTGAAGCTGCGGTTCGCGTATGGCAAGGCCGGCAACGCTCCCGAGCCGTTCGTCGCCGACCGCGCCGACTCGGCCGCCCGCAGTGTCGCCAACGACGCGCTCGCGAACGCGCTCGAGCCCTCGGCGTATGGCAATCCGAAGCTCAAGGCCGAGACCGGACGCGAGTTCGAGATGGGATTCGACGCGTCTCTGATCCGCGGACGTGCTGGAGCCGAGTTCACGTACTACAACAAGCATACCGTGGATGCGCTGATCAACATTCCCGATCCGCGTTCCGCGGGATACGACGGCAACCACCTCGTGAACATCGGGGAAATCTCGAACCTGGGCGTCGAGCTACTGCTCTCCGGCACACCCATCCAGGGATCCAAGTTCACTTGGGACGCGCGGCTCTCACTCTCGGGCAACCGCAACCGGCTGGTGTCGTTTAATGGCGCCAGGCAGGAAGTGGTGTTCGGGGCCTTTGCCGACGTGCAGCGGCACCGCGAGGGCTATCCGCTGGGAGCGTTCTGGGCGCTCGACGTCGAGCGGGACGCCAGCGGGGAGCCCGTGGTCCGTGACAATGTCACCAACGCGATCGTGCCCAACCCAACGAGCGCGGACCCGACGGTGTACCATGTCACCGTGATCAGCGGGTGTCGCTGGGCTCCCAACGATCCCAACTGGGTGCAATCGCGGGATTGCCACGATATCTTCATGGGCCCCTCGAGCCCCACGACCCAGGCGTCGCTCGCCAACACGTTCACGGTATTCCGCGACTTCCGGATCTACACGCAGCTGGACTACCGCGGGGACTTCTACCAGTGGTGTGCGATCTGCTCGATCAACAGCCGGATCGATCTGAACACCTGGGACATCAATACGGGTGGCACCCCGCTCAACCCCGATGTCTCGTTCGCCGACGTCCTCGCCCTGCGGTCGCTGCAAACGAAGAGTCACATCCAGCGGGCCGATTTCGTGAAGCTCCGCGAGGTCTCGCTGACGTACTCGCTCCCGCAGCGCTGGGTACGGTTCGTCCGGCCAGGGAGCCAGTTGGCGGTCACGCTGGCGGGCCGCAACCTGGCGATCTGGACCAAATACAAGGGCCGGGGTGATCCCGAAGTGCAGTTCGATCCCACCAGCCAGTTCCAAATGCTCGACTACGCGTCGACTCCGCAGACTCGTCGCCTGACGGCGTCGGTCCGCGTCACCTTTTAAGGAGGCGCACTTGAGACACAAGAACACGAGGTGGCTCGCGCTGACCGCCGCCGGCGTCCTCGCCTTCGTCGGGTCGTGCGGGATCAACGACGTCCTCCAGGTGCAGAACCCGACGCAGATCCCGACGGAAAACCTGAACGACCCGAAGTTGATGCAGGTGCAGGTGAACGGCGTCATCGAAGCGTTCCAGAACGCGTACACCGAACCGGTGATTGAGTGGGCCAACTTCCTGACGGACGAGGTGCTGACCGGACTCAACTGGGAGGACTACGCCCGCGTCAATCAGCGGATCGCGAGCTATCTCGAAGGACCCACGAATCAGATCTTCGGCGAGCTGAGCCGGTCGCTGCGGATGGCGCACGACGTGTCGGAGCGCATCCGCGCGTGGGATGCAGCGGACACCACCGCCAAGGACTACCGACTGCAGCTGGCGACCACACTCGTGTTCGCCGGCTACAGCGCGACAGTCCTGGCCGAGAATATGTGCCAGACAGTGATTTCGCCGGATCCCGATCATCCCAGCAGCGACGTGCTGTCACAGGACCAGACGTTCCAGGCGGCGCTCCCCTACTTGAAAGAAGCGCTCACCGTTGCAACGAACGCCGGCCTGACCAACCTGGCGAACCTGGCGCGCACGGGTCTCGCCCGCGCGTACATGGGGATGGGTAACTGGGACAGCGCGGCGGCCTATGCCTCGCAGGTTCCGGCCACATTCAAGTGGTGGCTCGACTTTACCAGCACGATCGGCGGCCGAAACCCGCTGTCAGGCATCAGCCGCGGGGGCAACTTCACACACGGCATTCACCCCGCGTTCACGGGCATCCATCCAAGCTTTGACGGGACGGGGTTCAACTTCCGGGATGACAACATCATTGCGCCCCAGACTGATCCACGAATTCAGCACGATCCGACGGATCGGACCGGACATAACGGGCTGACGCCGCTCTACAAGCTCCGGGCGGGACTACGCTACAGCGCGTACACGGGAAAGACGTTCGCCCCGGCGTCCGCCGCGTGCCCCACCTGCACGGGTACCCCGGTGAGCGACACCACGAGCTTCGTGTACATCGCCCGGTTCGATACGGACATTCTTCTCGCGGATTACGTCGAGGCGCAGCATCAGTATTTCGAAGCGCTCGCCAATAAGGACATCACCGCGAACGCGGCTGCCGTGCTCGCGTTCGTCAACGCGCGGCGCGCGGTTGGTAACCAGCCTGCAGTCACGCTCTCCGGTCAGGCATTGAAGACCGAATTGCGGAACCAGCGGGCGCGTGATCTGTTCATGGGTGGATTCCGGCTTCCCGACCTGCGCCGGTGGACGCGCTTCGACCCCGGGAACGGGCCGTTCGCCGCCGGCAGCTATTTCCCAACGGGGACGCACCCGAACCCGACGTGGGGACAGTACGGTGCGTGGACGTGCTTCCCGATCCCGCTGCAGGAGTACGAGGGGAATCCGAACCTGCCGCGGCCGGCTGATCCGACGGTGCCGCCCTCCATCTAGACTTCGCGTGTGGCGCGGTCCGGGACTGGTGTCCTGACGTTGCTCGTGATGCTGGCGGGCGCTCCTCCCGCCAGCACCCAGCGCCTGCGCGGGCGCTTGCTGGATGTAGAATCGGGCGAGCCGCTGGTGGCCGGACTCGTGAGCTTGCTATCGCTCGCCGGCACGACCCTCGTTACGGCCGTCTCCGATCGCGAGGGCGGGTGGCTGCTGGAAATACCGGCCCCAGGGTCCTACTACGTGTCCGCGACGCGGATCGGGTACCGGCCTTGGGTGGCGGGCCCTGTTGTCGTACAGACGGGCCAGGACTTCACCGCGGTATATCACCTCCAGCGCCTGCCAGTCGCACTCGATCCCGTTGAAGTGACGGCGCGGGCGACCAGACGCTTCCTCGAGCTGGCCGGGTTCTACGACCGGCAGCGCGCCGATTTCGGCTATTTCATCACGCCGGATTTCATCGAGCAGCGCCAGCCAGTGCGGATCACCGATCTCCTTTCCGGGCTGCCGGGGGTCTCGCTAGTCCAGACGGGTACGGGCAGCGTCGGTGGGGTGGCGGTGCGGCTCCGCGGCAGCGACATCTCCCAAGGGGGGCTATGCCGGCCTCGCGTGTTCGTGGATGGGCTGCTCTACGCCCGTGGGGATTCGCGACCGAGGCGCGCCGATCCGACGAGGGCCACGGAGCGCTCAGCCGAGGAGGAAATCCAACGCGTCGATCAGACGTTGAGTATCGACGATATCGGTCCGGCGTCGCTAATCTTAGCCATCGAGGTCTATCGCAGTGCCACCGAGGTCCCGGTCCAATTCGGCGGCACGAGCGTCGAGACGCTGTGCGGCGTCATCGTCATTTGGACCCGCACGGGCAGCTCGCGGGTCCGTCTTCCGGCGGACACCTCGCGGCATTAGCGCGATCGCAGGAAGATCACCAAGTACTGTTGGCGCAGCCACGGTAGGCGCGCGAACGCATCGCGACTGCGCTGCGCCTCGCCCCCGTGCGCCAGGATCGCCTCGCGCAGATCGTCCGTGCGGCCGTCGTGCAGCAGACGATCCCGGCGTCCGACTCCCATGAGCGGCTCGGTCCGGAGCTCCGCGGGAGTGGCCGTGTAGCCGCAGACATCCGCCAGTACCGGTCCCATGTCGTGAAGCAGCAAGTCGGAATACAAGGGCACGGCTCGGTTGTTCAGCGCAGGGATGTCGCTGCCCATCCCGGTTCGCAGCACCGGAGTGTGGCAGCCCGTGCACCCCAGGGCGGTGAAGATGCGGCGGCCTTCCGCGATGGTGTCCTGCTGGGCCGTCGTCACCGGCGAAAGCGCCGCGGGCGCGGCGAGCAGACGGACGAACGCGGTCAAGAGGTCTACGGAGGTCCGCCCGACTTCGGGGTCCGGAACGGGGTCGATCGCCCTCGGCACCGGCTTCCCGTTCACGGCATCGACCGCGTTGCCCGCGGTCAGTCCCATTTCGAGTCTCAGCGCTGTCTCCACGAATTCGCGAACTGTAGCGAACTCGGCCTTGCGACCGAAGCGGGCGACCCGGCCGTCCGGCGTGCGCCCCGCTCGTCCGGAAATGCCGTCGTGGTTCCGGTCGTCGGGGTCTTCGGCTGCAAGAATGCGTTCATCGGGAATCGCTTCGACGAGGCCAAGTCCGAACAGGAACGGTGGGGTGAAGCGACCGACTTCGGTGGCGCGCGACGGGATGGCTTCGCCGTGCACGCCGCGAGCCTGGAGCAGGGGCGTGGCTTGGCTGCGGATATTGACGCCGCCATCCTCGCGTAACAGGTCACATGCCGCGGGAGCGGTGAAGCGCGTCGCCTTGACGACGCGCTCGAATCCCGACGTCCCGCCGCTCGCGGGGCGAGTATGGCACGCGCTGCACTGGTTTTCGTTGAAGGTAGGACCGAGGCCTTCCGGCGGCGTATACACCTTGTCGAACAGCGCCTGACCGGCGCGGAACCGGGCGAGGTCGACGTCGCGCAGACCGGGCAATGGCGCGCCAGGCTCACCGGTCGCGGCGGCGTCGCTGGTGCACGCCAGGATGATGCCGGTAATGACGGTGATGAGCCCCGCTCTCATGGCGGCGCATCATACGACAGTGGCCTGTAGGCGGCAAGACGAGCAATGTTGCGCACGCGTTCGGAGCGACGTAGATACTGCCGTGGAGGTGGCATGACCAACGCTCGCCGGGCGTGCCTGTTGGTTCTTTTCGCCGCGCTGGGCTGCAGCGATGACTTCGCGCTCAGCATCACAAGCCTCGACATTGCGCCGAGTCCCGCGCAAGCGGGTGACTCGATCGTCTTTTCATTCAAGCTCACCGTGCAACCCGAGCAGGGGTACGCCCTCATCCTGCTCATCGACGGGACCGAGCACGCCCGCATCAGCCGCTTCGAAGCCATCGACGCTCCGTTGGCAATCTCCGCGGGAGAAGCCGGAGATCTGATCGCGACGTATGGACTGGGCACGCACGAGGGGGCCGTGGTGGTTCGTCTCGATGATGGTCGGAGCACCACAGCGAGCCACACCTTTGTCCTGGAGGCGCCTGCTCCGTGATTGGGCGCGCGTGCGGATTTCTCCTGCTGATGGTGGCCTGCGCACGGTCCCGCGCGGCACCTGGGTTGAATGGACCGGAACCGGCCAGCGAGGATGCGGACAGCGTGTTCGTCGAAGTGTTGAACGACAACTATTACGACGCGCGAGTTCACGTGATCTATGACGGGGGCACCCGTCACTCACTCGGCACCATCGCAAGCAACGCCCGCGGGCCCACCACACCCGTGCCCTGGCTCCCGCGCCCGCTGTTTATTGAAGTGACGCTGGTCGTGGGTGGCGGCGTGTACCGATCGCAGGCGATCGACGTGGTTCAGGGGGAGGTGCTGCAGATCCGCGTACCCGCGGATCTCGAAACGTCCGGGTTTTTCCGCCGAGTGAGGCGGTAAACGCTGCGTCGGCAGATCCCGTGATGCCTCGATGCGCGCGGAGGGATGTCAACATCTGTCGGGGTTCCCTTGCGAGACCCACAACCGCGCTTCAGTATAGGACGGGTTTCCAAACCATCACCCTGGAGGCAGCATGGACCAAACTTCCGTTCGCTGCGTTCTTCACCTTCAGCGCAATATCATCATCCCCGGGCGATGTAGTCGCTAGCAGCCAATAGTAGTCGTCCGTGTCTGGCTGCTTCCGGTCCGCGGACCGGATAATCGCGTTTCCAGGTCGATTCCTTCAACAAGAGGAAGGGGAATATGCGATTTGCGATTTCGAAAACACGCCTGCCCGTGACCGCGCTGCTCCTGGCATTATGTGCGCGCCCGGCGGCGGCACAGCAGGGCGAAGTGACCGGTCGAGTGACCGACAAGACATCCGGTACGGCGTTGGCGACGGCGCAAGTTTCCGTCGTGGGCACGACGATTCGCGCGCTCACGGGTCAGGACGGCCGCTATCGCCTGGTTAACGTCCCGGCGGGACCGGCAACCCTGCGGGTGGCGTACATCGGTTATGCGACGACAACGCAAGAGGTCAGCGTGCCGGCGGGTGGATCGGCGCAAGCGGATTTCGCCATCGCGCAGGCGGCCGTCGGTCTTGAGGCCATCGTCGTCACCGCAACCGGCGATCAAGCGGTGCGTGAGCAGGGGACTGCCGCGCACACCGTTGATTTGCGCGATCGCACCAGTCAAGCCGCCGTCAGCAATCTCTCGGACGCCCTGAACTCGACGGTACCCGGCGTCGTCGTGCAGGGGAGCGGCGGGACAACCGGCACCGGGACCCGGGTCCGCATCCGCGGTTCCAACAGCGTATCACTGTCCAACGACCCGGTCCTGATCGTGGACGGCATTCGCGTGGAGAACGCCTCGAACTCCACCTCGATCGGCGTGGGCGGGCAGCAGCCGTCGCGCCTGAACGACCTCAGCCCGCAGGATCTCGAGGCCGTACAGGTAAACAGCGGGCCGGCGTCGAGCGTGTTGTACGGCACGGACGCCGCGAACGGCGCGATCGTCATGCGCACGCGGCGCGGCCAGCCGGGTGCGACGAAGTGGACGATGTCGGCCGAGGGCGGCACCCTGAACGATTACGGAAACTATCCCGACAACTATACCGGTCTCACCGCGCTCGATTCGGCCTGCGCGCTGACGCGCGTCGTGGCGACCCTGAATCCATGCGTGCAGGTGCGGGTGCGCCGCTTCAATCCGATCGAGCAACGCAGCCCCTTCCGGACCGGCCATCGCGTCCAGTACGGCATCAGCGCCTCGGGCGGATCGGAGCAAACGACGTTCTACCTAGCCGGACACTTCAACAACGAAGACGGCGTCTATCCCGTCAACTGGAACAAGCAGGTCAACCTGCTGGCGAATCTGTTCGACCACGTGCGGTCGAACATGGATATCCAGGCGACCGCGCTGTACACGAGCGGCAGGCTGCGCCTGCCGCAGAACGACAACAACGTGTTCGGGGTATTGTCGAGCGGCTTCCTGGGCGGGTCGGACAGCACCGCGAACAACGGCTACGGCTTCCTGTCGCCGGCGCAGAGCTTCTCCATCCATACGTTCCAAAACATCGATCACTTCACCGGCAGCCTGCAAGCGAATTACCGGCCGCTCAATTGGCTCGAAGCGCACGCGGTGATCGGGACGGATTTCCTCAGCCGCTACGACGAGAATACCACCTTCCCCGGGATCATTCCGGCGTCGTTCAATCCGTCCGCCAACCAGGGCAACCGCAACGCGAATCCGTTCCAGATCTACAACTGGACGGGGAATTTCTACGCGACGGCCTCGTTCGCCCTGACGCCCACGCTGAATTCTACGACGAGCGGCGGTCTTCTCTACTACCACTTGCGCAACCACGGCGTGCTCGCCGGCGTGCAGACATTGACGTCGGGGACGAATTCGCTGTCGGGCGGCGTCATTCCGTCGGCCAATGAGCAGACTCTCGAGACGGTCACGATCGGCCGCTTCGCTGAGGAGCGCCTCGGCTACAAGAACCGGCTATTCGTGACGGGCGCGCTGCGGAGCGATGACAACACGTCCTTCGGAAAGCGGTTCGGCAACATTCTCTATCCGCGGTTGTCCATGTCGTGGGTGGCATCCGAAGAGCCGTTCTTCCCGAAACCCGGCTGGCTCGGCGCGCTGAAGCTGCGCGCGGCCTACGGGAGCTCGGGCTTGCACCCCGGGCCGACCGATGCCCTGCAGTTCTTCAACCCGACGCCGGTCGTGATCAACAACACCGACGTCCCCGGCATCACGATCGGCAGCCTCGGCAACGCGGCGCTGAAGCCCGAGCGGACCAATGAAACGGAAGCGGGCTTCGATGCCGAGTTCCGCCCGCTCTCGGCGCGCATTGCCTTCACGTATTACACGAAGTTGTCGCACGATGCGCTCATCGCCGTCACGCTCCCGCCGAGCTGCGGCTGCGGCACGTCGATCTTCCGGAATCTGGGTTCCGTGAGCAACAAGGGCGTGGAGATTTCGGCGGCCGCGACGGTGATCCACGCCCGTAACGTGAACGTCGATCTCAGCATCGGTGCCTGGGGCACCAAGAGCCGCGTGAAGACGCTCGGGGCGAACATTGCGCCGATCATCTTCGGTCTCGGCGGCGCGACGCAGCGGATGCAGGTCGGGTTCGCGCCCGGCGCCTACTTCCAGCGGCCCTACACGTTCAACGATGCGAACAACGATGGCATCATCGCGACCAGCGAGGTGACACTGGGGCCGACCGCCACGTTCCAGGGCCAGCCGTTCCCGGATCACGGCGGGTCGGTGAGCAGCACGATCACCGTGTTCCAGCGCTTCCATCTGTATGGCCTGGTCGACGGCCGGTTCGGCAACAAGCTGTTCAACAGCACGGAGCAATTCCGTTGCGGGCTGAGCAACTGCCGCGGCCGGAACGATCGCACGGCGCCGCTGGCCGAACAGGCCGCCGCGGTCGCCAACATTCGGGGCACCCAGGCGGGATACATGGAGGACGCGGATTTCGTGAAGTTCCGCGAGCTGTCGCTGACGTACGATGCGCCGCCGAACTGGGCAACCCGCATCGGCGCGTCGTCGCTCAGCTTCACGATCGCCGGGCGGAATTTGGCGACGTGGACCAAGTACAAGGGGCTCGATCCCGAGCTCAACGAGGCCGGCCAAAACAACTTCACGACGGCCGACTTCCTGACCCAGCCCCCGGTGCGCTACTGGATCGGGCGGATCAATGTGGCCTTCTGACCGGAGAAACGGACCAATGACCATTCAGATGCCGAAGATCATGGGCCGCGCCCTCTGGACGTTCGGAGGCCGCGCGCTGAGTGTGACGCTGTTGCTGACCATGGGCGGCGCATGCCACCTGCTCGAGGTGAACACGCCGGACGTGGTCCCCGCCGACAACCTGAACAATCCGCTGGCGCTGCCGACGATTCGGGCCGGCGCCATCGGCGATTTCGGGATCGCCTACACGGGATCCGGGGCGCAGGGGTCGGGCGGGACGACCGAGGGGCAGGTGCTCGCCAGCGGCCTGCTCGCCGATGAGTGGATCAATACCGAAACCTTCCCGGACCGGGTGCAGGCAGACGCTCGGCAAGTCGATCCGGCGAGTGGCACTTGGACGACGGTGTTCCGGAACGTCGCGCGCGCCCATCTGTCGGCGCTGAACGCGGCGCAAAAGTTCCGCGACTTGTCCGATACAACCCGGAACACCGGCCTTACCGAGATGCTGGTTCTGGCAGCGTACACGCGCGTGTTCTTCGCTGAGAACTACTGTTCGGGGGTGCCGCTCAGCTATCCCAACCCCGACGGGTCAGTGCTGAACGGGTCGCAGCTCACCACGGCACAGATGTTGGATTCGGCGCTCTATCTGTTCGATCAGGCGTTGATCCGCGCGAACGCGCTGGCGCCGGTGACTGCTTCGGACACCGCGGCGAAGCTGCAGATGCAGCGATTCGCGCGTGTGGGGAAGGCGCGGACGCTGTGGGACATGGGTCGCCTCGCCGACGCGGACACCGTAGCGTCCGTCGCCAACATCCCCACGACATTCTCGTACCTGATCCAGCATGACCTGAACACGGCCCGTCAGCAGAACGGCGTCTACAGCGGCATGCGGAAGTTCAAGCGGTACGGCGTTGCCAACGGGGAAGGCGGAGCTGGATTCCCGTGGCAAACCGTCCTGGATCCACGCACTCCGTTCACGCGTGTCCCGGCGAACAATAAGGGATTCGATGCCTCGACAGAGCAGTGGGATCAGCTGCGGTATACGGATGAAAAGGCAGCTATCACGCTGGCCACTGGCTTGGAGGCGCGTCTCATCCAGGCCGAGGCAGCGTTGGGCCAGGGCGATACGACGGGGTTCATGGCTCAGCTGAACGGGCTCCGGGCGTCGCCGCCCTCGTACATTCTCGCCGGCGTACAAGGGACGACGACTCCAGCCGATCAACCGAGGCCCGTTGCGGCCATGGCGGCGCTAACCAATCCCGCCAACCCGACGGCAGCCGTCGACCTGCTCTTCAGCGAGCGCGCCCGCTGGCTGTGGGGGACGGCACACCGGTTGAATGATCTCCGGAGGTTGGAGCGGGCGGTCGGCGTTCGAGGCGGCTACGGCCGGCCCGACGCCAGCGTGTTCCCAACGGGGGTGTACTTCAAGAACGGATTGACGTACGGGACCGATGTGAACTTCCCGATACCGCTGGACGAGCAGAACAATCCGAACTTCCAGCAGTGTCTGGATCGTTTGCCGTAACGTCGGGCTGATGAGGCAGCAGAACGGAGGAGGGGGCGTTCAGCCCCCTCCTTTTTTAACCCTTCTTTGTCCGCACGAGAATGACGCCGCCGACGGCGTCCGTGCCGTAATACGTGGTCCCTTCCGCGCCGGTGAGCACCTCGATGCTCAGGACGGTGGACGCAGGCAGCTGCTGAAGCGTGATGAGCTCCTGAATGCGCACGCCGTCGATGAAGAGCATGGGCGATTCTTTGAGGAGGATGCTGCTGCGGCCCCGCCGCTCCATCCCGGTCGCCTGCCCGTTGCGATTCTCCCCGTAGGACATCTGCGGGACTTCGCGCCGCAGGACCTCCCAAGCCGTTTGTCCCCCGGAGCGGGCGATCATGGCCTCGGTGATCAGGATGCGCTCGCTGCCATTGGCGGGGACGACGGGAGCCGGGCGGAGGGATTTGCAGCTACTGACGGCGAGAAGGAGCGAGACAACGGCGACGATCGTGCGGCCATTCACTGAGGCGCTCATGGCGGCCTCCGGCCAAGGTCAACAGCGAACGACGGGATAGCTCAAGTCAATCCACGATCGCGTCAGGCAGCACGTACTTCATCGGATCGGCCGGGTGGCCGTTCACCCATACCTCATAGTGCAGGTGCGGTCCCGTCGACAACCCCGTCGAGCCGACCTTCGCGATCGGTTGGCCGCGTTTCACGCGTTGCCCGCGCACCACGAGAATCTTCGAGCAGTGCGCGTAGCGCGTGACGAGCCCGTAACCGTGATCGATCTTGAGCGTGTTGCCGTAGCCTTCGATCCATGTCACTTCGGTGACGATGCCGGCGGCGGGCGCGTCGATCTCCATGCCCATCGGCGCGGAGACGTCGATGCCCTCGTGCGGGCGCGCCAGGTGCAGAATCGGATGCACGCGCTCACGCGCGAACGCGCTCGTCAACCAGCCCTTGGTCGGCATGATGGACGGCATCGCGGCGTAGCGCGAGCGCTGGCTCGAGGCGGAGTCGTACGCTTCGTTCAGCGAGTGCACGAGGATGTTGGCGCGGCGCGTGAGCTGATCCATGTCGACGCGCGCGGCGAGCGCCGCCTGCCCGTTCGCACCCGCGGCCGCCAGGCTGTCGCGCTCGAACCATTGACCGCTGGGGCCGCCGATGCCCGCCTGCTGCACATCCTTGTCAATCGGCGAGAGCCCGGCGAGGAGGCGCAACGCCTGCTCGCGCTCGCCGAACACGTTCAGCGTGTCGCGCAGGCCGGCGAGGCGCTCGCGCAGGCGCTGAATCTCACTCGCGAGCAGCTGGTTCTCGCGCTCGAGCGCGCGACTGTGCGTGACGCTGACACCGCGCGACAGCGCCGTGCCGCCCAGCACGAGGAACAGCAGCGCGACAACGCTGCCGATACCGACGAGTGCCTTGACGACGGTCTGCGACACTTCTACGGCGCGGGAGGAACCCGAGCCGTGAGGGACCAGCATGACGGTCCAGCGACGGTCTGCCTGCTTCTTCTTCATATGGGGATGCAAACATAAGATGCGGTGCAGACCCGCGTCAAATCTGGAGAATGTGCGCTCCGTCACGTCCTTTCGGGGCAGCGAGGGAGGCCCTAGCCCGGGGCGTCCTTGGGGAACAAGGGGGCCAACTTGGACACCCGCCATCCAGTTACCGAGAGGTTGGTGGTGTCCGCGAGCCGAAGGTCGCCGACATTCCGCGGGGCGCCGAGCGCGGTCCAAATCGCGGCGGCCTTTTCAGGAATGAACGGAACGGACAGCAGCGCCAGTCGCGCGACGGTGCGCACCAAACTCGCCAGCACTTGGTCGAGCTCCGGGTCGCGCTTGTCCTTGGCGAGTTTCCAGGGGGCGGTCTCTTCGACGTAGCGATTGGCTCGCGAGGCGAGCTCGATGATGCGCGTCGCACCTGCTTGCAACTCGTTTGCATCCATCGCCTGCGTGTACGCGAGCGTAGCTTCCTGCCCCGCGCGTTCGAGTGGTGAGTTCGCGGCAGCGGCGTCCGGGACGACGCCCTGGCGGTAACGCTCCACCATCGATAAGGACCGTGACACGAGATTGCCGAACGTGTCGGCGAGGTCTGCGGTGTAGCGCGCGTCGAAGCGCTCCCAGGTGAAGTTGCCGTCGTTTTCGAACCCGACTTCGCGCAGCAGGAAATACCGCAACGCGTCGGCGCCGTGCCGCTCGATGGCCGCGTCGAGGCTGACCGCCGTGCCGGCCGTCTTGCTCATCTTGACTCCTTCCCAATGCACGTAGCCGTGGGCCCACACCTGGCGCGGCAGCTCGATCCCGGCGGCGAGCAGCATCGCCGGCCAGAGGGTGCAGTGGAATCGCGTGATCCCCTTCCCGATGACGTGCAGGTCGGCCGGCCAGAGCCGCTCGTACCGGGGGTCGGGAAACCCGGTGGCGGAGAGGTAGTTGATGA
>WNGO01000094.1_pt1 | contig 53730 bp, 90 predicted proteins | sample 5400511 | NCBI WGS metagenome assembly WNGO01 (sample SAMN13153380, study PRJNA577476) | soil metagenome | isolation source: 20 cm soil or saprolite under Garry oak tree replicate 2 | place: USA:California | collected 2016-06-15 | reverse complement strand
TATCATTGGAGCATCATTAGAATTAGGCCCAAATTTAACATCTGTGCAGCGAATTACACAACGATTCTTGAACGCAGGTGGGACAGCTAATTTAGGTTTATTTGATTTAGTTAACATATGTTTTTGGTTTTAGTTTTTTTGTTTTGTTTTCCTCTCTATTTTTATAAGAGAGAAATTGTTTATTCTATATTTCCATGATCTGTTCTTGTTACATGTTCAGAAGCTAGAACATGAACCCCACCATTAGGGCCAATAACAACAAAACTTCTTCCTATTGGTGGAAAATAAATGTAATCTATATGGGGAATATGAATCTGAAATCCGTCTGTCATATAAATTGTGAATGGTTTAAAATCTTTTATTTGATCTTTTAACTCTCCTATTTTCATAAATTATTTTCTTTTAAATAGAATGTCATATTTTTCATATCTATTTTAAATTGTATAGGATTTATATGATAAGGTGTTACATATAAAGAAGATTTTAAATTATTAAGTGGTATTCCCATTTCTAGAAATCCACTTTCTATAGCACCTACTCTAAACATATTAAGAGCACGAAGTAAATGCTGCTGCTCTGGAAAATATCCTGTATTTAATGTTTTATTTTTATCTGCATGTAATGTAATTGCCATAACAGCACCAGCTAAGCAAATAAAACATTTTTTATTATGATTTTCATGAAACACATTCATAGAAATTTCATAAATTTCTGGCATACTTTCTACAGTTTCTAAATCTTTTAAAGCTAATTCTATTAGTTTTGAGGGTTTTATATTTTTCATATTTTATTTTTGTATTGTTCAAATATCTTAAAATGTGGCTCTATTTTAAATGTTCCTTCTGGAAATTTTAATCTTGTTTTAATATCTACTCTATTATTACTGGCTACTTGCCACCAATAAGAACATTTTGTTACTATTCCATCTTTATTTTTTTCTTCTTCACAAATCATATGGAAAAAATCAGTAAAATGAGACTTAAGTTGAGCTACGAACTTCCCTTGCATAAGTGGTGCTATCTTATCTAAAAGTTGTCCTGTGTTTTTATCTCTTACTTTATCCTCATGGAATGTTACTACAACATGACATTTACATGCTTTAAGACGAACAACTATTTTTTCGCAGTATTCTATTTTTTTCTGCCAAAAATAATAGTCGTCTGTTTTACCTTCCTTTGTTACTTTAGGTGGATCAGTATCTTGCTGTAAATCAAAAGCATTTTGCAGTGCTGTCCAACTATCAAGAAGTAGTGTTTGTTCATTACTCATTTTAAGAACATCTTCTTCTAGAAATTTAAGAAAAGCATCTCTTCTATTAGCTGTAGCTCTAGGTTTAGTTGGTTTAAATCCAAAATTACATACCCATTCTTCGTCATAAAATGGAATAAAAATAATATTTTCTCCCGAAAATCTAGTAAGACCACCATCAAAGTCTGCAACTATAACATTTGGAAAAGTTAGAGCAGATGTTGTTTTTCCAGTAGCAGGCTCGCCACAAAGTCCAAGTCTAATTTGACCCATTAGAGTATCTTTTAAATTAAGTGATTTCTCAGGAATGTGCATATTATTTTAGAGTTTTCTTTATTATTAAAATAAATCCAAAAATTATTAAATGTATAGACCAATATATTTTAAGGTAATCATATCTACCAAAATAACTTATTCCAAAACTAAATAAATCAAAATCAGTTATTGGGAATTTCCATTGATTTGATACAACTATTATCATATAACTATATTTTGTTCTATTACTTCCATTGTTTCCTTAAAAGAACCAATTATATAGAATCCATCACCTTGTCTTAATTTTATTCCAGTAACATTTTTTATAAGACAATCATATCTATCCATTACTGGATGAATAATAACAATATCTTCTATGTTAATTGCAATCTCAGCAACAGAAATTACTTTAGGCTCACTCTCATTCTCAATCCTTGCTTGTGTTAGAGTTAAAAGCTTCATTTTTTATTTTCCCATTCTAGTTTACTTCTATGAATTGTTATATTACCACCTTTCGTTAAATCTAAACAATAGATGAAAATATTATCTAAAATTCCAAAAAGTGGAAAAACTTTTATTTTAATTCCTTCTCTATTTATATAAAAATATTCCAGTTTTTCTGGATTATTTTTTATCTCTGACATAATTATTCTTTTAATCTTACCTCTTCTGTCAAGAATTGAATTCAAGTGGATTATAGTGTTTTTTAATAAAATTATAGTCTAATATTACATTCCTTGTAGTTTCATCTACTGCTGCGCATGATTGAGAAAAATCACATTTTCCATACTTAGTTTCGCATGAGCCATTTAAAATTCCTTCGCGCAATGGAAGTCTATTACTAGATCTCCATAATTTAATTGAATCTATTAATTTAAATACTTTTCTTTCTACTAATTTATCAAATTCTTCCATTTTAGGATCATCAGAAAATAACATAACTTCAGATCGTTTATATTCTACTTCTTTATCTGCTCCTTTATAGAATATTCCATCTATTTGACAACCTATTATATCTTCACATAGTTTTCCAATAAAAGATTCTGGATAAGCTTCTGCATATTTAAATAAGCTCCATTTATAAAATCGTAATTGTGGAGATAATTCAAAAGATTGAAAATAAGATTTTATATCCCACATAGATGTAGTTTTTGCATCCATTATAGATACTATTCCGTTTTCTTGTTTTCCTATTTCATCCATAGTAAATGCCATTAAGATTTCCATATCATCATCTACATAATATGGAAAAGCGCCTTTGATTTCTAATAGAGATTCTTCTATTTCAACTTCATGTTCTGAATTATCGGAACAAAGTAAGTATGTTTTAGTAGCTTCATTAAGACTTTCTAATTGTTCTTTGGTTAAATTTTTTATTTTTTTCTTAATTTTTATTCTAATAGGCTTAAAAGAATCTTTTGCATATTTTTCTGCATACTCTATACATATTCTCATTAAGAAAACTGGGGTAAGATATTTTTTATTATACTTCTCTATCATCGGAGTATTTATAAAATATTCTTTTGCTTTATTTATTCCTTCTGCAACTCCTTGTTCTCCCTTTTCTCTAAATATTTTTCTGAAGATATGGAATGCAGTACCGAAACAGATATCATTATTTTCTAATTTTTGTTTATAGCCTTCTACAACAGTATTAAATAATCTAAGAATACAAGAAGAATTAGAAAAAGCAGAAGCATCTAACATTAGAAGTAATTTATCAGACATAAGATTTTTCTAAAGAAGTTATATGATTTTTATTTAAGACTATATAATATCCAGTTGATTGAAAGAGAAATATACCATCACCCACTGGATGAAATATTAAAAAATCTTGATGTGCTACGATAAATTTTCTTCCATCTGAAAGACAAATTAATATAGGACACTTTGTATCTACTAGATAAGCTTTTATTGTTTCTGTTGTCATGGTAACTCAATCCCAAAGCTCTTAGCAATTGCGCGAGCTTGATTTAATTTTATATTTAATTCCATATTAGCTTGCTTTGATCCTTTAATAGTATGCTCAGTTTTAACTTGTAGTTCAGGACGAGTTATATTAAAATATGGTGATAAATAAGAATTTAATTCTGAATCAGACATAGCTTCTAATTTTTCTGCTGAGCACTCTAATAATTGTTCTATGGTCATATTTCAAAAGGAAATCTTAGATAGAATTTTTCTTCATTTTCCATATAAGTGTATAAGGAAACTCCAACAATATTAATTCTATATTCTATAAATTTAATAGGTGAGTTTAATTTTATTACAAGACAGATTAGACTTGCTTTATCTATTTTTTCAATTCCTTCTATATAAGATATTTTCTTATCATCTAAAACTTTTTTTATAATTTCTAGTCCTACTTTAGATGGAAGAAGAATTAATGATTTTTTATCTTCACCAACTCTCCAATACTTAAGGATTTGTATTTTCATTTTGTTTTATAGCATTCAATAATCTAGGTTTTGTAATTATATTAGAAAATAAAAAATTATTATTCTCATCTTTTACTTTAGATAAATACAGAATGTTAAGTATTTGCTGATCTACTGGAATTCTTTCATGGGAATCTAATGGTGTTCTATAATAAGAACGTCCAGCACTAATTTCTGTTATTCCTGTAGTATCTTTCATAAACTGACAAATAACACAATTAAAATTATCTGAATAATTTATTTTTATATCTTCTGGTAAACCTTCTACCCATTTAATGAATTTTTCTTTTGATGTTTTCATTTATTTCTTGTTCTTCTAGTCGTTTTATTTCTTCTACTATTTCTGAAGCTACGTAAAAATCTCCATAATCCATTGCAATAGCAAAATCTTCTTTTAATTCATCTAATGTTTTCATTCTATTTGATCTTTAGCTAAATGAACTACTTTAATTCTATTTTGTGAAACAAAAGCTGCGAAAATTGGACTTGGATCTAATAGAGTTTTCATTTTACTCACTTCTTCTTCATCTATATTTAAATCCTTTATATCTAGTTCTTCTCCCTCAGAACTTGTTTCCATAAAATGAAATACTTGATCTTTGTAAGTTTCTAATACTTTTGAATTTTCTAGATTAGAAACCTTATGCGCGATCCAACCATTTATAGTAGGAGAATCTACTATCTTAAGTAATACTCCTGTTTCTGTTTTACAAATTTTTAGTTTGTTTCTGAAGAAAGCATATTTCTTCTCATTATCATCTAGATTATCTACTATATATTTTATAGCTTGGTTTATTTTAAGCCAAACTGTGTTAGGACTCCATTGTGGATAATCAGAAAAACGAAACTCTCTTGGTTCACCATCAATTATCATTTCATCTAGAAATGGTTTTAACTTTTCTGCGTCTCCTTTATTATAATAGTTTCCACTACTTCGTTCTTCAGTAGATTTCAAAATCTTTTTTTGTAGTTTTGGATTTGCTTTGATTAAATCTTTAAAGCCTTCAATAACACATTTTAATTGTTCATTACTTGCATTGTTTATTGGTTCTTCAGACATAATTATACTATTGTATAGCTAGTGAAAAGCGCAAATTGACAAAATAATATAAGCAAGATTCGTGCCAACCTATTTTAATATTAAAAAATTACAATTTTATTAAACTTTCTAAGAGATCATTTCCTAATTTATTTAACTTTTCTGTAATATCTTTTTTATAATTTTCAACTGGAATATTCTTATCATCTAAATATTTTTCTATATCAAATAAAGTTTTTGTAAAATGCTTTTCTACTGTATCGAATATTTTTAATATTTCTTCACGTGTTTTCATATTCTATTCGTGTGGTTTTGTTCCTAAGATTATATATCTTCTATAGATTTGCTGGAGACTTCTAACATTGCCACTCAATTTACTAGGATCAATTAAAGATGAAAACTCTTCATAATCTTCAATTTCTTGTTCTTCTTTATCTAAAGATTCTATAATTTTACTTATGTCGCCACTTCTTTGTTTTAAACTTGATGGCTTAAGTATAAAAGTAGAAATCCGATAGAAAAGGTCTTCTCTAAATTTATCAAGCTGAACCCAAAATTCTAAATCTCTATGTGTAGCACTTACAACTCTACAGTTTATAAGACGCTCTTCATTAGAACCTACTTTTCTTATTTTCTTCTCCTGTATTGCTCTTAATAATTTAGCTTGCATTGGCATAGCTAGATCACCTATTTCATCCAGAAAAATAGTTCCATCTTGTGCTTCTTCCATTAATCCAGTTTTATCTTTAAGAGCACCAGTAAAAGAATTCTTATCATGCCCAAATAATTCAGATTCTACAAGATGTTCTGGTAAACCAGCACAATTAATTGCTATAAATTTTCCTTTACGTTCGCCGTGAAGAGCATGAGCAAGTAATTCTTTTCCTGTTCCAGTCTCACCAAATATCAAAATTGGATCATTTAATGGGGCTAATTTTCTAACATGTTCTTTTAATTCTATCATTTTAGAATTGTTTGTAATAAACTTATTTAACCAAACTTCTGTATTTGTTTTATCTGAAACTTCATCTAAGTCTCTTACTAGAGATTCATTACCAGATTCTATAAGCATTTTTCTGAATGCTGGATCAAGCTTAGCTTGTGATGCTAGAGCTTTTAGACTTTCATTATTATTTGCCATATTTTAATAAAATTAATTCTTTTTGGAGTTCTATTTTTTTTTGTTTAATAATTCTTATTTCATTAAATAAATATTCACATAGTTCCTCTTTTGAATGTATTATCTTATCATCGCAACACCAATATCTGCCTCCTAGAGTAATTCCTTCTTGCCATTCAAACAACTCACATAAACTATTAAATAATATATCTTCAGCTTTTAACATACACAATGATCTGTTATTTCCCACATCCAAGATTTGAAATATTTTTTATGGTCTCCCTCTGAAATAGGATTTTTTAATCTAACTTCTTTTGGATGAATATAAATATCTATTCCTTCCAAACCTTCTGATCTTGTAGAAGGTAACATAGTAATTTTCATTTTACTTTTTCTTGCTTGGTATTTTGTATCTTCTAGACTACAATAATTACATTGTGTTAATTCACTCATATATTAATCCTCTCTAAATCCAATAAAAACAGGAATGCGCGGAGCATTCTTACTACCAAATTTTTGATATTTGTATTTAATTATTTTTCCTTTCATATTTTGAAACCAAAATTTCTTTCTTTGTTCTTCAGTGAAACCAGTCCCTAAAGCAAATATTATTTGATAGAAAGGAGAATCTTTATTACAATCTCTAACTATAAAAGATCCTAACTTATTTTCAGGTATTAAATTAGCTTTCGCTGAGCTATGTTTAGTTAAACCTAAATTATCTAATTCATTTGGGTTAGCATTACTTAGAAAAGCGTTAGAACTAAGTATAACAGCCTCACTATCTTGAAATCTTTTAAATTTCATTAATCCTTGTTCTCTTAATGTAGATCTTCCAAACTTATATGGTGCATCTAATGATCTAATAATTATTCCTTCATAATTATCTTTTAGTATATAAGTTTCCCACTCTAGAAGTTCTTCTAGATTATGAACTATAGCTGAATTTAAAAATTCTATATTAGGATGATATAAATAAGATAAATTATGTGTCATTCTTTGTTCATATGGTTGAGAATTCCATTCAAGTAAACAATCAAATACTTTATAAGTAAATGGTGGAATACCTTCTTCTGACATAACAGAAGATTGAATTTCATTAAAATTATCTCCTTCTATAATTAGTTCACCATCTATTAAAACTGGATTTTTTTTAAGAAACTCAAACCTTTCTAAAGAAGCTCTAATGTATCTATTAGGAATTGGTTTTAATTTTCTACTTAATACTTTTCCCTCTACAATTACACATCTAATACCGTCTAATTTGGGTTGTAGAATTAATGGATAAGTTAAGTTTTTTAAATCAGATTCTTCTAAAGTTGCTGCCAACATAGGACGAAATAGTTTATTCATAGAATTTTAAAAAGAATTTTATTTCTTAAAAGATATAATTTAGTTCTTATTTCTATTCTGTGTTCTTCTAGTGATCTTTTTTCTAAATATTTTTTTATATCTATATAAGTTTTATAAAATTCTTTTTCTATTTGTAATTGTTTTTCAATTTTCATTTTCTTTTTCAAAGTTTTTAAGTTCTTCTAATGCTTTATTTGCTTCTACTAATCTAAGAAGTTCACTATCAAAATCAATCCATTTAATTTTCTTAAATATAGATTTCTTATTTATTTGAATTTTATAAAATATAGTTCCATTATTACCAACACAAATTGGTTTAAGTCTGTATAGTGTTTTCATTTCTCCTCAATATAATCTAACATTGTATTACCTTCCTCTATCTCATCCATTAATTCTTTTTGTCCCTCTGTTTCTTTATATTTCTTACCAACAAATATGTCCTCCCAAGATTCTCTCATCTTTACAACATGTTTTAAATTTCTTAATTTCATAACTACACGTGCCGCAACAGATTCTTCTACTGTACCTACGTAATATACCATATATTGATATGTGTCACTTAAGCTTGTAATTCTAGGACATCTACCTAAACCTTGCACTAATTCCTTTTCACTATAAACTGGAGTTAATAAAGTTTCTCGCGGCCTAGCTTTTTGATATTGATGATGTAAAGAGAGTCCCACTCCACCTGATTTAAATGTAAAGAAACATGCCTTAGACAATTGTTTTTGAAAGCGCATCTTCTCTTTTTCTCTTTCTTCTGGTTTCTGTGTAAGAAGATTATGTAACTTTTCAAAAGCAAGCTGTTCTTCTGTTTTTTCCTCTAAATTTTCTAGATTAAATCCAAGTTCTTGTAAATCAATCCCTGCTGCTTTTGTTAATTCTTGAAATTCTTTATTATTTTTCATTTTAAGAGCTACTTTTTTCTTAAGATTCATAGTCTCAATACTTCCACCCCAAATAATAGAAACATCTTCTCTTTTCCAATTGTAGTCTTCAACTAAAATTTTGTATGTGGAAGTAATTGTTCCTTTGAAAGAACATGCAAGAACTGGTGCTTTACCTGCTTTCCATGTCTTATCCATAAATTCAGCATAATGATAACGCTTGCATTTTTCTGCTGCTTTTCTCATTATGGTAAGTTGTGCTAATACTTGGAAAAAACTATTTTCTCCTGTTTTTTCTTGTTCTTCTTCTAGTCTTGCTTTTTCTTTCTCATAACGTTCCCAAGCTGTCTCATATTCTTCTCTTTCTTCTTTTGTTTGAAAATGTATTTTCTGAACTCCATTAAAAGCTTTATGTTTTGGACGAATGTTTTTAATTCTTGTTATGTAAGGATCAAGATGAGAAACAAGTCTTTTTATAGCTGCTTCATTGTAATCCATTGGGTCACCTGAACCTGCTATTTGAGCTGCAAATTGTTTCCAATTTCTATCAGTTAATTCTACTTTACCAATACCTAAATTAAAAGTGCTTCTTGTAGATACAGCAAAACACCTAGCTTCATATACTCTAGAAAATGGAGTAGCAGATGCAAATATTTGATATACTGGTCTAGATGTTATTCTATTAACTCCTTGTGCTATCTTAGATTGAATGGATTCCTCTCTAGCTAATATTTGACATTCGTCCCAAATAAATAGACAAGGAAATATATTTTCATTCCATACATATTCAATATGTTCTACTCCAGAAACTACATTAACCTGTTCTTTTACAAATAGTTTACCAAATTTACTACGTAAAAGTTCTATATTAACCACAACTACAGTATTAACTGTATCTATATTAAATTCATCTTTAAATACCTTTTCTGTTTGTTCTACTACTGATGCTTTAGTTACATAGACGATAGGTAATGGAGAAATACAATTACATTTTTGTAGAAATTTATTATGGAGTAGATTCTTGATAATAGAAGCTAGAATATATGTTTTACCGGCTCCTGTTTGTGCACTTAAAAGATGACCTTTTTCTTCATCTACCCAAATTTTATTAAATATATGTCTTGCGCATTCTTCTTGTTCACAACCATCTTTCTGATGAAGTAATGTAGCTATTTGATCTGGGAATTTCGAAATAAAGACTGAACTAATTTCTGATCTTCCCTTTTCTTGTTCTTTAATATCTTCGCCCAATATTTTTTTCTCTTCATCACATATCTTAATATCTTTAATTTCTTCTTCAATAAATTTTCTACTAGCATATTTATCCTTTGTTATGATTACTAACTGATTATAGAAGATTGAAATATCTGAAAATTCTATTGGTTTATTTTCTGTTATTTTTACACCAAAAAGTAAAGCTATATTAGATAAAAAACGATCTTCTTTATTAAATGAGTAACGTGATTTAGCTAATTGAAAACATTTATCTAAATTTTTTAGTTCTTGTTCTAATGTGATTTCCTTAGCTTTCTTCATATTCTAAAATATCTATTTGTTCTCTAAGCTCAAAATATATTTTTGTCCATTTTGGATCTTTAATATCACAACCAATAGAATTAATAGAACAAACATGTAGTGTGCACATTGGTCTTAAATATGGTTCTACTATACATCCATGTGAACTCATAAATGGTAATTTTTTATTTTCTGTTGGCTGTAAATTTATATTGTAAATTTCTTTAGCATAATTAGATGCTATTTCACAATATTCTATCGAACAACAACTAAGAGGAACTCTACATTGTTTACATTTTAGTAAAGTTAAATCTGCCATCTTTTGATAAAGTTCTATTAATTTAATTAGGTTTTTCATTATCTTCTAAAATAGCCTTAAGAATCTCTTGACAATGTGTACAAGAAGGTCTATTACAATTTTTAAGAATATGTAAACCTAATTCATATAATTCTTGTTCACCTGCTGCTTCTACTGTTTCATTTATTAATTTAGTTAATTTTATAGTGTTCATATTTAATTTCTTGTTCTAATGGTTTTATAATTTATACTCAGTAGAGCCGTCTATAACTATATAATTTACAGGACAATCTGGAATATTCTCAATATCAACATTAAAAAGCTTCGCCGTATCTACTTTTCTTTTATGTAAAATAGAAAGTGCCATATTTAATAACTTATCTTCCTCGAGTCCAGATAATTCTGCTAACTTAAATTGAAGTTCTTTTATTGCCCTTTTTCTTTCATCGACTATAGAATTTACTATTTCCGACTCTCTCTTTTTTCTAGCTATATTATCAATATCTTTTAACCAAGCTTTCTTATACCAAAGTATATTATTTTCTACATGATATAGTTTTTCCTCATTATCTACTAGCTTAATAAGTTCTAATAAATTGTTATCATCTATTTGTTTGAAATCTTGATAGCCTATAATTAGATCTACAAATTTAGCTAGAATTGGCAATGTTAGAAGGGGAGAATTCATAATTCTATAGGTAATGTTCCTTCAGCCCAATGTAAAGAATAATTCCATACAATATTCTTCACTATTTTAAGATTCTTATCTATGATAATATCAACTTCTCCAATTGCTATTCCTTTTTCTATTTTAGAATTCTTTTTTCTTTTGAAAGTGCATATAGTTATTGTAGTTTTCATTTCTTTCTTTTATATTTGAAGAATTCAACTTGACGTAAACGTTTCTCGGCTTCTTCTTTTGTAAGATTATCTTTGGATAGATTCTTTCCTTCTTTGCTTACTACTTTAAATCCACGTTTTGTTTTAATTATCATGATAATATAATTATGTTGATTTCTTCATCTAGTTCCTCTTCATCTAATTCATCGTTCCACGCTACTTCTTCCTTTATTACATCTTTTTGTATTATAGAAGTAAGCTCAGCAAAATCTTGAATCTCGTTAAGTATTATTATTTCAGTATTTGGGTTAAATTTAGATAGATTTTCTATAAGTTCTTTGATTTTCATAAAAGAAAGAAAGGTAGTAAATAAAAATATTTATCTACTACCTTTTTGTTTTAATTAAGCAGCAACTGCTTCTGGCTTATCTTCTCCTTCATCTTCTCCTGATTCTTCAGAATCATCAGCTTTCTTATCATCAATTGCTTCACGCACCTTGCGTATCTCGTCTAGAAGGGCAACTGAACGAACTCCGTAATCTGGCTTCTTACTATCAAGAGATAGCAATTCCATTAGAAGTTCATTCTGTTGTCGTGTAAGTCCAGCAAGAGATTCTCCCCTTGCAGATAATGTCTGAAACATTCGAGAAAAGGCTTCATAGAATTTCTCTTCATCTTGAATTGGTTTCTCTTCAGTATATTTCCTCTTCTTTTTGTTTTGCTTACTGTTAATCATTGCAGCAGTAACTCGTCCTGCTTCAATACTTGCTTCTGTGGTTATTGTTGCACAGAATTGCTTAATCTTTGGTTTGATTAGTTTATTCCAGAGATCATCAGAAGGAAAAATCTTAAGCAAATCATTCAAGCTCATCGTGCTTAGATCTTTTGGAGCAAGATATTCACTTCCTTGTCCCCTTCCTTTTTGAATTTTTACTGGAATAATTGGAACTTTAATTGTTGTTTTAAGTTCCTCAATTACTGGTTGTCCTTTTTCATCTTTAACAACCTGTCCATTGTTTTTCTTTTCTACTTTCTCTACTTTCTCCACATCTATTACGAATTCCTTCATATGCTGTTCTTTCTTTTGCGCGAATTGTTATTAGTTTTATTGCAGAAGTAATATAAATAGTTCGCGCTGTCAATTTATACTATTTCTGTCTCTTTTTGAGATTATTTTAAGAAATTATTCTATTAATTGCATAGATTTCTTCATAACTCATACCTGATTTTTCAAATTTAATTAAAGCTTTATTTATACTTTTTGCTTTTATTTCACTTGCACAGAATTGATCTTTTGATATAAATATAATTAAGTATCTTTTCATTTGTTTGTTTTGTATTAATTTGCGGTAGCCTAATTTAATATTTTATTTCCTAATTTTAGGAAATTCTTCTTATTTCAATTAAATCTCCATATCCTGTGTAATCAGAAGGAGTATTTAATTTTAGCTGGACTGAATTTTTATAAACTCCTAACCAATGTTTTGCATAATTAAAGGCTTTTATGAAAGAATTAAATTTACTTCTTTTCCAGCTTGGATGAACTTTATGGAATGGAAATTGTGCTGGCTTATTATTATCAAATACTTGGTATATTTTCATTTTATTTGTATTATGGAATGAATTTCATGAAATCTTATTTCTGAATTTTCAAATTCTTCTAGAGCTTTATATATGCTATCTGCTTTTATTAATTCAATCATAAATTCTCCATCAAAAACATAAATTATTAAATATCTTTTCATAAATTGAGATGCAAATTGATATTGTTGAGATAGCAAGAAGTGTGCCAACTATGACTTAGATTAAGAAATATTATTTTTTAATAGTTTATTTATCTTTTATTTAAGCATCTAAAATTTTTATTTCTAAAACTAGAAGTTGGCATAATATATTTTTACTCTTTTTTAGTTTTTTATAGATTTTTTTCTTTTGTTATAATCTTTTCTTTTTTATTTCTTTTTCTATTTTGTGTAAAATTTTCCAATATGTTTTTCTTGTTGGGTTTTGGTTTAATTTGTTTAGTATTTTATCTTGTTTATTTTTTAGAGATTTCATTTGGTTTTTTTATTTGTAAAACAAATTCTAATTTTCCATAAATACAATCTGAAAAACCAAAGCTTATCTACTTTAGATACTGTGATACCAAAATTTCTAATATTTTCTTCCTCTAATTGATAGAATTTTGTCATATCATTGGTAACTGTTTATGTTCTTTTATTTCTGCTTTCCAGTCTTCTAGCATAGAAAATAGTATTTTTACTTGATTTTTTCTAAATTTTTCTAAAATTTTAGTTTCTAATTTATATTTTCCTGAGATACCACAGGTAAGTAAAATTGTTCTTTCAGGTTCTTTCATTTTATTTGCTGCTTGTTTGAAAGAAGCTTTAAGATAGCTTTTTCTAAGAGAATGAGGTAATTGTTCTATTATACTTTGTATTGTCATAATTTATCTTGTGTTGAGTTGAATCTTCCATCAAAAAGTGAATCTTTATTTACTAGTTTAATACAAAAACCAACAACAGTAACATTCTTTACTATTGTTCCATCAGGGCAAAATAAATTAATTTTTATTTGTCGACAACTTCCTTCTTCCATAGGTTCTAATAAGTCTATAAAATAATATTCTAGCTGAAGAATATTTATATGAATTTCTTCTTTTCCTTTCCAAACTCTTGCTCCTTTTGTTAGACCATATCTTATTGTTTTCATACTTTTAGATTTTTAATATAGTCTCCACTAACTGTTTCAAGATAATTTTCTTTAATTTCTAATATATGTAATGTTGTTTTAGAGGGTATTCCTTGATATCCTAGTTTTTCTTTAAGTGAATCAGCATCTCTTAAGCAAGAAAATGCTTCAAAGAAATTAAATTGATCGTTAATATTAACCCAGACTATGTATATGTGTATTTTCATTGTGTTTTAATTGATTTATTTTTCATGTTCTTGGAAAACATTCAAAAAAGTGAAGAGTAATACTCTTATTCTCTTTGCTTACATTTATATTTTGCAACCTTCCTTTAATAATATTGTTATTTTCTGTTAAAATTGTTGCTAGTATTTCAAATTTTAGTTGTTCATTGTTATTACAAGTGAATGTTTTCTCCTGTAAACTACGTTTAAGTTCTCTTAGATTCATTTTATCTCCTTCCATCCTCTGTTTCCATCTAATTTTATCATTGTTTGTTTTACTGCTTCTAGATTCTTTGCACATCGTTCTGTAACACTATAGTAACCCATTCCATTACTTTCTATATGCCCTTCTTTAAGCATATATTTTATAAAATTTCCTTCCATATTTACTTCTCTTGGAAGAAATGGACCTGATTTTCTAACTGCGTAAAGTCTAATGAATGTAAATAGAGTCATATGTTTATTTTAGCTTGGCACGAAAAATGCTTATAGGTTATTTGTAATTAGGTGATTGGGTTAAACAGTAAAGTTGTAAATATTAGATTTAGAATATCACTGATAGGAACTTTCTAAGTTAATATTTGATTAAAGACACCCGATCTTGAGTTAGACCATATTGTGACCTCAACTTAATTTGTTCTTTTCCGCTGTTAGCTAGATTTATCAAAGGTAGAATTTTTGTCTTTTTTATTTCTTTAATTATATTTTCTAAGAAAATTCTTGTTTTCTTATTACTTTTGTTTGTTTTCAATTACTTTTGTTTGTTTTCTTATTACTCCTTATATTGGAAAGGGGGGAATGCTCTTTTTTTGTCTTATATATATATATATATATATATATATAAGTATATTCATGTATATGAAGGTAACAAGCATAGAAAATATTAGAAATCCTTCATAAATTCATTAAACATTAAAAATTGAAACACAAACTCTCCTTTTTATTTTGAAAAAAAAACTCCTAATTCTAAACAATTAAATTCCCAGTGAAGGGTAGTTTCTACATTAGCTACGTTGATTCCAATTCTTTTAACTAATTCAAATCCTTCAGGAAATTCTGGACATGCTTTAATAAAATCTTTAATAGATTCTGTTAAAGTATTAAACTGTTCTGTTAGTTTTTGTTCTTTTGTCATAAATTAAATGTCCAGGATTACTAAGTGGAGCAAGAAACGTGCCAAGATTTTATTATCTTGGATGCTACTCTATAACATTTCATCCTGGATTGTGTTTATCGTCTAGATTTTTAGACGGAATTTTGTTTATTCCTTCAGAAACTGTTATCTTAGCCTCGCTCATTACGAAAAGAGATAAGATTTGTTTAGGCATAAGTTTGCTTTCTTACCAATAAACAAACTAATTCTTAAATGAAACTAGACGACACACGCGCGCTAGATTTATACATTTAAGCTATGGAATGATAATTCTGATTAGACATTTAAGAATAGATTCTTAAGGTCTTTACTATCTAACGCGAATTAACAAAACAAAATCCTCTGAATATAATAATCCAGAGGACTTGCTTTTGTTAACTTGTGGCAGTCTGATTAGCTTCAGCAACTAATACTGCTTGACGTGCGATTTCAGCTCTTACGTGGTCTTGAACAACCACAAGCTTATTCATACGTTTGCGTATTGCTGAACGTTTCTCAGAGGATAGAGTTTCATCAGTCATCTTAACTCCAAGACGTGAATACATCTTGGATGCTTCAAGAAGTTGAGTTTCAAGCTCAATGAACTTAGTATGCACGTTTGTTAAACGGCCAAGCATTGTTCCATCACTCAATATGAAGTCTTCTCGTGAACGCTTGAGTTCATAGCTACTGTTTTGGGCAATGTTGTGTTTAAGCTTGTCAAACTCAAATTTGACTATTCGCTTAAAGTCCGCTGGCGTGTTTGTAATAGGAAGATTGCACGCTTCCGCACAAGCACTTATTACTTTGCCGACACTCCAATTAAATGACGTTGAAGTATTACGGACTTTCACAACAGTTGCATAAACGGTTGCTTTGATAGCATCACGGAAAGTTTCATAGATGTTACTTTCCTTCTGCTCTACTTGTAGGGTTTCCATTGTTTCCTTCTAGGTTGTGGACTTTCGTCCTTTGCTTTGAGGATTCAACTTGGCACTACATAAGCAAATTTACGCTTCGCCAATCCAAAATAACACACGCATTCTGGACTGTGGCACCTTGGACACTATGTAGTCCAAGTTAACAAGAGGACGTTGGAGTGTGCTCCTTAGTTCACACTGACGAACTCCAAGTTACTATATGCAATTCGCGTGCCAACACAATATATGGTATACATAGACCTGCTATGCTACTACAGGTGGTGTATTTGGTATATTCACCCAGTGAAATGTAATGCAAACGCACTGCAAATGCAATACATTGAGTGTCTAGTTTTATTCCAGTTTTGAGACAGTCCAGATTTAGGACATGGACAGTAGTTGACTAGTTAACTATTAAAGCCTGGTCATTAGTAGTTGACTATCTATATAGTAAGTGAGTACTTACTAACTTAGTGCCCAGGAAAGTAAGTGAGTACTTACTAACTATAGTTTCATCTAAGATTATTAGTTGAGACTAAGAATGTTAGTTTCATATAACATTGGAAATCGAATACGAAATAAAATGAAAACCGACTACTGCTATTCTCACAATTTCCCTATTAAAAAATCCTTACTCCAGTATAACATTTTCTAAAACATAAAAGTTTAAATAACTGGCACAGAATCTGCTACTATTACTTGTTTTCTATAGAGAATTAGAGTGAAAAATTTAATAGATAAACTAAGTTCTCGCGCGCGGAATATAGTATTACGAAGTAAGATGATGGAATTAATTCTGTCATAGCATGAATAAAGAAATGTTAAATGCGCAGATAACAGAATTATACGAACAGTCTGATATGGAGCCTATTCAGATTGCGGAAGCTCTTGGACTTGAAGAGGAGTCGGTTAAGATGGTTTTAATAAGTTCTAGTAGCAAATTTAGAAAAGATTCTAAAAAGAATCCATCTCTTTTTACAGATGATGAATTTGCTATGGCCAAGGCTAGAATGTCTAGTTTAGTTTGGTCTGAAAAAGACAATGTAAGCTATAAAGCTGCTAAATTTATTCTTTACGAGAATTTGGGAAGGAATAATACTCAATCATTAAAAATGTTGAATATTAATGTGAATCTTATTAACGATCAAATGTTAGCTGCCAAGAAGGCTATAGAGCAAGGTAAAAATAAGATAATTGATATCCCAACAGAAGTAAAACACTTAAGTGAATGAAAAAGAAAATAGATTTAACAGGACGTATTTTTGGTAATCTTATTGTCATTAAATTGGATAAGATTGTTAAAGAAAAAATCTGGCGTTCAGATTTTATAGATTGGAGATATTTATCTGTATATTATTGGTTATGCAAATGTTCTTGTGGTAAAGAATCTTCCATAAGAGAACGTTCATTATTAAATGGAGGTTCAGAATCTTGTGGTTGTAGGTGTGGATTTAAGGAAATTCATGGGATGAGTTATTTTCCTGAGTATAATGTATGGAATTCAATGGTAGGTAGATGTCAAAATGAAAATAATGAACAGTATAAAAATTATGGAAGAAGAGGAATTAATGTTTGCCAATTTATAGCACAATCACCTGATAATTTTACTTCTGTTATTGGATATAGGCCATCTAAAAAATATAGTATAGAAAGAATTAACAATGATAAAGGTTACACTTGTGGTAAATGTGAAGAATGTTTAAAAAATGGATGGGAATTAAATATTAAATGGGATACTTGGAAAAATCAAGCTAATAATAGAAGACCGACAAGAATAGAAATTCTGGGTGTAGATATATCTACCTATGATCTTGCATTAAAACACAAGGATATACTAGAAAACCCGGTCTTTATATTATAAATGAAGAATTTATTATTAAAATTTCTGCGCGCGAGCTTAATTGGAAATAATAATTTGGAACTCTATAGATAGCGATAAAGGGATTAAATTAAGGTTCTCACAAGCGACCTGATTCACAGTCTCTCGCGGTGACTTTATAGAGTTCCTCAATTAGTGAGTATGTTTAATTAGATAAAATACTTATCTTATGGTTGTAAATACCTCCATGATAAAGTATCATACTCACTTTAATTTCTGTCATAGGTCAAATAGACTGAAAATACTAAATAATTCTAGTTTTATGTTTCGCTTTTCCTAGAATTTTTGGCGTCTGTTTCAGGTTTGATTTTTACTTGTGTAGAAAACTATGACAGAATATTAATTTAGTCTCCAGATGATTGAAAATAAAAATTCCCAGGAGGAGTTGAGTGCATTTTTAATTCTTATCTTGTGATAAGTAATGGAGACTAAAAACTTTTTATGAAAGAAACTACTCCAGTAATTATTCCAGTAACGGCTCCGATAATTAAAACGGAAGCTCCAATTACTAAAGTAGTAATTCCAATAGAACCTATTAAAGTTCTGACGCCGGTAGTAAAAGAAATTTCTAAAGTAGAAATTCCAGTAGAACCAGTTAAAGCAGTAGAAACTCCTAAAATAGTATCTAATATTGATGTTTCTTCAACTAAAGTAACTGATGTTGTGATGTTTGGTAATTGTGATAGCTTTCAATTACTATGTAAAGCATCTTCTAAAAGTGAAAACTGGATGAAATCTACTAAAGCATATCAAATAAATGGGGTTGGCTGTGTTATTCAAGTAACAACACAACAAGGATTAAATATAAGTGAAGCTTTATGTTTTGTTCCCGGTGCTTCAATAGTAGATGATGTAAATGGTGGAAGAAAACTTGTAAAATCAGAATGAAAATAGAGGACATAGCTAGAATTGCGCACGAAGCTAATAAAGCTTATTGTGAAAGTTTAGGAGATTTTTCACAGTTTCTTTGGTCACAATCTCCAGACTGGCAAAAAGATTATGTTATAGCAGGTGTAAAATTTCGTCTTAAAAATACTCATGGGACGGCAGAAGAAAATCATTCAGAATGGTTAAAAATTAGACTCCAAGCTGGATGGAAATATAGTTCTATTAAAAATGTAGAAAAGAAAGAGCATCCAAATATGGTTCCATATGATAGATTGCCAGAATTGCAGAGAGTAAAGGATGTTCTTTTTATTTCTATCGTTGATGGATTAAAAGAATTTTTAGAGTAATTTTTATGAATTTAAATCAGTTTAGACATAGAGAATCTAATAAAGCTTTTACATTGAAGCTGTCAAATGGAGATAAGATTGAGATTCCCCATATGGATTTTGTAGCAATTGGTATTGGAATTTTAGTTGTAATTGACTCGGATAATATAGTTAGAACTATTGATGCGGAACATATTGTGGAGATTACAGAAAAGAATTCAATTAATAAATAAATGTTACTAGAAAATCCAGATTTAATTGAAGCCAAAAGAGTAGTAATTCCTCTCTCTGCAGATGAATCTTTTAAAAAGGAAAGTGCCAGAGAAAATAAAAAAGATTCTGAGTATTTTAATGATGAAAAACCAGAAAGAATCTATGAAAATTGGCAGCGCCTTGAAGGTTTTGATACATCAATAGAACTTCTTGCTTTCTTTGACCCACAAATAAATAATGGAACTGTAATTCTTCATCCCTGGCAAATAGATACAGGAGAATCTTTATGTAGAGTTAAATCTACAAGTTTACATCCACATAAATTTGCTCTTTGTGCAGCAAATGGCTCTGGTAAAGATGCTTTTATTATTGCTCCCTTTTCTCTTTGGTTTATTCTTACAAAAATACGTAGTCGTGTTATTATAACTTCAAGTTCGGGAGTTCAACTTACAAATCAAACAGAAGCTTACATAAGTGGTCTTGCGGAAAGAATAAATAATTGGTCTCTTGCCAATCTAGGTGCTTTTATTTTAAAAGTAAATAAAAGGCATATAGTTTGTAATTTGTCTGGTTCTGAGATTATTCTATTTGCTACAGATGAAGAAGGAAAAGCAGAAGGCTATCATCCACTCGAACCTAATAGTGAAATGGCGATAATTGTGAATGAAGCAAAATCTGTAGCTCCTGAAATCTTTAGAGCTTTACGTAGATGTACTGGTTTTAATTATTGGATTAATGTATCAACTCCTGGTGCCCCTATTGGAGATTTTTATAAGTCTTTTATCAATTGGCCAAATAAAAAACGTGTAACATTTTTTGATTGCCCTCATCAAAGTAGAGATGAGTTTGATGAAGATTTAAAAGAGCTTGGAGAATTTAATCCACACTTTAGAAGTAAATGGCTCGCACTTTTTACTTTTATAGATGGGAAATATGTTTTATCCCATGAACGGCTTGAGAAATTAAGAAATAAAGTTAAACTAAATTTCATTAAATCTTTTGGTAATGAAATAAGAATTGGTATTGATATAGCTCTTTCTACAAATGGTGATGAGTCTGTAGTAAGTATTTTTAAGGGAAATAAACAAATTAAACAAAAAACTTGTAGAATAAAAGATGCAACTTTATTAGCTGATTTCATAGATAAAGAACTATCTGAAGCTAAGATTCCTAAAGATCATCCATACATATATGGTGATGATGGTGGCGTGGGGAGAGCTGTAATAGATATTTTACGTAAAAAGAAGTGGATGATAAATAGAGTATTAAATCAGTCCGCCGCTAAGAATAAAAAACAATTTCGGAATAGAGGTGCAGAAATATGGAGTAAGTTTTCTCGTTTAGTAGAAGAAGGAGTAATAATTCTTCTAGATGATGATAAACTATATTCTCAACTTGCAAGTAGAAAGTATAAAGAAAGCACAGCAGGAATAGATAAGCTTTGTTTACAAAGCAAACTTGAAATGATAGCTGAAGGAATAAATTCTCCTGATAGGGCTGATGCTGCTGTTTTAGCATTTTCTAATATTAAAGTATCAGATTTTTTAGATCAGTTTATAGAAGATGAATCTGTTAAAGTAGAAAAAGACTCTACTAAAATGACTCCGGAAGAAATAGAAGAACAAATAACTTGGAATGGAATGAAATTACAGAGAAGGAAGAAAACAAATGCTCATGGTTCACTTAGTATTATTACTGGACATAAAACAAAAAAGAATAGTAAATATAATTATGTATAAGAATGAGATTGGTAATAGATATGGGAAGTTATTAGTTATTGGTAAATCTGGAAGAGATATTTATGGGAGGTTATGGAAATGTAAGTGTGATTGTGGTAATGTTAAAATTATACGAGGTCTTAGTTTAAGGGCAGGTAAAACTAAGTCATGTGGATGCTTTAATCCTAGGAATGAAGTTCATGGATTTTATGGAACTCCAACTTGGAGTTGTTGGTCTAATATGAAAGATAGATGTAAGAATTCAAATAGTTTATACTATAAAAATTATGGAGGCCGTGGAATTCAAGTATGTAAATTTTTAAAGGGTTCTGTCTTAAATTTTATTTCTATTTTAGGAGAAAAGCCTAAAGATAAATCTCTTGATAGAATTTTAGTAAACGGAAATTATTCTTGTGGCCAATGTGATGAGTGTAAAGAAAATAACTGGAAGTTAAATATTAGATGGGCTACGGTAAAAGAGCAATCTAGAAATAAACGTTGTGATAATTGTGAAAGTAATGCTTTACTAGCTTTAAATCTTTTTGGAGCTTCTTTATGAATATTGAAATTGAATGTCTCTTAGTGTTATGATTGGAAAGGTAAATAAATATGGCTAAAAATTCTCAGCACCAAATGTGGCAATCTCGAATAATGCAAATAAACGACCGTAAACTCCTTGAATATATTCGAGATATGGTTGGTATAAGATTAGATCATGCGCGTGCGCAGGAAAATCTAGATAAACCTGAGAAATCTAATAAAGAGCCTGGACAGCCAGTATCAACTTACGAACCACCATCTAGAAAACTCAAGCCGTTAAAGATGACTCCAGTAGCACAAGATAATGAGACTGAAGAACAATTTTATTAAAATTTATGCTAGAGAATAAGAAAATTGCTGTATTTGATTTGGAAATCAAGCAACCAATAGAATCTTTGGCAAAAGGCTGGAGTGACCACACCAATATGGGTATAAGTTGTCTTTGCTTATTTGATTACTTTACTGGTAGATATAGAGTATTTGATGATAATTCTAAATTAGAAGCTCTAGACATACTTCTTACTTACGATTATATAGTAGGATATAATACTGTAAATTTTGATATGAAAGTAATTACAGCTTGTTGGTCTATACCACAAGATAAAATTAAAGTTTCTAAAGATTTTGATATCCTTCGAGAAATTTGGATAAGTAAAGGACTTAATCCTGATAAATTCGTTGGTTTTACACATGGAGGTGTAAAATTAGATGATGTAGCTTTTGAGACAGTAAAGATGAGAAAAACATTAGATGGAGCTACGGCGCCAAAACTATATCAGCAAAATAGACATGCAGAAGTTATAGATTATTGTTTAGAGGATGTTAGAATAGAAAAAACACTTTTTGAGTTTGTAGTAACAAATGGTTTTGTAATTAGAAATGGAGTTAAGATTCCAATAAAATTTAATATATGAATAGAACTACTCTTCGGGAATCTATTAGATTATATCCATTTAAATCTTTTATTGTTCATATTAGTGATGGTCAGCAATTTAAAATTGATAGTCCAGATATTATCGCAGTATCACCTACTCAAGAGGTTGCTATTATATTTACTTCTAATAGCTATAATGTAATTGACACAACTAAAATTACTTCTTTAGAAGTAAAATAAAAATTATGCCAGAATTATTAAAAGCTCCGGCCGATGACCAAGTTATAGATTTATTTTATGATGATTATTTTGATTACGATAAAGCTAAAATAAGGATAAATGATTTAATAGATAGCTGGAGTTCTTTATGTAAAGAAGCAGAACAAAGAAGAAATGAACGATATATAGATTTAGATGTAGAAGGTTTAAGAAAATCTGGTGACATTTTACCAGATGAGACATTTGTTCCACAGAGAGTGATAGATACTAATATATCTAGAGAACTTCCAGAATTTCTTGCTTTCCTTAAACAATCTAATAGACTTGCAATTTTTACTTGTATATCTAATCCTGAGATTCAAACAGATAATCTCGAGAAAGAGTTTACAAAAGGACTTACTTTTCAAGGTTGGTATAAAGATTTTAAAAAACTTATAGATGGCTCTCAACTTCATGGCTGGGATTCTATTGAAGTTGTTTTTGATGAAACTAAACCACTTCATGTTGGATTTGAACATATAGGATTTGATAAGTTATTTTATAATAAAAAAACTTCAAATCTACAAGATTCTGAGTATGTAATTCGTAGATATGATATAACTTTACTTAGGCTAGAACAATTTAAATCTAAAGGTTTTTCTTCTGATCAAATTGATGTTATAATTTCTGCTAATACTGCAAAAAGAAAAAGAGACGATACTGTTACAGTCTATAAAGTATATTATAAATATAATAATGCTGTATGGGTTTGTTGGTATTCTAGGGATTCTAATATTTCTAGTTGGCTTAAAGATCCAGAAAAATTAAAACTTGGTATAGCAGAACAACAATCTCCGGATGGTGTTGGATTGCAAATTGAACAGCTACAAGGAGGAAACACACCATCCAAGATTTGGATAGATAAAGATGTAGGATTATATCCTATTTTTCAATACTTATATAAAGATGACGAAGAAGAAATTTTAACAGAGCATGTTGGAAGAGGATTTTTAGATTTACCAATGCAAGAAGCTCAGTCTGCAATAGTAAGTGGTTTTACTAATGGATTACTTAGAGCTGCAAATGTATATGCAAGTCCAACGACGGATGATGGAGAAAGTGCAGATATAAAACAATTAGATGTAGAATTAACTCATGGTGGAATTTATTCTAAACCACTTAATTTCTTTCACACGGAATACCCAGACCCGTTAGTATTAACAGCGATGCAGTATCTTGCTACTCTTAATTCCCAAAGTACAGGTAAGACCTCATTTGCTGTGTCAAATAGAAAAGATAGTCGTAAGACAGCAAAAGAACTTTCTCTCGCTGAAACTGAAGAAAAACAACAGGAAAGTATCGGATTAGCAGACTTCTCTGAAGATTTAAGAGCAATATTTAGTTTTGTTTGGATAATTGTTCAATCTCAAGCTTTACAAGGTAAGATTCCTTTTCTTCAAAAACAAGTTCCTATTATGATTCCATCTCCAACTGGAGAAATGATTCCTAGTAGTGAAATGGAAATGATAAATGATTCAGAAATCATAAGTAAAGTCTACGAAGTAAGGCCGGCAGGTGATGTAGATGTAATAGAAAGACAAAATAAGCTTCAACAGATGAGAACTGATTGGCCAGTAATTCAAACAACAGCACTAGCTCAAAAATTTATTCAAGATTATTTAATACTTTCTTATCCTGATAAGGCAGAAGAATATACAAAAATATTACAACAAGGAGATATTGGAAAACAATTAGTTGCCTCTCTTTCTGCTTTAGTTAAAGCTTTTGCTAGTGAACAAGATATTAAATCTTTAACTCCACAACAAGTAATGCAATTAAAACAGATTGAGCAACAAGCTACACAATATTTAGGAATGGGCCAACAAAAATGAGTTTTACTTCTGCATATAATAAAAGTGCTTCAAGAGATATAGAACTTGAAGTAAAGGAAGATAACTTAACTGAGCAGCTTAAAAAAGAAGAGTTTGAGAAATGGCTTAGGCTTCCGTTTACACAAGAACTTATTTTATTTTTAGGTAAAAGAGAATTAACTTTATTAAATAATGCAAGAAATTCTGCTAAAGCTAATTTACAAAGTGAAAATATTGCAAAAAATCTTCTGAAGGCAGTGGGATATAGAGAGGTAATAGAATTTTTAACGACAAATAAACATCCAATTGATATAGAGTAATATTATGCCAGAAGAAAATGAAAATAAAGTAGAAAATCAAGAAACGGCCAAAGAAACTACTGAACAAAATGAAGAAGTTGAGGTAGTGTTGCCAGAAACTAAAGAAGAAAAAGAAGAAGTAGTTGAAAAATCTGAGGCCGCTGATCTAGATAAAGAAAAAACAGAAGAAAAAGAAATAGGGTTCTCTGATTTTCTAAAGAATCGTGGGGTAACTATTGATGAAAGTTTAGTAGAACCTAAAAAAGAAGTAAAAGTTAAGAAAGAGACTCTCCCAAGAACTTTAGATGATATTCCTGAAGAAGATAGACCATTTTTTAAGACAATGTCTAATGAAAGTTTTAATAAACTTAAACCTCTTTATTTAGAACATAAACAGCTTAAACAAGAAAATGAGGCTTTAAAAGAATCTAGAAAAAAAGAAGCTGCTACTATTCATGGGCATCCAAAAGCTTTCATGTTAACAAAAGAGTATGAAACACATTTAAATGATTATAATCTGTCAGAGAGAATTAAATCTCATTGGTCACTTCAAGCAGCTAAAGTTTCTAGAGGAGAAAAATGGCAAGATATAGACATGGATCCTAAAACAGGAAAATTAATGCTTTCTGAACCAAAAGAATCTAATGCAGAATCTGAAGCTTTTATAGGAGATCAATTACAATTTGCAAGAGAGCAAAATTTTGAAGCATCAAAAGGTTTAAAATCTTATATAGATACTTATGGTAAAACATATGAAAATGATTTAACTGTGGTGAATGCTGCAAAAGAAAAATATTTTCCAGGATATGATAAGAAAGATCATCCAACAAGAAAAATTCAAGATGCAGTGATTGAGGCACTTCCACCTTCTTTTAGAAATAATCCTGTTGCAGAACTTTTAGCTATGACAGCGGCTAACAATGCTATACTTATGGGTAGATTAAAGAAAGCATTAGATGAGTTAGATAAGATAAAAGGTGTTAAAAAAGACGCGGCTGGAGCACAACCACTTAAAGGTGATTTTGTTAATAATAAGGGTGCTGATAGTGGTATTAAATTTTCTGATTATAGTAAAAGAAGGCAGGGATAGTTTATTAGTAGGTTGTTTTCTTAATAGTAAATATAAGTGGCACAAGACCTGCTTATATGGTTTTGTTAAATGCTTCTGCGAGAATCCTGAGCCTCGCAAATTAAGCTTCTATCTTCGTGTTTTGAGCTAACACAAATGTTCTAAGTTACATTTTTAACTTAGATTTAACTTTCAAGATTAGAATAAATACATGAATATGCCAAATTTGCTGGATGTTCCAGCATGTTCTGGTTGGACAGAAGTAGATCGAGCAATGTATAATTCTATGCCATTCTATCTTGCTAAAATGATGGTAGAAAGGCGTAAAACTTTTACACATTGGGCTAAGTTTGTAAAGAAACGAAAATGGGTTCCAAATGAAGGTGATACTCTTAAAGGAGTTATTACAGAACCATCACCACATAGGAGACAGTTTGCATATCCAAACTTGCTTAAGAATGTTCCAAAGAAAGATGTAATGGGAGTTAAAGAAAGAACTGTTCAAGCTAATGTTTATAGACAGAGGTTTGAAAGTCATGGACTTAATTTCTATCCATCTTTTAATGACTTTCTTGATCATGTTGATGATAATGCAACTGATATTATGGAGAAGATAGAAAGATATGAAGATATTTTTATTCGTACTAATATCTGGCATATGTCTCCATTTATGTTTCTTGCACAACCTAATAAAATGGTTGTAGTAAATACTCCACCTTGGCTTGGTGTTGGAACATTTGACACAGCAAATGATGGAAAGACAACTGCTCTTCTATTAGCACAACTAGGAAATGTAACTTCTCATTTAACACTTCCAGCACTTCATGATGCTTTTAGTAAAATGGATACTGATTTTCGGATTCCATTTTTTAAAGGTTCTGATATGCCAACAGAGGATAAGATACTTGATGGTAAATATTGCTTATCGACAAGTAATGAAACTTATTCTCAGTTTACATTTGATCCTTATTTGCAACAACACAAGAATTGTGATCTTGATGTTGTGAATGATAGTTTCAAAGGTTCTATCTTTGGAATGATTACATCAAAACTTGAAGATCTTCCTATGCGCTTCAAAAATGATGCTACATTTCCAGAGCCGGAAATAGTTCAGGATAATGGAGAAAATGAAGGTGAATGTCTTCCTAATCCTGTTTATGCAACTATTGATGAAAATGGATCACCATATGAAGTTAGTTACTTAATTGGTGCTCCAGGACATGAAAGTATTCAAGTTGGACCTCCACCATCAGCATTTACTGGTGATTCTCCACCACATAACTTTCCTAAAATGGAATGGAATGGTAGAGTAATTGCTACTAAACAAAAACTTGTTCCTTGTATTGATGCCAGTACTGGATTAACAGTTTATGAAACTAATGTTTATGGTGAGTGGCTGTGGTTTATTGCTCAAGTAGCATTAGGAATAGTTGCAAAACAACGTAGGAATATATTTCCTATTGTTCATAAACGAAAGCGCGGAGTGTAATTAACATTTAAAATCTAAAATCTATGAAAAAATTACTTACTCTTATCTTTACAATGGCACTCTTTACTGAGTGTTTAGTGGCTGAGATATATGTAACTAATAATATGGCAACAGGTCTTAGGACTGTAGTTAATGAAGCTATTGTATTATCTAGTTTACAAATCACTGGAACAACAAATGTTCTTCTTCGTTTTTATGACGGGGCAATAACAAATGTTACTGGAGCATATTCAAATGTAACAATATATGCTACAAATCGTATTACTACTTTTGTTGGTGTAAATGGTATTACCAATAATTTTACTAATACTGTATTATATTCAGTTATAGCTGCTGTAGCTGCTGCAACTAATAATACAACACCAATATTGGTATTAAATATTGGGGCTAATGTGGCACCATTTACATTTGATACTCCGCTTATATTTACAAAATATGTAAATGTTTCAAATGACCAAGGTGGAGTTACAATGGTATTAAATTATCATCAACCTTAATGACCCCAGGTTGTAATAGGAGAATAGCTAGTATAGTGTGTACTATACTAGCTATCTCTTCTTTATTTGGTGCTGTAACTGATGTAAATATTAGTTCACCAAGAGGAACAACTAATATTATTCGTAATATTATAACTAATAGTGTTGGGAGTGGAAAATTACTTTTAGTTCAAGGGACAAATATTTTAGGAATTTCTACTAATAATTTTGGACCTAGTAATGCAATAACTAGTGTAATTATAAATTTTTCCGGTCCAGGTGTTGGCGGAACAGTTATTAATCCAATTTTTGCTGATTCAACTAATGCACTATGGGCATTAGATGGATCATTTACAGATGTTCATTTACATTTTACAAATATTTCAGAAAAACAATTGTTATTTTCAGATACTATAACTAATAATGCTTCAACTACAAAACATGGATTTTTGCAAAAATTAAGTGGAAATACTAATAGTGTTTTTAAAGGAGATGGGAATGAATCAACTAATTTATATGGTATAGGAACAATAAATGCTAACAATGGAGGATTTACTAATAGTCTCCTTTTTAATGGTGTTCAAGTTCTTACTAATATTCCAGCTGTAGGTTCAACTAACACATTAACTAAATGGTTAACAAGTAATTCTTTATCATATATTGTTAATCTTTCTGGGATACTTACTAATGATGGTGCTGGAAATTTTGGATATACTACTAATATAGGAGGACTTGGAACTTTAAATGCTAATAATGGTAGTTTTACTAATAGTCTTAAGTTAAATGGGGTTGATGTTGTTACAAATGCTACTGGTTATAGAACTTTGCTTTCTGAAACTAATACATGGCTAGGAACAAATAATTTTACTGGATTTCTTAGAAAAGATGGAATAAATGTATTAACTAATATTCCTGCTTCTGGCTCTGCTAATACTCTTGTAATCTGGCTTACAACTAATAGCCAAAGCTACATAATAAATGGTGTAGGAATGCTAACTAATGATGGAAATGGAAATTTTGGTTATACAACTAATTTAAGTCAGGATATTACTTTTAATAATATTACTATAAATAGTAATTTAACAGTTAATACTCTTACAGTTAATAGTAATCTTACTATTGCATATACATTAACTACAAGTAATGCTTTCTTTATTTCTGGAAAAGGGAATACTGTTATAATTACAAATAGTTTGCAACTATTATCTTTATCTAACTCTGTTCTTATGGTTACTTCTACTGGAGTTGCAACTAATGTTACTTTAGGAACTGGATTAACTTTAACCGGACAAACTTTATTTCCTACAAATATTGTAGAAAATCAACTTAATTTAACTGATTTAACTACAGGAGATGCTTCTACTTCTAAACATGGATTCCTTCCTAAACTTACTAATGATGTAACTAAATTTCTTAATGGAATTGGAACATATACTGTTCCATCTGGAGGTGGAAGTTCTTCTGGCTCAACCAATTATAGGAGTTCAATAATTACATTAACAATGACTACAACAAATGTAGATGCGAACCAAATTGATTGGGCAAAAACTAATGTAGCTTATAAATTAATATTAACGACTAATGCTTTCTTTAGTGATATTGTGTGTTCCAATGTTCCAGATACTAATAGTTTTCAATGGCTTCAGTTACATATTATACAAGATGGAACTGGTAGTAGGACAGTAACCTTTACTAATTCTATTTTTGCTGGTGTAAATGGAACATTTGCTCTTACAGCAACAGCTAATGCTTGGGATACTTTTACACTTATAAATAGTCCACAAACAAATGGTAATGTAGCAGTTTTACCTGTAAATTACTTGCGAAGATGAAATACTTAATATCTTTATTTTTAGTTTTAAGTTTAAGCGCCGCTGGCCCAGTTCAGGTAGCATTTGATTCTCAAGTAGTAAACTGGAATTATCGTTGTAGTACAAATAATATTGTTTTTACAACTACTGGATTAAGGTGCAGTTCGACATTTAATAAAACTATTTCTTTAATTGCTTCTTCTGTTTGGATGGGAGGAATTAGAACTTCTGGTCTTTATCCTGGAAATATCCTTCGTGCTAATTTAATGTGTGGCGGTAGTTATGAAAGTGGTGGTGGATGTGGAACTGGAACAACAGCTCCAAATCAGTATAATATAGGTTCTCCACAAATACCACTTATTAATGATACTGGAAATGGACTAGATATATGTGTAAATTCTGGTCTTGTAGATGCTTACCAAGCAAGATGGAAATATACTGAAACAGGATCAAGTGGTGGTCTTGGTTGTCTTACATCTAATGTTTGGGTTGCTTTTGATACAGGAGTAATTCCAAATAATGTAAGTTCTTGGCAAAGTGATGTTCATGCTTGTGTTTATATGATGGGAGGTGCTTCTGAGTCTGCTGATGAGTTAGGTGTATATAATCCTTCTACTCTAGATAAATTAATAATTTATGCTGTTCATAGTGCAGCAGGACAACTTACTAGGATTTGGAGTGATGGAAGTGCAGCTATAAGTGCTGACACAAATGGAACAGGATTTTATCTTGGAACAAAAACTTCTGCCTCATCAAATGGTGTTAAACAATATCATAATAATTCACTTACTGCTACTTCAGCCGCAGTAGCAGGAAATTCTGCTAACTTAACAACATCTATTTATGTTTTTTGTCAGAATAATCTTCCAAATATGTCTCCATTTCAACCGGAAGGAATGACTACTCATTTAATGGGTGGTTATGCTTTAGGGCGAGCTATTACTGCTACTCAAAATACAAATTATTATACTTTAGCTTGGCAGCCATTTGAGACATTATTAAATAGACAAAAATGAGTTGGTTTAAAAAATGTTTAATTATTCTTTTTATAATTTTTTGGGTATGGTTTTGGATGGCTATTTTATGAAATGTGAAAGCAGACGAAATTATACATTTAATTAGAACTACTGATGATGAACATTGTAAAATATTACTTGAAGGGTTATTTAAATTTGGATTTGTTCATGGAATGAAAAAAGGTTATCAAAATATAGCAATGACAATGAAAAAAGAACTTCCAATTTCGGATGCTAATGAAGCTAATTTAATTTGGTCTAAAAATTTTTTATGAGTGATTTAGTAAAACCAAAAACATCTCCTGTTATTATAATTGGTAGTTGTTTTGTTTTTGGAAATCTTGCTATTTTTATTGTGGAATCCTTAAAAGGCTTACAAATTAAAGCACATTCACCTTCAGGAATAGATTCTTTTGATTTTTCTATTTTACTTGCTGGCGTTATTGGTTGCATTGCTATAAATATTGCAGCCTTCATGAATCAGTCTTATTCTAGATTAAAAGATGCTTTAGAAAAGCATGAAACAGAGGTTAATAAAAGAACAGAAACGGAGTGGATACGTCAGGAATTAGAAAAGTCTCAAAAGAAATGACAGAAAAGCAAAAAAAGATTTTAGTTTATGCTTATAATGAACTATCAGAAGTTTTTCCACACCTTGTTATTATTGTATCAGAAAAAGAAATTCCTAACTCAATTCATCATCCAGATCCAAATTTGTTTTGGTTCGGTGGCTATATTGCAGCAAAACATTTAATTCAAGATGCTGGTGAAAAAATCCTAAGAAGAAAATTAACTAAAGTAGCTCCAAAATGAAAAATAAAATAACTCTATTAGCGGCGGCTGTTTTATTAACTAATTGTGCAATTTTAAATAAAGATTCTACAGAAGTTCAAAAAGCAAATGATGTATATAAACTTTCTTATATGGCATCAAGTATAGGAATTTCTGCCGCCTTAAAACAAAAACCAGAATGGAAAGATGATTTTAATTTGGCCTATTCATCTCTAGATGTTCTTGTAAATAATAAAAAAGTTACTGGTATTTTACTTAGAGAGATAATATCTAAATTACCTATTCGTGAGCTTAAAAGTGAGAATGCTAAGATAGTAATAGATAATGCTACTATGTTATTTGATTTATCTATTGGTGATAAAATAAATATTGAGGATAATATTTATGTAATGGCAGCTTCTAAAGGTATTCGAGATGGGATGAAAATTGCATTAGGATACTAAATGATAAAAGCGATTTTTCAGTTTCTTAATAGCATATTTTTCTTTCTAAAAAGAAAAGCTAGAAAATTAGATGATCCTCTTGAACAGCATAAAAAAAGAATAGAACAAATTGATAAAGATATTAAAAGTGAAAATTCAATTCAAGCAACTCTTAATGCTACTTCTGATCTTGATGAACTTGATAGGTTGCAGAAGCTTAAAGATAATACCAATAGATCAAATGGAAATAAGAGTGAAAAAGGGTGATATTATAAAAGAAGATGGATGGTTTATGAATGATGCACGCTATCAAAGATATAGAAAATCAGTTGCAGATAAAATATTAGAAAATCAGTGAGTATTATTTTACCACCATTTCGAGAAGAAAGATTACTTTATACTAGGCAAGCTTCTAGTAAGGTAAAAAGTGCAGCTAGATATGTAACAAAACTTCCATATTATTTTACAATTCCAGTTTTTTCTATTGAAAATACCTGGCGCGGATCTTCTGAGATCATACGTAAGTATTATTATTCTTTTGAAAAATCTTTTTCTATTTTAGAATACATTGATCTTTCTTCCGATGGAAATTATATACCATGTATTTCCTGGAAAGATGAAAATAATAATGTGCTTCGATATAAATTGTGGTATAAAAATGACGGATTACTTTATATTCCTCCTTATAATGGAAAAGTAATAAATAAGAATTTTTATTTAGAAATTTGGTCAACTAATAATGCTTTAATTGAGGGAGGTGGAAAACAACTTAAAATTTCGCAGTTTAAATTTCCTATTATACTTTGTGAAACTGGTGAGATAGATTTAGCTCCAGTGTATAACACTTGTAATGATATGTCTTTTGATATAACTAACTTTGATCCTCTTTCTGGAGATTATTATACTGTGATAAATACTTGTCTTGATACACAACAAACATTTGGAGTTGATGCGATTAGTATTTCTATAGATGAATTTTCTACTATAGATAATATCATACTTAATATAGATGATCCTGATAGTATTCCAGATTTATATGAAATTTATAGAAGTATTGATGGTATAAATTATAATTTAATTTATACTCAGTTGACTTCTATAACTTTTAATGATGAATCCTTAATGCCACCTGATACTACTTGGTATTATAAAGTTAGATCAAAGAAGAATGGGGTTTATAGTCAATTTTCTAATATTCAGATTGTAACTAGAAATGTAACATTCCCTGGCGTAGGAATTGTAAACTTTAGTAATTTAGTTTTAGCTTTTTCTGATTTAGGTTCTGACGATGGAACTTTAGTTAGTAGTTTAAGTTTATCTGATCTTAAACGTGTTGTTGGGACATTGTGGTTAGATGGAAGTTTTATATTAGAGAGTATAAATTTATCTAGTCTTCATATTATAAATGGAGATTTTCATATAGAAGCTTCTCCATTGCTGACAGAATTGAATTTATTAGATCTAACTATTGTAAATGGAAACTTTTACGCTGATAATTGTGAAAATCTTACTAATATCAATTTTCCAAACTTTATTTTTTCTAATAATACTACATTAGCTTTTGATGCTTGTGATCTTTCTGTTGCATCTGTTAACCATATTCTTGCTAGAGCAATAGTAAGTGGTGTAATTAATTGTCAAATTTTCTTAGATGGTGGCACTAATGCTGCGCCAACGGGACAAGGTATTATAGATAGAGATGCTTTAATAGCTGCTGGAAATACTGTAAGTAGTAATTAAATCATGACAACACAAGATTTAGATAAAGGTATTGATTTGACAGGTCTTACTAATGTAAGTGCAAGTGAGCTTATGCAATTAGTAGACTCTGGTAGGTTAGGTTCAGATAAAGGGATGATTATAGAGACAGAAGATACAGCTTTAGATACACCTTTAGTGCCAAATCCTAATAATTCTTATACTGGAATTACTCCTTTATGGTGGAAACGATATATTTGGAAAAGAATTTTATTTGATAGTAGTGTAAAATGCTATATTTGGAATGAGAATGAGGCAGAAGATGATACTTTATTTTTTTGGACATTAATTGATAAAGCTGGAGTAGAAGCTTTAATTTTAGCAAATACAGCTATTACTAATAGTGCTGCTGCTCAAGCAACTGCGAATACAGCTTTAGCTAATGCAGCAATAGCAGATACTAAAGCAGATGATGCACAGACTGATGCTGATACAGCTAATGTTTCTGCTACTGCAACAGCAGCAGGTTTAGTTGCTACTAATAGTTCAATTGCTTCTATGTGGTCTGCTGGAGATTTAAAATATACTTGTAAAACTACTGCTTATTCAATAATAGAAAATCAAGGTTGGTTAGATTGTGATGGTTCATTAGTAAATAGACTTATTTTTTCTAGTTTGTTTGCTGCAATTGGAACTACTTGGGGTGCTGGTGATGGTGTTTTAACTTTTCAACTTCCAGATTTTAGGGGTAGATGTTTAGTTGGTAGGGGAACTGGAGCTGGATTAACAGCTAGAAATTTAGGACTTACTAATTTTGGAGAAGAGACTCATTTACTTACTGCTGATGAATCTGGATTACCTGCTCATACACACGCATATAGAAAACGTGATGAAGTTAATTCAACTGGATATTCTAGTGGAGGTAGTTTATTATACAATATTACTATAGATGGTGTAACAGTAGCAAATGCTACTGCGCCGGCAAATGCAGCACATAATAATTGTCAGCCATCTGCTGTAGGTAGAATTCTTATTAAAACATGAGCTTAGGGTATATAATTAGAAGAGTTTGTTCTGAGACTGGAATTACATCTCCAGGAGAAAATCCAGAACAGAAAGCTCGTGTTCTTGATATTATAAACCAGGCAGCTATTGAAGTCTATGAAAATAAAGATCTTCCAATAAGTTTAAAAGAGCTTTACCTACGTGCGAATAGCAATAAAGAGATTTCACTTCCTTCTTCTATTGGTGAGCTTAGGGCTATTAGACAATCAGAAGATTATAGAAGAGATTGGAAATTATTTGATATTAGACCTCGTTATCAAAATGAAGCTTGGAATAATTTATGGAGAAACTGGAGAATAAAAGGATATTCAGCGTTTCAAACTGAAATTACAAATGCGGCTCCAGGTTTAATAACATATCCTGTGGCTGATATATCATTAACAGTGACTCTAACAGGAGAAACAAGTAATTCAAATAGATGGACTGAAAATGTTATAATTAATTCTACTTCAAATTCTTGGTTAGCTTCTTTCATTGATTTTACTTCAATAAAGAAAAATAAAGTAACAGATTATAATGTTACTTTGCTTGATGCCGATTCTAATGAATTGGCAACTATTTATGCAGATCAAAAAGAATCTCGTTATATTATTGTCGATGTTAGTCTTTATCCTAATCTTAGTTCTTGTTCTGATGGCACTTATGTAATGGAAGTTCTATATAAACCTAGACTTCCTAGATTAGAAAGAGATGATGATGAATTTCCTGTAGATGGATTTGATGATGTAATTGTTCTTAAAGCTAAACAATTAATAGCTGAGGATCAACCTGGAAATGAGCAACGTGCTATTTTAGCTTATAATAAAGTTAATGAACAAATAAAACGTAAGACTGAGGACAAATTATCTACTACTCAAAAAAGAATGAAAGTAGGTAGAAGTGGTTTATTGAATCTTGTAGTTAAATATGGTAAATATAGAAAATATCAATGAAAATACAGTGTTCAAATTGTAATCTATTTTTCGAAATAGATGATGAAGATACTCAAAAAGTATTAGAACATAATACTAACTGGAATGCTAGGCTTAAATTTTCATTTAGAAAGCAAAAATATATAGTAGCTAATATTCAATGTCATAGTAGAATATTAAATAAGAATGTATCATTAACTCATATTCTTATTGAATGTCCAATTGGAATGGAGAGAGATCATATAGATAGAAATCCTTTGAATAATAAAAAATCTAACTTAAGAATCGTAACGCGAGGCCAAAATCAGATGAATAGACTTGGTTGTAGAGGTTCTAATAAATATAAGAATGTTTTTAGAAATACAAAAAATCATTGTTTTGATATTTCAGTTAGGTTTAATGGAAAACGCTATAGGGAGTATGGATTTCCTGATGAAGAAATGGCTGCTGAAGCTGCTAATGAGCTACTTAAAAAATTACATGGTGAGTATGCTGTTTTAAATAATATAATATTATCTAAAGGATAAATGATTACTGGATTACAAAATGATTTCTCTGGCGGTATGGATTTATTTAATAATGATACTAAATTAAATGAAAATTCTTATGGATTAGCTTTTAATGTGGTAAATAGAGATTCATCATTGATCCCATTGAATAAAAATTTAGAAGATATCAAAGCTCCTGCTGGTTTTAAGCAAGGAATATATGCTTTTGATAAATATTTAGTTCTTTTTAATGCTGGTTTATGTTATTATCGTAATGTTGATGCTACAGAATGGACACAAATTGAGGATATTTTTGTAAATCCATTAGTAGATTATATATTTACTCAAGCTGTTCCTGCTTCAACTTTTAATTATAAAAAAGTTTTAGAGATTCCTAATAAAATTGACGGAAGTTCAGTAAATACTAATGTTACAGTTCAGCCATTTAAAATAAATACTCTTAATGCAGGACTTGTAGTTCAGGATGGAGTTTCTATAGGATGGTTTATTTCTCCAGATGCGGTAGCTACTAGATTAAATAGATATTCTCAATGGACATTAGAAAATCGTTCTTATTGTCCTATAATGAGAAATATGTGTTTTATTAATGGGATTCTTTTTGGGATTTCTCCTGATAAAAAAAGAATCTATAGAAGTGTTTCTGGCCGCCCAATAGATTTCGTTGTTAATGTAGATATTAATGGAAATAAAGGAGGAGATGCAGAAACTACTGCTTATGCTACTGGATATGATGATATTACGTGTATTAAATCTCTTAATTCTGGTGAGCTTTTAATAGCAACTGAAAGAAATTGCTTTCCTGTAGAATTTAATTATGAAAAAACTATTTTTGCAGAGCCTACATTTTTAAATAGAAAACCTATATTTGCTGGTGTAACTAATCAAGAATCTTTTATTGATATCCTCGGGGATTATGCTTTTATTGATTTTGATGGTCTTCGTTCTTTTAATGCAGTTCAATTTATTATGAATGAAGGAAGAAATTCAATTTTCTCTCTTTTAATTTCTAAAGTATTTAATAAAATAAAACAATCTTTTCTTACAGCAGCTACAGTTTTTGATAATTATGCTATTTTTTCGGTTAATACTATTTATGGAAATGTTCTTGCTATTTATGATACTTTAAGACAAAAATGGAATTCTTTTATTACACTAGAAGCTCCAATAAAGCAATTTGCAATAGCTGATCAATCAGAAAATCCAACTCTTTATGGTATAACTTCTTCTAAAGTTATAAAATTATTCCAATCAGTCTCTTATATGGAAGCGCGAGTTCGATTTAAAGCATTAAATTCCGGTAAATCAATCCCAGAAATTAAACTTAAAAATGTTCGCGCAGTATTTGATGAAAGTAATTCTACCTCTCAGGTAATAGCTACAGAAATAGTAAATAATAGAGTAAGAAAATCAGTGAGTGCTACTCTTGCTAAGACTCCACCAGGAATTACTTTTCCAGTAATGTATCCTATTGCCTATTTCTCTTCTGGTGTAACAGATAATATTCATTTTAATTTTGAACGTTTATCTAAAATAGGATGGAAAGTTGCGATTGAGTTAAGATGGCAAAATTCTGCCAAATTACTTTTATTAGAAACAAATGCTGATGAAATAACTAATGAAACTAGTTTAGGTCAGCAAGCAACTTTGTATACTCAAGGTTAATTTATGATTCCAGGAGCTTCTTTATCTTTTACTTCATTTTCTGATGAGTTTGTAGCTTGGGCAACAAGAAATGATCTTCAAGAATTCTTTGAGAATATAAGAATTCCTGTTGGAACAACTGATGATTATGGTTCATTTAAACAGGTAGAAGCTACAGAATTTGAAGTTGTAGAATTAGTAAATTCTGATACTTTTAATATAATTGTAGATTCTGTATCCCTAGGGGAAGTTCCTACTAAAAATTCTTTTCTAGAATTAAAGAATGCTTTTATAGCATTACAAGCATCATATAACGAGTTATTAATCAAATTAAGAACCGCTAAAATTCTTGATATATGATTTCCATTACGCAAGCAGTAGAATTTATAAGAAAGCATGAAATCCTGAAAGATTGGACAGATGACCAAATCAAATGGGCTATAATTAAGGCTATAAATGAAAAAACTCTAGTGTATACAACTAATAAAGATGGGGGGTTGAATGGAATTTGTTTTGGTGAAGATCATAAAGAAGAAAAAAGACTCCACGTAAAATGTCTTGTAGGTTACAAAAGAATAAAAGATTTCATAAAATACTATAAACAAAAATACCCAGGTTATTTTATATCAGCATATAGATATAATAAACTTGTGAATTATAACTTTTAAAAACTAACATGGGCGATCCAGCAGCCAAATCAGGAACAGGACTAAGTTCTGATGTAATAAATACTGTGATGCAGAATTTACCACAGTATATGAACTTAGTCAATTCACAATTAAAACCTCAAGCCGAATCTGAACTAGCAGCGTCACAAGCTACATCTCCAGGTTATCAAGAATTACTTACAAAATTATACGAACAGTATGCTCCTAGATTAGCAGAAGCAGGATCTAAAGCTGAAGCTGTATCTAGAAAAGGAACTGCTGCTACAGATGTAGAACTTTTACAAGGTGCTGGTGGACAAGCAGCTAGAGAATCTCAAGTTTTAGATAAGACTTTAAATCCAGAATATTATAAAACGAGAGCGGCTGAAGCTAGTAAACTTGGAGATTTACTTGGTAGTATTAATTTGAATAATGCTAATCCAGAAGCAGAGAGACTTATTTCACAGGAAAATGCTAGAAGTGGAAATGCTTCTGTTCCTTCTGCAACTGGAACAGTATCCAATGCTCTTTCATTTGGAAATGAATTACAAAAAAGAAGAGATGCACTTGGTAGTGCTATAAATATTGCATCTAATTTTCTTCAACCTTCAAGTGGATCTTTTAATAGTACTAATATAGCTTTGGGTAAAGGTCCAACAGGAACAGGATTATCTGAATTTGGTGGTATAAATAGAACACAAAATCAAGCTATTGGCGTTGGAAATTCTTTAACAGGGACAACTGCTGGACTTGTAGGACAACAACAAGATATAAATGCACAAAGAAGAGACTTACTCGATAGATTAAATGAAACAACTACTGGAATAGGTTCCCTTGTTTCTGTATGAGAAATAAATTTGTAGATTTTTTAACAAAATATTTACAGAGTAATCCAGATGCTCTTCTTTGGATTATGTCTTATATTGTTTATTGTCATATGTTAGATGATTGGATTGATGGAGAAAAAACAGATTTTGAGTTTTTTATTAAAGGTCATGATTATGCAGAGGCTATCTATGCTAATCATTTTTATATTCAAAATTATACTATTTTACATTCTTTAGTTAAAATGGCTTTTAATTCTTATTTGGATTCTATTCATTTTGAAAGATCAGAAATAAAATGGAAAAAACAATTTGCAGATGTTCTTAGACAAAATGCAAATGAAGTTATTTTAGCTTGTATAGAGATTGTTAATGGCCAATCTGTAAGAAGACATGCTAGTTTAGAGCTTAGAGAAATATCTTATGAAAGTCATCATAATGAACTTGGTCAACCAATATAAAATTTATGGCCGCTAAACGATCTAGAGCAAGAAATTTTGGTGGTGGAAAAGGTGGATTAGATTTAGGTTCTCTTTTAGGTGGTAATCAAGTAGAACAGGTTCCAGAAGTTCCACCTGAATCTTCTGTTACAGAAACTCCTTATGATTGGTCAAATAAAAGTATACCAACAGAAAATAGGATACAAACTAAATTAGAGCCTAAAGATATTGGAACACAAGGAAAATTTAGACCTACAAATCCATTTTTAGATGCTATTACTGGAGGAAAAGGGACTAATCTTGCTAATCAAGCAAATATAGAAAATATTCTTGCAGAAGAGGCTGCTAAGAGAGGTATTAGAACAAAACAAGCTGAGATACCTATTGATGTAGCTAAAAGACAGGCTCTTGATCCTTTAGATTTAGCTAAAGAAACTCAACAACATATAATAGCTCTTCTTACCTCTCAAGGTATACAACCAACACCAGAAAATATAAAAAGTCATCTTGATCTTACTTCTAATATTGCTTTATCAAAAACTGCACAACAGGGGTATGAAGGAATAGCTAAATCTAGATTAGGAACTGCTGAAGCAGAAAGAGGAATAGAATCAGAAGCAAAAACTAGACCTATAGATGTAGATACTGCAATACAACAATCAAAATTAGGAAATATAACTGCAAAAGGTAATTTAGAGGCTCAGCCAGAACTTCAGAAACAGAGAATGAAAGTAATTCCGGGTATGGCTGAAGCTGAGTATTATAAAAATTTAAAAGAAAGATTGTTTCCTCTTAGACCTGAAGAATCTGTTGCGGATATTGGAACTGGTAAAATTGCTTTTAAAGCTCCTTTAACAACTGGAGAACAATTATTAAAGAATACATTACCAGAACAATCAACTGGTATTAAAGCGAAGCTGGGTGGACCTTTTACTGGTGGTAATTTTACACAACCACAACAACCAGAAGGTTCAATTTCTTCTGATCCAACTAATCCTAATTATGATATTATAATTGTTGGTGGTCAAAAAATAAGAGTTCCAAAACAAAAGAAATAATGCCAGTATTTGAATATAAATTAAGAGAAGAATTAAAAAAAAGAGGTATTGATCCTGATAGTGCAGAACTTGTTGATGATGCAGAAGAACAATCTGCAAATATTAGTTCTCCAACTATTAAACCAAAATCTTCTACTTTTGGTGCTACTGCTAGATCATTTGCTACTGGAGTTTTACCAACAACTGCTGGATTAGTAGGAGGTAGTTTAGCGGCTGCTCCTTTTACTGGTGGAGCTTCAATTCCAGTTGGTTTAATTGCAGGTATAGCTACTTCTATTCTTGCTGGTAAAGGACAACAAAAAGCTATAGAAGCTATATCTCCAGAATTTGCACAGCAATTACAAACAGATGTAGAACAACATCCAATTGCTACAACTATAGGTTCTTTAGCTTCTGCTTTGCCAACACTTAGACCAGGTATTAAATCTTTACCTAGTGCTGGTAGAGCTATTAGAGATATTATAACTCCAGGTATTAGACCACATGCTACTGATATAGGTAATTTACTTAATGTAGGTTTAGGTTCTACAATTCAACCATCTATTAGATTAGCTACTGATCCTGAACTTAGAAAGAAAGCTCTTGCTGGTGATCCAGAATCTTTAGCTATATTAGGAATGGAAACTGTTGGTGGTGGTTTATTAAATGATCCTAGAAAATGGACAAAATCTATAGGATTACATCCAAATGTTTATAGAGAAGATATTTTCAAAGGAGCTAGAGAAGCACAAAAACCTGATTTTATAGATGTAGAATCAGAAAAAATTCCAGAAGAAATTAAACTAAAGTCTCCATTAGAAACTGAACCTGTTATTCCTGGATATGAAAAAGCAGAAGTAGTTCCTACTACAGAGAGTGGTGCAATTGGTGAATTAAAACAACGAGAAATAAAAGCTAAGAATGAGGCTATACAATTAAAAAAGGTTGCCGCAGCCGAAAGTAAATCTCAGAATGAAGCTAAAAGATTAGCAAAAATATATCAAACTGGAGATAAGAATGTTGCAGAATATTTTGGAATAGATTATTTAAAAGATTTTCAACCTTTATCTAATGAAGCAAAAGGTAGATTAAGAGAAGGATATAAATATGAATTACAACAGGCTAAATTAGAAAAAGAAGCTACTGCAGAACCTGTTGTAAGCAAGAAAGAAGAACTGAAACCAGAGGAAACTAAAATTCCATTTGCTGAGGAAAAATTGATAGAACAACAAAAAGAAGATGATAGACTTAAATATTTAATTGAGGCTACTGGAGAAAAACAAGTAGAAGGTCCAAGTAAGTTAAAAGAGAGAGAAGGAATATATAGTGAGGAAGAACAATCTAAACTTTCTGAGTTAGCACAGAAAAGAACAGAACCTTTAGTAAAAGGTGCAGAAAAAGAAGGTTTAATTCTAAAACCTACTAATGCTCTATTTGGAATGTTCCAAAAATTAGGTGTTCTTAGGAACATGAAGTTAATTAAAGATAGAGTTTTCAAGTCTGATGGAACTGAAGTGAAAGGACAAGCAATCCTAAGAAATGGTTTAGAAGAAGCTATTGCTAAAGTAAATCCTGAGACTGGAACAATAGAAACTGCGCCACATGAATTAGGTCATATATTTAGAGATGATCTATTAAAGCATGGAAATGATTCTGAGAAAAAGATAGTTACTAAAGGTGATAGAATTATAGAAGCTTCGCCTGAATATCAGGAATGGAAATCTGCAAGAAAAGCTGAAAATAAGGAATCTTCTATAGAAGAATATTATAATACTCATGTAGGAGAAGATTCTATTAGACGTGTATTAAAAACTGATGGAGATGGAAAATTTAAATCATTTTTAAAGGACTTCTGGTCTGCTGTTAAGGTTAAATATGGAAATCCAGAATCTAAAGATTTTGTTAGACTTATGAGTAATAAGCTAATAAATGATGCTCCTTTTAAAGAAACATTTGGAAAAGATGTTCAATCTAAAGTTCCTTTAAGTTCTATAGAAGAAACTAGAACTCCAGAAGCTAGGTTATCTGAAGAAGAAACTCAACCTAGTAAAGAACAGTTAATATTTGATAGAATACCAGATAAGACTGGAATTCCTGGAATTACACAGGAAGGCTTACAAGAACCTATAATGGATTTTAAAAATAGTAGTTTAGATGAACAGTCCTATTGGAAATTCTTAACTAAAGTTAAAGGATATACAAAAGCTGAAGCAAATGAACAATTAAATAAATTTAGAACTCTTCAAAATGAAAGACCTGGTAACTTTATTCCAAAATATTCCGAAGAAGAATATAATAAGTTACCTACTGCTCCTGTTAAATATTCTGGTAAATTTGAGGGTGATGAAATGTTACCAAGCTTTCATAACTATAATCTAACAGAAGATATTTCAGGTCATCCTAAAGATTCTACACTTGCTCAGGCTACTTTAGCAAATAAAGGTTATAGAATACCCAATGAATTGGAACAACATAGTTATAAAGAGATGGTAGAAAATAGTGATAAATTAAATAAGTTGAAAGAGAATTTAGGAAAATTTTCTGAAGAAGAAGGTAGTAAATTACCTAAAAAAGAATATAAAACTCCAGTCGAACAGTTAGAAGAAAGTAAACATCCTATAGATAAAGAAATATTAGATCAGTTACATATTGTTAAAAATATAAATACAGAAGGAAGAAAAGTTGTAATAACTAGAGATAGTTTTGATAAAAATAGTTCAGAATATCAATCAGCAAAATTTAAAGTTGAGAAATTAAAACAAGATTATAAAAAAGCGATTGAAAAGTTAAAACAACTCTGGGGTCCAGAAGATGTAACTAAACAAAGTGAAGAAGAAGGTTCTAAATTACCTAAATATTCAGAGAAAGAAATACCTAAATTAAGAATGCTTCCCCAAACAAAAGAAGCTGTAGAATCTTCGTCTAATCCAAAACAAGAAGAGACTAAATTAAAGAATTTCTCTACACCCTGGGGACTTAAATTTCTAACTCCTAGAATTGATAAAATAGCAGAACAATTTAAAAATAATACTGGAAACTATGTATCTAATCAATTACATAAATGGTGGGGATGGACAGATCAATTAGCCGGACAAATTGGAAATAAACAAATAGCAAATTTTAAGGATGCTAATTTTACAGAAGCAGAACATAGCTCTCTTGTAAAATATCTTTACGACATGGATAGTAAAGGAAATTCTGATGTAAAGTTAAATACTAAACAAGAAGATTTTGTTTCTAAATATTTAGAGAATATTCGAGAACCTAAACTTTTACAGAGAGAATTAGGTCTTAAGGTTGCTGGCCGTTTAGCAGGTATAAAAGAAGATGGTTACTTTCCTAATATGCTGGATAATGATGTAGCCTATAACTGGAGTGAGAAAAGTGATTCAGAACAATCTAAAACTTATGATAAATTATATACTGATTTTCTAGAGAAAAATGGTCTTTCTAAAGAAGATGCTTTAGCACAATTAAAAGATTATAAAGATGCTATAGGACATCATGTATCTCCTGATGTAGAATTTGGTGCTATTAGAAAAGCAGAAGGGCTAGGACTTCCTTTTGAATTAATTGAGAAGAATCTTCCTCATTTAATGTCACGTTATGCTAGTAGAGCAGCTAGAGATTTAGGATATTTTAAATTTTTACAAAATGATCCTAAAATGAGGAAAGCTTTTAATCTACAAGATCAATTTGGAAATAGAGATAAAACTGATTTAGCTCCAGATATAGAACATATTGGTGGTGCTAAAGTTTCTAAAGATGCTTTAGCTTCTGTTTTGGGCGCGGATAGATCAACTAGAAATCCTAAGATATTAGCTATATCTCGTATTGTAAATAATGTTTTAATGGGTGTTGGGACACCTATTAGGAATCTAGTTAATATTCCAGGTTTTATTTCTACTTATGTTCGCCCAGGTCAGATTCCACTTATATTTAAAGCTTTTGGTAATATGAATGATAGTGCAGCTAGAGCTTTTGAAAATAATTCTATTAGAGCTTCATTTGCTGATTATGATACAGCCGGAGATTTTGTATCTAGTCCTGATCCTTTTATAAGAAGACTTTCTGAGGGTTCTTATATATTGAGGAAATACCAAGGAAGAAATCTTTCTGATAAATTAGAAGGTTGGTATATACATACATTAGGAGAATTACTTGCAAAAGATAATTTAGCAGCAGCAAAGAATGGAGATAAAGAAGCTGTAAGACTAAGTAGAAGATTTGGAGATACACTAGAAGGTGGAGTAGATAAACTATTTGAAAAGAATGCTATTGTAAAGGATGAACATATACAAGCAATAGCAAAAAGATTTACTGATGCTGTAAGAGGAACATATGGTCCTGAAGGAGTTCCTACTTGGACATCAGAGGGTGGATTAAGTTTTTTTACTCAGCTTTCTAGATTTAATATAGAGAAAGCAAATACAATTTGGAAAGATGCAATTTTACCAATTAAAGAGGGCTCTTATGGTCCATTACTTAGGACTGCTCTTGGTGGTATTTTAACTGGTGCAGCAATAGAACAAATAAATGAATTACTTTCTGGTAAAAGAAGTGTTGATCCTACAATAACTGAAGTAGAAAAATTTGGAAGTCCAGTAGATGTAGGAGCTAAAGTAATTGGTCTGTGGCAATTAGCTTCTATTGCTGGAATAATTTCTGACTTTTCTAAAGTTGGCTCTAATCTAGCTCAAGGAAAAGGGATTAAATATAATAATCCACTTAGCTTTCCACTTTATTCTTTTGCTACAGATGTTCTTGCTAAGAATACAAGTGATTTAGTAAATTCTATCCAAGACGGTGATGATCCTATAGAAAGTCTAGCTTCTTATATTCAAGCTCTTGCGCAACAAAGTTCTCAGACTTATAGATATGTTGATGCAAATTTTGTTAATCCAGAATTAGCTAAAAGAAAAGAAGCTTTTCGCGATCTTAGAATATTTAAAGAACTAGATTCTGGAGATATTCCACAGGGAACTGGAGAATTACCTAATGTAATTGGAGGAAAAAAATTAAAAGAGTTTAAACAAAGTTCTGATCTAGAAATTGTAGCAAAACTATTACCAGAATTAATTGATAAAGCATTAGAAAAATCTAAAGATAATTCTGGTAATGTTGATCCTTTTGTTCTTAAAAAAGAACTACAGAAAATAAAGGAGAATAACTACCAAACTATGCCATCTCCTACAGATATGCCTATTAAATTTGTGAAGTTTATTTCTTTTCTTGAAAAATCACAAGGAAAAGAGGCTGCCGCAAGTAGATTACAAGATTATCTTTTACAAAACTTAGTAAATAAAGAGAAATCTAAATTAGTTCCATCACTCTAAAGTAGCAGCTTTAATTCCATTAATAAGGCAGCTTCTACATATATCAATATTTGTTGTATCAAAACGACAATTTAATTTTATTTCTACAATTCCAATAGATAGTATTTCTCCATTTTTTCTATGTAAATTAATTTGTCCTGTAATTTCTTCTAATACTTCTTTATATTCATTTCCGCAAATATCACATATTATTTTTCTCATAATTTTCCTATCATAATAGAACTTGCATTATAGAATCCTTCTGGTCTCTCTTCTTTTGGAACTTTACAATAACAGATAGATAATACTTTACTTAAGTTTATTGTCAATCTTTCTGAATTATATCTAGAACTTCTTTGTGTTTTTCCAGAATTATATTTATAGAATATATCCTGCTGTGCTCTAGATAAATTTAAAAGTAAATTTTCATTTAAAATTGCTCCAAAAGCTGGAAGACTTAAACTTATTTTATCTTCTATTGGTAAGTTTAATTTCTCTGCTACAGTTAAAAAATGAATGAAAGCAGCACACCAAGATTCATTTTTATTTAAAGTATCTTTCCATTCCATTCCATCTTTAATTTGATATATTCCTATTGCAAATCTTTCAAGAATATTTGCTGGATATTTTCCATTAATATCATAGAATCTAACCCACTCTTGTAATTCTAGAATATTATCAGATCTAATTGGTGCTAATATTTGTATACTCATAATCATATTTTATTAGGATTTAAAAATAATTCATAAGCTTCTAATGTCCAAGGAAATATTTCTTTAACTATTTCTTTCATAGCTTTAGCAAATTGTTGATGTTCCCATTGAGCATGTAAATCATCTCTTAGAATAAAATACTTTAAAAGATTATTCAAGTCCCATGTAGAATATATTTCTGTATAAATACCAACAGGTAATATTATTCTAGCCATTTCTTTTGCTATTCCTTCCTTAATTAAACATTTATAAAATTCATATATTTTTATATATATTCTATTTAAACATATTTCAGCATAATCTCTAAACTCTTCAAAAGTTATTTCAGGTCTAAATTCTTTTTCTTCAATACTTCCTTGTTTATTTTTAGTATCTTGTCTTCTCCATTTTTCTGGTATATAAAATTCATCAGGTAGTTCTGTATACCTAGCTGATATTTCATTTATGTTTTGCATTCTATGGCGCACAAATTGTCTCATTACAAAAATTGGCATCTTTATGTTAAATGTAATTTTACACATTTCAAGGGGAGATGTATGTTTATTTTTAATAAGATAATGTAATAATTTTTTATCAGCTTCTTCACCTTTAGAGGGACTTTTATATGATATGCGCGCGGCTTCTACTATTCTTTCATCGGAACCCATATGATCTATGTAGCGAACATAACCTTTATCTAATACTTTTATTTCGTAACCTTTATTCATATAATATGGAATTTACTATTTTCTAACTTTAGTTTTCTTATCATCAACAAATATTCAAGGGTTTCATCTAAGCTCTGCTTACCATTTGGTAAGCTTCCCCAAAAAATAACAAGTAATTCTTTTTTGGTTTGTGGTCCAGTTTTTTGAATAAAACTAATTATTTCATCAGTTAGATCAGAGAGAGGATTTTTTACATCACTTGATAGTGCCATGTGCATCCTTCTTTCAGTATGGTCTAATAGAGCTATTGCTTTTTTGCATTCCTCTATATTTACTTTCATATCTAGATTATCTAAGAAATGTATTGCCATTGCTAGTTTTTGTATAGTTACTGGTTTTCTTGCATAATAGTAGTTTAGTTTTGGACTTGTATTGGGTCTTTTATACTTTTCTACTTTATTCCATAATTCAAGATATTCTGCAGCTTCTGGTTCAAATACAACTTCTCCATAAAGAAGCGAGAGTTTTTTTATATGCTCTAAAATTATACTATATTCCTCCATTTGTTCTTTAGAAAACTCTGGCGGCTTCAATCTATCAAATCTATTAGATAATTCAAAGACAAATATACATCTACTTGCAAAACCTTCATTTAATAATTCATCAGAAAATACTCTTTTTAGAAATTTTGGAGTAGTTCCTCCTATTAAAGAAAGGCAACAATTTTTTATAAAATCTCTTCCTCTAGATATAGTATCATATCTATAATCACCACAATCATAAGCTACAAGAAGAAAGCGAACAAGATCTTCTGTATGTTTTCTAAAAAGAGAACTTATTTCTTCTAGACAAAAAGCAAGACTAGAATGTATATAAGCTTTTTTAGTTTCATTTTCTTTATAAAAATAGGCTCTTACAGAACGTGATATTTCTCTAACAAGTGCTTCATAAGTAGAAGCATCAGCGCCAACTTGAAATAAAAGTGGTTTTTCCATCCCATGTTTAGGCTGTTCATTAAAATTTATTGTTTTAGTTTCTCCTATTTGATCTTTTTCTTTTTCTAGTTTAAAATATCTTAAAAGTTTATTAACTTCTGTAATTACAAGCCCTTTTCCAACACCTGGATCAGCAGTAAAAATTATATAAGGATTGGGAAATAATGGTTTACCATCAATTTGTCCACGCCAAATTCTTCTCTGAAGAGCTGCTGCTATAGTATAATACAAACCCCAATCTATATAACTATCTGGTGAAATGATAGTCTCGCAATAATATCTCCATCTATCCATGTTTGATGTAAACATTGATTAGATAATATTAAACTATTCTATTTCTTTAAGACCATTTGGATTATTTATTTCGTGATAATCACTCCAGTTATAACCTAATTTTAAAGAACTTTTCATTCTAAATTTAGTTCCATCGGTAGGTGATATATATTCTCTTTCTAGACCGTTTTTTAATAATAAACTACAATACTCTATATCTTTATCATTATCAGGACATTCAGCTAAAATACTATCATGTCCATTATTCAGAATATGGTAATCTAGTTTTTCTTTTTCTATAATTTCTTGTATTTCTGTTATTGCTATATTAGTTGCTGTCCCAACACTTGATTGTGGAATGAAAGCATATGCTTCCCTAATCATATTATCATCTATGAATCCAGTAAATTTAAAAGGAAATCCAAAAAGATTTCTTAGTTCTTTATACTTTCTAATATGCTCATATATTTTAGAATGCCATAAATGTATTTCTGGAAAGAGCTTATGAAACATCATAAGATATTGTTCGCCTTCTTTTTTAGAGAGTGCAATTAAACCTCCAGATTCCTCTAGTAAGGATAGGCAGAACTTAAATGCTTGCATACCATAGGAACTTGCGTGAACAATTTTCTTACCAATAAAATAATATCTTTCTTTTGAAGGCCAGTGATCAGAACTTCTAATAAGATTATCTAATTCTTTCCAAAAAGGTAGACTTCTTAAATATTTTATTTCTGTATTAATAGCTAAATCTATTTTTTCAGCATCAAAGTGTTTTTTAAATTGTTCAGCAAAAACATAAAGTGCTATAAAAGTATGAGGTTTTATGTTATTTTTAAAAAGTGATCTATAATTTCCATCTCTGCATAAATAAGCTACTATTAAAGCTTCAGCACCAGACTGATCTTTTGATACTAATTTATACCCTTTATCAGCTTCCCAAATTATTCTCATACCTCCTTCTATATTTTGCCTATTGCCACCGAAATTGATCCATTTTGTATCATGTAAAGAGGAAAGTATCTTTCTACTTCCTAATCTAAATGTATTAGTCGCACTTACAATCCAATGACTTGTATCCCTAGGTTTATCTAGTTTATTGTGCATTTTTTATTCTTGTATCGCTAATAGAAAATTCCTTAGCTTTTATTATAGAAAATACACATCTACCCTCTATGCTTATTTTAATACCACCTTCTGTAATTATGATATTAACTTTATCTGGTTCTATATATTCAATACCTATTAATTGTTTCATTTTTCAAATTCTATTTCTTTTAATATTTTATGTGCTTCATTTATTTTATCTAGAAGTTCTTTGTTTTTACCTGTAAAATATTTTAGATTTGATAAAGCTTGTGTTATAGATTCTACGCCTAATTTACACTCATAAAAAAGATATAAAGACTCAAATTGTTTTTTTACTATTTTCATTTATAAGATTCCATACTTTATTAAAAATTCTTCGATCTATTAATAATTTTGTAAAATAGTATTTAACACAATCATCACATAGATAAATTATTTTTTCTTCTTTTATAGTTTTATCTATAAATTTAAATAAATTACTAAGTTCACTTTTACATCTATTACATTTTATTGGTTTTAAGTATTCGCTCATTGTATGTATCTTCTGCTAATCTAATGGAATTAACCATTCCCCAGAGAATATATTCTTCTGTTATTGGATTCCATAATTTATCTTTACCTTGGTCTTCTACCATAAAAGTGCTTTTACAGCAAGCAGTATGTATACGAACTTGTATATACTTTTTCTCATTTTTAAAAGTAATATTTTCAACTATTATCATTTTATTTGTAAAGTGTCGTATGGTCTTCTGTCAAAAGCTTTTACATGAGTTTCTTCTATATGTTTTTTTATTACTATATGATCCCCACATTCATAGGTTCCATATTCTTTTATACTATTAAGAAGTTCCTCACGTTTTGGTTTAAGCTCAGAATCTATAATTTCTTTCTGGCGCTCTAAATTATAAATATCTGCTGCTAGTTTTATTTGTTTATCAGTCATACTTGTTGTTCTATTGATGTTATGTAACTTATATCTATAAATTTAATTAGTTGTAATTCTTGATTTAAGATTATAACTCTATTTATAGGCGGAATAAAATAAATAAAATCTGGATGAAAAATTTGAGTTGATTTTCCGTCTACTGTATTTATTTTAAATGGTTTAAATGGGGCAAGATTTTTAAATGTTTCTAATTCTGTAATTGTCATAATTTATTGTATCCATGTTTTCCAATTAAGCGTTCCTGTCTCTTTTTGTTTTTCTCTATATTTAATAAGGAAGTCTATTACTGGATTCTCATGTCTAAGTTTTAATTTCAATAGCGCATCTGCACTTAAACTACTTGCTCCTGTTTTTGTTCTTTTAACAATTGGATAACCAAGAAGATCATGAAAATATTTAGTGCATTTTTTATTGCTTATTAACATTTCTACCTTTGGTCCTGTTAAAATACTTATAATCCTCATATATTGCATCATAAGTCTATCAGACTCATTTATCCATTGCTGGCGCTTTTCTTCATTAAATTTCATTCCAAGTAAGGACATTATAAGATATGGTCTAATAGACTTCATAGCTTGATCTATACTAGATAGAAGACCAGGATCATTACTTGCGTATTTAAGCTGGGCTTCTTTGACTAGTCTCATTGTGTAAACATCTTTACTACAATATTTCCATAGTTGCTCTGCTTGACTTAAATTATTATAACCATGAGCAGCTTCTGATTTATGATATGGAAGATATAACCAATAACTTATACAATGTCCTAGCGATTTTTCAACAGTAGGGAAGATACGGTGATTAGAAATAAGAGTATCAAAGCAATTTTTGCCAATAGATATTTTATATTTATAGGCAAAAATAAAGAAATCGAACACAGCACCGTTATGAGCAATAACAGTGTTACCATAGAAGGCCATATATAAAGCTCTAAAAATTTGAGGAATTTCTTCATAAGCTGGTTTATATTCTATATCTAGAACTGGAACAACGTATATATTATTTGAATTCCCAAAGTTAAAAGCAAAACATCTAATGTCTAGACTTTCAATATCTGTTTCTATGTCGATATATAAATCTTGCCCTTTTTCTTTTTCCAAGGTTTCAATAATTGTTTTACTTGGAGGGTAAATGTGATACTCTGGACTGAAAGAAGGTAATGGAATATTCCCGTTATTTTCGAGGATACGCAATACTTTTTTTGTGTCTGCTTTAAGCCAGAAACGATAATTTTCACGGGAAGTTTTATTTCTTGATTTTTCTCCAATATAGGAATCTCGTTCTTCTTCATATTCATCTTCAATTTCTTCTTTATTAAATTTTGCTTCAAAATTTTGTGGATCGATTGCATCTTGATAGGAAAAACTTGAAATACATGGTATTCCATTTATAATATATGGACTTCCGCGCGCCTCATCTAATGTTTCAACTCTACCTGTATATATATGAAAAGCTCTTTGTCCTAATAAAAAAACAATTTTAGTCTTAGGTAAAAGTTTTCTTTTATCATCAATTAATCTTACATCGCAACAATAAATGTTTGTTTCTGGCATCAAACATTCAGTATTAAAAAAGTATGCGCCGGAGCCTTGTAAAAGTTGTCTTTTCTCAAATCTATTCGAGCCTGATAGAATAATAGTTAGCCCGTTATAATCAAATTTTGGTGGTTGACTTAACACGTTGATGTTGTAGAAAGCTTTTAATTACTGAATATGAACTATTGGGAACTGGAATACTAACATTATTTAATTTAACATCATGAATATCAATATCATCGTGTGACATAGGATCATTTTTATCTGCTTCTATATATTCAAAATCTATAGTTAGAGTATTCATACTATATCATTTCCTAGTTCCATTTGAAGTGCATCTTGACTATTCCATATGTAATTGTATAGTTTCACTTTATCTTGTTCAAAAGATTTCATACTATTATACAATTTTTCTGGAGGATTATAATTATAACCTTCTTTCTCTAAAATATCTTTAAGCCATCTAAAATAACTTGCTGGAATATCTTGTAATAGTTGATTTTTATATTTTCCAAATACCATTAAAGATGTATCTTCAAAGCATGGATTTCTTTTGTCTTGTTTTGTCATATTTATCCTTGAGAACCTTCTAATGCTTCATTGTGTATTTGTTCTTCTTTTATTGCATCTTCTTTTTCTAAAACAATTATTGCTTTACGAAATATTTTAAATGCGTGAGCAAATTGAGGTAAATTAATATTTTTATAGTGTAATTCCGTTATTTCACAGGCACGTATAATTATCTCAGATTTCATAAAATTAAGAAAGTGGCCAGTAACTTTAAAGTGCTTGTCGTACTTATAAAGAAGGAAGAATTGCCACCATTATAGTTGTTGTAAAGTTTATAATGCACAAGTTACAACTTGAATGTGGATTACTTATATGTTTCATCATGGCTATCTTCCAAAATGTCTGGTTGCATTATTTCAGCAACCAGGATTTTTGGACCTATTATTAGGTCTTGTGGATATTAAATCCACCATTTAGCATGTTGCTAGCCTATTTAACCGGACTAGTGCGGAATTATTTAGAATGGATGCGGAACTTCACCAGTATATCTCTTTAGCCACATAGTTTGAGTTAACATAGTCCTAGTTATTTCTTCACCATCACTATCAGTGATTGGATCACCAATAGGTTGTTCACCCTTAGCAATCTTTTCTTCTTTTTCTTCTTCTGTTAATTGTTTTCTCTCTACTATAGTTAAACCTTGAACTATAGCTTCCATACATAAAGAATCAAAGAACTTAATATCTGGATTTGTTTCATCTACTCCTTTGAATTCCTCTCCATTTGCTTTAGTCCAAAACTCAGCATAAAAGCCATCTACTGCTTTTTGTGTTAGGGTGAAATAAGTAGTTTTAAGTCTCAATCCAGCAAGTTGATATTCCTGGCCGTTTCTTTCCATTTTAGTATCAATACTCCCAGTGCTATTTGGGATACCTAAAAGTTCCCAATTTGCTGTTATCATTGGAGCATCATTAGAATTAGGCCCAAATTTAACATCTGTGCAGCGAATTACACAACGATTCTTGAACGCAGGTGGGACAGCTAATTTAGGTTTATTTGATTTAGTTAACATATGTTTTTGGTTTTAGTTTTTT
>WNGO01000876.1_pt1 | contig 54544 bp, 54 predicted proteins | sample 5400511 | NCBI WGS metagenome assembly WNGO01 (sample SAMN13153380, study PRJNA577476) | soil metagenome | isolation source: 20 cm soil or saprolite under Garry oak tree replicate 2 | place: USA:California | collected 2016-06-15 | reverse complement strand
CTCGTCTCGTATTCGACCTCGCACAAGGGAAGTGAAGATACCGACGACGCAAATGCCTGCAAGAATCAGCAACGCCGTCCGCATGCCCTTCATGAAAGCGTCGGCCGGGACTTGAAAGCCTGAGCGACCCGACATGACGATGGCACCAAGATTAGCGGAAAGCACCGATGTGGCGAGGGCGAGGCTGATCGCTTGACCGGTGAAACGCATAGTCGACAAAATCGCGGCCGCAATGCCGTATTGTCTTCGGTCGACGGAGCTCATCGCTGCATTCGTGTTGGGCGAGCTGAAAAATGCATAGCCGACGCCGAGCACCATCAGCCGCACGGCGATCTCCCACCATTGCGACGTGGCGCTCAGCCATGCCATGGAATAAACCGCTGCAGCGACGATGCCCATGGCGACCGACGAAACAACGCGGGGCTCGACTCTGTCGGAAAGCCAGCCGCCGAGCGGCGAGAAGATTGCCATCAGCACCGGTTGAACTAACATAATCAGTCCCGCCTCTGAAGCGCTGAATCCTGTCACGAGCTGCAGATAGAGCGATAATATAAAGGACACACCGAACACAGAGCTATAGTTCAGCAAAGCCGTGAGCGTGGAAAAGGCGAAGGTGGTATTGCTAAAAAGTCGGATATCCAAAAGCGGCGATGCGACGGACCGCTCATAGAAAATAAAAACGGCGAGCGCGGCGAGCCCCGTGAGCACCAGCGTGGCGGAGAGCGCCGACACTCGGCCTTCCGATAGCGTGAGGCCGAGCACGATCATACAGAGCGCCAAGCCGTAGGTCACGATGCCGATAGGATCCAGCTTTTCGTCTTTGGCTTCGATGGTTTCGCGCTGCAGCTTAAACAGCGCCAATAAGACAACGATAATGCCGATCGGTACATTGACAAAAAACGCAGACCGCCAGCCCAAGTGTTGCACGAGGAATCCGCCGAGAGAGGGACCGACGGATAATCCGACGTAGACAGTCCCGGTGTTGATCCCTAAAACTTTTCCTCGTTCATTGGCTGGAAAGACGCTCGTCAGCAGCGCGATGGAGTTGCCCGCCATCATCGCCGCGGCGACGCCTTGCAAGATGCGCATCGCGATTAAACCGTTGAGAGACGGCGCTAGACCGCACAACGCCGAAGCCAAGGTGAAAAGGCCGACGCCGATGGCGTAGATGCGCCCGCGCCCCCTGATATCAGCCAGTCTGCCGAATGGAATGACGCAAATCGTCAGACCCAACACGTAGGCGGTGGCGATCCACCCGAGAGAGATGACGTTGCCGCCGAGATCTTTTCCGATCGATGGCAGCGCCAAAGTAACCACGCTGCCATCGAACGGCGTCATGAAGGAGCCAAAGGTAGCAACGATCAGCGCCACACGCTTCGAGGTCCTAGTGAAATTCTCAGTTGCCACCTGTTGCATGGGCCGATGATAGCAGGAATTTGTTTTTTAGTTCGAATCTCAGCTGTGGAAAATGATCGGAAGTGTCGAGGTGCTGGTGCATTGTGAGAGTTAAATCTCAGCAGGATGGATTTTCTACGGCTTGCCACGCAGAATTTAACTTTACCGATGTCCATCATTCCCGCACGCTCTTAGTGGGAATTCAGAGGAAGTTCGGGCGAGACACGAGCCAGAGACGCGCGGCGTAGCAGCTCAGGAAATCGCTTCGATTCTGCTCCCCGTGTTGTGCGCGCTTGGCTTATGCTCGCAGGCAACGTCTGCCGCTGCCGGCGTAATTGTGAGTGAGACGGAACCATTAAAAAAGGGCCCGTCAAAATGGCAGTTTTTTCTGTTAACTTCAGGATTCGATGCAGAAAGTTACTGATACTGTAGTTCTAGTTATCCAGATAAATAGCGGACAATTTTGATTCATCGTCCCAATGTAATGCACACGAAAAGTACGCTGCAAGGACAAGAATGAGAACTCAAAGACCGTTTCGTCATTGAGTTGTCACGGCCCAGAACTGGCAGCAATCTTGCCCATTATACAGGTTGCATCAACTGCCAGTGCCAAACAGCAAACGGTTCGAAAGCAAAAGGAGTTCGATAGATGTCATTCGATTCATATTCCCCGCTTCTTGGTCGAAACGCTTCAATTAGTTTAAGTCGTTGCTCAGGCCAGGCTCTTGTCGAGTTCACGTTCACATTTCTAATCTTGCTGATCGTCGCGTGGATACCCGCAGACTTTGGGCTTGCGTTCTATACCGGGCAGCTTGCTCAGAATGCGGCACGTGAAGGAGCTAGAATTGCGGCTGCCGATCGTACGCTCGTAAGCGGAACGACCACCTGCGCCATGCCTTCTTGTACAGGAAATATTTTGACGGAAACGGCAGGAAGGCTTTCGTCGGCCCTCCTTCCGGCCGCTACTATCACACTGCAATTGGATCCTGATACGGGTACAAACTGTAATCGGATGGTCGCGGTCACGGTATCCGGAACTTACAACTTCTTTTTCTACCAGCTTCTACATTGGATGGGGGTCACAGGAAACCTAAACAATACGCCAATAACTCGTCAAACACGCATGAGATGGGAGCCCCAAACTGGGTGCTAACGCATGAAATCGAAGTGAACGCACGAAAAAAGGAGGACTAGCCATGAACGCTGTAAGCGAAAAAAGCATGATGCGAAATAATCAAAGAGGTCAGAGTATCGTTGAGATTTCGCTCGTTACTCCGCTGTTGCTGATTGCCTTGTATATACCGGCCGATTTCGGTGTTTCGTTTTTTATGGGTAACCTCGTTCAGAATGCGGCTCGGGAGGGAGCTCGAATCGGCAGCGGACTCCAAAAGAGCGGAGCCGTCCCGAACTTATTCTTCAGCTCGGCTGAAGCAAGTACGGTAAAAACAGAAGTCATTAGCCGATTGCCTGACTATCTGACAAACAAGACTGTCACGGTGACATTTTACACAGGAACGGCTTGTATGGAATTTGTCGAGGTGACGGCGCAGGGTCAGTACAAATTTTTCATGTATCAGATAATGAGATTGTTTGGCGGCACCGCTCCGAACTCTATCACTATCTCTCGGACAACGCAGATGCACTTCAAATATCAGCCGTACATGAACAATGATTACTGTACGACCGCGACCACTTACGGGCCCTATTCTGCTTAGATCACGGGAGGCTTATATGCAGCCGGTAAAAAATGAACAAGGTTATGCGCTCGTGTTCATGACTCTAATGATTGTTTTGCTGTTGATCATGGTGGGCATGGGATTAGACACCGGCCACCTTTCATACGTTCGATCTCAGGGACAGCCGGCCGTGGATGCGGCGGCTCTGGCTGCCGCTTCCGCAATCCCAAGTGGAAGTTGGCCGACGGTTACAGACCGAGCGGCCAAGTTTAATCCTGGTGGGACCAATCCCGGCACCGGAAACAATTATCTAGACAGTCCTAACAATCAAATTAATCAAAAGAACGTGACACTCGTGAAATATGACAACGCGACCGGCGAATTTACCACGTCAGGAGTCAATATTAACAATGCGAACGGCGCTCGAGTGGCATTGGAAAATACCAACCCCTACGGCGGGAGTACCGGGGAAGCCATGAAATCCCCGCTGTTCTTGACGCCTCTGCTCAACTTGTTTGGGCAAGCTGCAAAAAAAACGGCTGATGTGAGCGTCAGCGCCGTTGCTGTGAACCAGGCGCTGCCAGGATTGCCGATCGTAGCCGTGCAAGGTCTTTGCGGCCAACCCGGTGATGTGCAGTTAGATTTTCAGTCGGGAGGCAAAAGCACCGGCGGCTGGGAAACTTACCAAATCGATAACGCAAGCAGCACCCAGGTGCGTGACCTGTTCGACAAGCTGCCTTATTGTGCGGGCCAACCCGCAATTGATACTGGCTATTGTGGAAATGTCGCAAACGGCGTGAATGCAACGGTATTTAATGGCAACCTCAAACCTATGTTCAAGGCCGACCCGTCGCGTTGCTATCTGATTCCGGTGATAGCGAGCGGGGGCAATTTAACCCAGTGCCAAAACATCGTCGATTGGGCCAAATTTTGCCCCGCTAAAGGAAATAACACCGCCGACGCCTTCCCGAGCCAAGGTGTGCTCAAGGGAACAGTCACTTGCGGCCAGAATGTTTCCGACTCACGGGATAGTCTATGTTACGTTCAGCGTCTGGTTCGAGACAAAACGTCCGGGATGTAATGATACATTAGGCGGAGAGGAGATGATGGCTGCCCGGTCGTATTTCTGTCTCACCTTGCGCTTAGCTTGGACGATTGGCAACGACAAGCTTCGGTTAACTTCGAACAGGTATAAATTATTTCCCTGTCCATCAAGACGGAGGCCTTCCTCATGCGTGGCGGCACCTCGTAAATTTCGTGAGATTGAAATGGGTTTTTTATAATTGAACTCGCGATTCGGCGGTGTTCTGACTAACTCGCAGGAACACAAACCGAATGATCGGACGCGGCGTCGACAACCCGAAGAATAACTGCTTTGTTCCACTCAGAGCTTTTTAATTCTGCCGCCGTTTCTGAGCAAAAGCGTGCCTGAGACGCGCGATCGGTGCCCAAACCGTTTCGAGATTCTCCCGAAGAATGTTTTTGTTTTAGTTAATCGATTTCTAACATGCTCGGGTATAGAATAACGCCAACCTTAGTAGCTTAATGTTGGAGAAAATGGAGGTGACCAAATGCGTAACGGGAAAATCCGGGTCGGCATTATGGGCTTGGGACAGATCGGGCGGCACCTCTATCACCTCGCGCTGGAAAAAGACGATATCGAAATCGTCGCTGTGGCCGATATCGGCAAGCCGGAAATCATCGAGTACCTGCTCAAAAGCGACGGCGTTGAGGAGCCGACGTGCCGGCTTCAAGACAACTATCTGATCAACGAAAAGTTCCGCACCCGAATGCTGCAAATCGCGCGACCGGAAGAAGTTCCGTGGGATGTTCTCGGCGTCGACTGCGTCGTCGACGCGACGGGAAGATATCGGCGCCGCCAGGATATGGCCGGGCATCTGCGCGCAGGCGCGAAACGCGTCATTCTGGCGTCGCTTCCGTCGGAACCGATCGACCGGATTGTCGTGCCGGGAGTCAATGAAACCCACGCGGCCGAAACAGATAAAATGATTTCGGCCGGTTCGGCGACAACCAACGCGTTTGCGCTCTTACTGCAGTCTCTGGATCAGGCTTTGGGAGTCGACTGCGCATCGATGACGACGGTCCACGCGTATTCCAGCGATCAGTCGCTGCAGGATTATGCGCACGAAGACTTTCGCCGCAGCCGGTCCGCGGCGGAAAATATTATTCCCAACATTAATGAGTCGGCGCGATGGGTGGAGGTTGTCTTACCGAAGTTTTCGGGAAAGTTGAGCGGTTATGCACTCAACGTGCCGGTCCAGAGAGGCTCGATGCTCGATGTCAACTGCGTCATGCGGGATGGCAGCGTTACGGTCAACCAAGTGAACGACGCCATGTGCGCCGTCGCGGCTCGGCACCCGGACTTGATCGCCATGACCGATGATCCGATTGTTTCTTCCGATGTCATCGGTTGCAGGCAGTCTCTGCTGTTCGATTCGCGCGCGACACTCAAAGCAGGAAAAAAAATCGTCAAAGTTCTGGCCTGGTATGAAAGTTTGGGTCATGCGTGCCGGGTGTTCGACGTGGTGCGGCAATATAGCAAGCTTGACGCCACCGGAGGTGTATCATGAGAGTCGCGATTAATGGATTTGGCCGCATCGGCCGCTCTGTGTTTCGTATTCTCGACAAGCGGGCCGACGCCGAACTGGTAGCGATCAACGATGTCTTCGACCACGACGCGCTCAAATACTTGCTCAACTATGACACGGTGATGGGACGCTTCGAGGGCGCCTTGCGGCTCGAAGGCGATGAGATGGTGACGTCGCACGGCCGCACCCGAATGCTTCGGGAAAAAGATCCGCTCAAACTGCCATGGCGCGATCTCGACATCGACGTCGTCATAGAATCGACGGGAATATTCACCGGCAGAGAACAGCTCAGCAAACATCTGGAGGCCGGCGCCAAGCGTGTGGTGCTGACCGTGCCGGCGAAGGACGCGATTGACTATACGGTCGTGCTCGGTGTCAATGATGACGGGCTCAAGCCGGAGCACCGCATGATTTCCAACGCGAGCTGCACGACGAATTGCCTGGCGCCGCTGGCCAAGGTGCTCAACGATTCGTTCGGCATCGTGGAAGGCGTCATCAATACGGTGCACGCCTACACGAACGATCAGCGTCTTGCCGACGTGCCGCACTCGGATTGGCGGCGCAGTCGCGCTGCGGCGGAAAATATCATACCGACCTCCACGGGCGCGGCCAAAGCGGTGGGCGAGGTCTTGCCCGAGCTGAAAGGACGCCTGGATGGCATAGCCGCGCGCGTTCCAGTCCCCGACGGCTCGGTGGTCGATTTATTCGTCGAATTGGAGAAACAGGTGAGCGTCGATGACGTCCATGCCGCGATCAGAGCGGCAGCCGAGTCGAAACGGATGAAGGGTATTTTACAAATGATGGAAACGTCCGTCGTATCGTCCGATGTGATCGGCAATTCACACTCTTCTATATTTGATCCGGCCTTTACCAGCGTCACCGGCGGCAAATATCTAAAGTGCCTCAGTTGGTACGACAACGAGTGGGGGTATTCGAATCGCGTCTGCGATTTGCTGGGTTTGATCGCGCAGTCGGGATAACCTGGGTCCCAGGAAATTGTCGAATCTCACAAGGTTCGATCGAGCTGTATCGATGATTGTGTTCATTCCGAGCCGATCGAAGATTCCTCGTCTGGACACTTTTGCCACACTCCCAACAGCGGCAAATGGCCATACAGTCCCGCCTCACCGCTGGGAGCACCAGCGAAACAAGCTCAGCGAAGGGCGCTGTTAGCGCTTAAGCAGACCTACGGTCTGCCGATCCGAGCCGATCTCGCGTCCCAAACTTGCATGGTCAACAAATTGCTTCGTCAAACCAGGGTTGGTTGCACTGAGGCTTTGGCAATCTTGTTTCGTTGGGGTACGCGTTCTTCACTCTAGTCTAATTTGGCGTCAAGGCAGGTAAACACTTTTCTTACCTGCGTCGTCTAATCCTCGACGTGAAAGCGCAGAAAACAAACTTAACAAGACAAATCGAGGAGGCTTTCTATGGGTTGATTTAGCACTATAGTCGTAGAAGCTATATTGGCTGTAAACAAAATCATACGCAGGAGGTTTTAGATGTTCAAAACGAAATATGTCAGGATAATCGCAGTTCTCATTATGCTAGGCGTCGGTTTATGGGCCCTCCCGAGTTTTGCGCAGATGCGTCATGGCCATGGGGGAAGCGCCGGCGGGCCCAATCTATTTTTCCTGATGCGCGCCGCCCAGCTCACAGCGGATCAAAAGACCCAGGTGCATACCCTGATGCAAAATAGCCGGCAAAATTCTCAGCAGATTTTCAGCCAGCTCATGCCGCTCCGTCAACAGCTCAACAGCGCGCTTTATTCCACTGGCACGGCGAACGCTAACCTTATAAGTCAGGTTAATGGATTGGAAAGCCAGCTACAGCAGGAGAGGTACAGCGTTTTTCAGCAAGTGTGGTCGTTGTTGAATTCGACACAACAGAATCAGGTAACAACATTATATTCGCAGCTGGCGGCTGACAGGGCTCAACGTCAAAACACCTGGAAATCATTACACCAGCAGCAAAGCCAATAACGTCGTTGAAGGTTTCAGCCTTTCATCGACAGCGAGCTTGTTGAAACGAATTCGGGGCCCGGTGCGCTGCGGCACTGGGCCCTAACGTTTCGAAGATCCGCAACCAAATCCCTGCCACCATAGTCAGTGACATGATTTCATCTCGTTACATCCTCATTTTATTCGATGCAAGCCTTCCAACTTTGCTCGATCGATCTTGCCAAGCCCGGTGCGCGGGAGGATGGAAAGATTCCACGACCTTAGGCGCTTTGTAAGTTGCCAACGATTCTTTGCAGAATTGAATTAGCGCCTCGGCGCTGCAAACGACGCCGTGATTAATCGTCAACTCTCGCTACTCTGCACTGATTTGTTCAGTCTCGTGGCCTAAATTCTCGACTGCTGGCGCGACGCTACCCTTCGGCATGCAGAACCTTGCCGTTAACCTCGACCGGCTTGGCGTCGATGAGGACAAACGCGATCACGCAAGGCTCGGTGCCGCGATTGACCCAATTGTGGATCGTGCCGCGCTGCACGAGTACGTCGCCGGCTTTGAGATGGACGACAGAGTCATCGAGCTCCATGTCAATCTCGCCCGCCATGACGACGGCATAATCGATGGAGTCCGTCCGATGAACCCGCGGCGCGCCTCCCGGCGCGAACTCGACGACTCGGAACACCGTGCCGTTCTTTAACGTCGTCCCGACCTTACGCAGTCCCTCGTCGGCGTCGCCCGTGTTGTCGACCGGAAAAGATTCCGAAGTCCAGACCACACAAGCCGTCGCTCCCGGTCGGCCCGAGACGAGATTTTTCGACACCTCGTCGATCTTAACGACCGCGCGTCCGTTGGCGTCATGTCCAGTGACTACCCGGCGTAATTGAAGTGGCATTGTTTATTCCCTCCGTGGAAAACGAGCAGTGTGTTAGAGAAAACGAAAATGGTCAGGGACGTGTTGAATGATTGACATCGAAGATGACATTAAGTCAACACTCAGGCCCTGCAACGGATTCCTCCGTCGCTCCCTTGCCTGTCAATTTTCAAGGGCTGCCGGTAAAAGAACAGCCTGCTAGCCAAAGTGCTTCTGCTGACAGCGCGGAAACGGACATTCCCCCAGAGCTTCACCGGCAAAATTTCAAGACTGTAGGAGGACGATTGAGACGGCTTGAGCGGTAAATGGCACGTCTGCGCGATGGAAAAGATTGCGCCCCAAGCGGCAGCAAAGGTCATGAAGACCTAGCCGGTGTCACGACCGTCCAATCCACTAAACCCCAGACGTCAATTTTGAATCGCTTCAACAAAAACGAAAGCATTGTTGGATTTTTCTCACAACTTTTATGCTCTGATGGAAAAAACCTACCGGAGGTGATTGTCGCTTCCACCGGTCAACGTGAACGTAGATTATTCCCAGCGCTGATATTGTCATGGAAATTCGCTGGTCTGGATGCGGTCTTATTCCATCCATCGATAACGGTTTAATCTGGTACAGACCTTGCTCCTTTTAACTTGGCTATGACAGATAATCACAGGGGACCAGCATGTCGTCTCTGCGACAGCTCAAATGTGAGAGAATCCCACTTTAGGAATTTTTTCGAGAAGGTTCTCAGCCTCGCTCGTATCCGACCTTTCCGTTGCATGGATTGCAAACATCGATTTTGGGGATTGACTAGGAACTCACGCGAGCCGACGGTTCACGTCTCTCGTGGTCATCGCTGATCCTCCTTTTAAGAATTAGGTTTCTCCCCTCGACTTAAGCCGCGTCACTGGCCGAACTAATCCAGCTTCACATCAACCACCACGAAGTCATCCGATGCCAATGCTTGCTGAAAAACCGGTTTCAACTCTTCCTTCTTTGTCACGCTGAAGCCTTTGGCGCCGTAGAGCTCGGCGAGTTTCGGCAGATCAGGTATGAAGAGCTCGGTGCCGATGACGCGGCCGCCGTAGGTTTTCATCTGGTCGCGCTTCATGCCGCCGTAGGCGTTGTTGCGGAGGATCAAGACGAAGATCGGAATTTTGTGATAGGTCGCGGTGGCGAGCTCTTGTTGTTCCATCATAAAGGAGCCGTCGCCGGTGACACAGATCACTCTCGCGTCAGGGCGGCCGAGCTTGACACCCATTGCCGTTGCGAGCGCCGTACCAATGGCGCGGAACTCGCCGGCGTGAATAATCGGATTCACCGCGTCGATCCCACGCAGCGTGTCGCCGGTCATGCCGGACGTCGTTAGTATTTCGTTGCCGGTGAGCAGTTCGTTTAGCGTTCTCATCACCGACTCGTAGGTCAACCCGGACTTAGCGCTTTTCTCGCTGAGATCGTTCTTCCATGCTTGTTTGGCTTGCTGCACCGCTTCTGCTCTTGAACCGTTCGGTGCCGTCTTCGGCTGGCGTTTCTTGACTTCATCGATGATCGCGCGAAGAGCGATCTTGGCGTCGGCTTGAATCGAAAGGGCGGTCGGATAGTTGCTGCCGAGCTCATCGGGATCGGTATCGATCTGCACGATCTTGGTCCTCTCCGGAATGATTTCGTGGCCGAAGCGCATCGTCGTGCCTTCGCTGAAGGTTGCGCCCAAGGCGAGAATCAAATCGGATTCTTGAAAGAACTTGCGCGCGTAAGGGCGGCTGCCGAAGCCGAGGCAGCCTAGCGCGAGCGGATGGTTCTCGGGAAAAACGCCCTTGGCGGTGTAACTCACCGCAACGGGCATCGATAATAGCTCGGCCAGCTCGCGCACCTCTTCGCGCGCGCCCGCCCAGTCGACACCGGTGCCGGCGAGCACCACCGGAATTTTTGCCTGGAGTAGCAGATCCACGGCGACCCGCGCGGCGGCCGCATCCATCGCCGGTGCGACGGGCTCCGCCGTGGGCACGAAGCTCAACGGCTCGGGAAGATTTTCATGCTGTAAATCTTCCGGGACGATGAGAAAAACCGGTCCTTGGCGTCCGCGCGTAGTCTGGCGGAAGAGCGTGTCGAGCAGCGATCCTAGTTCTTCGACGCGTTCGAGCTTTGCGCTCTGCTTGGTGATCGGCTGAAAAAGCCTCACGTGCTCCATGCCGTGGAACGACGAATAAGCACCCTTCGCCGAGGCGGCGGTGTCGATATCCGATGAGATGACGAACAGAGGCACGGATTCTTTGTGAGCTTGCGCGACGGCGGTGACGATATTGGTGGCGCCGCCGCCGGCGGAAACCAAACAGACGGCAGGCTTCTTAGTCGTGCGCGCATAGCCAAGCGCCATGTTGCCAGCGCCGCCCTCGTGCTGTGCGTTGACGAAGCGCATGTGCGGCCGCTTGGCGATGGCGTCGCCGATCGCGAACGACGTATGGGCAAGCACGCCGAAAATATTCTGCACGCCTCTGGAGCTAAGGTATTCGACCAAAGTATCGGCCACATTTGTTTCAGCCATCGTAAACCTCCTGTTTGATGATACGTTTGATTATTTCAGCGCCAGGGAAAAAGCAATGACGACCTCCGGCGATGGGCCGACGTGCTCAGCTGCGAGGCTATTTTTTGACTTTGTTTCTCGTCCGGCAGAGAGTAAATTGTAGCTTGACGGCATTGTCATAGTGCGTCACGCCTCGGATCGATGTTGCCGTGCAGCGAGCGCCGCTAACGAAAGTCGGTAAGCCCGCGAGGTGCGAAGATGGAATGCAAAGAACGAAAGCTCGCCAACGTCGTGCTCATCGAAGTCGAAGGACGCATCGACCATGGAACCGCGCCCGGTTTGGGCAGCGCCTTGTTGCGTCATGTCGACGGATGCGCCGGTGAAGAAAAAAAATTGCTGCTCGATCTCAGCAAGGTCAACTATATGAGCAGCGCCGGCTTGCGGGTATTGATGATCGCGGCGAAGGGCTGCCGTAAGCAGGGCGGCAAGATGGTGCTCGCCGCCCTGCAGCCGACTATTCAGGAAGTTTTCAAGATCGGACGCTTCGACATGGTGCTGGAGATCTATCCCACGGTGCGCCAAGGGCTGGCGGCGATCTCTCCGGAAGCCGCGGCGTTGTACGGCAAAGGATAGTGGCAATGACGGAGCCAGGAGCGAGCGGGCGGATGTCGTCGCCGACCATCGACGCGGTGGCGCGCTGTACGGAATTCGCCGCGGCGAAGGCGCGTGAAGCCGGCTTTTCCCTCGCCCGGGTGCACGAAATCGAGCTGGTGGTCGAAGAGATAGTCGCCAATATTTGCCAGTACAGCTATGGCGATCAGCTCGGCAGCGTAGAGCTTTGCTGCGCGCAGCTCGACGGAGGAAAATTGGCGCTGGAGTTTGTCGACTATGGCCGAGCCTTCAATATTCTGGCTCTGTCGGCGCCGGATCTTTCGGTGGATCTTGATCAGCGTGATGTCGGCGGCATCGGCGTGCCGATGTTGCGCGCTCTCATTGACGAAGCGAGCTATCGACGTGAAGATACCCGCAATGTGTTGTATGTGATCGTCCATGCGACCCCGAGGCTGCGCGGTGAACCGGCAGTGACTTGAGGGTATCCCGGAGGAAAGATGCAGGCATATTTTTGGGGCACGCGCGGTTCGCTTCCCGTGGCGCCGGACGGTGTGACAATCCGGGAGAAAATAAGGCGCGCCTTGCTCAAAGCCAACGGCAGGCGCTTTGACAACGCTGGCGCTGCCGAACAATTCATCGACGCCGAGTTGGAGTTTCCGTTGCGTTCCACTTACGGTGGCAACTCGTCCTGCATGGAAATCATCGGCGGAGATCATTACACGTGCTGCGACATGGGGTCAGGCCTGCGTTGTCTAGGTCAACAGGTCATGAGAAAACACGGGACGGGCCAGCCGCAAATCTACAATTTTTTTATGTCCCATGTGCATTGGGACCACATTATGGGGTTCCCGTTCTTTTCGCCCGCCTACATCCCCGGCAATACCATCCGCATTCACGGCGGGCATCCCGTTGCCGTACTCGAAGAAGCGTTTCGCCGCCAGCAATCGGCTCCCTGTTTTCCGGTGAAATGGAACCACTTAGGCGCGACCATCGAATTTATCCATTTGGATGCGGATCTCTGGTACGAAATCGATGGTCTGCGGGTCAAAGCAAAGTTGCAGCCGCATCCCGGGGATTCTTACGGCTACCGCTTCGAGCAGAACAGCAACGCTTTGGTCTATTCCACCGACATCGAACACAAGCTGCAATCAGAGCCGGAGACCGAAGGCATCGTGGAATTTTATCGCAACGCGGATCTAGTCGTGCTCGACGCCATGTACTCCCTTAATGAGATGATTAACTCCAAAGAGGACTGGGGGCATTCGAGCAACGTGGTCGGCGTCGATCTCTGCTTACGCGCCCACGTCAAGCATTACTGCATGTTCCATCACGAGCCGGCCCACGGCGATGAGACCATTCATACCATCCTCGGCGAGACAAGGCGTTACGCCGAGATCGCCGGTGATGGGCAGGCGCTTCAAGTCTCCGCCGCCTACGATGGGTTAGTCATCGACGTGTAAGCTCTTGACGACCACAGAAGTCGACTTCAAGAAAAATTTGGCGGGCGGCTGGTCGTCTGGGCCGCTGTTGTCCCGGCTGTGTCACGGCCAAGGGCGAAGCGCTGCCTTCGCGCTGTTGATGGTCGCCGCCCTGTTTCACGTTACCGTAGGCGATCGGTTTTGGAGCCCGGCGCGCAATCTCGTATTCGACGCCTACCAGCGCTTCATGCCGCGGCCGGTTTCCCACTTTCCCGCGGTGATCATCGATATCGACGAGCGCAGTCTCACTGCCGTTGGCCGTTGGCCGTGGCCGCGCACGCGCCTGGCACAGTTGATCGAAGCGACGCACAAGCTTGGCGCACTGGCCGTCGGGATCGATATCATCATGCCGGAGGCGGACGATTCTCCGAGTCATCTTTTTGCGGGCCGGTCCGACCTGAGCCCAACGCTGCGCGATGCGTTCGCGCAGCTGCCCTCCAACGATGCGCTTTTGGCGAATACAATGCGCCGAGTTCCAGCGGTGATTGCGCGTGCCGCATTGGACCGTAAACCGAAGGGGAATCCTGTTGCCACGCAAACCCCCGTGATCATTCTCGGTGAATCGCCGCTGCCTCATTTGCGCTCCTTCCCGGCGGACCTTGCCAATATTCCGGAGATCGAAACAGCGGCAACGGGGCACGGCTACGTCAACGATACGCGCGACAGCGATGGCACGGTGCGCGCCATGCCATTGATCATCGCGGTCAACGGCGCCCCGGCGCCGACCCTGGCTCTGGAAATTTTGCGCGTCGCCACCAGCGAGAAACAATACAGCGTGCGCAGCGACCAGAGCGGCGTGGTCGGCGTACAAATCGGCGACTCGTTCATCCCGACCGACGGCGATGGCCGCATGCGGCTTCATTATTCGCCGGTCTACGCTGCGCGGCGAATTTCCGCGGCAGCGGTTTTCAACGGCGAAGTCAAACCAGGGGCCTTTGCTGGTCAAGTGGCGATCGTCGGCGCCACAGCCGTGGGCGTCAGCGACGTGGCCGCGACGCCGGCTAATTCGCGCATGGACGGCGTCGAGATCCAAGCTCAATTCGTGGAAAATATTCTTGAAGGCAGCCGCCTGCGGCGACCGCCTTCGGCGCGTTGGTGGGAATTGCTGTCATTGTTCGTGTTGGCTCTGCTGCTGATTCTTTTCTTTCCGCGGCATCGCTCGATCCAAACCGCGGCAATATTTTTTGCCGGCACTGTGGCCCTGGCGATCCTCAGTTTAGTCCTCTTCAGACAGTACCGTTTTCTCTACGATCCGACTTTCCCCGCGGCGGTAAACACGCTCGTCATTTTGCTGCTACTGTTCGCCGGATTTGCCGCGTCGGAGCGGCGCCGGCGCGAGCTCGCTGCGGTTTTGGAAGAGCAACGCATGGAGCGTTTGCGTATGGACGGGGAGCTGCGGGCGGCGCGCGAAATTCAGATGGGCATGCTGCCGGATCCCCGCGCCATCGAAGGCCTGCCTCGAACCATTGATTTCTATGCCCTGTTGGAGCCGGCGCAAGAAGTCGGCGGCGACCTGTATGATGCGTTTATGCTCGACGAGATCCGCTTGTGTTTTATGATTGGCGACGTTTGCGGCAAGGGAGTTCCCGCGTCGCTTTTTATGGCTCTGACCAAGACGCTGGCCAAGAGTCTGGCGCGCCGGGAGCGCGTGCCGTTGGAGCAATTGCTGCGTTTGGTCAACGACGAGATTTCTCGGGAAAACCCGGCGGCGATGTTTGTGACGGTGATCATCGGCATCCTCGACGCGCGCTCCGGCGACGTGGAACTGTGCAACGCCGGCCACAATGCGCCGATTTTGTTGCCCTCAAGGGGATCGCCGTTGCAACTCGACGGCGCCGGCGGACCGCCCCTTTGTGTGGATGAAGAGTTTTCTTACACGATCCAGCGGGTGAAGCTCGCGTCCGGCGATTGTTTGCTTTTTATAACCGACGGTGTGACCGAGGCGGAAAATGAACACCAAGCGCGCTACGGCGCATCGCGCGCGATCCAATGCTTCGCCGAAGAGCGCGCCGCTGATGCGGCAGCGGCGTGCACGCGGCTGCACGCAGACGTGAAAACATTGACCGCCGGCGCGCCGCCGTCAGACGATCTGACGATTCTCGCGCTACGCTTCATTCAAGGCAGTAAGGAGTGAAGAGTTGGGAGTCGGGGTTTAGAGGGGTGAACTCCTGACTCTTCACTGTTCACTGCTTCCTTTCTTGATCAACGCACGATGACTTCGACGCGGCGGTTACGTGGTTCGGCTTGTTCATCGGCAGTCGGAATCAACGTTTCGCGCTCGCCGCGCCCCACGGCGCGCAGGAAGCTTGAGTTGATGCCGCGCTGTATCAGCATGGCGCGCACCGCTTCGGCGCGCTGCAGCGACAATCGGTCATTGTCCGCTACGCTGCCAACCCGATCGGTGTGGCCGGTCACTTGAACCTCCACGGCTTGTCGTCTGCCGACCTCGGCGAGCAGCGCATCGAGGGTTGGCCGCGACGCGGGGGTGACTTCGACGCTATTGGTTTCGAAGTAGAGGGTGAAACTGATCGGCTGGGGCGGCTGAGCGGCGAGCGCGTCGGCGAAAGTGCGGTTGGCATCTTCGGCGGTGATGGTTTTCGTCTCGATGTTGTTCTTGGCATCGACGGCGGCGACGCTGTAGGGCTTATCGAGTCTTGCCGTTTGGTTGCCCGCACCGACTGTGACGGCGCTGGGTGCGCCGCCTTCTTCTGGCAACAGGACGACAAAGGTATTGACGCTAGCGCAGCCGCAAACAAAAAGCGGCGCGCCTAAAATCAGAATGACGAACGGCTTGAGAAAATTCACATTACGTCTGTGACGGCGGTCATTCTTCCACTTTGACCGCGAATTTCGTGCCGCGCACGCCAAGAATCGTCGTCGGCGTCTGTACTTTCATGGCGTCCGGCGAACGCTTGGCGATCTGTCCGGAGACGATGGCGAGGGTGCCGCGGTGCAACTGAGTAAGCGATTCGCCTTCCTGAGTGGTTGGATTGAAGCGAAACTGTTTGAACTCGACCCGAGTATTTGGGCCGGTGGATAGCCGCGAGTTGTCGATGAGCGTGACGCCGACGGAGCCGTTGGAACCGGTAACGATGACATCGGCTTGTTCGATAAGATCGCCGGGCTTGGCCGGCTGCTGGTTGTTGTTGCGCAGCAGAAAAACCTGCCCCGCGGTGTTTTTGATCTGACCGATTTCCGCAGCGTGAGCCGGTCCTGCGGTGGCGGCAAGCGCTGCCCAGACGACGAGCACAATTTGCAGCAACGATTTCATGGCCATGCTTCCGTCCGCCTGACTAACTCGATCCAAAGCTGGCAGACTTTATCAAAGTCATTGAGAGGGCTTCAAGTCGAATGTGCCAGCGCTAACCTCGGCGGGGTATGCGGGACGCGGCGCCTTCGCCGGTGTGCATGTCGTGGCGCACGCCGAATCGGCGACCCAAGTATCGGACAAGCAGCGCTCCCGTCATCGTGAACGCAACGATGAAGATGCTGATGATGCTTGCCGCTTCGCGATTGCTGACTGCGACTGAAGATAATTCCAAAGCCATGAGCGACAGCGTCATGGTACCGCGCGAGGCGAGCAAGATAATACTGCTCGTGGCGCCGGCCGCGCTGACGAAGTTCATCACCGCCAATAGGATCAGCGTCGGCATCAGCAGCGGCAGCCAGATGAGGAAATAAGTTCTCAGCCAGCCCGCGCCCGAGACGCGCGCGGCTTCTTCCATGTCGGCGCCGACTTGCACCAGCACGCCTTTCATCATATTGACGCCGGTGGTTTTGCCTTGCAGCATGACGACGATGAGCAGTGCCCAAATCGTGCCGAACAGAAAATTCAGCCCCGGCGTCGAGATAAAAACCCAAAGCAAACCCAAGCCGGCGAGTATTCCGGGAATCGCGCCGGCGCTCCAGATCATCAGATCCAGCGTGCCGCGCCCCGGCAGGCGCGTACGCACCAGAAGGTAGGCGATGACTGAATACAGCAACGGACTGCAGACCGCCGCAGTGGTCGCGAGAATCAATGTCGTGCGCAGTGACCTGACGAACACCGGATCGGTCAAAACCAGTCGCCAGTGATCCAGAGTAAATCCGAGCACGAAGTAACCGATCCGCTCCATGAAGCTGCCGAGCACGAGAACCGCCAGCGGTCCGGCCGTCAGAAAGATCAGCAACATGACGATCGCCGCGCAAAGAAAATAATTTCCCCTGCCGAGATCGATCAAGCCGGGACGAAAACTGCCGGTGATCGTGGTGTAGCGACGCCGTCCGAGAATCCAGCGTTGGAGCGGAATGATCGCCGCGATCATGAGCAGGGTGATGCTCGCCAGAACCGTCGCTTCGCCGTAGTTGGGAATCTGATTTCGGATCAGCGTGTAGATCTTGGTGGAATAGACAAAGAAGCCGAATGGCATTCCCAGTAAATACTCCGTTTCAAACGACTGGAAGACGCGCAGCAGTTGCAGCGCTAAAACCAGGATCATCGGCGAGATCATCAACGGCAGCGTGACTTTGCAGAGCGTTCGCAAGTTGCTCGCACCGCCGACCCGCGCGGCTTCTTCGAGCGTTGCGTCCATGTTGCGGAACGCAGGGGTGAGCAGCATCACCTTGATCGAAATGCCGTGACCCATTAAATTCGCCCACACGATGCCCGGCACGCTGAAGATATTGAACGGTCCCTGATCGAGATGGAAAAAATTCTTCAGAGCGACGTTGATCATGCCGATGTCCGGATCGAGCAATGTAATCCAGGCGATGGTGGTGGGCAGCGCGGGCACCATGTAGGAGACCCAAAACAAAAACTCCAAAGTATGACTGAACGGAATTTTGGTCCGCGCCAAGATCCACGCGATCGTCACGCCGACGGGAAAACTGATCGATACGGTCAACGACCAAATTAGCAAAGAGTTGCCCAGCGAACGCAGCAAGCCGGGGCGCTGAAAAGCATTTATCCAGTGATTCATTCCCCACCGACGCGGCTCGACGAACCAATCGTTAGAGGCATTGAAGCTGTTAATTAAGAGAAGCAGCACCGGCCAGATAAGAAAATACCCGAGCGTGAGCAGCAGCACCCCCATAACTAAATGACCTTTGGTCAGGCGTGGCGTAGCAACGCTCGCAGGAACGTTCAGCTGGTCTAGGGTCGAGGATTGGTCCATGGGCAACGGTTTGAACCTGCAGTAGTTACTTCTGTTTCGACTCCCAGATTTTATAGATCCATTTTTGCGCTTCTTCCTGGCGCGGTCCGAATCTAGGGTCGGCGTCGGGGAACGCGTACTCGACACCCGATTTGCGTCGCTGATCCGGTGTTACTTCACCGAAGGGAATATCATTGCGCAGGGACGAGCGATCGATGTTCGGCACTAGCGTATGCGTCAGTGTCTGTCCTTCTTTCGAAAGGAACCAGTTGGCGAAGAGCTTGGCTGCGTTCGGATGCGGCGCGTTCGAAAACACTGAGATGCAGCAAAGATAAGTGCGTATCCATTCTTGCCCTCGGTCGGGTTCGAAGTAACTGTCGATCATCTGCCGTATGCCGGATGGATCACCCATTCCTTGGCCGACGATCTTCCCTTTCCAGCGGGGGTCGAAGAAATCGGTCTGTTTCTTTATTGTCGCGATCTCGGCTTCTTTGAGCTTGTCAGTGTTATACCAGGTCTCGTACTGATCCTCTTTGGTTACGTGATAGATAAACGCGTAAGCGGACGCTTTGTCAGCGTACCAATGGCGACCGAGGTACCAGTTGGAAGTGTCCACCACGTCGGGATGGATGAGCAGGGGAGGAAAGGGCACCAGCGATTCCGAGGGAACCAATCTCTGGTTGTTTTCCCGACTGCTAATCAAGGCGACATCCATGATATATCTTCCGGCTTTTCTTTCGGCGAGCACGCGATTCACCGTGTCGGTGGCGTTGCCGGTTGAAACTTCGACTTTGACGCCGAATTTTTTCGAGAACACGTCAACGACAGGGCGATACTGGCGCGACGGCGCCCCACCGGATGCGACGGCGAGAGCGCCCTCTTGCTTCGCAGCGGCGGTGAGTTTGCGTAAGCGCCAGGCGCGCTGAGCAAGACGAGCAATAGCAGGGCAAGGAAGTGCGTATGGCCATACGCATCTAGACTCCTTGCACGTTTATCGCGCTTCCGATTTGTTTTCCGCACGCCAATAGTAATCATGCGTAGTCCTCCGGAAAATCCGATCTTTCGTAGAGGCAGGCGTAGGCCCGACCCATTTATTCTTCCTTATGCGACCAATCCGATGCCCACGCTGTGTGGCCATCGGGCCGCAACTTTAACCACACTTTGCTGCCTTCGTCGACGGGCTTGTGACGCTCGCCGTAAATCACGATGACTCCCTGGCCGTCGACTTCCACCTGGTATTCGATGCGTTCACCGATGAACAAGGCCGCCTGCGCGGTGCCGCCGATCATCCCCGAAGGTGCCTCCGCGCCGAGCGCTGAATGGATCTCCACGTCTTCGGGCCTGACACCAATAAATACGGATTCGCCGTTCTTGATGCCGTCGGGATTGTAACAGCGGCCAAAAACAACGCAGTCGCCTGCGCCGGCAAGCGCGATCGCCATCTGACCGGACGGGTTGCTCGTTTGGACCTTGCCTTTGAAAAGCAGCGTCCTGCCGACGAAGTCACGCACGAATTCATTCACCGGCTCTTCGTAAAGCAGGCGCGGATCGCCTTGCTGCTGGACGACGCCGAAATTCATCAGGGCGATGCGGTTCGATAAACTCAATGCCTCGATTTGATCGTGAGTGACGAAGAGCATCGCAATGTTGAGTCGCTTTTGTAAAAGCTTGACGCTGATGCGCATTTGCTCGCGTAGCTTGGCATCGAGGTTGCTGAACGGTTCATCGAGCAGCAAGACGCGCGGTTCCGTGACGAGCGCGCGCGCAAAGGCGACACGTTGTTGTTGGCCGCCGCTGAGCAGCGGCCCCGGCCGATCTTCGAATCCCGCGAGACCGACGAGGTCAAGCGCACGCTGCACACGCTCTTTGATCTCGCGCTTCGGAAACCGGCGCGCTTTGAGCGGGAAAGCGACATTTTCCGCCACGGTCATGTGCGGCCAGATGGCGTAGCTTTGAAAAACCATGCCGACGTTGCGTTTGTTCGGTGCCACGCAAATTCGCTGCGACGTAATGACCACAGCCTGATCGCCGAAAAAAATATCGCCGCTATCAGGCGTCTCCAAGCCGGCCACCATGCGCAGCGTCGTGGTCTTACCACAGCCGCTAGGGCCGAGCAGAGTCAGAATTTCCCCGTCGTAAACATCGACGGAAAGATCTTTGACCGATGGACTGGTGCCGCCCGGATAAGTTTTCCAAAGTCCGCGCAGGCTGACGGCGATCTTGCTCTTGGCAGCGCTTTCGGTCGCAATGGAAGTGGCCGAATTGGGTGCGGCAAGCGTCATGGTGCTGTCTCTCTTACACGAATCTTGGTCGAGACTCTAGGGGAGTTGTGATCGACTGAATGAGGTAGGGCAGGTTTCAGACCTGCCTCTACACGATGCCACTGAATTAGGATGGATGGACGTTCAAAATCCTTTGGCTTCTTCCTTCATATAGAAGCCAAGCTTTTTCATCGCCGGCCAATCGTCGATGGAGAAAAGAATTGTGTCTTCGTTGTGGGTATTTTCGTGATGATGCCAGGTCCACGCAGGCACGGCGAAGATATCGCCCTGCTGATATTGTAGGCGTTCGTTTTCGATGACCAGTGCACCCTCGCCCTCGAAGGCGAAGTAGAAGGTCGTGCTGTTGTGACGGTGCGGCAGGGTGTTTTGGTTTTTCGATAGCAACTGCGCTTGCCAGGCGATCGTCGGCAGCGTAGCGCCGCCGTCGACCGGGCTGGCGAGCATGATCATGATGCCATCGTAAGGATCAGTCTCGCTGTTTTCTCTGAGCGCCATGAGCGCGGCATGAGTATCGGCCCACGGATAGCGCATCGGCGGCAAGGGAAACGGCGCTTCGTTCGAGATCGGCCGTGCCAGACCAAGAGTGCGCTCGCCGTAGGCGGCCGGCTTTTTTATTTCTTCGTATGGCTTGTCGTTCGGCATGCGCTCGTCGACGTTTACATTGGGGTTATAGCCGTTGTCGTAACCGTCGATCCAGATCGCCGGCGTGGTGTCTTTGTTCCAATGATCATGAAAAGTCCATGCCGGGCTGATCACCACGTCGCCACGCTCCATCGGATACGCCTCGTATTCGCATACGAATACGGCATCCTTGGGCGCTTGGCAGACAAGCCGCGTTTCGCTGCGCAGGTTGCGGTGCGCTTGGGTGCGCTCGCCGGGCATGAGGATCTGCGCATTCATCCAGATGGGAAACCTGCGTGCTTCGATGCCGACCACCGAGCGCATGCCGGTCATGCCGTTCGGCCCGACGGTGACGATCTCGCCGGAGCGCATGAGGCCGCGATAGATGCCATCCCAGGTCCAGTGCGCTGCGGTGTTGCCTTGGCGCAGTGCCGCTCGTCCATCGCGCCGCAATCCGGCGCCGACAAGATGGTGCTCAGCGAGAAAGCGTTCGAGGTCTTCGTGGGTTGTTCCTACGTCAATCACGGTCGGCCTCCTAATTTTTACGTTGAACCTTGAACATTGAACTTTTGAACGGCAGCGACGGTTCAAGGGTTCGAGGTTCAATGTGCAAGGTCAGGCAAAAAGTGCGCTCTGTTATCGATCAAGATGAAAATAGCGGATGCAATTATCTACTGTCATCGCGCGTTTTTCATTTTCCGGCACGCCTGCAAAGTCTTCCGCTAAATGTTTTTGTGAGTTGGGGAACTCGCTGGCGGCGTGGGCGAAGTCGGTGCCCCACATAATTTTGTCGTAGCCGATGCAGGCGCGGCGTTGGACGCCGACCGGATCGTGCAGGAAGCCCCAGTAGTTGCGTTCCTTCAAGTACTCGCTCGGTTTGCGGTCCAGTTTATTGAGGCCCCAGTTGTCGTGAATCATACCGATGTAGCGGCGATAGTGATCGTCGATCTGCCACAAGCCATATTCCAGCCACCCAACCATGGTTTCCGCCCAGTAAAATTGCAGCTTGGGAAAACGGTCCCACACACCGGCGAATGCCATCTGCAGGGTCGCGGTCATGGCATCGTTGGTGAAGCGGGTGAATCCCCGATCCCATGGTGCCGGTATTGTGGTTGGTGAGCGCAATGCCCAAGTCGAGCGCCGCTGTCCAGAATTTGTCGTCTTCAGGCGTCGGATAAGTTTTGCCGCTCGGATAGCGGTCGAGCTTGATGCCTTTCATGCCGAGCTTGGCGCAGTGTTCGAGCTCTTTGATCGCGTCGTCCACACCGGCGGTAGGAATCGTGCCCATGCACACCAGCCGGTCCGGCGCCGGCGCCATATATTCCTCGGCAAGAAACTCGTTGTAGGCGCGAATGCAGTCGCGATAAAAGTCGTCGTCTTTGGTCTGACGAAGCACGAACGTGATCTGGGAAAACAAAACCTCACAGTCGATGCCGTCCTGATCTTGCTCCGCCAAGCGTTGCTTCGGGCCGCCTGTGCCGGCGCAAGTTTCAAAGGTCGGTACTTGCTTGGCCAGCTCGGCATGCGGGACTCGCACGCTGCGGGTGATGCCGATCGTATTCGGCTTGCCGCCGTCGATGACCACCGCGTCCGAGCCATTCGGCATCTTCACGCGCTTGGGCGCGCGGTCGCGCCAGACGTCGGGGTTGAGATCGATGTGTCCGTCGCCGGAGATGCATTTATACTGACGTGGCATGATGGGATCCTCTCTTAGTCAAATTCAAGTTGGAGTACTGGAGCGATGAAGTAATGGAGTGATGGATTCAAATCTCAGTACTCCGGTCTTCATCCTTGTTCCTCTCTAAACAGTCCTAGGCTTTCGAGCACCGGTCGATCAGTGACCGAAAAAATAATCGCTGGCTCTTTGGTCGATGTGTTTTTGAAGTGATGCCAATTCCACGACGGCACGAAGAAGCAATCGTGCGCGCTCCACGCGAAGTCGTTTGTTGCACGCTTTGATTTCCCTACCGAAGTGATGCCTTGTCCTTGTACGACGTGATAAATGGTGCTGCTCGTGTGTCGGTGTGCTTTCGTCGATTCGCCCGCTGGAATCATTTGCACCCAACAGCCTATGGTCGGCATGGTCGGTCCGCCGGTGAGCGGAAGCATCGCGCTCGCCCGCGGCGGCGACTTCTTTCAGCGCTTTCAGGGTATCGCGCCACTTGTACGCAAAGGGTAGCGCGGCGTTGCCGACGCTCGTCGTGCGCGGCCTGATTGCGCCGCACCGCTGTTTGCTGTAGCCGTCACGCTTGATAATCGCCTGTGCCGGACCTTCGGCGTAATTTTCATGGAACCCGGCGTCGAGATAACGGGTTAGATGAGCGTCGAGCACGTCCAGCCAGACGATGTTATTTCTTCCCGGGTTGAAATGATCATGCCAGGTCCAATTCGGCGTCAGGACTAAATCGCCGGGTTCCATCAGCATTTCTTCGCCTTCGACGTTGGTGTAACCCGTGCCGTCGCCTTCGACGACGAAACGCAGCGCCGCCGCCGTGTGGCGGTGGCATTCGGCGCGCTCGCCCGGTTTGACAAGTTGAATCGACATCTGCAGCGTGCGCGAAGTTGCTTTTCTGTCTGTAAGCGACGGATTGACGAGCTGAACGGTGCGCCGTTTGGCAGCGTCGTCGATACCGCCGAGCTTCACGGCTTCGCCGGATTGCATCAAACATGAATAGATCACCGACCACGGCCAGTGGTAGGGAACCAGATCGGGATTTTGCTCGCGCGTTTGCCAGTGTCCACCGAGGGAATACTCCGCCAGGCGCGCGTGGAGCGCTTGGAGCTCGGGCGTCTCAGGGACGGCGTGTAGGTCGCTCATATTATGCCTCCGCTCAGTTAGGGAGTCTGCGGCTCTTGGCGTCAAGCCTGATCATGGCTCACCAACTGACATGGGTCTGTCTAGCTCCACTAACAACTATTCCAAAAAAAAGGAATTTGCCACTGTATGGCGTCGACAACCATCACCTTGTCGACTTTGCCGCAGGGAAGATTGGTGATAAGAGCTGAAAGCGTTTGGATTCCAATGCACCAAAGTACCGCGATAAGGAGCAAATCTATGTCCAATCCGAAACTAAAATTCTACTTTCGCGAGCCAACCATCGATACCAACATGCCAATCACGGACGGCACCGTTAAGGTCGAGGGCTTCGAGTGGGAATTCGTCGGCAATGAGGACGCCGCCGACGCGTGGGATTGCGGCTTTGCCGCGCGGGTGCGCGCTTATGCGAAAGGGGAGGCGCATATTTCGATTCCAGCCTTCCCGAACCGCAAGTTTCGTCTCGCTTACATCTTCGTCAACGGCAAAGCGGGCATCGAGACCGCAAAAGACTTGGAAGGCAGACGAGTCGGGATCATGCAGTGGGACAATACCGCCGGCGTGTGGGCGCGTGGCGCGCTGCAACATTACTACGGCGTCGATCTGAAACGGATCGACTGGCTGGCGGCCCGAGTGAAGAACGACGGCTTCGCCGACGGCATGCGCATCGAGAAAATCGCCGGTGAAGGCGACGCCGATCATGTGTTGGACAATTTGTTGCTCGCCGGAAAGATCGATGCCGTGATCGGACCTAACTTGCTACCGTCGATTTCGGCGCGTGATCCGCGCACGCGCCGCTTGTTTCGCGACTACCGAACCGAGGAGCAGAATTATTTCAAGAAGACGGGCATTTTCCCGACAAGCCATATCGTTACCTTGAAGCAGACATTCGTCGATCGGCATCCGAGCGCGCCGGTGGCATTGCTCAAAGCGTTTCGCCGATCGCGCGATATCGCCTTTGAGCGTCTCGAAGGTTCGGACCCGCAGGTGATTGCTTACTCGTGGATTGCCGCTGCAGTCGCCGAGCAGCGCGAATTGATGGGCGAGAATTATTGGGCCTACAACATCGAGAACAATCGAAAAGTGCTGGAAGCGATGACCCAGTACGCCTACGAGCAGGGATTGTCGCCGACGCGGATCGATTACATGAAGTTTTTCCATGCCGAGGCGGCGGAGTTGGCGGGGGTGTGACAGGTCGCGCTCGGTGCGGATGCTGCAGTCGGGCATCAACCGGCAATGTGTTGTGTAGGGGCAACCCCATTTGGTTGCCCTCTTTTGACCGCTCATTCATGAAGAATGATCGTAATAAGCATCGGCGCTCCATTCGGTTCCAGAGTTACGATTACAAACGGCCTGGCGCATATTTCGTGACGATGGTAACGCAAGACCGTGCGTGTTTGTTCGGCGATGTCGTTGACGGTCAGTGAACGGGAGGGCGATCGATGGGAAAAGTGGCTGAGAGACCTTAGCAGAAACTAACAAGCGGCGCGTTTCGTTGCCCGAAAGTCACACCGTTGAGGAGACAACACATGATACGGAGAATTTTTCGTTGGACGAATTTCATTTGTGGCGGGCTGCTCGCGATTGCAAAAGTATCCTTCGCTGCCGGCGAGCCACTGAAGCTCAAGATCATTTACTCCTCATTCACGGGCGCCTACGTACCGCTGTGGCTTGCTGTGGAAGACCGGTTGGGGAGAAAATACGGTTTGGATTTCGAAGCCGTCTACGCCGGCCGGGCGCGGCCCCATCAGCTCTTGCTCAGCGGCGACTCACAGTACGTCGTCTCCACCGGAACCGGTGTTGTGTCGAGCTATGCGGCCGGCGCCAAAGATCTCGTGATCATCGCGTCCTTCATGAATGCAACGGGATCGTCGATTTTTTCAAAGCAACAGATTAAGACCCCGAAAGAATTGCAAGGGAAGAATATCGCCTCCGGCCGCCCGGGCGCGGTGACGGATATTTTGCTGCACTACGTTCTCAAACGAAAAGTCGGATTGGAGCCGGGGCGAGACGTCAAGATCGTCCCCGTTGGGGAAACGGCGGCAATCCTGCCGGCTTTAGAGCGCGGTGTGGTTGATGCCGCCATGCTTACGACGCCGTCGAGATTAGTGGCCAAGAAAATGGGTTTTCGCGAACTACTCGACTTTGACGATCTGGGCGTGCAGTATCCCTATGTCGGTATTTCGACCCTCAAGGTCAATGTGAAAAAGTATCCCGACGTCACGCTTCGGCTTGTTCGCACACTCATCGACGGCATTCAGATTTTTAAGACCAACAAAGAACGCAGTATGGCGGTGATGAAGCGCTATTTAAGAGGCGCGAGCGATGAGATGCTGGAGGAAACTTATGGTTACTTCAGCAAGCGGATGCCCAAGTACCCCTATCCATCCGTCGAAGCGATTAAAACTGCCCTGGACATGATGGCGGAACAATTCCCGCAAGCGAGCGGCGTCGATCCGCAGGAAGTCGTCGATCTGACGTTTGTGAAGCAAGTAGAAGCCGGGCGGTGAATGTTAATTTCATGCGACGGCGCTTCGCGGGGTGATTCCATAATCTCTAGGAGAAGTAAAGCAGAGAGCGGATAGCGTCGAGATGCGCGATGACATAAACCGCAACGGATACAAGGCAAAGCGCCAGATAACCGATCTGTAGCCACTCCGCGCGCTCGATCGTTTTCACTTGCCGCAGGCGATACGCCAAATTCGGAATCAGCGCCAAGGCTTGTTGCCTGAGCATCGGCATGGCGAGCAAGTCCGCAACAATATTGTAACCATCCATTTCGAGAAAGTTGAAAGGATAAAGGTTGATCAAGGCGCTCTCCCACAGCATCACGCCGACGCCAAACAACAGCGCTTGGCCGACACCCGGGCTCGACGCCCAGGCAGCGAGGAGACTGGCACTTCCCAACGCGACTTCGACCATCGGTCCCGCCAGATCGAGCGTGACGCGGGCGCGCCGGCTCGACATGAAGATATCTGTGACGTCGGCATAAAGTGTCGGCACGAATCCCTGCAGGAAGAAAAATCCCATCTCGCGCACTCTGCGACCGTACGCCTTGCACGCGAGCGCATGGATTAAAACGTGTAACACGGACACTAAAAGCGGCGCGATGAGCATCGCGCTGGTAAGCAAGATTGGTCGGGTCTTGAGAAAGTAAGCAAAGTTTTCCGCGCTCGGCGTGTCGCGCGCTGCAGTGATGAGCGCGAAGACCGCAACGGCGACGGCGGTCCAGAAAGTCATTGGATGGAAGAGCAGGAATCCGCCGCGCTTATAAAGGGTCGAGCACAATCTATCCGCGTTGGGAATTCTTAGGGTAACGCGACGCCATTGCTTGACTCGCGCTCTCAGAAGGTGTCCCCAGCGCTGCTCTTGCGTGGCGAGGGTCGGCTGTAGGTTCGTGTCGAATTGCGTTTCAAGGAGACCGCAGCCGTGAAGTTTTGCCAATAACTGCCGGATTAACGAGTAATCGAACGCGCCCGCCGACAAATGAAATAGGCGGGCGATTTCCTCAAGCGAGTGCCGGCCATCGAAGTATTCCCACAGGAAATATTCCTTCGAAGCCAGCAGCAGGTATCGATCCAGTCGCAGATTTTTGATGACGTAGTTGCGTGCGCCGTCGGCGCCCACCGGCTGGGCCGTGAGCTCCCATTCGGTTTGCGGCAGCCGCTGCGGTTTGAACGACAAATAAACATAATTGCTGTCGATCTCGACGACGTGAAATCCCGTGTCGTCGGTGGTTCGCGTCAGTAGTTCGAGCTTCGCTGGGTCAGCCATGGTTAATCGTCAGGTAGACTTCCGGCCGAACGGGGCGCGGTTTCCTGTTGGAGAGTAACCGGTCGCTTCCAGTCCCCAGCGTATCGCCTCGCGCGCTTGATCGTTGGTGGCGCGCATTCTCTCGATGAAGACAATGACCAGGCGATAGCAGATTCTGGCGGCCATTTCGGGGTAGTCCGAGAGGATTTGCTGAAAGGCCTTGCGGTCGAGCCGCCACAGAGTCGAGTCGTTTTCCGCGTGCGCAGTTGCAGAACGCGGCGCCGCGTCAAACAGCCCCATCTCGCCGAAGAAATCGCCGGCACTAAATCGCGTGAGAACGACATCCATCTGATCCTGGACATGTTTACTGATCACTACTCGTCCGGTCTCGACCACATAGAGCGCATCGGAGTCGTCCGATTCGCGAAAGACCACGGCTCCGGCGGCAATTTTCTTTAACACGAGAAGCCCGGCGAGCGTGGATAGCGCCGCACTGTTTAGATCCTGAAACAAGGAAACCTTTTGTAGAAATTCCGAAGCGATTTGCATGGCTTGAATCGTCAACGCGCGATCATGCTAGCCGCAGCCGCCGCGAAAGACAAGTTTTCAGATGCAGCGCATTGAGCGCGGGGGAGCGGAAACCGCTGCGGCTGACAAGAATAGCGACTTCAGAGCGATTTCGGCGGATTGACGTGAAACTTCGTGCTTGGACTAGGCGGCGGACGCGAATTTTCGGCGCGACAGATGTTCGGAGCGCTCGTAGGCTTTGCCGGGCACCGGTTTGAGATCCCAGATGACGCCGATCCAGGACAAGAGTTTCAAGACGTAATATGTAATGTCGACCTCCCACCAGTAAAATCCCTGTCGGGTGCAGCCCATGTGCTTGTGGTGGTTATTGTGCCATCCTTCGCCCAAGGTAATCAGCGCGAGGAGAAAGTTATTGCGGCTTTCGTCGCCGGTTTCGTACCGTTTGTTGCCGAATAAATGCGCCAGCGAATTGATGCTGGCCGTGGCGTGAAACAGAATCGTCGTGCTCAACACAAATCCCCACACAAACATTTGCAATCCTGTGACGCCGAGAGACGGCACAGCGCGCTCTAAAGCTAGACCGCAAAGGTAAACGCACAGCCCCAACGCCGCCGGAATGGCTTTGTCGAATCGGTTCAACCACACCAACTCGGGAAATCGGGCAAAATCCCTGATGCGTTCGTATTGCGTCGTGTAATAGCGAGTGCACATGAACCAACCGGCATGGGAGCGAAAAAAACCGTAATGCACCGGTGAATGGGGATCATCGGGCGTATCTGATTCACGATGATGGTTACGGTGATTGGCGGCCCACCACAGCGGCCCCCTTTGCGCCGACGACGCGCCGACGATGGCGAAGATCAATTGCGCCGGTCGGGAGGTTTTGAACGTCCGGTGTGAAAAATAGCGGTGATAAATGCCAGTGATAGCGAACATTCGGACCAGATAGAGCGCGACCGCGGCAGCGATTGCCGTCCAGCTCCAGCCGACGACAAAGATCCCCAGGCAACCGAGATGTAGAATCACAAACGGCAAACAGCGGACCCAATTGACTCGGTCAACATCGCGAATTCTGCGCGCGACACCCGAGGCATGGTAATCGGCATCAAACCATTGAATAAGGAGAGTAAGTAGGAGATTCGATTTTTCCGGTCTCATTAAGCACGTCACGCTACCATGACGGCGCTGCGACTTCAATCAAAAAACTCAAAAAGCGGAATTTTAATCACTGCGTTATGTCTAGGAAGATTAACTGTAACCTTACGACGCCACGTCGTTTGTTTTCCTTGCACCTGTGTCCGTCCACTTATTCCTTGACGCTCAGCATAGCCCGGTGATATGAGCCGCTCAGTTGTGTCTTCCTGACCACGCGCAAGCGCTGCGTTGATTCGAGGCGCAGGGGAAGTCGAAAAGGATTGCAGGAGGCGACTTGTTGAACCGACCACAGCGATGGCCTGAGACGTAAGGGTGATCGCTTTTCATTTTTCCGGGACGCGCAAACGAACAGTCATCAAATCACCGAAGGAGGTGCGATATGGCTTATACGATAAAAAAAGTGGATGTCTGGGCTGGCGAAGTCGCGGATCGTCCCGGCGGCCTGGCGAGCACGCTCGCAGCGATGCAGAGCGCAGGCAGCAATATTGAATTCGTCGTGGCGCGCCGGGCTCCCGACAAGCCAGGCACAGGCGTCATTTTCCTCACACCGGTCAAAGGCTCAAAACAAAAAACCGCTGCTCAGCAGGCAGGTCTCGGTACGAGCGAAAGCTTACATTCGGTGCGGGTGGAAGGGCCGGATCGCGCTGGCCTCGGCGCAAAAATGGCCGACGCCCTCGCGGCGGCGGGCATTAATCTGCGGGGCATCTCGGCCGCTGCGCTCGGGCGGCGCGCGGTCTCTTACTTTGCCTTCGATAGCGCTGGCGACGCAGACAACGCCGTGCGGATCTTGAAAAAAGCATTGAAGTAGAATGACTCGGCGCCTGCTCGGAAATCATTTTAGCCAGCCACGGGCTCGGTACGCGCGCAGCGCGCGCCGAGACAACACTACGCCACGAATTCGAAAGCTTCGCCGCCCTGCGAGCGCAAGGCGGCGAAGCTTGGCTTGTTTGATTAAGTCGTGACGTGAGCTGCGCGCCGCTGCGCATTCGCTCCACTTAATCTCACTTGGTTTTGCGGATCGCAAAGATCTGATTGTATTGGTCGATGATCGAGGACAAGTTCGGTCCGATCGACGACGGACTGAGAAACACGAACTCCTTCTGAAACAGCTCCTGCACCCACGGCTTGTGTTTGATGCCTTTGCGGATCGAGATCCTACCGGCGGCGTCGGCGATCCGTGTCTGTCCTTCTTCGGATAAAATCCAATCGATAAACAGTAGCGCCGAGTAAGGATGGGGCGCGCGCTGCATGAGCGCGACGAAATTGGGTTCGCCGCCGTAGGGCTCCAAGATACGAAAATCGATGGGCGCGCCCTGTTGTTTATATTCAGTGACGCGCCGGCCGCGCGCTGAGATCGCGATCGCCGATTCGCCGGCGAGCATGAGCTGTACGCGCATCACGCTGCTCGATCCTGGCATTTGCAGTTCCTGCTTGGCCAGCGCCTGCATGTAGTCGGCGCCTTTTTTGGCGCCCATGGATTCGAGCAGGATGTTAAACCAAGTGTATTCCTCGGTGCCGAGGCTCATCTTGCCTTTCCACTTCGGGCTCAGCAGATCTTGATAGGTGCGCGGCGCATCGGCGCCACTAACTTGCTTCGTATTGAACGCCAGCACCAGCGGCGTGACCTCGAAACCCTGCCAATAGCCTTCGGCATCGTGGGATCCCGACCGCAACGCCTTTTGTTCCGGTGAGAGATACCCGGTCGAAAGTTTGCGCTGCTTGAGCTGCCACATTTCCACGGGCGCCGACCCAATGACGTCCACCGCGAAGCGGCCGGCTCGCGCCTCGGTATCGGCTTTGTTAAAGACACCAGACGGTGTAGCGCGATAGGTGTTGGTTTTAATGAACGGATAACTCTTTTCGAAATGCGGCATGATCTTCGGGTAGTCGGTCAGGCTGAGCGAAGTGTAGAAAACCATCTCGCCTTCTTTTTTGGCGCCCTCCTCGAGAAACGTCTTGCGCTGCACCCCGGACAGACTCGCGGCTTTTTTGATGATCTCTTCAGGCGTCGCTGCGTTAGCTGCATGCTGCGAAAACAGCACGGCAAACAGGACGGAAAAGATAATTCCAAGCATGAACAAACCGCTGCGCTTAGAGATCCATTCGCCGTTTTTGGCCCCAACCGACCGTGGAAATATCGAACAGGTTGCCATCCGGATCGGAGCCGCGGCCTTCCGCATAGGTCGCCTCGCGTTCTTTGGGCGCGCCGTCGGGATAGATTTCTTTGATGCGCTTGGCGACTTCCTTGTTGTCTTCGACGTGAAAGCCGAAATGATAAAGGCCCGGTTGATGCCCGGGTTCTTTGGGATCAGTGGCGTTCAAAATCGCCAGGTTTACTTCGCCGTCGGAAAGATGCACCGAGCCGTTCTTGGTGCGATACATTTCACTCATGTCGAATACCCGTTTGTAAAATTCCGCGAGCTTATCGGGTTGGTGCGTGAGAATCGCGAGATGACGAAGCTTGGCCATAGTTGTTCCTCCCTATTAATTTGATATGAGATCCAGCGCTATCACCGGCAACAAAAGCTGTCAATTATGCAGACGGCGAACGGTTACGCGACCGGTTCCCATTGCACAATTGCGCCACGCGGGCTTCACAATTCAGCGACATGCCGCGCCATCCGTTCACGCGCGGCAGCATCCGGCAGCGCTCCGCGCGCCGCCTGCATGTTGTCGACGAGATGTTCGACCTTTGCGGTCGCGGGAATCGCGCAAGTAACAGCCGGATGGGAGATGACGAATCTTAGAAAAAACTGTGCCCAGCTGGCGCAGCCGATTTCTTTGGCCCAAGGTGGCAGCGGCTTGCCGCGCACTCGATTGAACACAGCTCCGGCGGCGAGCGGGCGGTTGACCAGCACGGCGATGCGCTTTTCCGCGGCGAGAGGCAGTAGACGTTTCTCGGCTTCGCGTTCGGCGACCGAATAGTTGAGCTGGACGAAATCCAGCTCCTCGCCGGCTAGCACGCGCGCCAGCTCGTCATAAGCGCTGGCGGTGTAATGGGTGACGCCGATGTAGCGCACTTTGCCTTGCTCCTTCCAGCCTCTCAACGTCGCAAGGTGCGTGCGGTAATCGACCAGATTGTGCACTTGCATCAGATCCATGCGCTCGGTGCGCAAGCGTTTGAAGGATTCTTCCATCTGGCGGATGCCGGCTTCGCGGCCGCTGGTCCAAACTTTTGTGGCGAGAAAGAGTTGTTTCTGCACCGCGATCTCGACAGCGAGATCCCCCGTGACACTTTCGGATTTGCCGTACATCGGCGAAGAGTCGATGACGCTCCCGCCCAGACGGACGAATCCGCGCAGGACTTCTTTGAGCGGCTCGCGGGCGGATTGCGCCGCGCCGACGTCAAAAGTCTGCCACGTGCCGAGGCCGATGACCGGCAATGTCTCGCCGGTTTTCGGTATCGGCTTTGTACGGATCGAATCCGCCACGGCAGAGCCTCCTGCGAGCGCAAACGCACCGGCGCCGACCGACGCTTTCATGAACTCGCGCCGGGACATCGCGTTCGATGACATTTTAATCACTTATGGATATAGGCGTCTTCATCGCCACGATTAAAACTCATTTCTCGGCGCGCCTAGATTCCCATGTTATCTTCCGGCTTGCGCGGGCGCTCTTTAACCCGCGGAATGCCGCTCCAATCGCCCGACATCCAGAATTCCGTAAAGCTGCCAAAAATGCCAAGCGGTATGGCAAGGAGCATGATGAAGTACCAAAGATTCTCACTGTAATTGCCCAGCAATGACATGAGCGCGGCGACGATCTTCGCCGTGCCGCCGCCGAATATCCCGCCCATCAGTAGCCGCGTGGCGCGCTGCACGCCGTATTGGGTTGCGTAGATTCCCCAGAGACCGCCGACGAAGAAGGCTAGAAACGGTGCTAGACAGAGCGCGAAAATCGCCCCGGCTTCGCCGCCGCGCAAGGAGATTTGCTGCAGCTTTTCTTCTGCGGTTTGACTGTCGACGCGGACGTCGCCGCGAATCACGCGAAAAAGATAATTGACCGCGCCGTGAATTCCAAGATCGGGCCGCATGCCGTCCCAGTAAAGCGCCACTTGCGCCTGAAGTTTTTGGCGCGCCGCCGGTTCCGGCAGCAAAGCCTGCAACTCCGATCCGACGCGAACCTCAACCTGTCGTTCCTTGCGCGCGATCACGAGCAGTACGCTCCGGCGCCGCTCGGCTTCGCTCAGCGGAAGGTTTAGGAACGCGCGCCGCGCGACGATGGCGATGTTCTCGCCGTCGAGACTCTTGACCGTAAGCACGATTACGTTGGCTGCGGTCTCGGTCTTGAAGCGATCCATGCGCAGCGCCAGATCGTCCAAGCTCGCCGGCGGAAACATTCCCGCGAAGTCGTTGATCGTTGGCTTGAGCGACGGCAGCTCCAACGCGTGCGACGGTTCGCTCAAGAAAAAGCTAAACGCCAGGATCGCGATCAAAAGCAGCATCAGACGTCGATCCATTTTCGCGCGCGCCGGTCGAGCTCAGCGAGCTCGCTTCGGCCCAGAGGGAAGCCGAATTGCTCGTTGCGCATGCGCAGGCGCTGGCTCGACACTTGGCAAATGATTTCTGCGGCCCGTTTGAACGCGGCATCGGTTCCGATCAAGGGCGCAAGCGCGCGGGCGCCGCTGTCTTTGTGCCCGACTTCGTCGCGCAAGATTTCATGAAACACGCGGGCGATTTTTCCTTCGACGCCGTTCTTCTTAAGCTTGCTGCAAACTTGGTAGAGCGCACCGCCGCCGCCCTCCGTGAGCGTGATCGCGGCGCGCTCGAGTGTTTCGTCTCGGCGTTTGATTTCTCTAGATGTGATTTTTCTCGAGCCGTGCAGCAGCGCCGCGTAACTTTTGGAATATCGCGCGCGCACCTTGGCGAGCTTTCGATCCTGCGGCAACCAGTTGAGATCGCGCGGAGTGATTTTCTTGCCGCTGATTTCCTGGAGCAAATCCATCACCAGGCGCGCATGTTTAGTCTCGTCGGCGAGTTTTTCGGTGAGCTCAGAGTAGTCGTGGCGGCTGACGCCATGGTCGAAGTTAGCATAGAGCGTCGTTAACGCGGCTAGGATCGGCTTGATCGCCGAATATTCTTTAAATCCTTGTGCCTTGAGCCAACCGACATGATCTTTGGACTTATGCGGCTTTCTAAAGAACGCGCTGACGACCGCGGATTCCGCCTTGCGATAGGCCGCCGCTAGCTTGGCAAGTTGTTCCGCCTGCCGGTTGATCATTCGGATCGTTTCCGCTCGGTTTACCGCGGTGGAACAGGAACGATTTGCCCGCACTTTTTACAAGTGCGTAGTTGCTCGTCGGTGGAGAATTTCTGATAAACCTGCCCGACCGGATCAGCGCGGTAATCGCCGACTTCGACGGCAGTCTCGTAAACCTTCTCGCCGCAGCTGTTGCAGAACCAGCGGAAATGATCGATCTCGCCGACGTGGCGCTTGCGTTCGAAAACAATGAACCAGGAATCCTCCTCGAGCCGCGGCGAATGGGGCACGCCGGCGGGACAAAGGAGGATTTGACCGGCTTTTATGTCGGCAGTTTGTTCTTTGCCGTCGGGCGTTCGATAAACCAGATGCTGCACTCCGGTCAGTTGCAACGTCACTTCGTCCGCCGGGTCGATGTGAAAGTCCCAGCGCTCCTTACGACCGCTGCTCAAGAACGCAATGGATTCGGAATCCTGCCAAAGCACGCGGCGGCCTTTGCCTTCGGCTTTGACATCGTCGATGATGTCTTTGAGATCGATAGGGATTAGCTCTTTCATGAAGTAACTATAACGCTAACGAAATGTCCGGGGCAACCGCGATTTAAGGACCTACAGACGATCAGAAGGTGTGAGCATCTTGGGGCGAGATTCTTCACTTTGTTCAGAATGACCCGGGATGAAATTGGATGGCGCATTCTCCGTGGTGATGTCGCCGTTTGGTGTCATGTCGAGCGCAGCAAAGCATCTCGTCCTATCGCGCGATTATGCCAATCTCGTGGCGGGAGCTATTTTTGCTTCATCATCTTGACGGTGAAACGATCGCGGTGATAAGTTTTCAATCTATTCAAATCAAATCGGAGGTGCTGCATGGCTGAGCGAGTCTGGGAAAAGTTTCTCACAGAACAAGACAAGGCGACATTAGTGGGCAGAGCTGATAAGCGCGTTGGTTTCGGCGATCGACCGGCATTATTGCTGATCGATCTTTACCGTTGGGTTTTCGGGGACAAGCCCGAGGCTGTGACCGAAGCGATCAAGACCTGGCCGGGTAGTTGCGGGCTGGCCGGATGGAACGCGCTGCCGCATATTCAGAAACTGCTTGCCAAGGCACGCGAAGTGGGGATTCCCGTCATTCACGTCACCGGTATGGACGGAGTAGCGGTCGAGCCTTGGGCATTCCGGCGACACCAAAAAGCGCGCGACCATGAGCGCCGAAGAGCTCGATCGCTTTCGGCGCCGTTACGACATCGTCGATCAGGTAAAACCGATCCCGGGCGAAACCGTATTCAAGAAAGTCTCACCGAGCGCTTTCTGGGGTACCCCGCTTGTCGGCCATCTGAACTTTCTCGGCGTCGATACCATTATTACTTGCGGCGAGAGCACGAGCGGCTGCGTGCGCGCCAGCGTCGTCGATGGCACCACCAACCGTCTGCGAATGGTTGTTGCTGAAGAATGCGTCTTCGATCGTCACGAAGCATGCCACGCGATTAATCTCTTCGATATGAATCAAAAATACGCCGACGTGCTGCCGCTCGATGAAATTCTCAAGTATCTCAACGCCTGGCGCGCGGAAAAAGCCGGGCAAATCGGCTACGCCAATAACAGCATCGAGTACTTAAAGGATCTTGGGATCGGCGAAGAGTACAAAGGGCTGCGCTAGCGCAATTTGTTCAAAGTTTAAGGTTCAACGTTCAAACGGTTTCGGATCGGATGTCCGTCCTTGAACTTGGAACATTGAACCTTGAACGGAGGGTTGTATTTTCGACTGGCCGGCGGCTTATGTGGCTTCCGGTGGCTGTTCTTTTAATCCGTACCAGCTAAGCGCCAAAACAATGATCGAGCTTATCGCCATCGTTTGAAATCCACCCTCATATCCCATTTGTTGAATCATCGCGCCGCACGCCAGCGGTCCGATCGCTTGGCCGACGGACGTGGAGGCGCGCGATATGCCGAGTCCCAGTTCTTTTGCGCCGCGGTTTGCCGACTGCAGCGCAAAAGTGGTGGCGCCGACGTTGGTGAAGCCAAACCCCATCGTCATGACCGCCAGCGGTATGAGCAGCGTGACAAAGCCGGTGCCGCGAACCTGCAACCAGAACATCGGAATGCCGATCGCTACTCCGAGCAACACGACGTGAGCCGAATTGATCCGATCGCAAAGCCAACCGCCGAGATAGCGCCCGAAGGTATCCGTCAGTCGGGACAGCGACACCATCGTGCCGACTGTCTCCAGACTGATGCCGCGCAGATTGACGGCCAAAAAAGGAAACGCGACGCGCGTTACACCGACCAAGAAGAAAAACGATTGACAGATTGCCAGGCATGAAGCAAGAAATGGGAGCTTGCGCAAGAGCACGCGTCCCTCGCGCCACAGATTAGGTGCCTGGTCTCGCGCGGTTTGGCGGTAGCGGTGCGCGCCCGCGCAAAAAATTAAAATCATGCCGACGGATTGTGGCGCGGCGTAGAGAAAAAAAAGGCCGTCCGCTCCCAACCACTTGCCGACGAAGCCGCCGAAAAGCGGCCCAAGGGTAAATCCGATGCCCAATGCCGAAGCCATCTGCCCTTGAACGCGGCCTTGGCGCTCGGGCGCGGATTGATCGAAGCCGATCTTTCTCAGCGACAGGGCGAACATCGCTTCGGTCAAGCCGAACAGAATCCACGCCGCGACGAAAACCGGCATCGTGCCGATGAACGCATACCCGATCACACTGGTCGCGAGCCCGATGATCATGGCGAGGAAAAGCAGCGGACCGGGACTAAAGTAGGTTGCCATGATACCCGAGAGCACGTCCGAACAAACTCGTCCTACGCCGTTGGCGACCAGCGGGATTCCCGCCAACGCCATGGAATAGCCGTGTTCTTTCATGAAAAACGGCGCCAACATGGCGGCACCCGATGATCCGGCGGTCTGGCAGATGGCGGCCAACACGTAAAGCGTAATCGGCGAAAGTTTCATGGCGCTGAAGTATAGCAGCTAGTCGTTTCGCCGCATACAAATTGGATCGAGATTTTCGCCTGTGGACAGCTCGAATCGAGCTTGATAAAACGACAGTGACAAGGAGCTAGCGCATGGATATCCCGCAGATTCCAATTCACGACGCAAAGAATAAGCTTGATCAAAAACAATGTCTGTTCGTCGATATCCGCGATCCCGGCTCGTACCAACAGGCGCATATTCCCGGCGCGATTCGTTTGCATGACGGTAACGTGCAGGAGTTTGTACAAAACACCGACAAGGATAAAGGCGTCGTCGTGTACTGTTATCATGGTAACAGCAGCCTCGGCGCGACGGCGTATCTCATCGAAAATGGATTTAAAAATGTCGCCAGCATGAGCGGCGGATTCGAAGCGTGGCGGCAGGTGTACGAGCACGAGCCGGCCTGAGGATTTCGAGGATCGAGGATTGAGAATCGCCGAATGAAGAAAGCAGGAGGTTCCTATGGGCGTCACTGTTGGAAGCGGTGCATTCCGATACGAAGTCGCTGAAGGTTGGGGCAAGCTGCCGGACGACTGGACTTTCCATGAAGTCGCGGCCGTGGCCGTGGATAACAAAGATCAAGTCTACTGTTTTACGCGCGGCAAACACCCGGTCATCGTCTTCGACAGTGACGGCAATTTTTTGCGCGCGTGGGGCGACGGCGTATTCAAGCGGGCGCACGGCGCGACGATCGGGCCGGACGATACGATTTTTTTGACCGATGACGGCGACCACACGGTGCGCAAGTGCACGCTGGACGGCCGAGTGCAGATGACGCTCGGTATTCCCGGCAAGGCGGCGCCCTATCAAGCCGGCGAACCGTTCAATCGCTGCACGCATGTCGCCTTCTCGCCGCGGGGCGATATTTACGTGTCCGATGGCTATGGCAATTCGCGAGTGCACAAATATTCGCCGGACGGAAAGCTGCTGTTGTCATGGGGTGAATCGGGCTCCGACCCCGGTCAATTCAACATCGTGCACAACATCGTAACCGACAAAGACGGTTGGGTTTACGTCGCGGACCGCGAAAATAACCGGGTGCAAGTTTTCGATGCCAACGGCAAGTACGAGACCCAGTGGAATAACCTGCACCGGCCCTGCGCGCTCTATATGGATACGAGCAAAAAGGAGCCGATCTGCTACGTCGGCGAGCTGGGTCCGGGGTTGGGCGTCAATAAGGAAGCGCCGAACCTGGGCAACCGCGTGGACATATACGATAAAACGGGTAAACGATTGGCACGTCTCGGCGATATTCTCGCCGGAGAAAAACCGGGGCAATTCATCGCGCCACACGGGCTCGCGATCGATTCGCGCGGCGATATCTACGTCGGCGAAGTTTCGTGGACGATCATGGGACAGCATCTAAAGCCGCCGCGCGAATTGCGCAGTTTGCAGAAGCTCAGGAAGTTGAATTAGAGACTCGCCACGAAGGTCCCGAAGGTTGTTGTCGTAGGACCGGCCGGCGGGTAGCCAAGCCAAGGAGATAGCTATGCAAAGTAATGTTACTCAACAGCGTGTACCGATTCACGGCGATCCGGGGCATTGGATTCATGTGAGCGAAAGCCCGCGCCACGTGCGCGTGATGTTCGGCGGTGAGACGATCGCCGATAGTAAACGAGCCAAGCTCTTACGCGAAGCGGAAATATTGCCGGCGTATTATTTTCCCAAAGAAGAGGTGCGCACCGACCTTTTCGTTGCCAGCCAGAATAAGAGTCACTGCCCGGTCAAGGGTGACGCTTCGTATTGGTCGCTGCAAGTCGGCGATCGCCGCGCGGAAAACGCCGCGTGGAGTTATACGAGTCCGTTTCCGGAGGCGGCGGTTCTGAAAGACCACTTTGCGTTCGATTGGCCCAAGATGGACAAGTGGATGGAAGAAGACGAGGAGATTTTTAAGCATGCGCGCGATCCATATAAGCGCGTCGATGTGATGCCGAGCAAGCGCCATGTGCGCGTGGTGATCGACGGACATACGGTCGCGGAAACGCGCCGGCCGTATCTGCTTTTCGAAACCAATCATCCGGTGCGCTATTACATCCCGCAGGAAGACGTGCGCATGGACATGCTCGTCGCGAGCGCCACGATTTCGCGCTGCCCATATAAAGGGCCCGCTTCCTACTGGTCGGTGAAAATCGGCGGCGAGACGTTCACCGATTTGGTCTGGGGTTACATGGAGCCGATTCCCGAGTGTCCGAAGATCAAAGGGCTGCTCTGCTTCTTCCACGAGCGCGGCTGCGATATCTGCGTCGACGGCGCATTGGTGCCGACGCCGCAAACGAAATGGGCTCAGGCGTTAAGAAGTTGATTTGAGCAACCGTCAAGATGCGTGCTCTTCACTGGGACGGTTGCCAACTCGCGTTCAACTCTTCCTACCGCGCGCCGCGCGCTGACTCTCGATTTGCCCTGATCAAGGTTGAGCTCGCCGGGATCTGCTCCACCGACCTGCAAATTTTCAAAGGCTACATGGATTTCCAGGGCGTGCCCGGCCACGAATTCGCCGGCTCCGTCAGCGAAGGACCGCGCGAGCTTGTGGGTAAACGCGTCGTGGGCGAGATCAATTTCGGTTGCGGGCAGTGCGACGCCTGCCGGCGCGATCTCACCCGTCACTGTCCGAATCGAAAGGTCATGGGGATTCTCAACGCGGACGGCGCCTTTGCCGAGTACGTGTCGGTACCCGCAGAAAATCTTCATATTGTTCCCGACAACGTCGGCGACGAGGAAGCGGTTTTTGCTGAGCCGCTGGCCGCTGCCTTGGAGATCTTAACGCAGATTCAACTCAGCCCCGGCGACGATGTGCTTGTGCTCGGCGACGGCAAGTTAGGGAATCTCTGCGCGCAGGTGCTGCGGCTTACCGGCGCGAAAATAACCGCGCTGGGAAAACACGCCGACAAACTCGCTCTGATCAAGAAGGCAGGTGTGCGGACAATTCTTCTGCACGATTGGCAACCGCGATTGTTCGATGTCGTCATCGAAGCGACAGGTTCCGCTTCTGGCTTGGAGCTGGCGCTCAGCGCCGTGCGCCCGCGCGGAACTTTGATTCTCAAAAGCACCATCGCCGGCAATCATCAAGTGTCGCTGGCGCCCATCGTGATCAACGAAATCAATGTTATCGGCTCGCGCTGCGGGCCGTTTCCCGACGCGCTCGCAGCGCTGGCGGCGAAACAGATTGCCGTGACACCGCTGATCGAGAAGGTTTACCCTTTGAAGGACGGGGTAGCCGCGGTTGCGCATGCCGCTCGCGGAGCGCGAAAAATTTTCCTTCGGCCCGCCTGACATCGACGACTCTGCTATTTTCGGATCAACGAATCGATAAACTCTTTCGCCGTGGTCAAATCGTAAGCATACAGCTTTCGCGCCATCGCCACGGCGGCGATAATATCTCCCGATTCGGCGAGCTCGAGCAAACGAGCTTCCTGCTCTTTGCGCTCGAGAGTCTCAAGATTAGTGAAGTCTTTGGCGCTTTTGCCGACCGGTTGGACGAGTGTATGGCGCGTGAGTGCATCGAGTAGAACTTGTGCGCTCGGGACAACGTTCCATTCGATCCTTAGAATAGGATCCGACCCTTTCACGGGAAGGTGTTGGTATCGAGTGGATACGTTGGCGCCGCCGTCGATTGCTTTCGCGAATACGCGTTTAGTTTCATGGGTCAACGCGGTCGCCAGTGGTTCCAAGTTAACGGCTAGTTCCAGATCGATAAAGCGGCGTGTTCGCACGGTCGGAGCCCCTCGGGCTTGGCCATCTTGGCTCGGCAGTTCTTGCCGCTCCTTTACGTACCTCGCCGAGCGGATGTCAGAATAAGGAATGAAAGCCACGGTGAGATCTTGATCGGGAAATCCAAAGTTCAAATACGAGCGGAATTTGATGAAGAGTCCGCCGTCGGTCATACGCACGAGCCAGTTGGTCGGACGAAACCGCGCGGTGACGACCTTTTGATAAATGAGTAAACAAACGACGGTGAACACGGCCACGAAATAGGCGGGCCAAACACCGTTCAGACGAGCGAAAACAGTCAAGCCAACCGCGATTGCGAGAAGCATCAGCGCGCCACCTAACGCCTGAAACCTGGAGTAGTAGAAGTTGCGGTCTTGCGGACCTGACGGCACTTCGGCCGCGCGCATGAGTTCCATCGCTTCGTTGACTAAGTTTTGCCGACCAAAGATGGGAAAGCCAACTCAGTTCGAAGCATCGCTGAGCAACGGTTTTAGCCCCTGAAAAAACTCTCCGATGGCGCCATGATGGACGAAGTCCGCCAGATCGTCGAGCGGGGTCGGGTCGCGATTGACGATGGCCAGGAGTGCGCCGCGGCGTTTGGCAATGACGGGAAAGCTCGCCGCCGGCTGCACTTGCAGGGAAGAACCGATGATGATGAAGCGATCCGCTTGTTCGCTCCAAGCTTGGGCGCGCTGCATCGCCTCGACGGGCATCGACTGGCCGAACGAGACGTTCGCCGATTTCAAAAAACCGCCGCAGTCATCGCAAGTCGGAGCGGGCAATTTCTCGCGCCACGCCTCGTAGACATGGGCAGGCTGGTAATGCTTGCCGCATTGAAGGCAGGTAACGTGGCGATCGGTGCCATGAAGCTCGACCAATTTTGCCTCGGAAGTGCCGGCGAGCTTGTGCAGGCCGTCGATGTTTTGAGTGATCAGGCCGAGCAATTGGCCGCGCTGCTCAAATTCGCAGATCGCGTAATGAGCGAGATTCGGCTTTACCGTCTTGAAAAGCTCGTAGGTCGCTTTTTTGAGCTGCCAATGCTGCACACGCGCCGATTCGCTGGCGAGAAAATCTTGAAAGAGCACCGGCTGATATTTCGTCCAAATGCCGCCGGGACTGCGGAAGTCCGGCACGCCGGACTCCGTGCTGATGCCGGCGCCGGTGAAAAAGACGATCGCCCGAGATTGTCGCAGCCTTGTTGCAAATTCATCGAGCTTCACGCGCTTCTCACATTCAATGCGATTTATTTTTTCTGTGCCGGATCTGCCGGTTTCGCCGGTTGCGCGGGCGCGCTGGGTTTAGCCGGCGCGGCAGGCGTCGAGGGTAGCGCTGGCGGTGGCGGTGCCGGTTGTATGTCGACGACCTTAATATCGAAGACCAGAGTTTTTCCCGCCATCGGATGATTCATGTCCATGACGACCGTTTTTTCCTTGATCTCGCGAACAGTCATCGGCACGATCATTCCTTCCGGGCTTTTCGCGGCCAGGACCGCGCCGACCTTGAGCGCATTGGGAGGGAGTTTTTCCTTGGGGACTTCCTGAACGGCGTTAGGATTAATCTTACCGAAGCCATCCTCGGGTTTGACCGTGACATGTTTTTCGCCTCCGACTTTCATGCCAGTCAGCTCTTTTTCCAAACCCGGAGGGATCATCTTCTTGCCGTGAATATATTTGAGCGGCTCTTTGCCCTTGCTTGTTTCTATCACTTTTCCGTCCGGACTCTTCAGCGTGAAATCCAATGTCACTAACATACCGTCTTTAACGACGCGATCATCTTTGGTCTTTTCCGCGGTTGCGGCGAAAAGCGGCTCGTTGGCTAAGCAAATAACGGCCAGGGCCAAGAAACCCAACGATTTAATGCGCATTAATATTTCTCCTGTAGATTGGCAGATTCGTTCACCTTAACCATTGAGTGCGCGGAACTCAATGAAACGAGCGAAAGTAATGGAATTGGAATATTGGAGTGGCGGGATTGAGACTCAAGGCTCGTTGAGTGTTTTTGCTTTGCTTCGACGGCCGAGAGCTGAAAGCTAATATTTCTGAATCACCTGCTTGCCCCATGCGTCCATAACCTCGTCATATTGCGCATTGGGAGGCGTCAGCAGAATTCTCTTGATGCCATCGGCTTCGAGGCGCTTCACTTTGGCGATGCACTCTGCCGGCGTGCCGGCGATGGTAAAGCGCTGGAGTAGATAATCGGTGACAAAACCGGGATCGATCCGCTCCTCGATCGGCTTTGAGATGTCGAAGTTATCCATGAAGCGTTTCACGCCCGCTGCTTCGCCTTCGGGAACGGTCACCATGGTGAAGCGAAAATTATGATGCGCTCGGTTGGCCATGCGCGAGCGTACGCGTTGGCGCGCGACATCGCCGTTATCGTCGACGACGATCATGCCAGCAGGCATGACGTCAATTTCATCCAAACTGCGACCCGCTTCTTTCGCGCCCTCGGCAATGCGTCGACGCGCCCAGTCGGTCACTTGCTTGTCAAAGCCGGTGCCAAGAATGACGCCGTCGCAGGTGCGGCCGGCGACGCGAAGCGTCTTCGGTCCCTCGGCGGAAATGTAGATCGGCACGGGACGCCTGCCGACTTTGAGCTTCACGTTGCCACCGGCGCGCTCTTGGCTCTTCGGCACATCGATGCCGCGATCGAGCAAGAGATCGCGGACGATGCGCAGACCCCTTTCGAATTCGACGAGTCTCGTTGCGGTTCGTCCGAGACTGTAAACCGGACCGTCGCCGGTGCCCACGCCGATGATCGCGCGGCCTTGGGAAATCTCATTCAGTGTGGCGAAGGAATTCGCCGTGATCGTCGGATCGCGATAAACCATGTTCGTCACGGCGGTGCCGAAACGGATTCGCTTGGTATTCACCGCGCACAGCGCCATCGCTTGATAGGGATCGACGTTATTCATCTGGCTGTCGGCGAAAAAGACCGCTTCGAAGCCGAGCGCTTCGGCGCGCTTGGCACGTGCCACGGCTTCCTTAACTGTCCGCGCCGAACCATGCAGGCAAAAATTCATGCTCATGATTTATTCTTGCCGAGTATTCGATGGATGTGCAATCTATTCTGTCCGCGGAGAACAAATCAACTCACGCTGGCCATTTCATGAGATTGCCAGTGCACACAGGTGCGAATGGCCAATCCGGAGATGATAAAACAGATCAAGCAGACGGTGAAAGACCACGCGTAGGAGCCGGTCGTGTCGAAGAGATAGCCGCCGATCCAGGAGCCGAAGGCGCTGCCGAGCCCGAAGCTGATTTCTAAAAAACCGAAGATCACGCCGATTTTGCGCCCTGAAAAAATATCGCCGATGACGGCGCCGTAGGTCGGATTGCCGGCGCTGTGGCCAACACCGTAGAGCGCGATGGTGAGATAGACGAGCCAGAGCGGCGCGTCGATGGTCATGGCGATCATGCAGCCAACTCCGATCACGGTAACGATGATGGCGACGCCGTAGGCTTTGCTACGACCGAGGCGGTCCGACACGGAACCCCAAAGAATCGTCGCGCCGATGCGGATGAAGCCGATCATTCCGAAGTAAAAGGAAGCAGCGAGCTTCTCGTGGCCGACGGCGACGAAGTGTGCGATGGCGTGGGTATTGATCATGAACAGCGCCGTGCCGAGCGCTAGATGACCCAAGGTGATGCACCAAAACGGAAACGAGCGCGCAGCTTCGCCGAGGGTCCAATCGCGGCCGCTTTGGGATGTTGCGTGATGACCTGAGTCTGGCGCCTGGGGCGCCGCGTCACCATCGGCAAATTGCCCGACGTCCTCGGGCGCGCGCCGCTGCAACAGCGCGTTGGCCGGCACTAACAGGATCAACATGATGCCGCCGGTAACTACGTAGGTCCAGCGCCAACCGATGGCGCTAATCATCATTTGCGTCGCCGGCACCATTAGCAGAGCGCCTAAACCTTGTCCCATGGATGCGATGCCAATGGCCGTAGCGCGCCGGCGCACGAACCAGAAGGAGATCAGCGCGTTGTGACCGACAAAGCCGAGCGCGCCCTGGCCGAGGGCAGTAACGATGCCATAAGAAAGGTAAAGGCCGAACAGGGAATTGGCTAACGACGAGAGCTGCAAGCCGATCCCGACCAACGCCGCGCCCACCGGCATGAGCAGCCGCGGTCCCAGGCGATCGAAGGCCAAGCCCACCAACGGGGCGGCCAGCGCGTAGACAACGTAATTGATCGAAGCGATCGAGGCGCCGTCGCTGCGTGTCCAGGAAAATTCTTCCAACAATGCCAGATAATAAACGCCGAAAGCGCCGTTGACGCCGCGCATCACCACCATGTTGGTGAAGCACAAGCTCAAGATCACGTAGCCGTAGAAGAATTTGCGGGACATGAAAAGAATTGGAGTGCTGGAGTTTCGGAATGTTGGGTTTTTACATCAAGGCATCGCTCCAGTACTCCAACGGTCAGCGTGGTGTTTACTTCGCTCCGGCGGACTTGATGTCTTTGACCTTGACGTCGAAGTTCAAGGTCTTGCCGGCCAATGGATGGTTCAAATCAACGACGATGGTTTTATCTCTAACTTCATGCACTCGCATCGGGATCGCTCTGCCGTCGGGAGCCTTGGTCATCAGCATGGCGCCCGGCTTCTGTCCCTCGGGTGGAATCTTGTCGCGCGGGATCTCATGAAACGCTTTTTTGTCGGGCAAGCCGTAACCCTCTTCGGGTTTCACTTGCACTTTTTTCTGATCGCCGACTTTCAAGCCATTCATCTCTTTTTCGAGACCTTTGACGATCTGCCCCGCGCCTTCGATGAACGTCAGCGGTTCCTTGCCGACGTTGGTGTCGAGCACCGCGCCGGCATCATCGGTGAGCGTGTACTCGATCGAAACAATCGAACCGTCTTGAACGACCGAAGCTGATTTAAGCGTAAGCGCTTGGACCGGTTCGCCCCCGCCGATGCGAGCGAGGCCGGTGAGAAAGTATAGCGCGCCCAAGACCGCGCCGCTCATGAGCAGCAGTGCTAAGAGTTTTTTCATGGAGTTCTCGGCAATTTTGTATTTCGCGTGGAGATTATATCGTTGAATAGTTCCGTTGTTCTGCTCGTCGTGACGTCGAAGGCAGTTAGGGGACGGGTTTCAACGCCGTCCCTAACTCTTTTCAAGCACCGACGGCCCGACGCAGACTGACCCGAGGTCACAAGCGTTCGGCGGGATTACCCTCCCGGATTGCTGCGATCCCGGCGATGACGCAAGCGTTGCCGAAGAACGATGGATGCGGCGTGTGTGAAGCAACGTCGCCGATGGCGACATAGCCGCGGCAATCTAACGGCTCGACAGGACTTGGCCGCCCATATTGGTGATCTTATCCAGTCGGATCACCACCGCAGCGCCTTTGCGTTCGGGATCCTTGTCCAGTTCGTCCTTGACAGTGCGTGCCATCACTTGCTCGCGGATCGGTCCGTCCTCGTGTATCGTCGCCGTGCCGTGAAAGCGCCACGCCGCTTTGGTTTTAGCGTCGCGGAAAAGCACGATGACGCGCGGGTTCTCTTTGACGTTTTTCATGTGCACGCGCTTGGTGCGTTCCCAGTACGCGAGCGACTCCTTGTCGAACACCATCATGCTGCCTTTGTAGCCGATATCCGGCTCGCCGTCGCCGGAAACTGTCGCCAGAATACACGGGGAGCCGTTGGCCAAGGCGTTATCAACCAGCTCTTTCATTTGATCACTTACCGCAATCATAGTTCACCTCCTGAAGCGTAGTAACTACAAAATAAGTAGGATGGGGTCAATTGAATTTTTTCGTCTCGTTCCAGAGCGGCAATAGCTTTATGTCGTAGGGTGGATGGAGGCACGTAGCGCCGATACCCAGCCTTCGGCGGTATCGACCTGTGCGAGCGAGCAACTAATCGGCCACCACCAACTTGCTGTCGCGATGCTCGACCGTTTTGCCCGTCATATCCATGCCCGCTTGCGCGGCGAGTACGAAGCCGTTGCCGAGACTTTCCGGACCCGGCAGGCGTTTGCGCGCTTCTTCGGGCGCGTCTTATTTCCCGAGCGACGTTCTTCCATGAAAGGAACGACATACTTGGTGCACAGAAACGTTCCGCCTAAGTTTGTCTGTATTACGCTGTCCCAAAAATCCTTGCTCAGATAACGCACGCGCGGCCAGCGCGGAATGCCCCAGTTGAAGTGCGGCACGATGCCGGCGTCGTTGATCAATGCATCGATCTGACCGAAGCGGTCCACCACGTCGTAAACCAACCGGCGCACATCTTTTTCGTCCCGCACGTCGGTCGGCACCGCGATAGCTTCGCGATTGATTTGTCGAACCTCGCCGAGCGTCTTGTGCATACGCTCGGCGTCGGAGTCGGCGAGAACGATTTTTGCGCCTGCTTTGGCGAGGGTGAGCGCGGCATGCCGGCCGATGCCTTTGGCGCCGCCGGTGACGATCACAACTTTGCCTTGCATGGTTATTCCCTCCTCGGAAAAGAGTTTGAATAGAGGCCGTTTTTTTTCTTTCGCAATTCGCCAACACTCCACTACTCCGATACTCCAACTGGCCCCGCTCCCTTGGAGTGTTGGAATAATGGAGTATTGGCTTGAAGAAATTTCTCTATCCCGCCGTTTCCTCCGCTTTGAAGCCGATGTCTTCGTGACTGTTGTCACAAAACGGCTTCGTCTTTGAATGTCCGCAGCGGCAAAGGTAGAGGGGATCGATGGCGCTCTCGGCATACTCTTTCCCCGTATCGTCCACGAGTTTGGCGCCGCCCGAGATTTCATATGGGCCGTTTTTCAAGGCTTTTACGATTACATCAGCCATAGTTTTCCCCCTCCGTGAGTTCTGCTGAAAACATCTCATACTGAATCGGACGGTTCAATAGCATTTTATGATACGTCATGCCGCAGACGGCGCCTATTGGCGGCCCACTTCCGGTTATGATAGGAGGGCGCCATGAAGAAAATAATTTTGATCACCGGATTGATGATTAGCATGGCGATTCACAGCGCCCATGCGCAGGAAAAAATTCGCGTCGGTCAGGGCTCGATCAGCTTGCAATCGGGGCTCATGCATATCGCCAAGGATCGCGGGCTGTTCGCCAAATACGGTCTCGTTACGGAGACGATTTACATTCCCGGCGGCTCGATCAATATTCATGTCCTGATTTCCGGCAATCTTGATTTGTCACAGCTCAGCGGCGCGCCAGGCGTGGCTGCCAATCTCGAAGGCGCGGACATTGTTTATTTTGCCAGTCTGCTCGACAAATTAAATTATCAACTGATCACGCGGCCTGAAATCAAAAGCATGGAACAGTTAAAGGGCAAGAAGTTCGGCGTCAGCCGCTACGGTTCTTCCGCCGATTTCGGCATGCGCGCCATGCTCAAGCGGGTCGGTGTCGATCCGGTAAAAGACGCGACGATTTTGCAAATCGGCGACGAGCCCGCGCGCATTGCCGCGATCAAGTCCGGTAACATCGACGGCACGGTTGCGAATGCGCCCTTCGGCATCGAGGCGGAGAGACTCAAGCTGAATGTCCTCGCAGACTCGGTGAAGATGGATATTCCATTTTTTAATACTGGGCTTTTGGGCAGCAGGCGATTCTTGGATAAGCAGGAGGCCAAAGTGATGAACTTCCTGCGCGCGTATCTGGAAGCGATCAAAGTTCTCAAGACAGAACGGGAATATTCAATCAAAGCGCTGGCGCAATTCACCCGCGTGCAAAATCTCAAAGCCGTGCAGGAAGGTTACGATTACTTTATCAAGCAGCTCGATCCGGTGCCTTATCCGTCCGTTGCTGCAATGCAGGCAGTGGTCGATCAGATTGCCGAAACGAATCCCAAGGCGAAAGGCATCGACGCAAAAAACTACGTCAGCGATCGATATCTTAAAAAGTTGGAAGAAGAGGGGTTCGTCAAACGGATTTGGGGAAAGTAAATTAGCCGTCCAGGGTAGCCGATCGTCTACAAGCTTCGCGTGGAGCGACGAAACCTCATGTGGAAGCCGAGTTCGTGTAATTTTTCAAAGCTAAATTTTTTCTGTTCACTCTCGCCATCCGACGTTTGGTAGTTGACCGTCACGGAGTAAGGGTGATCCCACAAGATCGTGAACTCGCTCGCTTCGACTCGATCCAGGTGTTCTCCTAGCGTGCGCAGATGCTGAGAGGGCTTGCTTGGCGCTTGCACTTGCGCCGGCAGATGACTTCGTCTTTGCTTGCGTCCTTGGGCATCGAGACGGGAGATGATTTGAGGTTCATACCGCAACCAACCCTTACCGCCTTTCAAAGGGCTGTCTTTTTCGCCCGGGGTTGGAGTATCCCAAACCGCAGCAATGAGACTGTTATTGATAATCCACTGACAGGTCGGGGTTATGGACCGGCTTCGAACTAGATAAGACTCGCCGTGGTTCTCCAGCTCGAAGGCTTCAATGCGGGTCATTTCCAGTGATTGACCGATGGCTCTTAAGTATTTCGAGTGCGCCACAATAAAAGAACGCTCTCCCTCAATGCGGACAGCCGATGCGACTTTTTTCTACAATCAAGCCTCTTAAGTGTAACAGCCAAAAAAACCCGAACAAAGGGGGTGGCGCTATTTTTTCAGATTGTTCAATCTGTTTTCGAACGCTGGATAAGTGACAGTTAAGCCGCTTCGTATAAACGCGGAATGGCTGGCGGATTTAGCGCGAGGGAGTGAATGTATGCCGTATGGGAAACCGCCGCTTGGGACTCGGCCAACGGAGTCAGGGTCCGTCGGCACCGAACTGCTTCGACCTTGATTCTCTCCCAGGGCGAGGGATGAAAAGAGACGGGTCTTTGTAAGAACAAGGAAAGGAGTTTATTTGGATTGTTTACTTCGTGACGAATTCTGAAACCAATATTGCTGTCTCTTCGGGTTTTTCGACGTGGACGCTGTGGCCGGCGGCTGGAATGATGCGTAATTCGCTGCTATTCGGAATAAGTTTCGTGTAGGTTTCTCCGTGGGAACGCGGCACGAAGTTGTCTTTTTCTCCCCAGATAACCAACGTCGGTGACGTGATTCGATGCAACCGGTTTCTTAGCGAGTGGTTGTAGAAGTACGGCGGCTTGAAGCCGATGCGCGAGCTCAAGCGCAGCATTTGATAACGGCGCACTTCGTCTTCCAGTGCGCCTTTGCCGTCGGGAAACATTTCCAACGCGGCGGGCTGATCGGCGCTGGCAAACAGCATTTCTCGCAAAGATGCATAGCTCGAGCCGTGCTCGGGCTGCGCCATCATGAAGATATCGCCGATCAGCGCGCCTTGGACGAACAGGCCGGAGGCGCCGAGCAAAACTAGCTTGTTAATCTTTTCCGGATGACGCACCGCGAGCTCGGCGGCGATCCAGCCGCCGACGCAGCTGCCGACGAGATCGAACTGGGTCAGCTTCAAGGCATCGAGGACTTCGAGATAGTGGAAAACCACGTCTTCGATGGCATCGATGTCCTTGTTTTCATCGGTCTGCGCGCAGCCGGGGTGAGCGGGAGCGATCACGCGTGCGTGCTGCGCGAGCTGCTCATGAAACGGCATCCAACTTTCTTTGACCGAGTGAACGTCGGCGAAGCCGTGGAGGTAGAGCAGCGGCGTGCCGTTGCCACTTTCCAAGACTTGAACTTTGCGCTGGTTAACGTCGATGATCTGTCCGCTCAATGGATTGCCTCTGCGGATTGTTCGAAATTGATGCCTGGATATTCCTCGGTAAACTGGTTCAAAGAGGCGTGACGAAGCGCGGGCGCTACTTTTTCGGCGAACAGCTTCATGCTTTTGCGCGCCAGGTAATCGGGCATGTTGCCGAGCTGGAATTGAATCAGCAGGTTGCCGACCTTGGCCTTCTCGATCAAGTTTTGGATGCGCCGAGTGACGGTTTCAGGGCTGCCGACGATGATCGACTGCGACGCTTCGAGCTCCTCCCAGTTTTCTACGTCGCCCAAGAGTTTTCGCCCGGGCGTATAGCTTTTCATGTATTCGCGCCAAGCCGCTGCCGGGATGTACGGCACGCCGGGGCCGTAGGTGAGCTGGCGTCCTTCGCGGCGCAGATGACCTTTAAGGCAATTTTTCAAAAAGTACCACACGCCTTCTTCGCATTCCTCGCGCGCTTGCTGATCGGTCTCCGCGACGTAGGTCGACATCAGGATACCAAACCGGAACGGGTGATACTTGTCGCCATGCTTTTCCAACACCGCGGCGAATTCCTGCTGCGCCCGGTGGGTTTCGCCGCCGTGGCTGCGCGACGAAAGAAAATAGCAGTAACCGCGCTTGGCAACTTCCGTCATCGTCGACGGACTGCGCGAGCCGGGGATCCACACCGGCGGGAAAGGTTTTTGCAGCGGCTTGGGCCAGAGATTCACGTAGCGCAGGGGAAAATAGCGGCCTTCGTGCGCAAACGGACCGTCTTCGGTCCAGGAGCGCACGATCAAATCCGCCGCCTCCCAGAATTTCTCCCGGGTATTCGCCGACGGCACGTCGTAGTTAAAAGTCTCCGGACCGCCGCCCGGCGCGAAACCCGCCACAAGCCTGCCGTTGCTCATCTGATCGAGCATGGCGTACTCCTCGGCCACGCGCATGGGATTTAAATGCAACGGTAATAGATTGCCGAGGATGATGATTTTTCCCCGCGAGGTGTTTTGCGTCAGCGCCGCCGCGATCATGTTGGGTGACGGCATCAGGCCATAAATATTTTGGTGATGTTCGTTCAGCACCATGCCGTCGAAGCCGAGCTCGTCAGCGTAGACGAGTTGGTCGATATATTCCTGATAAAGGCCGCGGGCTTTGTTGTTGTCCCACAGACGGTTCGGCACCGTAACCCAGCCGCTGTTTTCTTTCTCGTCGAAATCTTTGGCGAGGTAGGGATACGCCATGAAATGCCAGCAAAAAAGTTGTACAGGTTTCATTGTTCACCTCGGAAAAATCGCTGCAGGCGCGTTGTCTCAGCGCAGTCGAAATTGATTCAGAATATAGCTTCAATAGTCTGGGCAACGCAACCTGAAGGAGTCGACAAATGATCCGTGGATTATTGATCTTGCATCCTCGTGCGGCAAATTTTGTCTGCGGCTCTCGCAATGGCCGATAGGCGAGGGTAAAATCCTTCTGCCTTATGATTTAGGCGACGAGGCTTTGTTTGAAACTACTCGGATTAATTTTTTTGCTTTTCGCTTTAGCAGCCTGCGGCAGCGGTGCCGAAGTGGAGTTCGCGCGCTCGCTGGCGGTCAAGGCTCCTGCCGACGTAGTTCTACGCAACGGCAAGATCATCACCGTCGATCGAGATTTTTCGATCCGTCAAGCGGTCGCAATTCGGGATGGACGCTTTATTGAGGTCGGCACGGATCGTGACGTGCGCCCGCTGGTCGGGCGAAGCACGCACGTCATCGATCTCGACGGTCGAACGGTCATCCCGGGACTGATCGATTCGCATATCCACGCCACCGTCGCCGGCTTGAGTTGGGATGCCGAGCTCCACTGGGAATCGCTCCGCTCGCTCGCCGACGGACTTCAACAAATCGCCGCGGCGGCGAAAGCCAAACCGCCCGGCAGCTGGATCGTAGTCGGCGGCGGCTGGGTGCCGACGCAATTTGTCGAGCGGCGTTTTCCCACCCGCGCAGAGCTGGACGCCTTCGCGCCGAACCATCCCGTCTACCTTCAGTATCTACGCCAGGGCGCGCTTCTGAATAGCGCTGGACTGGCGGCGCTCGGTATTGCGGCTGAAACGCCCAATCCGAGCGGCGGAAAATTCGAGCGAAATCCCAACACCGGCGAATTGACCGGATGGCTCCAAGGCGTCGCCGCGTGGCAATACGCCTACAGCAAAATTCCCCGCCTTTCCCTCGACAAAGCTCGCCAGAGTTTGAAAGATTGCTTTCGCGAGCTGAGTCGGTTGGGCATCACGTCGGTCGGCGACCTGCAAACCGCCGACGTGAACTTCGCGCACCGAAGAGTCCTGGCGGACTTGGCGCGCACGGGCGAGTTGTCCCTGCGCATCAATTTCTACATTGCGCCCAACGATTCCGGCGATGAGCTCGAGCAACTCAAGCTAGCCGCCGATGAGCTCAAACAGCTGCCGCAAAACGACATGTTCCGCTTGGCCGGAGGCTTGATTGGCGGCATCGGCGACGGCGATGTTTTAGCGAATCCAAATGGGATCGCGCTCACCCCGCAAGCCAAAGAGAAGTTTCGCCGCATGACGCAATTCTTTGCCGAGTCGGGATACGGGATTCACCTCCAAACAACGCACGACAGCGGCGCCCGGCAGCTGCTCGAGGTGCTCGAGCAGGTGAACGCGACGACGCCTTTTGCGCCGCGACGCATCGGCTTTGCGTCTCTGGAAGACGCGACGGCGGAGACGATCGCAAGAATTAAAAAACTCGGCGGCGGGATCTCAGTGCAGGATCACCTGGCGTTGACCGGGGAGCGTAGCGTCGAGCTGTGGGGGTTGGCCAAGGCGCGCAACGCGCCGCCGCTGCGCACGATGATCGATTCTGGTGTGCCGTTGGGCGCTGGCACCGACGCGTTCCGCTCCGGGAACTATTCGCCGATGTTGTCGCTCTGGTGGCTGATAACGGGCAAGACCGTCGCGGGAACGGTGCTGCGCGACCGGAGCCAGAACTTGACGCGGGAAGAAGCGTTGCGGTTGTATACGATCGGCAGCGCGTGGTTTTCCTTTGAGGAAGGGCGCAAAGGCTCGATAGAGGTCGGCAAGTTTGCCGATCTGGCGGTGCTCAACGCGGATTATCTCACCGTGCCGGAAGATCGAATCCGCTCGCTTGAGTCGGTGCTGACGGTCGTCGGCGGCCGGGTGGTTTATACGGCCGGTCCCTATAAGGGACTGGAACGGAAGTAGGCTCAATTCAGCAAACAGACGTTACTGGAGGCAATATGGGTCATCTCCACCGAATTGTCGCTGCCGTTTTGTTGGGTCTACTATTCAACCCGCATCCGATCCTGGCGGCGGAGAAGTTTTTTATCAGCATTCCCGGGCCCACGCTGAGTTATGTGCCGCTCTATTACGGCCAAGAAAAAGGCTTCTTCGCGCAGGAAAGATTGGACCTCCAAGTCTTGGTCGTGCGAGGGATTGTCGGTATCAGCAGTCTGATGTCCGGCGAAATCGACGTGACCTGCCACGCCGGCAGTGGATTTTCGGCGGCGCTGCGCGGCGTGCCGGTCAAAATCATTTCGGTCACGCGCGATCGGCCCATCCACGAGTTGATCGTCGGTGGAGCGATCAATCGGCCGGCCGAGATGAAAGGTAAATCGATCGCCGTCGGATCATTGGATGGCACCGCTGCGATCATGACCCGGCGGATTCTTCAAGCTAAAGGAC
>WNGO01000089.1_pt1 | contig 54871 bp, 57 predicted proteins | sample 5400511 | NCBI WGS metagenome assembly WNGO01 (sample SAMN13153380, study PRJNA577476) | soil metagenome | isolation source: 20 cm soil or saprolite under Garry oak tree replicate 2 | place: USA:California | collected 2016-06-15 | reverse complement strand
TCGACCGCGTTGTACGCCGCGCAGTTGAAGACGACCTCCGGTCTGATCGCCGCCATCAACGCGTCGACCGCCGGAGCATCCGTGATCGACAACCTCTCGTGCGGGACCGCGCTTTCATTTCCCAGAAGGCGTACAAGCTCAGTGCCGAGCTGTCCGCCGGCGCCGAAGACGAGCGCTTTCAGAGCGCGGCTTGATCAGCTTGCGGCGCAGCGCCGGATTGCTGCATCAGCAGAGCCGTGATCTCGCTTTCTTCGACCGGCCGGCCAACGAGAAATCCCTGCGCTGCGTCGCATCCGGCCTCAACGAGGATCGTTTCCGCCATCCGATCTTGCAGGCCTTCGGCGACGACACGCAAGCCGAGGTTGTGACCGAGGCCGACGGCGGAGCGCACGATGGCCGCGGAGTCTGTGTCGGAAGCAAGCGCAGAGACGAAGGAGCGGTCGATCTTGATCTCGTTGACGGGCAGCCGCATCAGGTAAAGCAGCGACGAATAGCCCGTGCCGAAGTCATCGAGCGCGAGACGGACGCCGATCTCATGCAGCCGATGCAAAGCCTTCGCGGCAGCAGCGGCCATCGCGACGCCTTCGGTGATCTCAAGCGTGAGACGGCTCGGGTCGACCTTGAAGTTGCTGAGCGCGCGGGCGACCATCTCCTCCAGCGAGTGATCCTCGATGTTGCGAGGTGAGACGTTCAGCGATACCGAGACATCGATCCCGTCGGCCAGCCACTTGCAGAGCTGGGTCAGGGCGGCATCGATGACCCACGCCGTGAGCGGATGGATGATCCCGGTGTCCTCCGCCATCGGGATGAATCTGTCGGGGGGCATCAGACCCTCGCGTGGGTGGTTCCAGCGCACCAGAGCTTCGACCGTCTGGATCGCACCCGTCGCGAGTGTGATCTGCGGCTGGTAGTGGAGCACGAGCTCGCCCTGGGGGATGGATCGTCGCAGCTCGCCTGCGAGGCCGGAACGGCGCAGCGTCTGCGCCTCCTGTTCAGGCTGGTACAGGGCGTACCCGCCGCCTGAGCGTTTGGCCACGTACATGGCAACGTCGGCGCGGCGAAGCAGAGTGCTGGGATCGTCTCCGTGCACCGGGTACATTGCGATGCCGATCGACGCTCCCGTCTCGACCATCTGGTCGCCTATCGCGAATGGTCCTTCGAGCGACGCCAGGATCTTGCGACCGATCGCGACCACGTCCTCCGGATGCTTGGCGTCCGTCGTCAACACGGCGAACTCGTCTCCGCCTAGACGGGCGATCGTGTCGGTCGCTCGCAGCACGCCGCGGAGCCGGGCGGTGACCTCCTGGAGCAGGCTGTCCCCGCGATCGTGGCCCAGCGCGTCGTTGATGTCCTTGAAGCGATCGAGGTCCAGCAGAAGAACTCCGAACATCTTCTGATTGCGACGCGCGGCCAGCAGCGCCTGGCGCAGACGGTCGCCGAACAGGCTGCGGTTCGGCAGGCCCGTAAGTGCGTCGTGGAGAGCCTGGTATTCCAACGCGTCGGTGTGCGCCTTGCGTTCCGAGATATCGCGGAGCGTCGCGATGAACATGTGACGCGACCCGATCTGCATCGAGCTGACGACGAACTCGAGAGGGAAAAGGCTGCCGTTCTTTCGCTTGCCCATCGTCTCGTGCGCGCCGCTTACCGGGATGTCCAGTGTCAGGCGGCGCTGCAGGTAGTTGTCGAATGCGCTCCGATGGGTTGTCGCGATGAGGATATCGGCCTGCTGTCCCATCAGGTCCTGCTCGGTGTAGCCGAATAGCTTGACGACTGCCGGGTTGGCCGATTCGATGATCCCCGCGGGGTCGATCGTGGCCAGTCCGTCGGACACGTTGTCGAGCACCGACCGCATGCGCTTCTCGCTTTCCTGAAGCGCGACCTCCGCCCGCTTGCGCTCGACGAACTCGCCGATCTGCGAGCCGACGTCGTTCATCACCGCGACCAGGCCGTCGTCGAGATCCCGCGCCGCCCAGGTATGGAGGGAGATCATGCCGACGACGCGGCGCCCGCTGCGCACCGGAAAGCCGACGATCCCGTGCAGTCCGACGGCGACGGCCGCGACTGAGCGCGGCGACGAGTCGTTTCCGAGGTCCGGCATCGCGATGGGCGTGCCGGCTTCCCAGACCCGGCCCGCGAGACCCTCGCCGCGACGGTAGACAGCGCTCGTTGCCGTGGCCTCGAATGCATTGGTATCGCGGCCGGGCCGCTTCCACGACGTGACGAAATGCATCGCGTCGCGTCCCGCGTCCACCTCCCAGTACTCCGCGAGCTCCCAGTCCAGCGCGCGGCAAAGACCCTCGAGCACACCGGGCGCCGCCTTCTCCCATCCTGGCGAGGTGACGAGCGCCTGGGTGACCGCGAACCTCGCAGCTTGCAGGACCTCGGCGCGTTTGCGGTCGCGGATGTCGACCGTGACGGTCTGGAAATACATCGGCCGTTGATCCGCGCCGCGGACCAGGCGCATCGTCAGGTCCGCCCAGACGTGCTCGCCGTCCTTGCGCGTGTACCGCTTCTCGATGCGGCGCCCTTCTTCTTCGCCGGCGAGCATGCCATGCATCGCCTCTTGCAGGGCGGCCGCGTCATCCGGGTGCGTGATGTCGAGCAGCGAAAGAGTCCTCAGCTCGCTGTCGCTGTAGCCAACCAGCTCGCAGAACGCCGGGTTGACCGTCGTGATGTGACCGTCAAGGGTGGTGAATGCCATGCCGGCTTGCGCCTGGTGGAACAAGGTGCGGAATCGCGTCTCCACCTCGCGTTCCGATTCTTCGGCGCGCAGCCTTTCGCTGATGTCGCTGACCAGGGTCAGCAGCTGGTTGCGCCTGGTCGTCACGCGGTGGATCGCCACGTCGACCTGGATGCGGCGACCCGACTTGGTGATCACGGCCGACGTGTATCGAGCAGGGGCCTCCCCGCCCGACAGCCTGCGCGCGAGGTTCGCCGCCAGTTGCTCTCGCTCGTCTTCAGGGGCGAGCGCGATGAGGCTCGGCATCGACTCGAGCTCGGAGCGCGAGTAGCCCGTCAGCTTGACGTAAGCGTCGTTGCCCGCCACGAAGCGACCGTCCTCGGTGATCAGCAAGCCCTCGCCCAGATCGCTGAGGGTCGCAAGGAGCGAGCTCTGGCGTGCCACCTGAGCTCCCAGGTCGCGCTGAACAGAGCGGCTTGTGAGCAGCGCGAGGAGCCCGATCCCGATCAGCAGCAGCGTCCAGATCACCACCGCGCTGACGGAGACCATCAGCTGTGTCACCGCGTAGGCCCACAGCAGGCCGAGGGCGGCGATCGCGGTCCCGAACACGTAGCCGAAATGACGCGAATGCAGGCCTGCGTCGAACTGCAGCAGCACGACCGCGAAGCTGACGGCAGCCAGCGGAGGAAGGTCGTTGCCAAGCCACTTGCCGGCCACGCCGAGGACCAGGATGGCGAGCGTCGCCGCCGCAGCCATGATCGGCAGCTGCGCCGCCAGGCTCGTCGCGAGGCGGGAAACCCTCACCGCCACGGCGACAGCCGTCAGGACCACTCCCAGGGCGATGAGGGCCGCCTCCTCGCGGAGGACGGGGGCCGGGAGGTTGGCCTCCCAGATCCGGTAGGCCACCCCGGCGATGACGGCGCCCGCCGCCAGAGCGTTGATCACGGGCAGGTTCCATGGCCTCGACGGACGGGGCAACCCGGCGGCTGCCCACGCGGCCCCGAACAAAGGGTCGGCGGCGACCGGCCGGGAAGCGGTCATCTCGTTGGCCAAGTTCGATGAACGATAACGTTCGGGACCAAAAACTGGTCCTTGGCGGCCTTCACCGGCCGCGGCCGCCCCAACCGGGGCTGCCTTATTTGCCGGTTTTGGCCTGCGGCCGCTGAGGCACGGTGCGCTTGAGGGGCGGGCGCCGCCCGGCGTGCAGCGGATTGACCTCCTCTCCGTCGCCGCCCTTGCCCGCGCGGCTGGCTCGGCCGGCCGTCGCGTGGAGGGTGCGCAGCTTCGCCAGACGCTCCTTTTTGGCTGCCAGGGCGGTCTTGAGGGCATCCGACAGCTGGACATCGTTCATGGGCACGACCCGGAGCCGGGCTTCCAGCTCCAGAACCTCAACTTCGGCTCTTGTCAGTTCGAGATCGATGGTTTTTGACACGTTCCCTTCTTCTTTACGGTTCAAAGCTACTGAACCAGTTAACTACCCCGCAAGGGGTGAAGTTATGCCTTAACCGCCTACCCACCCTGGACGGTTATCGAAATCGACGTGGTCGCCCAGCAGTTGGTGCTTGGCGCGCACTTGCTTTGACGCGGTACGTAAAGGGCCCGGTTCCGCCATGCAGGTTCCCGAAGTTCCCACACCAAAGCCGCCGCGGCGGCCAACCACTTTCCCTTCTCGACCTCACTGCGCACCGGAAGCGATGCGAAGTCTATGGCGCTTCAGGGCAAATTCGACTAGTCAAGCGAAATCGCGTCGCGCAGCTTGTCGAAAAATCCCTTCGAGACTTTCTCGGGCTTGCCCGTCAGCCCTCCGACCTTCCTCAGCAGGGCCTTTTGCTCAGGGTCGAGGTCCTTGGGGATCACGAGCTGGATGACGACGTACTGGTCGCCGCGACGTCCTCCCCGCACGTCGGGCATGCCCCGCCCCTGCAGCCTGAACGACTGCCCGCCTTGGGTGCCGGCGGGGATGGCGATCTCGACCGGTCCGTCCAGCGTCGGGATCTCGATTCGGTCGCCGAGCGCCGCCTGGACCATGTTCACGCGCAGCTCGTAGACAACGTCCTGCTCGTGACGGGCGAGCTGGGCGTGCGGCTTGACGCGAAGCACGACGTACAGGTCGCCGGCGGGACCACCCCGGACTCCGGCCTCGCCCTCGCCGCTGATGCGGATCTGCGAACCGGTGTCGACGCCGGCCGGGATCTTGACTGCCATCCGCTTGGTCTTCTGCAGCCGCCCCTGCCCGCGGCACTCGGCGCACGGATTCTTGAGAATGCGGCCCGCGCCTCCGCAGGTCGGGCAGGTGGCAGTCGTCATGACCTGCCCGAAGAACGACTGCGCGGTGCGCCGGATCTGGCCGGACCCTCCGCAGCCCGGGCAAGTCTCCTGCCCGGTACCGGGCTCCGCTCCGCTGCCCGAGCAGCGCTGGCAGGCCACAAGGCGCGGCACATCGATCGCCTTCTCCACGCCGGTAAACGACTCTTCGAATGTGACCGTAAGGTCGTACCGGAGGTCATTGCCGCGGTTGGACCTCTCGCGCCGCGAACGCGCACCGAATCCGCCGCCGAAGAACGTGTCGAAGATGTCGCCGAACGGCATGTCCGAAAAATCCACGGCCGGTCCGCCAGAGCCAACCGCTGCATGGCCAAACAGGTCGTAGCTGCGGCGGCGGTCCGGGTCGGACAAGACCGTGTAAGCCTCGCTCGCCTCCTTGAACCTCTCATGCGCGACCGCGTCGTCGGGATTACGGTCGGGGTGGGAGTCCATGGCGATCTTGCGGAACGCCCGCTTCAGCTCCTCGGGCGTCGCCTGCCGGCCAACGCCAAGGATCTCGTAGTAGTCGCGCTTGACGGCCACTAGGGGTTAATCAGATTGGTTCTGTGGCGTGCGGGCGACCTTGACCAGGGCAGGCCTGACGACGCGATCGCGCAGCCGGTAGCCGCGCCTGAGCTCCGACACGACGGTGTCCTCCGGATGCTCGGCCGACTCCTCCTCCCCGACAGCCTCGTGCAACTTGGGATCGAACCGGGCGCCCACCGACTCGATCGGCTGCAGTCCGTGCGTGCCCAGCGCGTCTTCCAGCTTGCGCACGCTGAGCTCGAGCCCCTTCAACCACGACTGGTCGATGCCCTGCGGTGCGTGCTCGAGGACGTTGTGGAGGTCGTCGAGCACCGGGAGCAGCCGGTTGATCAGCTCGGCTGACGCGTGCTGGATGGTCTCCACCTGTTCCTGTCGCATTCGCTTCTTGTAGTTCTCGAAATCGGCCGCCAGTCGCAGGTAGCGGTCCTTCGCCTCGGCCAAGGCTGAGTCGAGCTCCGCCGTCCTGTCTTCGAGCGAAGCTGTCACGGGCTCGTCCGAACCGCCCTCTTGAGGCTCATGAGGATGCTTGCGAGTGGTCATCAAAAGCTAGATACCGCGCCAGAGGCCGGCATCAAACTCCCAGCTCGGCCATCCGGTCGCTCGCGCCACGGGCGACGGCCTGAAGTCGGGCGACCGTCTGGCTGTACGCCATGCGCGTGGGGCCGATCACACCGAGCACTCCCTTGAGGCGATCCGATGGCCCATACGTGGTGAGCACGACGGCGCACCCCTGGAGCCGGCTGGAGGTGTTCTCCGACCCGATCACGATCTGCAGGTCGGATTCGCCGATCAGCTGGCGCAGGAGCACCGTGAGGTAGCGGGTCTCCTCGAGCACCTCGAGCACCTCGTGCACGCGCGACGACTCGGCGAACTCCGGCTGCCGCAGGAGGTTGCGCACCCCGTCATGGACGACGAGGTTCTCAGTGCCCTTCTCATACATGTCGAGCACCGCGATGACCCGGCCCAGAAGCTCTTTCTCGAGCCCAAGGGGCGCATCGCCGTACCGACGGCGTGCCTCGTCGCTGACGCGACCGCCCAGCGACGTGTTGAAGGCCGCTGCCAGGCGCGTCAGTTCGGCCTGGGTCGCGGGCTCGCTCGTGTTGACGACCTGCTGGCGCAGCAGGTTGCCCTCGAGAAGGAGGATCAAAAGCACCTCCTGCGGCTCGAGCGAGACGAGGTCGACGTGCTTGATCCTCGCCAGCGAGCCCTGCGGCGCGCTCGCCACGGACGCGTTCTGGGTGACGGCCGCCACCGTCATCGCGACCCTCTCGACCATGCCCTCGACGTCGCCGGGGGCGGCCTTCAGCTCGTCGTGGATGTAAGCCCTCACACGATCGGGAATCGGCTCGAGATCCATCAGGAAGTCGACGAAGTAGCGGTAACCGGAATCGGTCGGCACCCGCCCCGCCGAGGTGTGCGGCTGGGCCAGGTACCCCAGGTCGGCCAGCTCGGCGAGCTCGCTCCGGATCGTGGCCGACGAAAGATTCACGAAGTAACGGGACTGCAGCGCCTGTGATCCCACCGGAACGGCATTGGTCGTGAACTCGTGCACCACCGCCCGGAGGATCGCCTGCTTTCTGTTTTCCATCTTGTTTCAGCACTCTCATGGCGAGAGTGCCAAATCAGGTTACAGCGACAGCGAGATGGTGTGGACCGGCAGTCGGTCAGAGAACCGCCAGGGCGATCTGGTTGTGCAGGTCCATGCCGCGGCGCGTCGGCACGATCCGCCCGTCGATCCGGCGAATCAATCCCTCTTTCTGCAGCCGGCCGAGCTCTGTCTCGAAGCCCAGCGGCGCCGCCATCCCGTCCGCCGTCCGGAGGCCAAGCATCAAGGACTCCGCCGTCGCCTTGCGCGATTCGAGCTCCTCGCCGTCTGCCCTGGGCGATCGCGCAGACGCGATGTACTCGCGCGGGCGCGCCACATTCCACCACCGCCAAGCGCGGTCGCCGTCGGTGGCGTACGAGTGGGCGCCCGCGCCCGCTCCGTACACCGGCCGGCACCGCCAGTACGCCTGGTTGTGTCGCGACTCAAAACCGGCGCGGGCCCAGTTCGAGACCTCGTAGCGGCGGAACCCGGCGGCCTCCAGCTCAGCGCAGGCTGCGTCGAGCTGGTCCCATTGAAGGTCGGTTTCGACCTCAGGCAAGCGGCCTTCCGCGCGCCGGCGGTGCAGCAAGGTGCCCTCCTCGAAGGAAAGGCAGTAGGTGGACACATGGTCGGGGCGCAGCGCGATGGCGCGACGCAAAGTTTCGAGCCATGTCTCCCGGCTCTGGAACGGGACTGCGTAGATGAGGTCGACGCTCACATTGGACATCCCCATCTCGCGCGCGAGCGCCAACGCTCGCACCGCCTGCGCGCCGTCGGTCTTCCGCTCGAGGACCGCGAGGGCGCGCGGATCGAACCCCTGCACGCCAAGGCTCAGCCGGTTCACGCCCCCGTCACGCCAGGCGATGAGCTTCGCCTCGTCGGTGCTCGCTGGGTTGGCTTCGAGGGTGACCTCGGCATCCGGCGCGACGTTGAAGCTGCGGCGGATGAACTCGAGCAACCTCGAAGCTTCGGTTGGGGGAAGCAAGCTCGGCGTCCCGCCGCCCAGGTAGACGGTCTCGAGCTGCTGAAACGGATATCGCTCGCGGGCGAAGGCGAGCTCTTGCTCCAGCGCGTCCACGTAGGCGGGCATGAGGCGATCCATCCCGGCGTACGCGTTGAAGTCGCAGTAGCCGCACTTGTGCTTGCAGAACGGGATGTGGACATACAGGTGCCGGAATGCATGCAGCTCCCGTCCGGGCTCGCCCGCCGAGCGCGCGTACGGCGCATTTTCGTTCTGGCCGGTGAGGGAGCGGACGTCCACCTGCTTCATACGCCCTTGATCATGTACCGCTGGCCCCGCGCGGACTCCAGCTCACGGCGCAAGTGCTCCACCGCCTCTCGGTCGTTGGGTACGAGCTCTTTGATGCGCTGCGCGATGCGGTCCTCGACTCGGGCGATCTGCCGGGCGATCTGGTCCACGTTTGCATTGGTCGCGCGGTAGCGCTCGCGCTTGCGCCACAGGCGGGCGTGCTCGTCCCGCAGCTCCGCGACCGAGCGCCGGACCTGGCAGTCGAGGCAAAAGCCCCCCTTCGCCTGCGAGCTGGGCACCTGCTTCCCGCAGTCACGGCAGAAAACCAGGAGGCTGCTCATGAGTCCCCACTTGCTGGGGAGGCCGCGCGAAGCCCGGGAGCCGAGGTCCGGTTTGACTCAGCCTTGAGATCAGCGATCACCGCATTACTCAATTCCCGCAATCGCCCGGGCGCAATCTCGAACACCGCGTCCGGTCTTCCGGCCGCGGCCCACACGACCGGGTAGCCCAGGAGGTCGCGGTCCATGAACACCGGCAGGTCGGTCGCGTGCCCGAACGGCGGCACGCCTCCGATCGAGTAACCGGTCGCGAGGCGGGCCGTTTCCGCGTCCGCCTTGGCGACAGGCCCGCCGGCGATGGCCTCGAGGCGCACCTCGTCGAGGCGGTTGGGTCCGCTGACCAGCGCGATCACGGGCCTGGCCCCCGCCATGAAGACCAGCGACTTGACGATCTGACCCAGCTCGCAGCCGACGGCCCGGGCCGCATCCGTCGCGGTCCGAGTGCCCTGCGGGAACTCTCGGACCGTGACGCCGGCGTCAGTCGCGGTGAGCCAGGATCCAAAACGGTTCATCGCATCTAAGAAGATAGGGTTGTCCGATGCTCAAGGCTCCGACGCGCGTCGTGGTCACCGGCGCGGCAGGATTCATCGGCTCCCACCTGTGCGAGCGCTTGCTCGCCGACGGGCACGAGGTAGTTGGTCTCGACTCGTTCAGCGACTACTACGAGCGCACGCGCAAAGAGCGGAACCTCCAGGCGCTGCGCGGCGAGCGCCGCTTCACCCTGGAGGAGCGCGACCTGGTCGCCTCCGACCTCTCGAGCCCCCTGCGCGGAGCCAAGGTCGTCTTTCACCTCGCCGGCCAACCTGGGGTTCGCCCCAGCTGGGGTGGTCACTTCGACCGCTACGTGCAGGACAACATTGTGGCGACACAGCGCCTGCTCGAGGTCTTACGCGAGACCGCGATCGAGCGCCTCGTGTTTGCATCGAGCTCTTCGGTCTATGGCGACGCCGAGATGTTCCCCACCAAGGAGACCGCACTGCCCCGACCGGTCTCTCCTTACGGGATGACCAAGCTCGCCGCCGAACACCTGACCTTCGTCTACATGCGCAACTTCGGCGTCCCGGCGACGGCGCTGCGCTACTTCACCGTCTATGGTCCGCGCCAGCGGCCTGACATGGCGTTCGTCCGTTTCATGGAGGCGCTCGTCGAGAACGATGAGATCGAGATCTTCGGCGATGGTGAGCAGACCCGAGAGTTCACGTACGTCTCCGATGCAGTGGACGGAACCGTCAAGGCCGCGAGGGCGGACGTCGTGGGGCAGATCATCAACCTCGGCGGGGGCAGCAGGGTCACGGTCAACCGGGTGCTCGCGACCCTCGAGGACATCAGCCGGCTCAAGGCGCGCCGGCGATTGCTCCCCGCCGCTCCCGGCGATCCGCGCCATACCGGCGCGTCGATCAACCTGGCCCGGGAGCGATTGGGCTGGGAGCCGCGCGTGTCCCTGCGCGACGGCCTGGCGAAGCAGTGGGAGTGGTTTCAGGACACCCGCGCGTCAGCGCATTCGAACGAAGTTCGATCTAGCTCCTGAACGCCGTCGGCCACGCGGTGGCGACGGTTTCGAGCGGGCTCTCGCATGACCGCGAAGCCGCCTCATTGGCGCTCAGCTCAGCGGTGGAGCGGCAGATGAGCAAACCGACGTGGCGGCCGGACAGAATGAAGTAGTCGTACTGCCCCGGCCCCGTCACGTCGTTGTAGAGCTTCAACACTCCATTGGAGTCGAGGCTCGAGCTTCCCTTGAAGGCGTCGAACAGCTCTTTGGCAGCTGTGGCTGAGGTGAGCGTGAACACGGCGGCTTGAACCTCCATATGGGTGTCGTCGTCGAGCACGTAATCCCCGTACACGAAGTCGCTCAGGTTCTCGGTCTTGAACAGAGTCACAAGCTGGGTAGGCGCGCTGGCGTTCAGCATCAGGGGGATCGCCTCGATGGGGAGCCTGGCGGCGCCGAGCAGTGTTATGTAGGCGTTGGGCGGAGGCAGGGTTGCGAGGTCGTCGGCCGACACCTGCCCGCCGCGGACTTTGCCGGCGATCGCGTCTTTGACTCCGGAGGTCAGCCTCGACGCGATCTTTCCCAGTTGGTCCGAGTTCGGGAACCCGTCGTTTTTCAGCCACGTGCTTTCGATGACGAGGGACCCGACCCGGATCAAGGTCAGCGTCTCGTAGGGAGCTCCTCCACTGGTCAGCTTCTCCCGGTAATACAGGACCTTGTCGCCGACGCTCTTGCCCGTGTTGCCGCTGCCAAAGCTGCTCTCGGCGTTGGTCATCACCGTCGTCGCGGAGCTCGACTTGTCGAACTGAATGAAGCGGATTCGCCATCTCTCCGACGTGCCGACATTGGCGTAGCGGCGAATCACCGTGTACTGGACCTGCGATGAGAAGTTCGCGTCATCAAGCGGCCGCACGGCGAACGTCGGCCCGGTCGGCCACCAATCGCCCCCCAGCAACGACGAGGCGTCGGAAGCGCTGGGACTCGCCGCGTAAACGTCCATGATCTTGGCGGGCGGAGCCGACTGAAATGGTTTCGCGCATGCGCACGCGAGGATCGCAGCGACGGCAAGCAACGCGAGGACTCGCGGTCTAGTCAAGCTTCAGCACCGCCATGAACGCCTCCTGCGGGATCTCGATCGCGCCGACTCGCTTCATCCGTCGCTTGCCTTCCTTCTGCTTTTCCAACAGTTTGCGTTTCCGGGTTACGTCGCCGCCATAGCACTTCGCCAAGACGTCCTTCCGCATCGCGGGGATCGTTTCACGCGCCACGATCTTGCCGCCGATCGCAGCCTGGATCGGAACCTCGTACATCTGGCGCGGGATGATCGCCTTGAGCTTCTCGACAAGCCGCCTCCCCTGCGCCTGGGCCTTGCTTCTGTCGGTGATGAGCGAGAGCGCGTCGACCGGCTCCCCGGCGACCAGCACGTCGAGCTTCACGAGATCGCCTTCGCGGAAGCCGATCATCTCGTAGTCCATCGACGCGTAACCCTTGGAGCGCGACTTCAGCTGGTCGTAGAAGTCGTGGATGATCTCCCCGAGCGGGATCTCGTACTCCAGCACGATGCGGTCGCCGGGCCGGTGCTCGAGGTGCTTGAAGCTGCCGCGCCGGTCCTGGCAGAGCTCCATCATCGGACCGACCGAGCCGGACGGCACGATGATCGACAGCTTCACGAAGGGTTCGGAGATCGATTCGATCACAGTGGGGTCAGGCAGCAAGGCCGGGTTGTCGACCTCCAATACCCCGCCACGTTGCAGCTTGACGCGGTATTCGACCGTCGGCGCTGTGGTGATCAGCTCGAGCTCGAACTCTCGCTCCAGGCGCTCCTGCACGATCTCGAGGTGGAGGAGGCCGAGGAACCCGCAGCGAAAACCGAAACCCAGGGCGGCTGAGTTTTCCGGCTCGAAAGAGAGGGCCCCATCGTTCAGCTGCAGCTTCTCGAGAGCTTCTTTGAGGTCGCCGAACTGTTCGGAGTTCGTGGGAAAGAGGCCGGCGAACACCATCGGTTTCACCTGCCGGTAGCCGGGCAGCGGCGCGGTCGCGCCGTGGTCCGCGGTCGTGATGGTGTCGCCCACGCGCGCGTCGACGACGTTCTTGATCGCCGCCGTGACGTAACCCACCTCGCCCGCGGTCAGCTTCTCGGCCGGCCGAGGCCGCGGCGCAAACCAGCCGACCTCATCGACCTCGTGCACCTTACCCGTGTTCATCATCCGGATCTTGGTCCGCGGCAGGATCTCGCCGTCGACCACCCGCACGTAGGTGATGACGCCGCGATAGGGGTCGTAATGCGAATCAAAGATCAGGGCGCGCAGAGGCTTCGACGGATCGCCGTGCGGCGGCGGTACGCGGTTGACGACGGCCTCGAGAATCTCGTCCGTCCCCACCCCCAGCTTGGCCGAGGCGAAGACGACCTGATCCCGAGAGATCCCGGTTACGTCGGCGATCTCTTCGGCCACCATCTCCGGTTGAGCCGCGTCCAGGTCGATCTTGTTGACGACCGGGACGATCGTGAGCCCCGCCTCGACCGCCTGGTACAGGTTGGCAAGCGTCTGCGCCTCGATCCCCTGCGCCGCGTCGACCACCAGGATCGCGCCCTCGCAGGCGGCGAGCGACCGCGACACCTCGTAGGCGAAATCGACGTGGCCCGGTGTGTCGATCAGGTTGAGCTCGTACGTCTGGCCGTCGTGCGCCGGGTAGGTCATGCGGACGGCCTGGAGCTTGATCGTGATCCCGCGCTCACGCTCCAGGTCCATCGTGTCGAGGACCTGGTCCTGCATATCACGCTGGCTGATCGATCCCGTGCGCTCGAGCAATCGATCGGCGAGGGTCGATTTGCCGTGATCGATGTGCGCGATGATGCAGAAATTCCGCACTAAAGCCTGCTTTGTCGTGACCGCCACGGTCAAAATGCTAGGGGTCGTGAACGCGGTGCTCGTGATCGGGGCCCTGATCAGCGTGGCGGGAGTGATCCTGCTGGTGAACCTCGCGGGCGCGGGCGACTACGTCATCCAGCACCTGACCTCGAGAAACCTCGGCACCCTTCCCCCGGGGTTCGCCGCGTCCAGGGGAGGGTTTCAGGTCTACGCGCTGCTGGTGCTCGCCATTGGGCTGGTATTTCTTGGCGTCGGTGTCGCCGCTTCGGCTGTGGTGCCCGGACTGGCCCTCATCGGCATCGGGCTCGTCGCGTTCGGGTTTGCGTCAGTGCTGGCGATCCGGGGCGAGGTCGTGACCGCGAGAGGTAAGAAGACCTAGCCGTACCGCGCCGCGAGTGCGACCGCAAGGCCAACGAGGGCCGCGGTGTCAGCCCGCAGGTTTCGAGGGCCGAGGGTTGCGGTCACGTCCGCGAGGGCGAGCTCGCGCTCGGTCCAGCCGCCCTCCGGGCCGACCAGCAGCGTCAGGTCACGCGGGTCGGACAGGTCGGCCAGGCGGCGCGGAGCCTCCCGCAGGAGCATCACCGGAAACTCTTCGGCTCCGATCACCGCATCGAGCGATGACGCCACCGAAACCTCAGGCACTCGCAGGCGCGCCGCGAGCATCGCGGCCTCGCGGCAGATGATCGCCCAGCGCTCCAGCCTCTCCCCCCGAGCGACGCTCCGGTCGGCTCGAAAGATGACGAACGAGTGGGCGCCGGCCTCTGTGCAGCGCGAGAGGACGAGCTCGAGGGCCGGGGCGGGCAGATTGGCGACCGCGACCGTGACGTGCGCCGCGGGCTCCGGTTGATGCAGCCGCTCGGAAGATACCGAACCTTCGACGCGCTCAGTCGTCACCGAGTCGAGCAGCACGGTCAGCAGAAGGCCATCAGGGTCGACGACCTCGATGACCTCCCCGGGTCGGGCCCGCAGCGAGCGGGCGAGGTGGCGAGCGTCGTTACCCTCAATCAGCACGCGGCCGCCCACGCGGCGGCCGAAGAACGCCGGCACGCTACATCACGTTGAAGGTTTCGTAGACGGCAACCTGCGCGCCGCCCTTGATCACCGGACATCCCCTCGCCAGCTTCGTCGCGGCGTCCAGCGACTGTGCCTCGATGATCCTGTAGCCCGTGGCACGCTGACCGACCGGGCCTTTAGCCATGGTGCCGTCAGTCTTGATCTTGTTCACAGACCCCGAAAACGGGTTTCCCGGGTCGATGATCGCCGCGCCCAGCTTCTCGAACCAGCTCGTCCACTGCTTCATGACACGCGCCTGCTGCGCGGGGGTCTCCGGCATGCTGCCGCCGTAATAGATAAGGAGATATCTCACCGCGCAAAGTTTGCGCGCAGCTCGCCGATCAGCGCGAGCGCATTCGCGAGCCGGTCGCGGTTGGCCTGTTCGTTGAGCCAGCGACTCTGCCCGGACGGGTGAGGCAGAGGAATCATCACCGGCCGCTCGCCGAAACGCTTGCCGACGCGATCCTCGAGCGAGCCACGGCCGAGGAATCGCGCGATCGCCAGCTGCCCCACCAGGATGAGCACCTTGGGGCGGAGCAGCCGCAGCTCGGCGTCGAGCCAGTGGGCGCAGTTGGCGATGCCCGCCGGCGGCGGTCGCAGGTCGCCTGTGTTCTGGGCGTTGCGCCCCGGAAAGCAGCGCATCAGCGCCGCTATGTAGGTCAGGCGGCGAAATTCGTCCGGATCCCGAAATCCCGCGCGTAGCATCCAGCGGTCGAGCTCCTTGCCGGCTCGACCGGAGAACGGCCTGCGCGTGGCACGCTCGGCCGGGCCGGGCGCCTGGCCGACCAGAAAGAAGGGCGCGCCCCAGCGGCCTTCGAACGTCGGGTTGGCCTCGGCGATGATGCCCTGGTCGGCGCAGACCGTGCACGCCCGGCACTCGGCCTGTAGAGCGACAAGATCTTTCTTGGTCAGATCACCCTGATGAGGCGCGGGTTGTTCGCGACGCCCGGGATGCGGCCGCGCTTGGTCATCGCCTTGCCCGAGATCTCCTTGATATCGGCGGTGAAGGCGATCGGAGGCGCGGAGGAGATCGCCATCCCGACGCCATAGGAGTGGATCGGACAGTTGGCCGCCTCGAACTCGCGAATCCGCGCCGCGTCGAGACCGCCCGAGACGAAGATGCCGACATGCGAGAACCCGGCCAGGTCGAGTCGCGCCCGGACCTCCTTGACGAGATCGACCGTGACCCCGCCCCGCTCGCCCGGGGTGTCAAGCCGCACTCCGCGCAGCCGCTTGCCGAGGGCTTCGGCGACGCGGAGAGCCTCTTCAGCCTCGTCCTTGAACGTATCGACGAGCACGATGCGAAGCACATCGTCAGGCATGTGCTCGTCGAAGGCCAGGGCCGCTTTGACCGTGTCGCCGAAGAGAAGGATCATCGCGTGCGGCATCGTGCCGGAGGCTCCCTGCAGGCCGGCGAGCTGTGCGCCCAGAGGAGTCGCGCATCCGGCGCACCCGCCGATCACCGCCGAGTACTCCATCGTCGGACCGATCAGCGGGTGGACGTGGCGCGCGCCGAAGCTGATCACGCGCTTGCCGCCCGCTGCATCGACGATCTCGCGGGCGGCGGTCGCCCAGCCGGAGCAGCTCGAAAGCATGCCGAGCAGGGCCGTCTCGTAGACGCCGAACCGCGAGTAGGGCGCCCGGATCCGGAGCACGGTTTCTTTTCTGTCCATCGCGGCGCCCTCTGCCATCGCCCAGGCCTGGTCGCCTTCCTGCAGGATTCCGGAGAGCAGGCGGACGGCCTCGGCCACCCCGCACAGGACGCCGGCGCGGCTGGAAAAGAAATCCATTGCGACGACCGCGTCGACGTGCGCCCCGGCCAGCGTCGCCCGGGCGCGCTGAAAGTAGACATCGGAAGCCGCGCCGCCGTAGTAGCCGATGAGATCCGCCTCGGGGGATGCCGCAGTCACAGTTTGAAGTGCGCCCTCCGCGCGCCCGGCCTGCTTTGTCCCCCCGGAATCGGAGGACCGGCGACCCGAGCCGCTTGCCGGCTCGGCGAGCCGCGCGCCGAGATTTCGCGGGGGCCCCTCAGGCGTCATGGCGCATTGAAGGTAGCAGCCTCGGTAACATCCGGTGGCGCATGGCCACACCTTCGTCGCAGCAAGTGCTCGACGCGTTGGCGACGATCAAAGACCCTGACCTTGGTCGCGACGTGGTCAGCCTCGGCATGATCAAGGAGCTCGAGGTGAGCTCGCAGGGTCGCGTCAGCTTCACGTTCGAGCTCACGACTCCGGCCTGTCCGGTGCGGGACCGCTTCAAGTCGCAGGCCGAAGATGCGGTGGGCGAACTGGCCGGAGTGACGGCTGTCGAGGTGCGGATGACCGCGAACGTCCGACCGGCGTTTCTCCGCCCCAAGCCGTCCGAGATCCTGCCCGGCGTCAAGCAGACGATCGCCGTCGCGTCGGGCAAGGGCGGAGTCGGGAAGTCGACCGTTGCGGTCAACCTGGCCGCCGCGCTGAGCAAGAGCGGGGCATCCGTCGGTCTGCTCGACGCCGACATCTACGGGCCCTCGGTCCCCGCGATGACCGGGTCGCGCGTGATGCCCCAGCAGGCGAACGGCCACCTCCTGCCCATCGAGGCGCACGGAATGAAGCTGATGTCGTTCGGGCATCTGAACCCGGGCGACCAGCCGACGATCTATCGCGGCCCGATGGTCGGCAAGGCGATCGAGGCGATGATGGTCCAGGTCGACTGGGGACGCCTTGACTATCTCGTCATCGATCTGCCTCCTGGCACCGGTGACGCTTCGCTGACCCTGGCGCAGGCGGTACCGCTAACTGGTGTGGCCATCGTGTGCACACCGCAAGACGTCGCCACCGAGATCGCCATCAAGGCGTTGCAGATGTTTCGCAAGCTCAACGTGACGCCGCTGGGCCTCATCGAGAACATGAGCTGGTATGTGTGCCCCAGCTGCGGCCACCGTCACGAGATCTTCAGCCACGGCGGCGCCGAGGGTGCTGCCAAGCGCCTGGGCGTGCCATTTCTCGGCGCCATCCCGCTCGAAGAAGGCATCCGCCAGGACGCTGACAGCGGGACGCCGGTCGTCATCTCCCGGCCCGAGTCCGCCGGCGCCAAGGCTTTCGTCGAAATCGCTTCCCAGGTCGCGGCGCGGACGTCGATCCAGTCGTTCCGCCAGCTTCCCGTCATCAACGTCCACTAGGAAATTCCACGCAAGACCCGGATCCGTTTCCGACCAACGTCGATGTCGACCGCGCACGCCAGGTGATGGAGATCACGTGGGAGGACGGGGCTCGCGGCGAGTACACCGGCGAGCAGCTGCGATGGGCCTGTCCTTGTGCGGAGTGTCGCGGTGAGGCCGGTGCGCCGGGCCGGCTATCGAGAGTGAAGACGTTGCAGGACGACGAGCTCAAGATCCGCGATGTCACCCTGGTCGGCCAGTACGCGCTTCAGATCGCGTTCGAGAGCGGGCACGCGACTGGCATCTATACCTTTTCTCTACTGAGGCGCTTGATGCAATAATTCGCGCCGCCAGTTGTCGACCTCTACGCCGCTCCCAGAACTGGAGCAACCGTCTCCCGTCGACCTACCGCTCCGGCGACCTCTTCGCCGGCGCAGGCGCTTTGGCCGCCGCAAGCTGTTCGCCGGGACCATAGCGTTGACCGTCGTGCTTGCCGGTGCGGGCGCTTTCCTCGCCTACGAGAACACACTGCCGACGACCGTGAGCGCAAACGTGGGCCACGGCCAGAAGGACGTCCCCACCGACGGGAGCATTCTTCTGACATTTTCGCGGCCCGTCGCCATCGACGCGCTGAAGCTCGCGTTCTCGATCACGCCCGTCACCGAGGGCCAGATGACCGCTGTTTCTGGCCGCAATCAGTTCGCCTGGATCCCCAGCAAGCCGCTTGCTGAGCTGACGACCTACACGGTCGACCTGAAGCCGATCGTCGACGTCGGCCACCACCACGTCAACGGAAGCCAATGGACCTTCACCACCATCATCATCCCGCGCGTCGTCGCCATCACCGCTCCCGACGGCGCTCCGCTGGCTGACGGCATGGAGATCGACCCCGGCGCCACGCTCAAGCTCGCGTTCAACGATGCGATGGAGCCGGTGACGATCAACCTCACGGTGGGGACACAGCAGGCGACACTCAAGTGGGCCGCCGATTTCAAGAGCGCGACCTTCTCGACCACAGGCCTGCCGTCAGGGCCGCTCAACCTGCAGATCGCACCCGGCGGTCGCGACCAGACGGGCCACCTCGTCGCCGGCGCGTTCACGCTGAAGACCGGCGTCTACTGGCACGACCATGAGCACACGGTTGCGCTGCGTTACCCGGCGTTGATCCAGATCCCTAACGATTCGTTCGCACGCGACCAAAACGGCCTGCAGGCTGCCGGCGTGATCTTCGAGTACCTGGCCGAAGGGGGCATCACGCGGCTGACCGCGATCTATCAGAACGTGCCGAACCTCGTCGGTCCGATGCGCTCAGCGCGCTTCATCTCACTGAAGATCGCGCGCCACTACCGGGGTCTTCTGTTCCAGTCCGGCGAGTCCGCGGCGACCAGGGCCCGCGCCGCTCAGGATCCCGTGCCGCAGTTCTTCGACGTGATCGGATACCAGTACCGGACAAGTGCTCGGTACGCTCCGGACAACCTGATGATCAACGGCGACAAGGTCGTTGCCGCTGAGAGCAACTATTTCAAAGGAATGGCTGCGTTCACGGTGCCCAAGGCGCGGCCGGCGCTGAGTGGCGGCACGGGTGCTTCGACCGTGACCGTAGACGAGCACTACTCGGCATACAGGTACGACCCCGCCACCGGCACCTACACGAAGACCGAACAGGGTCACGCCTACTCAGACGCGACTCTCCGCCAGCCGCTCCGTATCGAGATGCTGATCACCCTTCACACGAGAGAACAGCTGCTGGACGTCGGCGACGGCCACGGCGCGCACATCCACGACTACGACCTCGACACCAGCGGCGCGATCAACGTCTACTACAAGGGTCTCGGCTATAAGGGGACGTGGAAGGCGGCCGACCACAACGGGCCCCTCACGTTCACCCTGGACAACGGCCAGGCGCTCGCGCTGCCACCCGGCCTGGTCTGGATCGACGTCACGCGCTAGCGCCTGGGCTCCATATCTGCGGCGCAAGTTCGCGGGTATCGGCTCGTTTTTTCCTCTAGGGGTTGGCTGCGCACTTGGAGGCCGTGTCCGCGAGAGTAGCCCGACGTAGTGACGGGGTCCAACCCGTCCAGTACCTCGTGCGCCTCGCTGCTGTCGCAATCGCCTACTGGGGTGCGGCGCACCTAAGCCTGAATCTTGCCCTGATCCACGGCCAGGTCACCCCGATCTGGCCGCCGACCGGGATCGCCCTGGTCACGTTCCTCACTCTGGGGCGCCGGATGTGGCCGGCCATCGCGATCGCCGCGTTTGCGGTCAACCTGCCGCTTGGTCCATCGCCGCTCGGAGCCGCGGCCATCGCGTGCGGCAACACGCTTGCGCCGCTGGTTTCCAGCGAGCTCCTCCGGCGCGCCGGCTTCCGGCGGCAGCTGGATCGGATGCGCGATGCCATCGCCATCGTCGTTCTGGGCGCGTTGGTCGGAATGACCATCAGCGCCACCATCGGGACCTCGGTGTTGACGCTTTCTGGCGCGATACCGATGAGCAACTTCCCGTCGACCTGGGCGGTCTGGTGGGCAGGTGACGCGATGGGGGTTCTTCTGGTGGCGCCATTCCTCCTGAGTCTCCTGCGGCGCTCGGGTGCTGACCGCCTTGGTTGGCGGGTAAGCGCCGAGCTGACCGCCCTGCTGGCCGGCATCGGTGCCGTGACCTATTTCCTGTTCGAGAACCAGTATCGGCTCGAATACCTCGTCCTCCCCTTGATTGCCGTGGCGGCCTGGCGGTTCCGACTGGCAGGCGCCGCGCCGGCCGCGCTCATCGCATCGGTGATCGCAGTCTGGGCGGCGGTTAACGGCAGCGGCCCGTTTGCCTCCGAGACGCTCCTCGAGAAGATGGTCACCTTGCAGGCGTTCAACATCAGCGTGAGCCTTGCCTCTTTCCTGCTTGCCTCATTCGTCGACGCGCGACAGCAAAGAGAAGAGATTTCACGCCTGTACGCATCTGCGAACCTGGCGATCGCAGCCAAGACCAACGCCATCGACGTCGCGGCACACGAGGTGGGACCACCCCTGGCGGGGCTGACCAGCTACCTGGCGATCCTGGCCGACGGCAAGCTCGGGCCGCCCCCACCCAAGTGGACCGCGATCCTCAGGGTTATGGCGGACAAGGCATGGCAGGTGGATCGGATCATCAACGAGCTGGTTGACGCCGCCCGAATCGAGGCCAAGGCTCAGCCTTCAGCCCGCACGTACCTCGATCTTCGCGAGGCCGTGGAGCAAGCGGTCGCAAGAGCAAAGCCCCGGGTGGAGATCAGTGGGGCGCGGATCGACACCACCTTCGGGCTCGATCCCGTACCAGTCGACGCCGACGCCAGGCAGATCGGCCGCATCCTGGACAACCTGATCAACAACAGCCTCACGTACACGGTTCGGACGCCCCGCCTGAAACTGGACGCAATCACCGAAGGAAATCGAGCCCTCGTCCGCGTCATCGATAACGGCGTGGGGATGTCCGACGTGGAGCGTGCCCGCGTCTTCCAACCCTTTCACCGCACCGCGAACCCGACGTTCAGCAACGTCCCGGGAGCCGGCCTTGGTCTGTACACGAGCCGGAAGCTCGCCGAGGTCAACCAGGGCAAGCTGACGCTCGAGCGAAGCGAACCCGGCGTGGGCACCTGCTTCGCTCTGGACCTGCCGCTCGCGAGATCGAAGCCGGTCCAGCCGTTCGAAGTCGCCGGCAGGTAGAGACCGGACCTTCTGGGCGGGCGGCAAACCTGCCCGCCCGAAAGGTTCGACTCACCACCGGAGCATTAAACGATCTGCGTGCCTGACGGGGAGATGACGTACCACGGTGCGCCGAAGGCGTCGATGCGCTGGCCGGTCACATCACCTGGCTTCTTGTCCGAGATGAAGTAGTAGAGCGGGTGGCCTGCGTACGTGACCTCGGTCGTGCCGTCCGCGCGCATCGTCGTGCCGAGCAGCGAGGCCGTCACGCCAGAGGCGGCTTGAGGGAGCCCCTTGGTCAGGACAGGCGGCCAGGCCTGCACGCAGGCGGCGCTGTTGCAGCTCGATGTGGTGCCGCGGTCGGCAAGGAAGATGTAGACCGTCCTGCCACTTGGGCCGGCCAATATCCGGCCGAGGCGCGTGCTCGAGACCGCGATCGTGGTGCCGTTCGCCTGCGTGCTCGGACTCGCCGTGGGCGACTCCGCCACCGGCGATACGCTCGGATACCCGCTGGATGAGGCGCTGGGTGCCACGCTGGGCGACGCTGCGTACGGATTACCTGCTCCACAGGCTGCAGCTAACACTGCGGCCGCCGCGAGGCCGCCGGTGAGAACGAGTTTCAAGTGCATCGGTCCTTCTCCTCTTGCGAACTATCTTGCCAACGAGATACATTGAACAAAGAATCTCGCTCGCGAGAGAGTTATTTCCTATACTTCAGCAATTGACCAGCACGGATTGGACCGATTCACTCCTCGAAAGCCTGGCGGGCAGTCACTCCCGTGACGAGCTGGAGCCGTACCAGGTGACGGCTCGTATGTCGCGTCTCGCCCAGCATCTGGCCCGCAGGCAAGAAGAGGCGTTTGGGCGGTTCAAGCTCAACCGGGGAGAGGTGGGCGTGTTGGCCGCGCTGCTCCTTGCGGGCTCAGACCGGAAACTCTCGCCGACGCAGCTGTTCAAGGGCCTCATGTTGTCCTCGGCTGGAATCACAAGCCGTCTGGACCGCCTCGAGAGCCGGGGCTACATCCAGCGCTCCAGGCATCCAACTGACCGGCGTGGAGTTCTCGTCGGCCTGACCGGCGCGGGCCGCAGGGTGCTCGACCAGGCGGTCTCCGCCGACGCCGCTGTGGAACGGGAATGGCTGGCCGGCCTGACCGCCAAAGACAAACGCAGCCTCGTCGCACTTCTACGGAAGCTGCTCGCCGGCCTGGAAGCGAACGACCAGGAGGCCTGAGCTCCGTCTAGATCGACTACGGGTAGTCGGACGCGCAGACCGTACCCTTCGCGGGCATAGTCAGGTCGAACAGGTACGCCTCCTCCGCGGCGCGCGCGCATTCACTGAGCAGAAAGGAGACGTGCCCGTATCCCTCGCGGGTGAGCAAGACCGAGCCGGCCAGCTCTTTGTTCACGCCCTGTGCCTCGCCGTAAGGGGTGGCCGGATCATGCGTGGCCCCGATCAGGAGGATGGGAGCTGCCCCCTCAGCCGTCACCGGACCAACCACGCCGGAGGGCTTGATCGGCCAGTAAGCGCAGGCGAGGAGGCTGTACTGAAACTCGGGGCCGAACCAGGGAGACGCCTTGGCCAGGGCGGGTCCGAGCAAGTCGTACGCTGCGATGTCGGACGGCACCGGGCGGTCGAGACAGTTGATGGCCAGGTTGGCATCCCACTCGTTCGTGTACGACCCGTCGGGCTTGCGGCCTTCGAACGAGTCGGCGATCGAAAGAAGCGCTTGGCCGTGGTCGACCTCAGCTGCGTCGAGCGCGGCTCCAAGCGTGTCCCAGTACTGCGGGCTGTAGAGGCCGGAAAGCAGCGCGGTCAGGGCTCCGGACCTGGTCAGTGTCCGGTCGCCAACGGACAACGGATCGCGCTCGAGGCGCTTGAGCAGAGCATCGAGCTTTGCGGCGGGGTCGCCCACTCTGCCGTAGACGCAGCCGGTGTGAGCGTGGCAGTAGGCGAAAAACCCCTGCAGGGCGGCTTCGAATCCGGCCGCCTGTTCGAGCAGCTGGTCCGTCGCACCAACGGCCGGATCGAAGACAGCGTCGAGCGCCAGCGCGCGAATGTGATTGGGAAAGAGGTGCGCGTAGGTCTCGCCGAGGAAGGTGCCGTAGGAGAAACCGAAATAGGTGATCTTGTCGTCTCCAAGCGCAACCCGGATCAGGTCCATGTCCCGCGCGGCGCTCACCGTGTCGACAAACCCGAAGCTTTTGCCGCTGTTCCGCTGGCACGAGAGGGCAAGCGCCTTTTCCCCGTTGATCAGCTCCTCTCTTGGAGTCCGCTCGGGGTGTGGCGTGGTCGCCATCAGGTAGTCCAGCGCACGCGAGCTGTAGCAGTGCACAGGCGCGCTCTCCCCCACACCGCGAGGGTCGAAGCCCACGAGATCGAAACGCGAGTTGAGATCGGAAAAGTAGTTCGCGTCTCGGCGGATGAGCTCAACCCCTGAAACGCCGGGCCCGCCTGGGTTCAGCAGAAGGGATCCGATCCTGCGCGACGCAGAAGTCGCGGGCTTGCGGATGAGGGCGATTTGAATCGTGGTGTCGGCCGGATGTGCATAGTCGAGCGGCACGGCCACGGTGCCGCACTGAAGGCCGCCGCCGCACGTCTTCCAGGCCATGCCCGATGCGCCACGGGCGGCTGGGTCGGGGGTTGGACCGCTGTCGCACGCGGTCGCCAGGACCCCAAGGACCGCGACGAGCACGATCAACCGGCCGGTCATATCGATTGCTCCTCCGCCGATGGGGGTTACCGTGCTTCCCGGCCGGAAAGCTTAAGGCGCGGAGGAGCTGGATCGGCAGCCCTTGGGAGATCGAGAAGCACGAAATTATCGAGCTCAGACCAGAAAGCGTCCGTTCTCCATGAGCTTTCGCCCGTCCACGGAGATCGTCGCGTGCGAGGCCAGCACGTCGACGTGCGAAGGGCACTCCCAATCGGCACCCGTCTCGAAGCCATACGGATCGCCGAACGCGATGTGGCACCCTGGAAACTTCTCGTCCTGCAGGAAGTTGCCGACGATCTTCGTCAGCCCCACGTTGGTGCCGATCGCAAACTCTCCCACCCGACTCGAGTTCGGATCCTGGGCCATGTATTCGCGAATGTCGGCGGCCAGCTGCGGGTCGGCCGCCTCGACCGAGAGGATCCGGCCTCGTCCGATGAGGAACCGAACAGCGGGCGAGAGGATGCCGTACTTCTCAGCGAACCAGTCGCCCATCTCCTCTGCGGCGATCACGCCGTCGACTGAGGCGGGACAAGTGAAGGTTTCGCCTTCCGGGAGATTGCCCCAGCGGCCCTGCTCCCAGTAACGCCCGTCGCTGGACACCCATTTGAGAGAGGGCGAGAACGCCGCCACCAGCTCTGTACCGAGCGACGTGGTGACCGTGATTCGCCCTGCCTGGCGGGCAATGTCGTAGACCTTTCGCGTCACCCGATAGATCTCGTCGTAGTCGGCGGCCATGCCGTCGGTCATGAGCGTGTCGTTGATCCCGACCATATGCGCGTGCCGGCAGCGCAGCTCGTCCGCCAGGAGCGCGAGCATCGGCCGGCGAAAGGCAAGCTCTCCCTTCAATCCGACACCGATGAAGAAGCTCGCCGTCGGGCGGAATCGGGTGATATCGTCCGCCAGCGCAGCCGGGAATCCCGGCGCCGGGCGCTGCGTGTGATCCTCCATGGTCCACACCCGCACCGTCGCTCCCGTGCCCAGCGCTTCCTCTGCGATTGCGTCGGCGATCTCCGCTCGCTTGTGGTCGCGGATGATGCAGACGCGATCCTGGCCCCCGATGTTGAGGCAGGCGCGGACCGCGTTGCGTGCTCCGGCGCTAAATTCTGCCCGCATCTCACCTCAAGGCTATCTGTGGCGCTTCGCCGGCTGTGTCGCCGTAAAGGTTCGAAACTGGGACGTGTTAGGTCGGGGCGCCGTCCTTCATCGCGGTGATGTACATGGCGGCAGCCACGGCGGCGGTGGTCCCGTCGCCGACCGCGGTGGCGATCTGCTTGGTCAGCTGCGCCCGCACGTCGCCGACCGCCCAGATTCCATCGATCGACGTCTGCATGTTCCGATCGGTGACGATGTAGCCCCCCTCGTCATGGTCGACGTGGACCTTGAACAACTTCGAGTTGGGCACAAAGCCGATGAAGACGAAGACTCCGCCGACCTTCAGCTCCTTGGTCTCGCCGTGCTGCTCGTAACGAACGATCTGCACCTTGTCGGCGCCGACGATCTCTTTCACGTTGGCGTCGAGGATGAACTCGATCTTCGAGTTTGCCTTCGCCCGGTCGACCAGGATCGGCTGCGCCCGTAGCTCCCCGCGCCGGTGGATCACGTAGACCTTCGACGCGTAGCGGGTCAGAAAGTCGCCTTCCTCCACCGCCGCGTCGCCGCCGCCGATGACGGCGAGCTCCTGGCCCTTGAAGAAAGCTCCGTCGCACACGGCGCAGTAGCTGACGCCCCGGCCCCAGAACTCCTTCTCGCCCGGCACCTCGAGGTAGCGAGGCAGCCCGCCGGCGGCCATGATCAGCGCCGGCGCTCGCAGCTCCTCGCCCGACTCAAGCCGGACCACCTTCACGTGGGTGTTGGCTTCGACGTCGATCTCCTTGACTGGCTCGAAGTCCCGGATGTCGACCCCGAACTTGCGGGCGTGCTCGCCCATCTTCATGGCCAGGTCCGACCCCAGGATGGAGTCGAAGCCCGGGTAGTCCTCCACCAGCTCGGTGTTCAGGAGCTGGCCGCCGAGCGGGCCCCGGTCCAGGACGGCCGTCTTGAGGTCCATCCGGGCGGTGTACAGCGCGGCCGCCAGGCCGGCCGGCCCGCCCCCCACGATGATCACGTCGTAATCGCTCATTTGCCCTTACAGGAATTGTTCCCGGACGGTGGAGTATTCCTAACGCACCGTCAGCCGTTTTGGAAGCGCACGCCGTAGCCGCCGCGAGGGGCGTGGCAGGCGATGTTGTCGAAGGGGCAGCCGATGGAGCAGGCGCCGCACTCGATGCAGTTGCCAAAGCTCACCAGGTTCTTCTTCTGCTCCTGGCTCCACTCGTAGACGCCTGCCGGGCAGAAGTGGTTGCAATACTTCCCGGTGCACTTCTTGAGGCACACGTTCTGGTCGACGATCTCGATGTGCGGCTTGCCGGTGTCCTCGTTGTACTTGACGGTGAAGAGCTTGTCGGTCAGCTTCTCCATCAGGCCGTCCCGAACCTCTCCCAGATTCGGCACATGAGCCGCACCGTGTTGACGTAGTCGGCGGCACGGATGTTCTCGTTTGGGGCGTGGATCCGGTTGTCCGGGCGACCTACGCCGACTGGCAGGACCGTCGGCACGCCGAGGTCCGCGACCACGGGATGCATCGGCCCCGTCGCAGGCATGAAGGGCCACAGCACCGGGTCGCCGTGCATCTCGCGCACGCAGTCGATCACGGTGCGGGCAACCGCCGAGGACGCGTCTGATCGGGCGGGCTTCTCGCCTTCGCCGGCGATGATCTCGACCTTGTCGAAACCGCTTCGGTCCAGATGCTTGCGCAGCTGGTTGAGCACTTCGTCCGGGTCCTGGTTGGGGATCAATCGGAAATCCAGCTTCGCGGTCGCCTGGGCGGGCAGAACCGTCTTCGACCCGGGGCCCTGGTAGCCGGTGGTTATCCCCGCGATGTTGCACGTGGGCAGGAAGAGCAGCTGCTCGATGACCTGCTCAGGTTTCGGATCGCGCACCAATTTTTCGAAGCCGACCAGCTTGCGCCGCCTCTCGACCTCCGGGTCGATGGTCGCCATCATCCGCCTGTCGGCCTCGGTGGGCTTGACTACGTTGTCGTAGAAACCTTCGATCTTGATGTTCATGTCCTGGTCGCGCAGGCTGGCCAGCGCCCCCACCAGGTACATCGCGGCCGACGGATAGATGGACGCGAAGCCGGAGTGCTGGTCGAATTCCAGCATCTTGACCTGCAAGGTCACATAGACCAGGCCGCGACATCCAAACTGCAGCGTGGGCCGTCCCGCGTCGTCGAACGACGTGCCCGATTCCCACAGACAGCCGTCCGCGCGCAGCTTGTCCGCATGGTCATGCGCGATCTTCTCGAAGGACCTGGAGCCGATCTCCTCTTCCCCTTCGATCAGGAATCGCAGCGTCACCGGCACCTCGCCCAGCTCCTTCAGCGTCTCCAACGCGTGGATGCGCGCCATGACGTCGGCCTTGTCATCGGCGACGCCCCGCGCGAAGATCCGATCGTCCCGCTCGGCGGGCTCGAACGGCGGGGTCTGCCACAGGTCGATGGGGTCGACGGGCTGCACGTCGTAGTGCTCGTACAGCAGCAGCTTGCGGCGGCCGGTGCCCTTCACCTCCGCGTAGAGCGCAGGCATCCCGCCGGCTTCGAGTGTCTCGACGCGATCCGTGAAGCGGGCGAGGCGGTCGGCGATCCAGTCGCGCGCGGGCTGGACGGCTTCGCGCCCGTGGTTCGAGATGCTCGGAAAGGAGCAGAGCTCCTTCAGGTCATCGAGGAAGCGGCGGGAGTTCTTCTCGACATATGCGTCAACTGCGCTGGTCGAGATCACAGCCCCATCGTAACCTTGTGCCGATGGCCGAGGCTCCGCAGGAGTTTCACTTCTCGCCGCGGCCGAACCGGGCCTCGGAGATCAACTGGCGGCCGTGGTCGGGCGAAGCATTTGACGCGGCCAGGCAGACGCGGAAACCCATCCTCCTCTCCATCTCCGCGGTGTGGTGTCACTGGTGCCACGTCATGGACGAGACGACCTACTCGCACCCCAGCGTGATCGACCTGATCAACCGCGACTATGTGCCGGTTCGAGTCGACAACGACGTACGCCCTGACATCAACCAGCGGTACAACATGGGCGGCTGGCCGACCACAGCGTTTCTCACCGCCAGCGGCGACATCCTCACCGGCGGCACCTACATGCCACCCGACCAGATGGCGAGCGCGCTGATGCGCATCGCTGACTACTACCGCGAAAACCAGGCCGAGATCGCGAGCCGCGTCCTCGACGCGCGCAAGCGCGCGGCGTCAGGCGTCGCTCGCAGCGCCGGAGAGCTCGAGGTCCGGCTGGTCGACGAGGTGGTCGAATCCGTCACGTCGGCCTACGACCCCGAATATGGCGGCTTCGGCAACGCACCTAAGTTTCCGCAGACCGACGCGATCCTTCTCTTGCTCGAGCAGGCCGTTTTGCGCTCTGACGACAGCCTGCGGCTGAGAGCGGTGCACACGCTCGAGAAGATGACCGGGGGCGGCACCTACGACCACGTCGAGGGCGGCTTCTTCCGCTACTCGACGACCCAGGACTGGAGCGTCCCCCACTTCGAGAAGATGCTCGAAGACCACGCAGGGCTGGTGCTGGCGCTCTCGCTGGCCGGCATGACAGAAGCGCTCGACAAGACGGTCGGATACCTCGACCGAGTGCTGCGCGATCCGAAGACCGGCCTGTACGCCGGCAGCCAGGATGCCGACGAGCACTACTACTCGATGGAGGCGGAGGAACGCGCCAATACTCCGGCTCCATACGTTGACCGGCGCGTCTACACGGCATGGAATGCAGCCCTCGCGGTCGCCTACCTCAGAGCCCGCCTGCCGGCGGATAGGTTGCTCGACTCCCTGTTCAAGCACGCCTACAAGAAGAACGAAGGCATGACCCATGCCGAGGGTGTCGGCGGTCAGCTGGCCGACCAGGTCTGGTCGCTGTGGGCCGCCGTGCGCGCATATCAGCACGGCCTGGGCGAAAAGTGGAGGGAGGTCGCCCTTGACCTTGCGGCCCATATCGAAGAGCGTTATGGCGACCCCGAGCTCGGCGGTTTCCTCGACCACGCCGGGGGCGATGAGCTCGGCCGCCTGGGCGAGCGCATCAAGCCTCTCGGAGAAAATTCAGTCGCCGCGATGGCGCTCATCGAGCTCGACATTGTCGTCGGCGATCCGGGGTCGCCTTTCCGCGAGCGGGCCCGACGCGCGCTCGAATCGGTGGCAGCCCTCCCCAGGCAGTACGGCTTGATGGCCGCGGTCTTCGCCCGCGCGCTCGACCGCGTAGGCCACGCGATCAAGGTGACGACCAAAAATTCGGAGCTCGCGCGAGCGGCGGTCGCCGCGCATCCATACGCGGTGCTCGATCCGTCCGGCGACGACCGTGCCGTCGTTTGCGCGGGGACAATATGCTTGGCGCCGGTGTCGACACCAGACGCCCTGAAGGACGCGATCAAAGAAGCCTCTCAAGCGCGTGCCTGAAAGTAGAGGCCAGTTCTCGCGGCGGGTAAACCGCGCCCTTGACGATCCCAAGCTGCAGAAGGCGCTGATCCACGCGATGACCGGGCTGCGCGGCCGGCGAAACGCCGCCTTTGAGAGCTTCGACTTCGCGAAAGGTCGCGCCGACCTCAAGCGCAGGCGTCAGGCAAACCTCGAAAGGTTGCCCGAGCTGCTCGAACAGTTCGCCGAACGGCTGGCTGCGGTCGGCGGAGTCGTGCACTTCGCCAAGGACGCGAACGAAGCGCGGGAGATCATCGGCCAGCTCTGCTGGAACGCGGGGACCGGCCTGCCGCCGGGCACGCGAATGGTCGTCACGAAGAGCAAATCGATGGCGACCGAGGAGATCGGCCTCAACGCCTATCTCGAGGGCCTTGGCATCGAGGTCGTCGAGACAGACCTGGGCGAGCGCATGGTCCAGCTCACGCACACACACCCATCGCATCTGATCGCTCCCGCGATCCACCTGACGAAGGAAGACGCGGCGGCGGTCTTCGGGACTGAACCGACCGTCGAGGCGATCCAGCTTCACGCACGCGAGTCGCTGCGCGAAAAGTTCATCGAGGCCACGGTAGGCATATCGGGGGCGAACATGGCCATCGCGGAAACCGGGACGATCGTGCTCGTCACCAACGAGGGCAACGCCGACCTCACGACAACGCTGCCCCCCGTCCACATCGCGCTATTCGGAATCGACAAGGTCGTGGCCACGCTCGACGACGCGGTCGCGGTGCTGCGGATGCTTCCGCGCAGCGGCACCGGGCAGCTGATCACCGCGTACGTGAACTGGATCACGGGTCCCTCGCGGTCGGCGGACATCGAGCAATCGCTGACGATCGGGGTGCACGGACCGCGCGAGCTCCATTGCGTGATCATCGACAACGGCCGCGAAGCGATGATGGACGACCCAATCTTTCGGGATGCGCTCACCTGCATCCGGTGCGGCGCGTGCTCGAACGCCTGCCCGCCATTCATGGCCGTGAGCGGCCACCAGTTCGGAGGTCACATCTACAACGGGCCGATCGGCCTTGTGCTCACGCCTTTCCACCACGGCGTGGAGGACGCGGACCTTGCGAACACGCTCTGCGTCCAGTGCAACGCGTGCGAAGAGATCTGCCCGGTCGGCATCCCGCTGCCACGCCAGATCCTCGAGCACCGCCGGTCCGGGCGGAAGTCGCTCCGCAAACGCGCCGTGCTGGAGCTCTGGAAGCGGCCCCGGCTCGCCGACACGTTGATGCGAACCGCCGCGCCGTTCAGTGGCCTGGTCCCGGGCACCCCGAAGCTCGCGCGGGCTCCGTTCCGGGATCGGGTCCGGCAGGCGGACGTCGATGGCGAGCCGCTGACGATCTTTGCGTCCTGTCTGGCCGACCGGGCCTGGCCCGACTCGGCCGCGGCGCTGGAGCGGATCGCAGCCGCGGCGGGCTTCAAGGTTGGATTTCCCAAGGATCAATGGTGTTGCGGCCTGGTCGCGGCCAACGCTGGAGACTTCAAGACCGGCGCACACCTTGCAGGGCGGCTTGCAGCTTCGCTTGGAGATTCCAAGGGCCTGATCGTGACGCCCTCCGCCTCGTGCTTCGGCGCGTTCACCATCGATGCCCCCGGTTGGGGCGTCGCACCAGACGAGAGGCTGCGCTCGCGCTTCCGCGACTCGACGCGGTTCGTCCTCCAGCTGCTGGAGCGCAACCCGCGCCTGGTGAACGGAGAGGGGATGAGTCTCAAGATCGCCTACCACGACTCCTGCCAGACGCTGCGCCAGCTCGGTCTGAAGGGCGAACCGCGACGGGTTCTGGAGCTGGCCGGCTACGAGGTGGTCGACCTGCCGGACATCGCCAACTGCTGCGGCTTCGGCGGCAGCTTCAGCCTCGAGTGGCCGCGCGTCGCCGAACGCCTCGCGAGCTGGAAGCTGGACGCGATCGCCAAGACCGGCGCCGCCGTCGTGGCCTCGGACAACCCGGGCTGCCTGATGCACATCGCCGCCGCGGCCCGGAAACGCGGCATGGAGCTGCGCGTGGCACACGTTCTCGAGCTTGTAGCGGATCACCTCGCTTAACTGAGACTTACGCTTAACGAGCCGTGAAGATCTCGTTGGTCTCGGCGCCGGCAGCCGAGCTGAACGTCGACGCGCTCGCGGTCCCGGTGGTGACCGGCCAGAAGCTCGGTGGAGCCGCCCTCGAGCTCGACCGGGCGATGGGCGGAGTGCTGTCCGAGATGATCGTCAACGCGGAGTTCCGCGGTCGGATCCACGAGGTGCTCCCGATTCCCGCGCAGGGCAAGATCACGCCTCGTCGCGTCATTCTTTACGGGCTTGGCGCGCTTCACGATCTGGACGGGCAGCGCCTGCGTTCAGCGCATCACGAGCTTGTCCGGGCATCGCGGACCTGGGGTTACAAGCGGATGGCGGTCCTGCGCACGGACCCCCTCGGCACAGACAGCCTTAAGGCGGTAGTCGAAGGATGCGTCCTCGGCACCTTCGAGCGACGGTCGAGGCAGACCGGTCAGGCCCCCGAGCGACGCGAGATCGACGAGCTGATCCTCGCCGGCTTCGGCGCTGGCCGCGAGCAGGAGGTGATCGCGGCGCAGGAGAACGGCGAGGCGACGAACCGCACCAGGGAATGGCAGAACGCTCCGGCAAACGAGCTGACGCCGGACGCGCTCGCGCAGGAGGCGACGCGGATCGCGCAGCGCCACAACCTCGAGCTCGAGATCCTGGGACCAGGCGAGCTGAAGTCGGGCGGCTACAACCTGCTCCTGGGCGTGGGCGCAGGCTCAGCGAAGCCTCCGCGCATGATCCGCGTGCGGCATCACGGCAACCACGACTCGGCCGCCGGCAACGGCTCGGTGCTCGCCCTCGTCGGAAAGGGGATCACCTTCGACACCGGCGGCATCTCGCTCAAAGACCCGGAAAACATGAGCCGGATGAAAGACGATATGTCGGGTGCCGCGGCGGTGCTGTCGGCCATCGACGTCATCGCCTCGCGCAAGCTTCCTCTGGACGTGATGGCCGTCATCGCCGCCGCCGAGAACATGCCCGGCCCCACGGCTCAGCGTCCCGGTGACGTGGTCGTGAGCGCCGACGGCAAGACCGTCGAGGTCGTCAACACGGATGCCGAGGGCCGCCTCGTGCTTGCCGACGCGCTCACGCATTCGCTGCGCAACGGCGCGACGCACATGATCGACCTTGCGACCCTCACCGGCGCGGCGACGGTCGCGATCGGCCACGCAGCGAGCGCTGCGGTCAGCAACGACGACGAGTTCTGGTCGGTCGTGGAGCGGGCGTCGCGCGAGGCGGGCGATCGCGTCTGGCGGCTGCCGATCTACGCCGATTACCGAATCCTGCTGCGCAGCCAGATAGCCGACCTGCGCAACGCCGAGTACGGAGAGGCGGGCACGATCATGGGTGGCATGTTCATCGCCGAGTTCGCGGGTGGGAAGCCATGGGCCCATATCGACATCGCGGCGTCCGCCTGGAACACGAACCTCGAGCTGACCACCGTGCTGCGCGGCCCGAGTGGCGCCGGCACGCGACTTTGCATCGAGCTCGCCGAGCTGATGGCCCGGGGAGGGACCGACTCGTGGCCCCCCGCCCCCCGGAACGCATGAGGCCGGCTGGGCGTTAAACAGAGAGTGGGAATCCTCGCCACGATCCACTCCCCTGCCGACCTGAAGGCGCTGGACCAGGCCAAGCTCACCGAGCTCGCCGGCGAGATCCGTGCTTTCCTGGTCGAGGCGACCTCCCGTACCGGAGGCCATCTCTCGCCCAACCTCGGCGTCGTGGAGCTCACGTTTGCCCTGCACCGCGTATTCGATAGCCCGAAGGACGCGATCGTCTGGGACACGGGCCATCAGGCCTACGTCCACAAGCTCATCACCGGCCGGGCGGCTGACTTCCCGAGGCTTCGCCAGGCGGGCGGGCTGTCGGGGTATCCGTCGCGCCAGGAGTCGGAGCACGACCTGGTCGAGAACAGCCACGCGTCGACGTCCTTGAGCTACGCGCTCGGCATCGCCGAGGCCCGTCTCCGCAAACACGTCGGAGGTTTCGTGGTCGCCGTGATCGGCGACGGCGCCTTGACGGGCGGCATGGCGTACGAAGCGCTCAACCAGATCGCGCACCTGCAGCCCCCGAACTTGATCATCGTCATCAATGACAACGGTCGCTCTTACGCGCCCACGGTGGGCGGTCTCGCCCGCCACCTTTCCCAGCTGCGCGTTGACCCTCGCTACGAGCGACTCAAGGACGACATCTCACGCCTCCTGCGCGACTTGCCTCTGGTTGGTTCGACCGCGGACCAGGCCGCGTATCGCGTCAAGGAAGGTCTGAAGCAGCTGCTGCAGCCCTCGACGATGTTCGAGAGCCTCGGCATCAAATACGCAGGCCTGGTCAACGGCCACGACGAGCCCGCTCTCGAGGAAGTGCTGACGCGCGCCAAGAAGCTGCGCGAACCGGTCGTCGTGCACGTCGTGACCGAGAAAGGCCACGGTTACGGTCCCGCGGTCGAGGACGAGGTCGACAAGCTGCATGGGGTCAGCGCGTTTGACCCGCTCACCGGCCGGCCCCGCTCGACCGAGGTGACCTACACAGACGTATTCGGCGAGGCGTTGATGACGGCGGCCACCCGGAGGCCTGAGGTTTGCGCCATCACCGCCGCGATGGCTTCGTCCACCGGGCTGCTGAACTTCGCCAAGGAATTTCCGGACCGCTTCTTCGACGTCGGGATCTGCGAGCAGCATGCGGTCACTTTTGCAGCAGGTCTCGCGATGGCCGGCATGCATCCGGTTGTCTGCATCTACTCGACGTTCCTCGCCCGCGCATTCGATCAGACGATCATGGACGTGGCCCTGCACAAGCTTCCCGTCGTGTTCGTGATCGACCGCGCCGGCGTGACAGGCCCGGACGGTGCGTCGCATCACGGCATCTTCGACCTCTCGTACCTGAGGCTGATCCCGAACCTCAAGATCGCGGCGCCCAAGGACGCGACGGAGCTGTGCGCGTTGCTCGAAACGGCGCTCGCAACCGACGGTCCGGTCGCGATCCGCTATCCCAAGGGTCCAGTCCCCGCGACGCCCGAGCTTCCGGTCGAACCGCTGCCGATCGGGCGCTGGGAGGAGATTCGTAAGGGCGACGACGGAGTCATATTCGCGGTGGGTCGCATGGTGGAGGTCGCAGTCGAGGCTGCCGCGCGGCTGGAGATGCAGGGGGTCTCGTGCGCGGTCGTCAACGCCAGGTGGATCAAGCCGGTCGACCCGCGAATCGCCGACTGGGCGCGCGCGCACCCGGTGGTGCTGACGGTCGAGGACAACGTTGGTTCGGGCGGGTTTGGTGGCGCCGTCCTGGAAGCGCTCGCTCCACACGGGCTGGCCGGCCGGGTCAGGACGCTTGCGCTGCCTGACGCGTTCCTGCCCCAGGGCAAGGCATCCGACATCTTGAAGGAGCACGGTCTCGACGCGGCGGGGATCGCCAGGGCGGCCTACGAGGCGATCCAGGGATCTGTCGCGAAGGAAAGGACGGAGAGCTAAAGCTTCTTTCGGCCGGAGAACCCCTCGCCGACCCGGTGCCAGTGGTCCACCCTCTCCTCGCCCAGCTTCCAGCACAGCTCGACCAGCTCCTCGCCTCGAAATGAAGGAAAGTCGATCAGCCCCTCCAAGGGGCCTTTCAGCTGGATGCCCATGCTGTTCAGGCTGAGCACAGCCTTCAGCAGCTCCTCTTCAGCGCCTTGCACCGCGTCGCGAGCCTGCTGCTCCCGTTCGCGCTCCTGCCCGTTGGCGCCTGCACGCTGTACGGAGTATTCGGCCATGCGCAACTGCTCCTCGAGGTCGGGCCGCAGTGCCGACAGCTCGGCGATCTGGGCGACGATCGGACGCACGCGCGGGAGCTCGCGGTTCGCTTCCTCGACCGTGTACGTTCGGAGCCTTTGCACCGCTCAACGATACTTCGTTGAATGGACGCCTCGGCGATGAGAAGCCACCTCGAGGAAGCACGCGTCGCGCGCCTGACGACCGCGGACGCGGACGGCAAACCTCACGTCGTGCCCATCACTTTCGCGGTCAACCAGGACACGGTCTTTTTCGCGGTGGACACCAAGCCCAAGCGCACGAGGGATCTCAAACGCTTGCGTAACCTCGCCGCCAACCCGTCGGTTGCTCTGCTGATCGACCACTACGAAGAGGACTGGAGCCGGCTGTGGTGGGTCCGCGTCGATGGCACGGCGAAGGTGCTTGGTGAGGGCACGGAATCAGAGCGCGCGATCGACCTGCTGGCAGCCAAGTACGAGCAGTACCGCGGCACAAGGCCGCCCGGTCCAGTGGTCGCCATCTCAATGGATCGCATCTCAGGATGGTCGCCACGATAGCGGCGCCGTGGGCGGGCCGGAAACCCTGGCCGTTAACGGAAATCCGGATATGACACTTGACGAGACACCAAGTCTCGTCTAGTCTCACCAGATCGCGATCGACCAACAGATTCTGGAGCGAGCGCCGGCCGTGCTCGCCCGAGGGGGGCGGCCGACGGTGGCTGACTTTGCCCGGGCCGCCGGCAAGTCGCGGGCGACCTTTTACCGCCATTTCAAGTCGCGCGAGGCGCTTCTCGAGGCCCTCGAGGTGGCGCCTGAGCCGGGCACCAGGGATCGCATCCTTGCCGCCGCGGTGGAGATGGTCGGCGCCCAGGGTCTGACCGCCCTTTCGATGGACGACCTCGCGGATCGGGCAGGCGTCTCACGGGCCACGCTGTACCGAGTTTTCTCGGGCAAATCGGCCTTGCTGGTCGGGCTGATCAATTCCTACTCCCCCCTTGAGCCGGTCTCCAGGCTGATCCTGGCCAAACAACACGAGCCGCCCGCCGTCTTGATGCCGGAGCTCGCTCGCACGGCTTACAGGGCTGTGTACGCGGGCGGCGAGAACCGGGCAGGCCTCGTTCGGGCCCTGTTTTTCGAGGTGAGCGGGCTGCGGCTCGAGACCGAAGAGGCGGCGAGCGACGCCATCACCCGGGTCGTCGGACTCCTCGTCGCCTATCTCGTGACGCAGATGGCCGAGGGCCGGCTGCGGCGCGTGCACCCCCTGCTCGCGCTGCAATCGTTCATCGGCCCGATCCTGTTTCACATCCTGACGCGCCCTCTCGCGGAGCGCGTTCTGCAACTTGACATCGAGGGCGAAGTGGCCGTGACGCAGCTCGCCGAGACCTGGCTTCGCGCCATGCGAACGGAGGAGGAAGGCAATGCATGACTCGTACGCGGTGAACCTGGATGGCGTCTCCAAATCGTTCGGCGCGTTCAAGGCGCTGAACGGCGTCACCCTGCAGGTACGCCAGGGGGAGATCTACGGCTTGCTCGGGCCCAACGGGGCCGGCAAGACGACGCTGATCCGCTTGATCTGCGGACTTCTCGAGGCGCATGCGGGCACTGTCACCGTGCTGGGCCAGCGCATGCCCAATGTCGCGGTCCTCCGCCACATCGGCTACATGACCCAGCAGGCTGCACTGTATCCCGCGTTGTCGGTGGAGGAGAACGTCAGCTTCTTCGCCGCGATCAACGGCGCGGACGGCGGAGTGAAGGAAGCGCTCGAGCTCGTGCAGCTGTACGACCGGCGCAGCTCGGTGGTCGCGACGCTGAGCGGCGGCATGCGCCAGCGCTGCTCGCTCGCGTGCGCGCTGGTGCACCGTCCTGAGCTGCTTCTCCTCGACGAGCCGACGGTCGGCATCGACCCCCAGCTGCGGGTCCAGTTCTGGGACTACTTCCGCCGCATGGCGGCAGGCGGGACCACGCTGATCGTCTCGAGCCACGTGATGGACGAAGCCGACCGGTGCCAGCGGCTCGGCCTGATCCAGTACGGGCGCCTCCTCGCCGAAGGATCGCCGGCCGAGATCCGGGCCCAGGGAGGGTCGCAGAATCTGGAGCAGGCATTCCTCGCCCTGGCGGGAAGGAGAGAGTCATGAGCGGCCACCGTGTCGGGGCGATCACAAGACGCCTGCTGCAGGGATTCCGCCGCGACCGAAGGACGCTCGCCCTTCTCTTCGTCGCCCCGATCGTCATCCTCGGCCTGCTCGGCTACCTGATGCGCGGTTCGTCCAGCGTGCCGGAGGTCGGGATCGCCAACCAGGACGCCGGACCCGCCGGAGCGCTCGTGGGCGCCGAACTCAAGCAATCCACACACATCAAGGCCACCAGCATCGACGCCTCCCAGGGGGATGCCAGGCTCAAGGATGGGTCGCTGGTCGCCTACATCGTTTTTCCGCCCGACTTCAGCCAGAAAGCAGCGGCCGGAACGGTGTCACCCGAACTGCACCTGGAGGGCTCGCAGCCGGGTGAGGATGCGCCCGTGATCCAGGCGCTCCAGCAGGCGATGACCTTGTTGATCGCGCAGGTGGCGGGACGAAACTTCAGCTTCCAGCCGCGCGTCATCTATCTGTACGGCGGGTCCAACTACGACACCCTCGACTATTTCGGCGCGGCGTTCGTCGGCCTCGTGGTGTTCTTTCTGGTCTTCGTGATCACGATCGTCTCCTTCCTGAATGAGCGATCGCAGGGCACTCTCGAACGCCTGATGGCGAGCCCGCTGCGGCGAGGCGAGATCGTCCTGGGCTACATGCTCGGCTTTACTGTGCTCGCCCTCGTCCAGGCGGCTGAGGTGCTGGTATTCGCGCTCGCGATCTTGAAGCTCCAGAACCACGGCAACGTGCTGCTCATCTTCGGCATGGAGGCCCTGATGGCGATCGCCGCCGTCAACCTCGGCATCTTCCTCAGCATGTTCGCGCGCTCCGAGTTCCAGGCCGTCCAGTTCATTCCTCTGGTAGTCGTGCCGCAGATGCTGCTGTCGGGAATCATCTTCCCTGTCTCGAGCGAACCGACCGCGCTGCAATACCTGTCGAACGTGCTGCCTCTCACGTACGCCGTGAACGGCATGCGCGACATCATGGTCAAAGGCGCCGACCTCACATGGTCATCGCTACAGCTGGATGCTGGTGTGGTCGCGGGATTCTGCATCTTGCTCATTGCCGCCGGCACGGCGACGTTGCGCCGACGGTTGGGCTAAGGCTCCTCCCCATTCATCGAGAGGTGCCAACTCTTCCCCACGGCGCCTACCAACGGATATCCCGGACAAACCAGACTGAAGGCCGCGGCAAACCTTGGATAGTCCGGACCATCCGGGTCGGACACAGGCCGGAGACAGGGTCGGCCAATGGGGCGACGTACTCTGGAATGCGATGCTCCTGGTCTGTTCGCAAAAGTGCGGCGGCACGCTGTTTCGCGCTCTGTTCGCGGAGGTCGAGCTCGACTCGGCCGGCGCGTATCAGGACCACCGCATGACGCAGCCCGGCTACATATGCCTCAACTGCGGCGCACCCGCGGTCGATCTGGCGGAGGTGCCCGGTGAGCTCGAGGCCGAGGCGCGTGAGGAGGAGGCGGCCACCGCAGTCACCGCCGATGTCCTCTGCCCGGTGTGCGAGACCATGGTCCAGCTCGACGCCAACATGGAATGCCCCAACTGCGGTTCTCCGCTCGAGGTCGCCTAGGACATCGCGGCCGACCCGATGAGGACGTCCTTCATCGCCCGCACCGCCGCCCCGTCGCGCTGACGCACCGCCGACCGCAGAGCCCGCACAGCGCGCGGCGTGTCCAGATCGTCGGCCAGCGCGGCATTGAACTCCGCCATGAGCGCCCGCCCCGGCGTGCGTCGAACGCCCCTGGCGGCGCGGGCGTCGTCCGCCAGGAACTTGCGCATCCGCTCCACGAAACGTGCGGACCTGGCCAGGCCCTTCCAGTCGAAATCCCAGTCGCGACGGTAGCGATGCGAGATCAGATAAAGGCGGACTGCCGCCGCTGGAGCGCGCTGCAGGGCCTGGCTGACCTTGACCAGGTTGCCCAGCGACTTGCTCATCTTGCGGCCGTCGTACCGCACCATCCCGGTGTGTACCCAGGCGCGGGCAAAGGGCGCCTTGTGGGTCAGTGATTCGGATTGTGCCCTCTCGGACTCGTGGTGGCTGAAGACGAGGTCACGCCCCCCGCCGTGAATATCGATCTGCTGCCCGAGGTAGTGCATCGCCATCACCGAACACTCGATGTGCCAGCCCGGACGCCCTCCGCCGAACTTCGACGGCCACGCCGGCTCGTCAGGCGCGGACGGCCGCCACAGAGGAAAATCGAGCAGGTCGCGTTTGGCGTCGGGCCCAACTCGGCCGAGCAGCGATTCCTCACGCAGCTTGCGGAGCATCGAGCGGCGAGTGCGATGCGACAGCCGTCCGTAGCCACGGTACTTGCTGGTGTCGAAGTAGAGAGCGTCCGTGCGGTACGCGTAGCCCGACGCCTTGAGGCGCGACGCCGCGGCGAGGATGCGCGAGATCTCGTCCGAGACCCGAGGCATCGCGTCAGGCGGTCTCCAGCCGAGCACCGTCATATCGCGGATGTGGACCTGCGTCTCGCGTTCGGCGAGATCGCGCCAGTCGATGTCATCACGGCGAGCGCGCTCGAACAGCGGATCGTCGATGTCCGTGATGTTCTGGACGTACTTCACGCGCGTGCCGTTTGCCTCGAGAAACCTGACGAGCACGTCGAACATGGAGAAGGTGAACGCATGACCCATATGGCCGGAGTCGTATGGGGTGACACCGCAGACGTAGAGCGTCAAAGGCTTGCGCCCGCGAGGCGCGACCGTAATGTTTCGCTGGGTCAGCGTGTCGCGAAGGCGCAGACGGGCCAGGGCCTTAGCTCTGGCGCGCAGCTACCGTCGCATCGGCATGCAACGCGTCGACCTTGTCGGTCGTCTCCCACGGCACCCCCAGGTCGTCGCGCCCGAAGTGGCCGTAGGCGGCGGTTGGCCGGTAGATCGGCCGTAGGAGATCCATGTTCGCGATGATCGCTCCAGGCCGCAGGTCGAAATGCAGGCGGACCAGGCGCAGAAGCTCTTCCTCAGATTTCGTGCCCGTGCCGAACGTCTCCACTGCGATTGAGGTCGGATGCGCACGCCCGATCGCGTACGAAACCTGAACCTCGCAACGCTCGGCCAAACCCGCCGCGACCAGGTTCTTGGCGACGTACCGCGCGGCGTAGGCGGCGGACCTGTCCACCTTGCTCGGATCCTTGCCGCTGAACGCGCCGCCGCCGTGGCGGGCGACCCCGCCGTAGGTGTCGACGATGATCTTGCGCCCGGTGAGCCCCGCGTCGGCTGCAGGCCCGCCCAGCACGAAGGATCCGCTCGGGTTGACCATGATCTTGGTCGCGGCGTCGATGACGTGACCCTTGAGCACCGGGTCGATGACCAGTTCGCGCACACCTTCGTCGATCTCTTTTTGGGTCGCACTCGCCGCGTGATGCGTCGAGACGACCACCGCCTCGATTCGCTTCGGCTTGCCGAGCTCGTATTCGACCGTGACCTGCGTCTTGCCGTCGGGCCTGAGAAACGGAAGCGACCCGTTCTTGCGGGTTTCCGCGAGCTTTTTGGCAAGACGATTGGCGAGGGAGATCGTGAGGGGCATCAATTCCGGTGTCTCCCGGCAGGCGAAGCCGATCATCATCCCCTGGTCCCCCGCGCCCTGCAGCTCAAACGGGTCCTCGTCCTTGAGGCCCTCGCGCTCTTCGAGAGAGTGGTTCACACCGGCCGCGATGTCGGGCGACTGCTCTTTCAGATACACCTGGATCAGCGCGTGGTCGGCGTCGAAACCGATCTGCTCGTCGTTGTAGCCGATCGCGCGGATGGTGTCGCGGATCGTGCGCTGGATGTCCAGGTCGGCGTGGGTCGTCACCTCGCCGATGACGACGCAGAGACCCTTGGTAATCGCCGTCTCGCACGCGACGCGGGCGTGAGCGTCCTGGGCGAGCATTCCGTCGAGCACCGCGTCCGAGACCTGGTCGCAGATCTTGTCGGGGTGTCCCTCGGTGACTGATTCAGACGTGAGTAGAAACGACCGCGAAGAACTGAACGATGTGGTCACGAACCGTGATGATAAACCGCGGTAGCTGTTCCCCATGGGGCGACCGGCGGAGGCTAGGACCCGTTGTGGTGGCGGCTGTCCTCGGGATCCTGTCCGAGAAGCTGCGCCTGCAGCGCGAAGATATCGTCCAGCACCCGATCCACCCGGCGCCCCTCGAGTCTGTGATCCGCGATCACGCCGGCGTGCTCGAGATGGCTGCGCAGCGATGCCCCCAGCGGCCCATCGATCCTCGCCTGCCCTCTGATCTGCGCTTCCTCCAGCAGCTGGAGGCACCGGTCGAGGGCGAGCTGCCGGGTCCTGTGAGCCCTCAGGTTCATGCCGTGCCCAGCACCTCGACGCGTCCCGACGGGGTGACGCGGACGTGGACCTTGTTGAGCGCGGGCAGCGCGTAATCACCTGCCGGATGACCATCCGACGTGAACTTCACCGGGTGACATGTACAGGCAAGATGACCGCCCGCCCCGTCCCACCAGAGCTCGCACGGCAGGTGGGAGCAGATCGATGACACGGCCGTGACCACGTCACCACGACGGAACAGATATGCGCCGACTCCGCCCGCGACGACCCGCTTACCCTGGCCCTCGACAAGCTCGCTCGCCGCGGCGACGTCGATCCAGCGGCCGTCCACCGGCTCGATCGGCTCGCTCGCCTTGACCGGTTCGGCAACCGCGGCCCTTCCCAGCAAGACCCCGCCCGCGGCGCCGGCGGCCAGGCCCAGGCCCGCGACCAACGCCCCGCGACGGGTGATCCAGGCTTCGCGCGGCGCCCTCTCGAGCGACTCCGCGAGACGTTTGCGAAATCCAGGGTGCATCCGCTGGGGACCCTGGCGCGCCCCCGCCAGTCGGGCGGCGGCCGTGATCGCAGCCTTCTCCTCGGCGTCCCCGCCGCGAAGCTTCAGCCGGCGTCCGCGCAGAAGGTCGGCGACGATCTTTTCGACGCGGTTTTCGGGTTTGCCGTTCATTCGAGCGGCCTCACCTTCGCCGCCGCACGCAGGGCACGCAGCTGCATCACCTTGATCGCGCCCACAGTCGAGTTCATTTCCGCGGCTACTTCCTTCAACGAATACCCGTGCAGGAAACGCAGCTCGAGCACGCGGCGGTAGTTGTCGGAGAGCTGGGCCAGGATCTGCTGCACCGTATCTGCGCTCTCTTCGGACGGAGGGCTGGGAGGTAGCGCAAGCGCGAGGTCCTCGTGGAGCTCGGCCTCGGACAGTCCCAGGCGCGTGCTCCAGAACCCACCCAGCACCGAGCGCGCGGTCGCGAACAGATAACCGCGGATCGCGCTCGCCGGTGCGCCCTGGCGCAACCTTGGGATGGCTTTCATAGCCACCTGCTGGGTGAGATCCTCGGCGTCCGCGCGGTTGCCGACGCGCGCGTAGATGAACGCGTAGACGATCTCCAGCTCGTCGAGCGCGATGTCGGTCGCCCGCGAAGCGGCCGGAAGCTCGACGACGTCGGCCGGCTCTCCCACCCTCTTCTCGGACGTCACGCCGATCCTAGAAGAGGTTTCCGCACATCAGGTAAAGCGCGCTCGAGCCTTGCATATCGGGACCGGCGTGGACCACGACGTACCACCTGCCGCTGGTTGGCGGGTAGGTGGCTTGGAACGTCGTCCTGACATCCGCGATGCCCTGGCCGTCGGCGATCACCTGGTTCAGCGCAAAGGCGATGCCACCGCGGCTCTGGCAGCTTCCTATGTGGATGTGCGATATATGCGACGAGCTCGCGGGCAGACCGGTGATCCTGAGCTCGACGGTGATCGACCGCTGGCCCGCGGACAGCGTGATGGTGCCGGTCGCCTTCGACGTGTCGACGGGGTTGAGCCTGAAAGAGAAAGTCTTCGGGCTGGGCGAGGCCGAGTGGCTCGGCGAAGCTTCTTGAGTAGGCGAAGGCGAAAGGGTCGAACCCGCCTGATCGCCGCCGCAGGCCGCGAGCGCGGCAATCGCGAGCAACGTGATGGCGCACCTGGACGCGGTTTTGCACCGTGTACCTGGCATACCGGTGCAGGTTACTGGAGGAGGACGGGATTTGATCCGGGCCCGCCCCTCGCCGCTTGCTCGGGGGAGGGTAGCCCGGCCGGGACCGCCCGGCCGGGTGGGGTCTGGTCCGGTTAGGCGTGACGCGCGACAGGCGGCGTTGTGCGCCGGCGGCGCCACAAGAGGAACCCGAGGCCGGCCAACACGACGAGCGGGCCGATCGCTCCGAAGGCGGTGATGACGTAGTTGATCGTGGCCACGAAGTTGTGCGCGGCGTCGTTGAGCGCGGTCGCGAAGCCCCAGCTGTCGTTGGTGGCGGTCTGGGCGGGCGCGCCGGCTTCGGTGAGCGTGACCGAGACCGAGCTGTAGGAGGTGTTGTCGTCGAGGTACTTGATCTGGCCCTTGAGCTGCTCGATCTGGCCGGTGATCTGGCCGATCTGGTTCTGCACCGCGATGATGTCGTTGATCGACTTCGCGCCGGACAGAAGCGCCAGCATGGCATTGCGCTGCGCCTCTGCATTGGCCAGCCGAGCGCGGAAGTCGACGTACTGCGCGCTCACGTCAGTGCCCGTGATGTGCTCGCCCTGGACGTCGCCGACCTTCGAGAGATCGTCGATCGTGGCGTCGAAATTGCCGGCCGGGACCATGAAGTTGATGACGCCGGTGCGAATCGGGCCCGACTGGTCGGTGCCGACTGGTTTTGCCTGGGCGTCGGTGCCGGCGATATAGCCGCCGTGTCCCTCGACGATCGTGCGGACCTCGGACAGCTTGGAGCTGAACTTTCCCGATCCGACGGTGATGCTCAGCTGGGCCTGGCGGATGACCGGCGGGCCCTGAAGGGCGGGGACCGTCTCGCCAGGTACGGTCGCGGTGCCGCCGTTGGTGGTGCCGCCGCTGGTCCCGGTGGCGCCACGCGAGCCGTCACCCTGGGCGACGGGCGGATTCGCACCTTTGGTGGCGGTTCCGCCGCCGCTGGCGCCGCCGCCGCCGCAGGCGACCGCCAGCGCGAGCGCTGCAACTACGAGTAGGACCTTTTTCATTTGAGAGCCGCCTCCTGGGCAGTTGATGTCTGAGCAAACGCTGAGCGTGTCGGGACGTAACAATTGGAGGCCGCCATGATTCAAGCAAGAGGGCTCGCCATCGACGTCGCGGCACGCCGCGTGCTCAGCGACGCCAGCTTCACGGTCAACGCCGGGGACAAGGTCGGGCTCGTCGGCCGGAACGGCGCGGGCAAGACGAGCCTGCTCAAGGTGCTGGCCGGCGAGGACGACGCGGCCGCCGGGCTCGTGCTGCGCCGCGGCACCCTTGGCTACGTGCCGCAGAATCCGCGGCCGCGTGCCGAAGCTGCCCACAGCGCGCTTTCCCACATCTTGTCGGGGCGGGGCCTCGACCGCGCCGCGGCGCGCCTCGTCGAGCTGCACCGCAAGCTCGAGCACGACCACTCGCTCACCGCGATCGAGAAGTACTCGGAGGCTGAGGAGCGCTACCGGCTCGACGGCGGCTACTCGAGCGAGTCGGAGGCCCGTCGCATCGTCACTGGTCTCGGTCTTCGCCTCGACCGGGTGGACCTCGCCCTCGGCGTGCTGTCGGGAGGCGAGCGCCGCCGGGTCGAGATCGCGCGCGTGCTGTTCGCGGACGCCGACCTGTTGCTCCTCGACGAGCCGACGAACCACCTCGACAGCAACGCCAAATCCTGGTTGATGGACTTCCTGCGCGACTATCGCGGCGAAGTCATCGTGGTCAGCCACGACCTGGCGCTGCTTGACTCGTCGATCACGCGTGTGTTGCACCTGGACGCGGGGCGACTCATCGAGTACCGCGGCACCTATTCGCAGTACCAGGCCGCGCGGTTGCTCGAGGAGAATCGCCTGACCTCGCTGGCGCACCGCCAGGAAGCCGAGATCCAGCGACTCAGCCTGCTCGCCGAAGTGATGCGGAGGCAGACCGCAAAGCGAGCCAAGCAGGCGAAGTCGATCTTCACCCGCGTCGACCGGATGAAGGCTGCGCGTGTGGTCGCCCCTCGACACGAGCGCAAGGTGAAGATCAACTTTCCGGAGCCACCGCACAGCGGCAGGGTGGTGCTGCACAGCTCAGGTCTCGCCAAGGGCTACGGCGGCCCGCTCGTCTTCCGCGACGTGTCATTCGAGGTGGAGCGCCACGACCGGCTCCTGGTGATGGGGCTGAACGGAGCCGGCAAGACGAGTCTGCTGCGGATCCTCGCCGGTGAAAGCGCCGCGAACGCGGGCTCGTTCCGCCTGGGGCATGGAGTTTCATTGGGGTACTACGCACAGGAGCACGAGGGCATCCGCGGCGGTGTGAGCGTCCTGGCGCACATGCGGGAGCAGTCGCCCGACGCTGAGGAACGGGTGCTGCGCGCGCTGCTCGGCATGTTCAGCCTGACGGGAGACGTCGCACGCCAGGACGCCGGGACGCTGTCCGGTGGCGAGAAGACCAAGCTCGCGCTGGCTCAGCTGGTCGCGGGGCGGCACAACCTGCTGCTGCTGGACGAGCCCACCGACAACCTCGACCCGCCATCGCGGAGCGGGGTCGCGCGGGCCCTGGCCGCCTGGCCGGGGACGATGGTGATCGTGAGCCACGATCCCGAGTTCGTCCAGGCGCTGCAGCCGGGTCGGGTCCTGTTCATGCCGGAAGGGCGCGTCGATTACTGGGAAGAGGACCTGCTCGACGTCGTCTCGATGGCCTAGGGACAATAGGCCTATGACCATCGAGGTTCACGAGATCGTCATGCCCGAGCTGCAGGGTGCGGAGGAGATCACCGTCGGCGCCTGGAGCAAGCGGCCTGGCGATCATATCGCCGAGGGCGAGACCCTGATGGAGGCGCACACGGACAAGGTCAACGCCGAGATCCCGTCCCCTTTGGCGGGGACCGTCGAGGAGCTCCTCCTCGAGGTCGGCGACCCCGTCAAACCAGGACAGGCGATCGCTCGCATCGCGCCTGAGTAGGGCCTCTCCACTGCGGGTCGCGGTCATCGGCGGCGGCGTCATGGGCGCGGCCGCCTCATGGCGGCTCGCGAAGCGAGGCGCCGAGGTGGTGTGTTTCGACCGCTACTCCCCACCCCACGGCAATGGCTCGTCGCATGGCGAGTCGCGCATCATACGAACCGCCTACTTCGAGGGGTCGTCCTACGTCCCGCTCCTGCAAGAGGCGTTTCCGTTCTGGCGCGAGCTGGAGTCGGCGAGCGGCATCCCCCTCCTCACGATGACCGGGGCGCTCTACATCGGCAAGCCTTCGGCGGTGGCCGTCGTCGGGGCCCAGGCTTCGGCGAAGGAGCACGGCCTCGACATAGAGGTTCTCGATGGTGGGGCGCTGGGCCGGCGCTTTCCCGGCCATGTGGTTCGCGACGACGAGGTGGCGGTCCTGGATCGCCAGGCGGGCATCCTGAACCCCGAGGGCGCGGTGACGGCGATGCTGCGGCAGCTGCCCGACGTCCGCCGCGACCACCGGATCGGATCCATCGACCGGCTGCTCGGCGAGTTCGACGCGGTGGTCGTCGCCGCCGGCCCATGGACGCCCGACCTGATCGAGTGGATCCCCCTGCGCATCGAGCGCCAGGTCCATGTCTGGTTTTCGATCGCCCGAGATGCTGATTGGTTTGCTCCGGATCGATTCCCCGTGTTCATTCGCCAGTCGGAGCAGTTCGGCGACGTGTATGGATTTCCGACCCTCGACGGTGTGTCGGTCAAAGTCGGGCGGCATCACGCCGGCGACTTCACCGACCCGGACCACATCAAAAGACGCGTCGACGAGGTCGATGTCGATCCACTGCGCCTGATGGCGGCCACGTTCATGCGTGGGGTCAGCGGCCACGTCGCCCGCACGGTCACGTGCATGTACACCAACACCCCCGACCACGACTTCGTGATCGACTTCAGCCCCCGGGACAAGAGGGTGGTCGTCCTCAGCCCATGCTCAGGCCACGGGTTCAAGTTCGCACCAGTGATCGGCGACATCGCGGCCGACCTCGTGTGCGACGGCGAGACGAAACGCGACATCTCGCGTTTCTCAGCGACTCGCTTCGCGCCGTCCCCGCAAGTACCAGATGACCAGGGCGACGGCCACTAGGAGGGCGATCACGATCGCCGACTTTTCGACCGGGCCGCTGATCCGGTCGTAGTTTCGGCCCAGCGCGTAGCCCACGTAGGCGAGTGCGGCGCACCAGGGCAGCGCGCCGGCAAAGGTGAGGAGCGAGAACCTCGCGAGCTCGACGCGCGCAAGCCCGGCGGGAAACGAGATGTACGTGCGGATGACTGGGAGGAGGCGACCGAAGAACACCGCGAACAGCCCCCAGCGCTGGAACCAGCCGTCAGCGAGTTCGAGGTGGTGACGCCGGATGCCGACGTAGCGGCCCGGCCCGAGAAGCAGCGGTTCGCCGAATCGGGCGGCGAGGAGGTAAGCGATCAGTGAGCCAACGAGGTTGGCGAACGCGCCGACCACGATCGCCGCCGCCAGGTTCATTTGCCCGCTTGCGGCGAGAAGCCCGGCGGTAGGCATGATCACCTCACTTGGAAACGGCAGGCCGCAGCTCTCGGCGGCCATGAGGACGAACACGGCCACCAGGCCATACGAGGCAACGAAACTGATCAGCGCGTCGGTCAAACGGTCTGAACCGTGGCAGCCTTCACCGCGCGGAAGGGCAGCGTGCGCACCTGCTGGTCGTCGATGAGGATCTCGAAGTTGTAGAAGCCGGGCCGCTGGATGGGCACCGTGGTCAGGTTGATCACGATGCTCGCCGAGAGGTCCCATCCATGCGGGTACTCGGCCGGCACCTGACGCGCGGGCAGGTTGAGGACGATGGGCTGCTGCAGCAGGGGGTTGCCGTCCTCGTCGCTGCAATGGACCTCGACCTTGTGCGGGCGCTCCGTCTCGAGGCGCGTCGTCTGGAGGCGAAGCACGATGACGCCTCCAAAGGGCGTCGGGTACTGGTCGCGGACGAGTGTGTCGAAACCGGCGCCGAGAATGTAGACCAGCCCGTTGGGCGGGGCCTCGGCGGCGTTGGCGAGCAGAGCCCAGTCGAGTCGCATGCTTCGGCCATTATCGACGGGTCACAGAGGAGCCGGCCGAATCGACGGAGGGCTAAGGCTGGACGCGCTTGCGCTTCGGAAGGCTGTCGAGGACGATGTCCCAGCGCTCGATGCGGACAGGTTTCAGCATCCCGTTCGGCGACCACGGATCCTCGGCCATTCGCGTGCGAATCGACTCTTCCGAGTCAGCCTCCACGACCCAGAGCACATCGTGACCGCCTTCGAGGGGTCCGACCAGCAGTACGAATCCTTCGTCGAAGAGCGCGTCCATGTAAGCGGCATGCTCGTCCCAGCCGTCCTGCTCGCGCATATCGCGCGACCAGTCCCAGGGCCCGCCGCGCTCGACCCGCACGACCCACCGCGCCATGCGAAAAGGTTAGCCCGGGAGCTGAGCGCTGCCTTCGGTGCTTCTTTGTTAGCCCCTGACCATGCAGCAGGCGGTGAAACCCTCGGCGGTCTTCGGCGACTCACCCGATCGGAAGGTGACGATTCGATCGGTTCCGTTCGTGATGTCGAAGGCGTGGATGGTTCCGGTCGGGGCTGTGATGTCCATCCCACAGGACCCGCTCGCTGCACAAGGACCCTCTTCCGCGTACCACAGCACCGACAATGTGATGAAACCTGGACTGCTGCCAAGACCAGTCGTGAAAGTTACGCCACCGCCCATGGGGACGATCAGCATCCGTAGCTTGGAGTTGTCGTAGCGATCGACGCCTAGCCGGGTAAATATCGTGCCGGCAAGCCATCGTCCATCAGCTGTGCTGGTGGCTCCATACCACCACTCCGACCGAAGCACTTTGGAGCCCGTGGATGGCGTCCACTCTGTCAGGGCTCCTGACATGGTCGCCCACACAAAACGGTCGCTTGCAATCCAGGTGCCGCCTGAGGATGACGAGGCCGTGACAAACTTCTGACGCCGGTCGGCGACCGAAAAGATTCTGATGTTATTACCGTAAATCGCGAAGCCGAAGTCAGATACCGCGAGGTACGCGTGATCCGGACTGAACGCCAGGATCGGCCTGGGACTCCAGCGACTCTCGAGGCCGCCGGGCCCCGCGTCGATGGTAAAGAGAACGGTATCGGCGACACCAGACCTGAGGTGCACTGACACGACCCATCGGTCGTTGGCATCTGGGATCCCAGAAGTCGCGTAGACCTCCAGCGATCCATCCCAGGTCCAGATTGATGGACCGTAGTAGTAAAACGGATCGGCCTTTGTCCGCAGCTGGGCGACCTGTGACTCGACGCCCGTGGCTATGTCTCGCCGAACGATGACGACGTGACCGTCGGCAACTTTCGTATAGGCGATGGCTTTGCTGTCCAGCAGGTGGACTACCGTGTTCGCGCCGCGGCACACAAGGCGTGGATGGATAGGGTCCGCAACGTCGTAAACAAAGGTGCCGGCGACGACTGTCATGGTCGCGCTCGGTCCGCCCGAGCAAGTCACGGACGCGAGCGCCGCCGTGGGGGTCGGCCCCGGGGACAAGGCTGGAGATGGCTCAGTTGAGGGAGCGGTTGGTGCGGACGACGGCGACGACTGCGCCTGGAATGTCGCCGTCGGAGATGGCTGGTGGGTTGCGGCAGGGGAGGTCTGGGCGACCGGTCGGGTGCTTGCGCCGCAAGCCAGTACGGTTACCGCCGCGATCAGGAGAGTAGCCTCCCGCCGCCAACTCATCTTGCTGACAGAAACGGGAACCGTGCCGGTTCGTTATGGCCCCTGTTCAGGTCGGCCCGGGTGGCCTCGATCCACCGACGGGCCGAGTGTGGTGGCCTTGAGTCTTTAGGCCCAGAGTTCCGCCCATGCCTCGGTGTAGATCTCGACGAGGAGACGATCGATTTTTGTGCGGTCGGCTTGATCTCGGAGACGGCTCGTCCCTTGCGAGAAGTCTCGGCGCGCTGGTGCCGTTTCGGGTACCGTCTCCTGCCCGTAGGTCAGTTCACAGATCTCCCGTTCGAGCCGCTCGATCGCATGGATTACATCGGGCAGGCGCACCTTGCCGAGCCGCACCGCCATGCAGTAGTCGCGGCCGGCATCCATGGGAAGAGTCAAACGCCCAGTCTTCAGGTATTCGACCCCCTGGAAGCCAAGCCTCACGGCGTGCATCGCAAACTTTGTGTCGTAGCCATGCCGTTTGATGAGCTCCGTGCGTGTTACCCGCATCTGACCCCGCTGCCCGAGCAGACGCTCACGCTGCGCACTGAGGTAGCCGAGAAATCTCGCGCCGGCTTCCTTGCTTGCGAATAGGTGTGAATTCCGGCGCAGCCGCCGGCCGAATCGATTCATGAACAAGGGTTTGACGAAGAGAAGGATCTGCACGGTGGGGTTTCCGTTGGCGGCGAGGCGAGTGTATTTCCTGAGGCTGTAGACGGTCAGGTCAAGGTCGCCGGCCCGCGAGGGAGGGGTTCGCCCATGCCACCGCTGATCGGACAATGGGTTGTGTTTGAGCCGCTCCTCTGCGGTGCGGTGGATGTGTTGCTCGAATTCGGTGAGTCCTATGACCTGCTCAGGAGGCTCGACCGCGATGCCCATCTCGTCCCGATCGTCCGTGCCCGCGAGGTGCAGGCCGTGAGCGGTCGACCCGACGGAACCCCGCAGGATGAGTCCACGCGAAGCGATATCCGCCGTAGTGACATGCACGACTTCTAGTATCGAGTGCAGTGGCTTGGACGGGTGGGCCCGGGTGGCCTCGATCCACCGACCAGACGATTATGAGTCGCCCGCTCTAACCAACTGAGCTACGGGCCCGTCCCGAGGCTGAGTCTATCGGCCTCCTATCCCCTGCCTATGAACGGCATCTTGGTTGCCATCACGGTCATGAACAGCACGTTGGCATCCAAGGGAAGACTCGCCATGAAGACGACCGCCCGCGCGACCTGCTCGACATCGATTCTCGGCTCGACCTCGATCGTGCCGCTCGCTTGCATGACGCCCGACGTCATCGGCTCGGTCATCTCGGTCGCGGCGTTTCCGATGTCGATCTGGCCGCACGCGATGTCGTACTGCCGCCCATCCAGAGATGTTGACTTGGTGAGCCCGGTCATACCGTGCTTGGTCGCGGTATAGGGTGCCGAGTTCGGGCGCGGAGCATGCGCCGAGATCGACCCGTTGTTGATGATCCGGCCGCCCCGTGGATCCTGGGTCTTCATCAGCTTGATGGCTTGCTGAGTGCAAAGGAACGCGCCCGTCAGGTTGGTCTCGACAACAGCGCTCCACTGCTCGACGCTCAGGTCCTCGATCGGGATCGCTGGTGCGGATGTGCCTGCGTTATTGAAGAGGACGTCCAGCCGGCCGAACCGAGCCTTGACCGCGGCGAACAGCGATTGCACGGATGCCGGATTGATCACGTCGGCGGGCATCGCGATCAGGCGAAGGTTTTCGCGCGCGGCGAGCGCCACCGACTCCTGGAGCCTTTCCAGGCGGCGACCAACCACGACCACGTCGTATCCCTCTCGGGCCAGCGCGATCGCGGCCGCGCGCCCGATCCCACTCCCGCCTCCGGTAACAAGCGCGACCTTCTTCACGAGGCGATTATCGTGGGGAATATCGGCGCACCCACGGAGGTAATGGCCGACAGGGGTGAATTGCAGATGGTTGCGCTAGGACTTCTCATTCTTCGGTTGGTGATTGGCCTCACGTTGGCCGCGCACGGCGCACAGAAGCTTTTCGGTTGGTGGGGCGGTCCGGGCATGGACGGATGGGTCGGGGCAATGAACCGGATGCGCATCCGGCCGGCGGTGCCATGGGCGTGGATGTCGGCGCTAGCGGAATTGCTGGGGGGAATCGGCCTGGCGGTCGGTCTGCTGACACCTCTACCCGGTCTCGCCATCGCGGGGTCGATGCTGGTGGCGATCGCGCTTGTCCACTGGCCCAAGGGATTTTTCACGACCAAGGGAGGCTACGAGTTCAACCTCGCCATCCTGGCCGCGATCGCCGCGATCTCCCTGACCGGGCCCGGGGCCTACTCGCTGGACGCTGCGCTTGGGATCCACCTTCCGGAACCGGCGACGCTGATCGTTGGCACGGTCCTGGTCCTCGTCGGAGTCGGTGTGGCGCTTGCCACTCGCGCACCCATGCCCGCAGCGGAAACCAAGCCGCAGGTCACCTAGGCCAGGGCCGGCCTGTCCCCACTTTGCGGGCGGGCCGGGGAAAGCGCCGAACGGACCCAGGCCGCGGTCGCCGGCAGCGGCGGCATGTGGGCGCGAGCCAGGGCAACCATGACCTCAGGCAAGGTCGCAGTGCTCGGAACCACCAGGAAGCGGTCTTCCCAGCGAGGTCCGAACTTCTCCTTGAACCGATGCAGCGTCCCGCTGCGCTGAAACCGATCGAGACCCCAGTACATCGCTCGTAGCGCCGACTCCACCCCACGCGGAGTGTCCTGCGACGGGATGATCCGCGGCGTCATACCTAGGCTGAGCAGGGAGATGTTGTGGCTGCGCGCCTCTTCGATCGACCGCACGATCAGCGCCTCGATCACTCCATACGCCGCGTCGGGACGGCGGCGCATGAGATCCAGCGTCCAGGCGTTCCTCATCGGAACTGGGAGGCAGCTGACAAAACCCTCGAGGCGTCCAGTCGCCCCGAAAGCCAGAGCGACCCTGATGTCTGGATCGTCCAGCGTGGCGAGGGTTCCGAGGCTGTAACCCAGCTCAGGCGATCGATGATCGTGGAGCCACCCTCCTGATACCTCTTGCAGCTGCTCTCCGTGCTGGCCCAGGATCGCGGGTCCCGCTCCGAAAACAAAGTGCACCCCCGTCCTTTCGCTGCGATGAATCGCGTACCGAAGGTCGGCTCGCCTCTTCCCCGCCAGGTTGAAGGTCGCGACCTGAAGGATTGCCTCGGCTCCGATTGGGACGAGCGTCAGACCCAACCGTTGATACGGCCCGGGCTCGTCGACCTGGTAGAAAGCCGGGATCCAGTCCTGCCGGTCGCAGTACGCCACGAATTCGCGAGCCGCGTCCTCGACGACTCCCGGCGCAGCGATCGGGTCGCCGAGAGCGAGCGCGGTCCGACCTCGCAACGTGAACGCGACGCAACGGTCGAGGCCCGACCAGTGATAGCTGGAGGCTCCGTGCACGGCGAGGTGCGAGATGTAGTTGCGGCCGAACGAGCTGAGCAGGCGATGCACCCGCTGACGATCCGCCGCGGCGGCGCGTGGCGCGATGACCGGTCGCAGGAGCTGGATCAACCCGACGATGACCAGCGCGTAGCTGACCACCGGGAGGGTGCCGAGAAACCATTCGGCCCTCCCCGTCAGTGCGTGGTACGCGGCGGGGTCCCCGGCCAGGGCGGCCAGCAGAGACTCCAGCGTCCTCACCACGCCGACCTCCGGCCGGAGCTGGTTGGCCAGCAAGGCAGTACCGGCAAGCGCGTAGAACACCGCGGTCGCCAATCCAAGCGCCAGCACAGCGAGACCCCACCGCATGCGCGAGGGATCGGAGTCGGCGGTGAAATGCGCTCGAAACAACCAGAGTCCGAAGAACGTCCACGCGAACAACGACGCAGCTTCGAAGTCGAGGTCTTTGATGAGCTCGAATGCGATCGTCGCGCCCAGCACGATGAGCGTCAGCCTGAAAGCGACACGCTTGCCGCGCGCGATGCCCCCGGCCAGGAGTAGCAGCGCGAGACCCGAGAGCACCGCCCCGGTGCGGCCACCGACCGTGACCTCAGCCGGCAGCAGCGTTTCGAGAACCTGGCTCCGCGCCAGGTGGTGCTCCAGGAGCGCGCCGACGATGTCGATGACCGCGCTGATGACCAGCAGTCCCGCGAAGAACCAACGCACCCTTCGCCGCTCATCCCGCAAACCGGGGGACATACACCTAGAACGCTACGGCCCGAAGGGCCAACTTCCCGGCCATCTCACGCCGAAGCTCCAGGTGTGGACAATGCGAGCAGTTACATGGGCGATCCCCGACCTGCCAAGGCCTCCGCCGTTCCGCTGCTGATCGCGATCGCATTGATCGTGGTTTCGGCAGGCGGTTTCGGATATCTCGTGACCACGTTCCTCTTCGCCTTCTCTGGAGGCCAGTACCGGATGGTCGCTGTGGTCAACGTCGTCGCGCTCATGGTCGTCGCTCTCGGCGCCGGCGCGGCGGCGGTGTCATGGAGGCTGCGATCATCAGCTGCAGCAGTGCGTTGGACCGCGATCGCCACGGGCATCGGCTGGGTGACGGCCATCATTGCCGAATGGCTGATCTCTTTCAGCCTTGGCGCTACCTGACGCTTACTCCGGACCGATGACCTCGACTTCATTTCCGTCCGGGTCGTCGACATAAAAAGTTCGCACGCCCTTGAGCACGGGGTGCACGCCGTGGCGGACCTCGGTGCCGGCCTCGATGAAACCGGTCTCCAGCTCGTCGTATGAACGATGGCTGACGCGGAACGCCAGGTGATGCAGGACCCGCTTTTCCTTGTGTCGCGGAAAGTAGTCGGGCCCGTGGGGGTGCGGTATCAGGACGATCATCTCCGGGATGCCTCCGGGCTTGGCCACCATCAGGAACTTGTTAGGCAGCTCAGGGGGCGACATCAGCTCGAGGCCGAACCGATCTCGATAGAAATCGAGCGCGGCCTCCATATCGGCGACCCACAGGACGATCTCGGCCAGGCCCTCCACCCGGCTCATGCCGCCACCGCCGTCGCCATCGCTTCGAGGTTCACCTCGCGCACGCGGGGGGACACGGAACAACCCGGCGCGAGCAGCAGTCCGCGCCCGCCCGTTTCCTCGACTGCGGCGCGGGCCTCGGCCGCGATCTTTGGCGGCGGCCCATAGACAAGCGTCGCGCGCTGGCTCAATCCGCCCATCA
>WNGO01000183.1_pt1 | contig 55145 bp, 56 predicted proteins | sample 5400511 | NCBI WGS metagenome assembly WNGO01 (sample SAMN13153380, study PRJNA577476) | soil metagenome | isolation source: 20 cm soil or saprolite under Garry oak tree replicate 2 | place: USA:California | collected 2016-06-15 | reverse complement strand
CGATGCGGGATTAAGTGTCCCGTGGTTCCGCAATCTTCCCGCCGATCCAACGCCTGAGCCGGTGCTACTTGGCATCTCGTATCCCTGCGTACTCAAACCTCTTTCGCTTTCGGCAAGCCAAGGCGTAGTGCAAGCAAACAATCGCGAAGAGTTTCTCGCCGCCGCCGCGCGTGTCCGGCGGTTGCTCAAATCACCGGAGATTCTCGCTAATCGCGAGCCGAATCTCGATCAAGTGCTTGTGGAAGGTTACATTCCGGGCAAGGAGGTTGCGGTCGAAGGACTTCTTACGGATGGCACTCTGCGCGTGCTGGCCATCTTCGATAAGCCCGATCCGCTCGAGGGCCCATACTTCGAAGAGACTATCTATGTCACACCCTCGCGTCTTCCCGAATCCGTGCAGCGCGCTATCGAGAAATGCGCAAGAGACGCAGTTCGGTCGTTGGGACTTTCCCACGGCCCAGTCCACGCGGAGTTTCGCATCAACGACGATGGTGTATGGCCGCTCGAGGTGGCGCCTCGGCCGATCGGTGGTCTCTGCGCGCGCGCCCTGCGATTTTCATTTGAAGGAGAAAGCGGACCTATCGGGCTCGAAGAGCTGCTGCTTCGTCACGCCCTGGAGCTCCTCGGACGGAATTCGCCGCGCGAGCGAATTGCCTCCGGCGTCATGATGATTCCTGTCCCCAAGAGCGGCGTTCTCGAAGCAGTCTCTGGAGAAGATGCCGCGCGCTCAATTCCAGGAATCACCGAACTGACGATCACCGCACGATTGCACGACGCTATTGCCGCCTGGCCCGAGGGTTCAAGCTATCTTGGATTTCTTTTTGCGAGGGGCGACACACCAGAAAATGTCCAGCAATCGCTCCGCCAAGCCCATGAAAAATTATCGTTTAAGATTACGCCGCGCCTGCCAGTCGAACATCCTGCAACGCGTCGAATGACCAATCAGGGGAATTAACCTTTTGCCTTCGGCGCAACGTATCCTTCGGGCAATTTTGCGCCTTCGCCGAAGAAAAATTGTTCCATCTGCTCTTCCATGATTTTTTGCGAGTTGGGATCGAGTGGGTTCAGCCGGTACTCGTTCATGACCATCTTGGAATGCTCCAGCCAGAGCTTCCAGGCATCTTTGGAAACGCTCTCGTACACGCGTTTTCCAATCTCTCCTCGCCACGGAATGCGGTCCAGCCCAGGCAATTCTTTGTCAAATTTCACGCAATGGACCATGCGCGTGCCGGGCTTCACTGGTTCGCTGGCTGCCGGTGTTGGACCGCAAGACTCATCCGCCATGTTCTTCTCCTCACGCGCGTTCTTCCTTCTCACCTTACTGCAAACTCGGCGAAATTCCTAGTTGCATGCCCCCAGTGATTTCGAATCCCTCGGTCGCTGGCGAGCACCCGTGAAATAGTGCATCATTTCCCGTTCTCGTTCATCAAACGGTAGGTCCGCGATAGACAGATGGACCGTGGGAGCTGCGACCTTGGCTGAGATCACCACGCTTTTCTGGGACATCGGTGGCGTCATCCTGACAAATGGCTGGGACCGCGGCTCACGAAAAGAGGCCGCCGCGGCATTCCACCTCGATTGGGAAGAATTCCAGGACCGTCACGATCTTTCCTTTCCGGCCTTCGACTCCGGCCAAATCACTTTGAATGAATATCTCGACCGCACTTTGTTCTATCGCTCGCGCAGCTTCAGCCGCGAGGAGTTCATCGCGTTCATGTTCGCGCAGTCCAAGGAATATCCGGAAACGCGCGCCATTCTCGACAAAGTCTCGCGCTCCGGAAAATACTTTGTCGGCGCCATCAATAACGAGCCGCTCGAACTCAACCAGTACCGCATTGAAGCCTTCGATCTTCGCCGAAATTTCCTCGTTTTCTTCAGCTCCTGTTACGTTCGCTCCCGTAAGCCCGAGGAGACCATCTATCGCATCGCTCTGGAAGTAACGCAGCGCCCTGCAGAAAAATGTCTTTTCATCGATGACCGGCCGCTCAACCTGGAAAGCCCGCGTCGCCTTGGGATGAACACCATTCGGCATCAGAACGCGGAGCAACTGCGTTCGGAGCTTGGAAAACTTGGGGTTGAGGTATAGTTTTGAACGCTGCATCAGCTACCTGAACAGCGCGCAACTTGCGGAGGGCGTGACAATGGCTGGGGATTCGGGGCGTTCCGGTTCAGTTTACGGCAACGTCGCCGAGCCTTGCACCGTCGTTCTCTTCGGCGCTTCGGGAGATCTTGCCAAGCGCAAAGTCATTCCTGCCATGTACGACCTCGCGATTCACAATGGCCTGGGACCGCGCTACGCCATTGTCGGCTTTGCTCGTACGCCCATGGCCGAAGACGCCTTCCGCGCCACGCTTGGCGAAGCGGCCAAAAGCATCTCCGAGGTCGGGCCCATCGATCCGAAGCAGTGGGACACGTTCGCTGCGAATCTTTATTACTCCCCGGGCGACTACGGCAATCCGGAATCTTACGCCCAGCTTGCCAAGCGCCTCGCGGAATTGGAATCCGCAAAAAATATCGGCGGCAACCGCCTCTTTTATCTTTCCACGCCACCTGAAGTTTATCCAGACATCGTCGAGCAGCTTGGCCGCGCCGGACTCTCTCACCCTTCTTCGCCGAATTCCTGGGTGCGCATCATCATTGAGAAACCCTTCGGCCGGGATCTGGCCTCGGCCAAAGCCTTGAATCAAATTGTCCTCAGTGTTTTCGATGAGAAGCAGGTCTACCGCATCGATCATTACCTGGGCAAGGACACTGTGCAGAACCTGCTTGTCCTGCGCTTTGGCAATGGGATTTTCGAGCCTCTGTGGAACCGCAATTACGTCGACCACGTGCAAATCACTGCCGCGGAAACGCTTGGCGTCGAGCGCCGCGGTGGTTTTTATGAAACCGCGGGCGCGCTCCGCGACATGATTCAGAGCCACGTCCTTCAACTGACTTCGCTCGTAGCCGTTGAGCCTCCCGCTTCCTTTGATGCCACCGCCGTCCGCAATGAAAAGCTGAAAGTTCTCCAGTCTATCCGCCCCTTCGATTTGGGGATGGTCGCCCAGGAAGTCGTTCGCGGGCAATATTCTCCTGGAAAACTCGACGGCAAGCCTGTGCCCGGCTACCGCGAAGAGCTCAACGTGAATCCCGCTTCCAAGACCGAGACTTTCGTCGCCGGCAAACTCTTGATCGACAACTGGCGCTGGGCCGGCGTTCCGTTCTATCTTCGCACGGGCAAACGCCTCGCCACACGCAGCACAGAGATCATGATCCAGTTCCGCAGCGCCCCGCATATCGTTTTCCGCGAAAAAGACGTCGAGCCCAACCGCCTCATCTTGAACATCCAGCCCGACGAAGGCATTTCCGTTTCCTTTGGCGCAAAACGCCCAGGGACGGAGATGAGCATCGGCAACGTCACCATGAATTTCTGCTATCGCGAAAGTTTTGGAGATGTCTCGCGCAGCGCCTACGCCACGCTCTTGAACGACTGTGTCCGCGGCGATGCCACGCTTTTCGACCGCGGCGATAGCGTCGAAGCCGCCTGGTCGCTCGTCGATCCTATTCTGGACGTCTGGAGCGCCGCCAAGAGCGCCAACGTGCCACAATATCCGTCCGGAAGCTGGGGACCAAGAGAATCCGATCTTCTGCTCGAACGTGATGGCAGGCATTGGTACAACCCGTAATTGCACCACCTGACGTAAACTAAAGTTAGCAGCCACGGTAGGGGGAACTGGTGATCCTTGCAGGGGACGTTGGCGGGACGAAGTGTAATCTGGCGCTCTTTTCCGAAAAAGGCGGCACCCTCACGCCCGTCTTCAAGCAGCGCTTCGCAAGCAAGGAATTTGCGCAATTCGAGCGCATCGTCAAGGAATTCTCCCGCCAGGCGGCCGACCACCTGGGTAAGGAAAGCATCGTTGCTGCCGGCTTCGGCATCGCCGGCCCCGTGATCAATGGCACCGTTAGGGCGACGAATCTTCCTTGGATTGTCGACACCAAGTCTCTCGTCAAAGAGCTCAATGTCCCGCACGTTGTTCTCTTGAATGATCTCGGCGCTACGGGCCACAGTATCGAGCACCTTCCGCCGCAGGATTTCTGCGTCCTGAATCCAGGCAATCCAGAGCCCGGTGGAACGCGGGCGCTGATCGCTGCAGGTACTGGCCTTGGCCAGTCGTTTCTTGTGTGGGACGGCGGCCGCTACCGCGTTGTGCCCTCCGAAGGTGGCCATTCCGATTTCGCCCCGCATACCGAGCAGCAAATTGAGCTCCTGCGTTTCATGCGCCGCCGCTATCCTCAGGTAAGCTGGGAACTCATTCTCTCCGGCCGCGGCTTCCGCACCATTCATGAATTTCTCGCGCCGAAAGTGACACACGCTACCTTCGAAGATCCCGACGCCGATCCTGCTCCGGAAATTACGCGTCGCGGTTTGGACAAGTCCTGCCACGTCTGCTCGGACACTTTGGATCTCTGGACCGCCATCTACGGCGCGGAAGCAGGGAATCTCGCGCTGAAAGTTCTGGCGCTCGGCGGCGTCTACGTCGCCGGCGGCATCGCCGTCAAAATCCTCGAAAAAATGAAAGACGGCACTTTCTTCCACGCCTTCAAGGACAAGTGGAAATTCGAAGGCCTGCTCAGCAATATCCCCGTCTCCATTGTCCTCAACGAATCCGCCCCGCTCCTCGGCGCCGCCTACGAAGCCCTCGCCGCCAGTGACAAATAGCGTTCGCCCATGACTCGGCGCATCGCAGCCCTCGCATCGCGCACCACAACCTAGCCGACGCCCGGAGCATGGGAGTCCCTGGCCGAAGCGTGCACATAATTGGCCTCGTCGCTCGCATGATATGATCAGGTTTGTGAGGGCAGGGAGGGTGTCATGAGTAGTGCCGTAACCACGCAAGTAACCGACCTTCAAAACTACGTGAATGGCGCCTGGTGCCGCGCCGCAGCCACCGAATACTTCGACGTCAGCAATCCTGCTACTTCCGAACTTCTGGCGCGCACACCGCTTTCGACTTCCGCTGATGTTGACGCTGCCGTTCAAGCCGCCGCCGATGCCTTCCCGGCATGGCGCCGCACGCCTCCTGGCGAGCGCGTCCAATATCTCTTCAAGCTGAAAAATCTCCTCGAAGAAAATCTTGATGATCTCGCCCGCGTCATCACCCTTGAAAATGGCAAGACCTTCGCTGAAGCCCGCGCCGAACTTCGCCGCGCCATCGAAAACGTCGAAGTCGCTTGTGGCATCCCCATGATGATGCAGGGTTACAACCTTGAGGACGTAACTCCTGGCGTGGACGAAATGCAAATCCGTCAGCCGCTCGGAGTTGTCGCCGCCATCGTGCCTTTCAACTTCCCGGCGATGGTTTCCTACTGGTTCTTGCCTTACGCCATCGCGTGCGGAAATACTTTCATTCTGAAGCCGTCCGAGCGCGTTCCTCTCTCTATGCATCGCGCCTTCGAGCTTTTGGAAAAGACCGGCCTGCCCAAGGGTGTCGCGAACCTGGTCAACGGTGGCAAAGAAGTGGTCAACGCGCTCTGCGATCATCCGCAAGTACGTGCCATCAGTTTTGTCGGCTCGACTCCGGTCGCCAGGCATGTTTACACTCGTTCCGCGGCCAGCGGCAAACGCATGCAGTGCCAGGGCGGCGCGAAGAATCACGTCATCGTTTTGCCCGATGCGGACATGGAGCTCGCGACGCAAATCATAAGTGACAGTGCATTTGGCTGTGCCGGCCAGCGCTGCCTCGCGGTTTCCGTCGCCGTCACCATCGGCGAAGCGCAAAAAACATTTCGCGATTCCATCGCTCACGCCGCTTCTTCGATTCGCACTGGCAATGGCCTCGAAGCCGGCATCCACATGGGCCCGGTCATCACCAGGGAAAGCAAGCAGCGTATCGAATCGCTGATTTCCGCGGGCGTCGGTGAAGGCGCGAAGCCCGTCCTCGATGGGCGCAACACCAAAATCCCGAAATACGAATCAGGAAATTTCCTCACACCCACGGTTCTCGACGGCCTGCCTGCGAACAGCCAGCTTGCCAACACGGAAATCTTCGGCCCTGTCCTGAGCTTGATTCACGCGAATTCCATCGACGAAGCCATGGAATTTCTTCGCCGTAGTCCTTACGGCAACCAGGCTTCGTTATTCACTACGAGCGGTTCCGCCGCGCGCAAATTCCGCTACGAAGCTCCCGCGGGGAATATCGGCATCAATATCGGCGTTGCCGCCCCCATGGCCTATTTCCCTTTCAGTGGCTGGAAGGAAAGTTTCTTCGGCATCCTTCACGGCCAGGGACGTGACGCCGTCGAATTCTTCACCGAATCCAAAATCGTCGTCGAGCGCTGGTCGCGCCAGGAAACCCGCAAGTTTTGATCATGTTGACGAAACCTCTTCATCTCGACGTTCACGAACAGATTGAGTGTGCGCAAACGCTCGCTTCGCGCTTTTACACCGATCCGGCGATTCTTGAGATCGAGAAGTCGCGCATTTTTCAGCGCACCTGGCAACTCGTCGGAACTCTCAGCCAATCCTGCGGAGAAGTTAATGGCGTGAAGCGCACCATCGCCGACCCAGAAAGTTTTTTCACCGCGGATGTCGCCGGCGAGCCAATCATCGTCGTTCGCGACAAACAGGGAGAGTTGCGCGCCTTCAGCAACGTTTGCCGCCATCGTGCTGGTCCGATCGCGCTTGGCAGCGGCTGCAAGAATGTTCTGCGTTGCCAATATCATGGTTGGACCTACACTCTCGATGGCCGCCTGATTGGTACGCCCGACGTCGACGGCGTTGAATTCTTCGACCGCAGCACCATGGGCATGGTCCCGCTTCGCTGCGAAACCTGGGAACACTTTATTTTTGTGAATTTCGATCTTAAGGCTGAACCGCTACCAACTTATCTTGGCCAAATTCCCCAGCAGGCGCGCGTTTTTCGATTTGAGGGTCTGCAATTCGCCGAGCGCCGCGACTACGTCATCGATTGCAACTGGAAAGTCTACGTCGACAACTATCTTGAGGGCTACCACATCCCAATCGCCCATCCCGGCTTGATGAAGGAAATCGATTACGCGCAGTATCGCACCGACACTTTCCGCTATTATTCCCAGCAGTTCGCGCCGATTCGCGCCATGAAAGAAGGAGACGCTGGCGAACGCATGTACGCCCCCGGTGCGGGTCTCCGAGAAGCGCTGTATTTTTGGATTTTTCCGCACTTGATGCTCAACATTTATCCGGACAACATTTCAACCAACGTCATCGTTCCTCTATCACATGAAAAGACCCTCACCATCTTCGAGTGGTTTTTCCACGATGTGGCTTCGCAGAAAAATCAGGAACGCATCAAACGCGCGGTGGCCTTCAGCGACGAAGTGCAGCAGGAAGACATCGGACTCTGTGAAAACGTTCAGCGTGGTTTGCGCTCATCGACCTACGACCGCGGCCGTTACTCCGTCAAGCGTGAAAATGGCGTTCACCATTTCCACATGCTGCTCGGCGAATTCTTCGGGCAAGTCTGACGGCAAGCTCCACGAAAGGGAATTGTGGTCGTCATCATTATGGGCGTAACCGGTGCTGGCAAAACCACCATCGGTACGATGCTCGCCGCGCAGCTAAACTGGGAATTCGCTGACGCCGACGCATTTCATCCGCCCGCCAACATCGAAAAAATGTCCCGCGGTATCCCACTCAATGACGCCGACCGCGCCCCCTGGCTCGAAGCGATGCGCAAAGCCATCCTTGAATGGATTGCTGCCGGCAAGAACGTCGTCCTCGCATGCTCCGCCCTCAAGCGTGGATATCGCGACGAGCTTCGCCCCAGCCCCGAAGTAAAGATTATTTATCTAAAAGGGGATTACGCTCTCTTCGCCGAAAGAGTCCGCCACCGCCACGGCCATTTCGCCGGCGAAGGCATCCTGGCTGGGCAATTCGCCGATCTCGAGGAACCTGACGATGCCATCACGATCGCCGCCGCGAAGTCCCCGGAGGAAATCGTCGCCGAAATCCGCAAGCGGCTCGCGCTACCTTGAATTGCGCGGCTTCCTGAAACAAAGCCTCAGGGCTTTGCAGGCGCTTGCTTGGGTACCGCGGCCGGCGCGCCTGGTGCGTTAGGAGTCCCGAAATTCACCTTCGGAACCTGCCGTGCGCCTTCATCCGCCTTGAAGTAGGCGTCGTTGCGCGTGAACCCGCTCAGGCTCGCCACCAAACTGTTCGGGAAGAGCGAAATGTAAGTGTTGTAATCCTGCACTGCCTCGTTGTAGCGGCGGCGCTCCACGGCGATGCGGTTTTCCGTGCCCGCGAGCTCGTCTTGGAGACGCAAAAAATTCTCGTTGGATTTCAGCTGCGGATAATTTTCAACTACGACCAGCAAGCGCCCCAAGGCCGAATCCAATTGTCCGTTTGCCGCGATTTTTTCAGCGGGAGAATGCGCGCTGAGCAACGCGGAGCGTGCCTTTGCGATGTCGCCGAAAACTGTTTGTTCCTGCGCCGCAAAGCCTTTCACGGTTTCCACCAGATTCGGAATCAGGTCCGCCCGCCGTTGCAGGACGACGTCCACCTGGGCCCACGCGGCATTCACCGCCTCGCGCTTTTTCACCATTTCGTTTCTGCGGCTGACAAATGAACTTCCCAGCAGCAGCGCGATCACCACCAAAACAACCAAAACGATCAGACCCTTCTTCATATCCACCTCGAATCACTCGAATTTACGAATGCGCGTTCTTCACGCGCCGCCATTCCCGCTTGGGAAAATGATGGTCCAGCGCATCCAGGACTTTTTCCAATCCCTTTAGATACGCGCCGTACACCGGAATAATTTCGCCGTGCAATTCGCCCGTGTCGCGCAGCTTCAGCATGGTGTCAAATGCCTGCGCGCTCGAACCCGTCAGCGCAGCCGACCGAGCAACAATATCATGCGCGTGCACCGGCGGCTCCTCTCCAAAAGCAATCACCACATGGCGCAGCAGCGTCAGGACTCCGGAAAACGATTTTCTCAAGATGGGCACAAGTTCTTTGGCATCTCCCGGCGCGCGCAAATAATGCTGGCGCAACTTTAGCAGAATCGTGCGCAACTCATGCTCAATTTGCACGCGATGCAAATTCATCGGTACTTCAATTTCCGCGACGACGTCGGTTCCATAGAGCACACGCCGGCCATGCTTCATGTCCAGAATCTCAATGGCGAAGACATCCGCAGCGTTCTTCAGCTCCTCTTTCGTGAAGAAAAGCGGCGCAGGTTCTTTCTGCTCGACGCACCACCATTTCACCACGTGCGCGAGGCGCCCCAACTCCTCGACACTCGACGAACGAAGGACGCAAACCACGTTGAGATCCGAGTGTCCTTCGCGAAAATCCCCGCGCGCCGCCGAGCCAAACAGAATCACGCATTCGAGGTTTGCCGATGCAAATTCCTTCAGCCTCTTGACCAGTTCCACCAGTTTCGTTTCCGTTGAGAGCATTTCCCGACCATTCCTTTCCTTTCAGCCAGGCTACCAGCCTCCCGAAGCGCCTCCGCCTCCGCTGCTGCCGCCGCCAAATCCCCCAAACCCTCCGCCACCTCCGCCGAAGCCACCGCCGCCCCAGTCTCCGCCCCCCGAGCGCCTCCCGCCGCCGCTGTTTGCCAGCATTCCTAACAGAAACCATAGACAACCGCTGCCGCGCGATCCACCTGTACCAGGTCCACCTCTGCCTCGGCGAGAGAGACTTGCGATAACACGAAAGAAAATAATCAAGCCAAGAAAGACCCAGAATATTGGGAATCCGACATTCCCTCTGCCATTCTGATTTCGAACCGCGGGAGGCTGGCCGCTCAGCGTTGCTCCTGCATCGTCCGCAATGTACTTGGCTAATTGCCAGGCGGCGACTTCGGCGGCCTTACCGTAATCGCCTTGGCGCAAGTAGGGAACCATGGCGCGCCCCGCGTCTCCTGCCCGCGCATCATTGATCACCGGCTCGAGCCCGTAGCCCACTTCGATGCGGTATTTGCGCTCGTTAGGAGCGACAAGGAGAAGTACGCCGCGATTGTCCTTCTTGCTTCCCACGCCAAGCTGTTTGAACAGGCCAACAGCATAATTCTCGACGCTTTCGCCTTCGAGCGATTGGACGGTCACAATCGCCATCTGCGCACCGGTCTTTTGCTCCAACTCCGCGCATAACGCCTCGAGCCTGGCCTTGGCCTCCGGACTGATAACTCCGGCCAGGTCACTCACATAACCCGTGGGATGAATTTTCTTGATGTCTTCCGCTGTACAGAAGCATGCGCTGAATAAGAGCAGGCAGTAAGGCAGCGCAGTTCGAATGAGAGGGGTTTTTCGCATGCAGTGTTCGAAGGTGGTCGTCGAATGACTATAGGGCTAGCCGCGACCCGCTGTAAAGCGGCGTCAGCGTTTTCTCTTTTCCTTGTGCAGGAGGCGAACCTTGCGAGTGCCGCGAGTTCGCACCTATAATTCAGTGTCTTCGCGGCTGCATGTGCCGCGTGCGCATTAGGAGGATTCTTGCCTGTCGGAACCGCGTTTCATGAAAGAACGCTGGCGCTGTGCGAAAGCCTGAACTACCGCGAATGGTCGGGCTATTACACCGTCAGCGTCTACGAGATGCATCACGAGCACGAGTACAACGCCATCCGCAATTCCGCGGCGCTGATCGATATTTCTCCGCTCTTCAAATACCGCGTGACGGGCCGCGACGCCACTAAGTTTGTGAACCGCGTGATTGCGCGCGACATCAATAAAGTGGCCGTGGACCAAGTGATTTACTGCTGCTGGTGCGATCCCGAAGGGAAAGTGATCGACGACGGCACGATCACGCGGCTGGGCGAAAACGAATATCGCTGGACGGCCGCGGATCCGAGCCTGCGGTGGTTCTGGCAAAATGCGCTGGCGCTGAACGTAACGATTGAAGATATTTCGGAGCAAACTGCGGCGCTGGCGCTGCAGGGGCCAATGTCCGGAAAAGTGCTGCATGAAGCGGCGGACGCGGACATTACGAACCTGAAATATTTTCGCGTGACGCATGGAAAAATCGCGGGCGTGCCGGTGGACATCTCGCGCACGGGTTACACGGGCGACCTGGGATTCGAGGTCTGGATGCCGTGGATCGACGCCGTCAAGGTGTGGGACGCACTGATTGCCAAAGGCAAGGCGTTTGATATTCACCCCGCGGGCATGATTGCGCTGGACATCGCCCGAATCGAAGCAGGGCTGATTTTGATTGACGTGGATTACATTTCGAGCAAGAAAGCGTTGATTGAATCGCAGAAGTATTCTCCGGCGGAAATCGGGCTGGGGAAGCTGGTGGACTTGAAGAAGGAAAATTTCGTGGGACGCGATGCGCTGGCGCAGGAAGCGAAGAGAGGCGCGGAGCGGGCGCTCGTGGGGCTAGAGATCGACTGGAACGAAGTCGAAGCACTCTACGACAAGCTGAAGATGGCGCCACAGGTGCCAAGCATGGCATCGCGCGTGGCGGTTCCCGTATATCGCGGCGGGCGGCAAATCGGCAAAGCCACGTCAACGACGTGGTCGCCCACATTGAAAAAAATGATTGCGCTCGCTTGCGTGAGCCGCGACAGCTCAAAGGTGAGCACGACGTTGAGCATCGAGATGACCGTAGAAGCGGTGCGCCACACCGTTTCCGCAAAAGTGGTGCCTATGCCGTTTTTCAATCCTGCGCGCAAGACAGCGGTTCCGGTGATTTAGAGCCATGCCAAATGGCGATTACAGCTTATCTCGCGATGATTGGTCGAAGATAAGAGCCTTTTTTCAGGAGATTTCACACGCACTTCTAGCCTTTGCTCTCGCACATAACTTAGCGATTGACGAGTATTACCACGATTCGCCATCGTGGACATTTCGCTTCCGCCATCCCAAAGGAGGTGTAGGCGGGATTGAAGTGAAGCGGTTGAGGGAATCTACAGTTCGGATAAACACTTCGTGGTTTGTGGATGAATATGAAGGCTTCACACACTGCTTGAGATCAGCGGAAGGCACGGAATAGAGAAGACCTAACTCCTCACGATGCCAAGAATCCATGGGTTAACTACAGTAAAGAAGAATGGGAGAGAATGTGGTCAACGGAACGGTTCCCTCTACCCAGGCTCTAGCTTCATTCATCGTTCGAGGCGGTTGTATTTCTTGAGCACTTCGCGGAGCTTGTCGTGGGGCAATGCGATGACTTTGTGATTCTCGATGCCGGTCATAGTTTCGGCGGCAATCATGGCGTTGATGATGGCTTCTTCGGTTGCTTGCACAGTGGCGGCGAAAACGGGTCCCAGCTTGTCGTTCGGCAACATTTTCAGATCGACGATGTGGTCGGCGGCCGCCGCACCTGAATTTGCCGTAGAGAAAGCCATGAAAATGTCGCCGGAGCCGTTGCCAGAGATACTGCCGTTGCGGCCGAGCCCCAGTGGAACGCGGCGCGCGAGGCGCTTGAGCTGATGCGCAACGAGCGGCGCGTCTGTCGCAACAACGACAATGATCGAGCCGTGGTCGTCGTTCACGAAGGAAGCTCCAGCGTAAGGAACATCAGCGGAAATTTCCCTTCCCACGGAAATTCCGGCAATGCGCAAATTGTTCTTCGTGCCGTAGTTGCACTGCACAAGAATTCCAATCGTGTAGCCGCCATCTTTCGGGTCCAGCTTGCGGGAAGCCGTGCCAATTCCCCCCTTGAAGCCATTGCAGACCATTCCCGTGCCGCCGCCAACGTTGCCTTCTGGAACGAGGCCGGAGGCTGCGCTGTCGATGGCGTGTAAAGCGTGCTCGGGTTTCACGTGGAAACCGTTGATGTCATTGAGCCAGCCGTCCCACGTTTCCGCGACGACCGGCAGCGACCACCAGTAACCGGTCGGATCTGGCTGGCCGTGATTCACGCGCCATTGAATGACGGCATCGCGAACCACTCCTACGCTGTGCGTGTTGGTGATCATCACGGGACCTTCGAGGAAGCCGGACTCTTCGACCCAAGTCGTGCCGGTCATTTCGCCATTGCCGTTCAGCGACCACCAGCCGGCGAAGACGGGATTGCTCATGGAGTCCTTTCCGCGCGGAAGGACGGCCGTGACTCCCGTTCGAACCGGCCCCTTGCCAACTTGCAATTTCCCTTCGCCGAAATTGAGCGTCGTGTGCCCGACGGTCACGCCGGAAACATCGGTGATCGCGTTGAGCGGGCCGGGCGTGCCGTCAAAAGGAACGCCGAGATCGCGAGCGCGCGGTCTGGCTGGCGGATTGTTCTGCGCTGGGGAAAATGATGCAATTATCAGCGAACAAAAAAGGCCGACGAGCACGCGAAAATAATGTAGACGAATCATTTAGTGTTTTTCTCCCAGGAGGATCGAGCCGAACGCAATAATTCCGTGTTTTTCCTCAACGCCTTTTCCAGCAAGCCCGCTTGCTGCTCAGCCAATTTCCAATTCTGATTTTCCACCATTTCGGTGAGGCCGGGGAATTCCAAATGCGCGTACGTGTAGCGCGAAGAATAAAGAAGATGCTGGAACCACGGTCGGCCCGGAATGCCCGCAGGATCAAGCCAATTGGATTCGACCTGAAGAAGCTGCTCGTTGAGACGTTGAATCTTTTCCGGCGCGACAGTTGTTTCCAACGAGAGATCGTGTGCGGCTGCGGCGCGCAGAAGATCGCCTGCTTTCTCGAATTCAGTGATACGCGCGTGAAGGCGTTTCAATGAGAGGTGTCGCTTGAAACTATTTTGCCGCTCGAGTTCGCACAGGAATTGTTCTAGAGCTCGTGCGTTGAAGCCGAAGTCAACCGGGAGAACGTCCGCGTTCGCGAGACGAAGCGCGACGAGGCCCCAGATGCGCGTCAGCGCAACGTGGTATTCGAACGTGGGATCGCCGATGTGCGACATCCAGTAGTGATCGTCGTACATGGAGTGATATACGCCGTAGTCACCTATGAAATCGAGGTTGATCACCGGCCGGCCAAGGTGATTGAGGAACACGGTGTGATCGGAGCCGCTGCCAATTCGTGTTTCCACGAGTGCGCTGTCGAGCGGCGGAGCGCTCGCCTTCGAATCGCGCATCGACGTGACGCGCCACGCTTCGTAGAGTGATTTTCCAGTCGGTGCGCGAACGTCCTTCGAAGCTTCCACGAGCATCGGCGCAAGCGAAGCGACGGCGGAAGGCGAGAAGCTCAGGCCTTCGAGACCAGCCGTGGTGGCGGCTCCCGCGACGGATTCATCCACATTGAGATAGGCTACGAGTTTTTTCTTCAGGTCGTCGGCAAACTGCTCGCCCCATTCCGTCGAACCCGTAAGCGCGTATTCTTCGCCATCCCAACTGCAAACCATGATCGTGCGCCGCGGCCGGATGCCATGCTGCTTGAGCTCGCCAAGGGAGCGCGTGAGTTCCATCATCGAGGCGGTCCCGCTCGATGGATCCACGCCGCCGAACACCCAAGCGTCTCGATGATTGCCGAGCAGCACCCACTCGTCAGGCAACTCACTGCCGCGAATGCGCCCCTCGACGACCGTGTAAGGCTGCATGCTGGTGTCCATGTCGACCTTCACATGAGCTTTCACTGCGCCGGTGAAGCGATACGTGATTGGCAAAGCGCCTTGCCAATCTTTTGGGGCTTCGGGGCCGTTCATATTCTCGAGAAGCGGTTTTGCGTCGCGCGCCGAAAGAGGGAGCGCGGGAATCCTTGGCAGCGACTGCGCTTCTTCCGGAGCGATGTGTTTTGCGCCTGGCACGGAGGCCCATCCCGGCGTAGTAGGATCGCCGGGAACAATGTAATCGTAAGTGATTGCTCCGCGCTGAATGTGACTCTCCGGGCCCCAAGGACCGTCGGGAAAAACTTTGCCGCGCGTGGAGCCGTCTTCGGCAGGATCGGAATAAATGAGCAGAGCAGCCGCGCCTTCACGTTCTGCGGTGAGCGCCTTGAACCCGCGATAGCTGTAAGGGTTCGAGTAGCGGACAAGAATGATCTTGCCCTTTACGCTGATCCCGTTTTTGCGCAGCAGATCGTAGTCTTCGGGATTGCCGCTGTGTGCGTAAATGACTTCGGCGGTGACGTCGCCGGACGCGGAATAACCAAAGTAGGAACCTGAGGCGGCGGGGTTTTTTGTGTCGGGATCGACATCGTAAGCGTCTTCGCGGAGAGACGCGGTGAAATGGACGGGCTCCGTCATTTCGAGATAGACGCTGCGCGAGTGCGAATGCAAAACGTCGTAGCGGCGGAGCGTGACGTCTTCCCATCCCTGTTTGCGCCATTCGCCCGCAATGAAGTCTGCGAGCTGATTATTGCGCTCGGAGGCGGCGGGATGCGGTTCGGCGGTGAACGTGCGGTGCCATTCGCGCGCTTTCTCGGGCGAGGGAATGGATTGAAACGTGGATTCGAGCGCGTGCTCCGCAATAGCGTGCGACGGAGAAAAGCCGAGAATGGGAGACGCTTGCGGAGATTCCTGCTTGAGCTTAGCAGAAAGCACGAGGGTCAAGAAGAGCAAGTAAATAAATGACGTCGCAAGAGTGCGCAAGGGAAACCGCATTTTTATTTTGTTCTCCAGAAGGACAGCAATCCGGTTGCAACGAAGAAACTTGGCCCCATTCTGCATCAAGTTGAAAACACTTTCGCCGCCGCGGCCTGGAGCGCGCGAGCGATCAACGCGCATTCCTGGGACGAAATCGTGAACGGGGGCGCGAGAAGAATGTGGTCGCCGCGCAAGCCGTCAACACAGCCCTGCGTTGGATAAGTCAGTATATTTTCTTCCAGACAGGCCTGTTGAATTCTCTGGGCGACGCGCTGTTCCGTCGGGAAAGGTTCGCGAGAAGCTTTGTTCCTAACGAACTGGATGCCAAGAAGGAGCCCGAGACCGCGAACATCGCCGACGTTCGGATGAGATTGCAGCAGAGAAATCGCGTCGCGCAGTTCTTGCCCTGCGGCATTCACGCGGTCAAAGAGTTTGTGCGTTTCGAGATAGTCGAGAACGGCGTTGCCCGCGGCCGTGGTCACTGGATGGGCTTGATAAGTGAAGCCGTGCACGAACGCGCCGGAGCCGCGCTCGAAGGCTTCGATGACGCGAGCGGAAACGAGAACGGCGCCCAACGGCGCGTAACCGCTGGCGATTCCTTTGCCGACCAGAATCACGTCCGGCTCGACGCCCCAGTGGTGAACGGCAAAGGGTTTTCCAGTGCGACCCATGCCAGTCATGACTTCGTCGGCGATCAGCAGAATTCCGTTCTTGCGGCAGATTTCCGCGATGCGCGCGATGTAGCCTTCGGGCGGAACGGCGGCGCCGAGCGTCGCACCAACGACCGGCTCGAAAATAAACGCGGCAGCTTGATCTCGCCCTTGCCCGCCTAAAAGGACTTGGAGATCGTCAGCGCACGCGAGCTCGCATTGCGGAAAAGTTTTTTCGAATGGGCAGTGATAGCAGAAACAGGGAGCGATGTGTCCCCACTCCGCGAGAAGTGGTTCGTACGGCGCGCGGCGCGCGACGTTTCCGCTGACGGACATCGCGCCGAGAGTGCTGCCGTGATAGCTCTGGCGGCGCGAAAGAACGCGATAGCGGTCCTTCTGGCCGCATTCGAGGTGAAACTGTCGCGAGAGTTTTATGGCGGTTTCGGTCGCTTCCGAGCCGCCCGACGTGAAATAGACGCGTCCGCCGTTGCGAAAATTCGGCGAAGCCATCGCGAGCAAGCGCTCGGCAAGTTTTTCCGCCGCCGCAGTGTGAAATTGCGAAGTATGCGCGAAAGCAACCTTTGACGATTGCTCGGCCATCGAGCGTCCTATTTCCGGAACGCCGTGACCGATGCTCACCACGGCAGCCTGCCCGGAAGCATCAAGAAATCGGCGCCCGTCGTCGGCAATAATCCAGCAACCTTCCCCGCGAGTGGCGACGGGAAAGATCTTCTTGAAATGGCGGGGGAAAAGTCCGCTGCTGGTCGGCATGAGATATCCGGCCAAGGATTGTAGCAGAGTCGAGAACGGCATCAGCGCCATCGGGATGATCTTTCACAGAGCGAGGCGCGGCTGCGATCCGAACCGGGGTATTGGATTCGGCGGCGAAACGTGACATCATCCGTGGTCCTGCGTCGTGTGATTCTGCATGGCACGATTCTGCCTGCACCGTTGCGACTCATTGCGTTTCACAGGGAGAAGAAGCGAATGAAAGGCGTTATTTTGCAGTGCGTTTTCGTGAGCGCGTTGCTGGGAGCTGGACCAGCTATTTCTGCGCAGGAATCGTCGAAACACGCCATCACTTTTGACGACATGATCAAGCTGCACCGCATCGCGGAGCCGCAGATTTCGCGGGATGGAAAGTGGGTGGCATACACCGTCTCCACTCCGGACATGGACGCGAACCGCGGCGCGAGCAGCATCTGGGTCGTGCCGACGGCGGGCGGAGCGGCGATGCAATTGACGCAGAGCGGGCACGATTCTTCGCCGGTGTGGTCACCGGACGGGAAGACACTCGCCTTTCTTTCGTCACGCGGCGGCGATTCGCAAGTCTATTTGCTTTCGATGGAGGGCGGCGAAGCGCACCCGCTGACGAAACTCTCGACCGGCGCGGACATGGTGAAGTGGTCGCCAGACGGAAAGACGATTGCGTTTACGTCTTCCGTTTACCCCGATTGTGTCAGCCGCTCTGCGGCTGCCCTAAACAACGACGATGAATGCAATAAGAAACGAGACGAAGAAAAAGAAAAAACCAAGGTAAAAGCGCAAGTCGCCGAGCATCTTCTCTACCGACACTGGACCCACTGGAACGAAGGCAAACGCGGCCACCTGTTTGTAATTCCAGCCGATGGCAGCGCTGCGCCGCGCGATCTCACTGCCGGGGCGGACTACGATGTTCCACCGGATGAGCGCGGTGGCCCGGCAGACATTAATTTCTCGCCGGATGGAAGAGAAATTTGCTTCACGGCGGTGACCGACAAAATGGAAGCGATCAGCACGAACGGCGATTTATTTATCGTTCCCGTGACCAGCGGCGAAGCCAAACGCGTCACTAGACAACCAGGATTTGACGGGAACCCGGTGTATTCGCCGGACGGCAAGTATATCGCGTATCACGCCCAACTTACCGCAGGATATGAAGCGGACCGCTGGCGCGTGATGCTGTACGACCGCGCGGCGGGAAGAATCGAGAATCTTACGGAAGCGTTTGACCGCAGCGCGGACGAACTAGCGTGGTCGCCGGACAGCAAGACAATCTATTTCACGGCGGAGAACGAAACCCAGAAGCCGGTGTACGCGATGGCGGCGCGCGTCGGTGCGCAACCGAAACAAATTATCTCCGACACTTACAATACAGCGATTTCGTTCAGCGCAGACGGCAAAACATTGGTTTTTGAGCGCACGAGCCTGACGCTTCCTGCGGAAATTTTCGCGGCATCGAGCGACGGTTCCGGCGTGCGGCAACTGACACATCAGAATGATGCGATGCTCGCAGCGCTGGAGATGAACGCGCCGGAAGCATTCTGGTTCGACGGCGCCGAAGGCACCAAAGTGCAGGCGATGCTGATTCGGCCACCGAGATTTGACGCCACGAAAAAATATCCATTGCTGGTCCTGCTGCACGGCGGGCCGCAGACGATGTGGTCCAACTCGTGGGGCTACCGGTGGAACGCGCAGATTTTTTCCACCGCTGGTTATGTGACGCTGATGATCAACCGGCGGGGCTCGACCGGGTACGGCCAGAAGTTCACCGATGAAATCACGAATGACTGGGGCGGCAAACCCTACATCGACGTGATGAATGGCGTGGACTACGCGCTGAAAAAATATCCGTTCGTCGATGGCTCACGCATGGCCGCGGCGGGCGGTTCCTATGGCGGATACATGGCGGACTGGATTGCCACGCACACGGGACGGTTCAAAGCGATCATCAGCCATGCGAGCGTATACGACAAAGTGGCGATGTACGCGACCGAAGAACTTTGGTTTGAGGAACACGACATGCAGGGCACGCCGTGGTCGAATCCGGAGAGTTACAAGAAATGGGCGCCAGTGACTTACGCGGGCGAATTGGGAAAATTCAAGACGCCAACGCTGGTGATATGTGGAGAACGAGACTATCGCGTGCCGTACACGCAATCGCTGGAATTTTTCAATGCGCTGCAGCGGCAGGGAGTTCCGTCGAAGCTGGTCGTTTTCCCCGACGAAGGCCACTGGGTGCTAAAGCCGCACAACGCGCAATTCTGGTACAAGACGTTCTTGGAATGGCTAGCGACGTACATGAAGTAAACATTCGCCGCAGGGAGCGAACCCCGAGCCGCCGTCTCCAACGGAAATTCTCATCTTCACTTTACCGTGGCGGTGAACGCTTCCTCCATCAACAGGTTCGTCCGGCAGCCAGCCGCTGATTCGAGTTGCCGGCGACTGTCCGTCCAAATGGGATGAGAGACGCCTCCGCGAGAGGCTAAACCTTCGTAATCGCCCTGCTGGTTGCCATAGTCGATTGCCGAGCACGGAAAAATCCCATTGCAGTCGTGCTCGTTGGAGCTGACAGAGCTCACGCGCACATTCGGAGAGCGAAACGTCATCCCGCCATCAACCGATTGAGTAAAGAAAGTGTCGGTCATATAGCGGAAGCCCGTCGTGTCGTTGCGAGTGTCATAAAAAGACACATTGACGTCGCCGGTGACAGGGTCAACAGCCATCCAATGATTGAAGCGATCTACGAGTTGCGGGAGTTGATCGGCCACAGGATGCGGAGCGGTCCAAGTGAGCCCGCGATCATCGGAAAAGGAAGCCAAGATGTCGGTCACTCCGACGGGAGTGAGATCCATCCACGAGCAGTAGAGACGCCCCCGATGGGGTCCCGTTGAGCGGTCGGCATCGCATGCCGGGTAAACAAGCGCTCGGCGAAACAGTTCTGCTGGGATGCCGACATCAAAGGCCGCTGTCTTCAGGGAGACGGTGCGCTGCGCATCCCACGTGACGCCGCCGTCAAAGGAGCGATTGAAGACAATCAGATTATTTTTGTAATCATTCCAGGCTACATAGACTTCCCCGCTGGGCCCGACGAATGGAACAGCACCAATACCCTGGCTTGGCCCGGAAGGATTATCGACGCGCGTGACGGCAAAAGTGGATCCGGCGTCCGAAGATCGAGCGAGACGGATGCCGCCGTCGATGGCGTTCCCGCCACTGGAGGCATCCCATGCCACGTAAATGCGATCGCGAAAGGGGCTCGACGGATTCGCGTCGGCCGTGATCATGGGCTTGTCATTGAAGTGATTCGAGCCACTCTGAAATCCAAACAAGGTGAGTTGCTGATAGCTCTTGCCTCCGTCGATCGAGCGCGCCACGGCCATCTGCGATCCATCAACACCATTGCCTCCGCCGAAATACACTACGATGTAGCTATAGAAAAGATTTCCGCGCGAATCGAAAACCAACGAGGGGTCCGAACCGAAGCGCGTGTCGTTCGTACCCTGTAGCGGTGGAGGAAGCGGGGCGTCTACGCCACCCCACGTGGACCCACCGTCGGTGGAAAAATAACCGCGCATAGGATCACGAAAGATTTCATTGGACCCAGCCGCGAGCATTTTCGAGGATGCCGGATTGATCGTTATGAAAGTCTCACTCTGGGGACCGCACTCATTGGAGACGTCGACGTTGCTGCCAACAGTGAGAGAAGAATTGTAACCGCCACCCGGCGAGGAAGCGTTGTGCGCGAGATACTGGTATTTTGCCCACCAGGTCGGGTTGTGCGTGGAGCTGTTTTGTGCAAAAGTTTGCTGCGAAAAGAACCCACAAGCCACAGTTAGCAGCAGGGCAGTCTTTAAAAGACGATTCATGGTTGGACTCCTCCGTAATAGGACGACTGGAGCTCCGCGGGGAGGTTATTTCTTACTTCCAGGGAAGAGATAAGTCAAGTGGCCTAGTGTTGAACAGACTGCCAAGGTCCCGTTCCGAGCTCCTGCGGTGGAAATGAAGCCAATGCTTTAGCCAGCGGAAAAAAGATGCTGCAGGGCGCGACGCGCAAAACGGAAAAGATGGCAGAGCAAGAAGACTGAGAGCGCTACGAGCGCGGCGACGATGATAGTGGCTGCAAGGGGATGAACTGTTGCCATCCAAGTCAGCCAAACGGCGAGGACGTCTTCACCAAAACTTAGCGCCCAATTGCTGAAAGGTTCGGGACTCGCGTTCACAGCGGCGCGCGCGCTGGCTTTAGTGCCGTGCGAGGTGAGGGCGACTCCACCGGCGATGAGTGCGGCGCCCCAGCGCCATTCGGGAGCGGCCCCGCCGGCTGCTGCGTATGCGAGCAGTGACGCGGCAGGCGGACGAATGAAGGTGTGGACGGCATCCCAGACGGTGTCGAAGTAGGGAATCTTATCCGCAAGGAATTCCAGCAAATAGAGCGTGATGGCGATTCCGAGAACCCAGGCATGAGCCAGAAGCTGCAATCCCGGCGGAAGATGGAGCACGCCGAAACGCTGAAGAAGGCCAAGCGTCGCGACAGTCGCGTAGAGATTGAGGCCGGAAGAAAACCCGGCTCCCAACGCGAGACCGAGAGTTTCGACAGGATTCATTTGGCACTATCATAGCAAGGGAAAATCGTCCCATCAGGCAGTAACTTTCGCATGCATTGAATGCAGTTTCCGTTTGACCAGCAAGTGAAGGAAAGCGATTCTGTTGGCAAGGCGGTTATCCATGTTTGGGCTCGGCCATCTCTTTTATCCCTGGGGCTTTCTCGTGCAGGGCCTGGCGATTGTGCACTTCATCAGGCGCCGGCCGGAAAACTATTGGTTTTATGTCATCTTTTTTCTCGGGCCGCCTGGCGCCGCCGTGTACATTCTTGCGGAGGTGCTGCCAGATCTGGGATTGCTTCGGGGCGTGTTTCAGGGATTTGGGCGGCGGTCACGCATTCAAAAGGTCGAAAGCGATATTATAGATAATCCTTCTCCGGCGAATTACGAAGAGCTGGGTGAACTCTACAAAGATCAGGGACAATTTGAGAAAGCACGAGAAGCATTCACGAGTGCCATCGCGGCGCGGAGCGATTCGATTTACACCTTCTATTCGCGCGCACAATCGTCGCTAGGGCTGAACGATTTGGCAGGCGCGATTCCGGACCTGGAGCGCGTGGTAGCCGCGGAGAGAAAATTCGATTATTACCGGGCTGCCGGGCTGCTGGCGGATGCATACGCGCGAACAGGACAGCTGGAACGCGCGGACCGGCTTTTCGCAGAGGTTACGCAGATTTCGACGACTCCGGAAACGCTTTACAACTACGCGAGTTTCCTAAAAACCGCGAACCGCGGAGAAGAGGCGCGCGAGTGGCTGCAGAAGCTGGAGGCAAAGAAGCGCACGCTCCCGCGGTACATGCAGAGGCGGGAACGGCCGTGGTTCCGGAAGGGCAAGGCGCTGCTGAAGGAACTGGCCCGTGCCTAGGGTTCACGGCACCAATCAGTCCCTTGCGACCAGGCTCGGGCCCCCTCCCGTCGAAATTACGGGATTTGTGGTGTTTGCCAGAAATGGACGACGAAACCGGCAGAGACGCGAGTGCAATTGGTGCGCGAGCCGGAGGTTTCAAGGCCTATGTAGTCCACTTGGGGACGGAAGGCCAGATGAGGCAGCACCCGATGTCCACACCCCACCAATACTATAGGCAAACTGGTTGGCAGAGCCGCCACCCGATCCAACAGTGATGCGCGAGCCGCCAAGAAGCACCTGCGCGAATGGGTTGATTCTGGAGGGGTTACGCAGAGTCAGGCGAGGGCCGAAGAGATACGTGTAGGTGTTCAAGGAAACACCGAAAGGGGAGGCATAATAACCGCCGAAATCGCCGACGATGCCGAGCCAGCGATTGGGATTATAGGCGACTGAACCGCTGACGCCGTTCTGATTGATGCCGCCGGAACCTCCCAGCCGGAAGTAGGAGTAGCTGAGAGAAGCGTCGACGGACTGGGCGTGCGAGGGACGACGAAAACGGAAAATGCCAGCGACAAGAAGATGAGCTTTTTCATACGATTAAGTCCTTTCGGGCGTTAGCAAGCATTGCAATTGGAGCCCGGCCGAGGATGGCATGTGGGCAGGGTTTGCTGGGCTCGTTCGTATTTTGGAACGGTTTTGCGTGGCAATGTCAGGGGAAACGGTCTCAGCGCGTTCCATGGGAGCAACAGGGGGAACGGGGGACTGCGAAGAGCGAAGAGGAAAATGAAAGATTGGAGGCGCGAGGCGGAATCGAACCGCCGATAATGGTTTTGCAGACCATTGTCAACACTTTTAATCGCTAGTGTTTATGCTGGTATTCGTGCATGTTATACCCACTCTATACCCAACTCGTGGTACACTTGGTATAGGAGAAAGCCATGCAAAGCGGACACATTCGGCGAAACGGGCGGTGGTGGATATTGAAGGTTCGGGAGTGGGTTGTGAAAGAGGGTGTGAAACAGCGTGTGGATTCCTACAAGAAACTGCGCGAGATTCGCTACAACGACGCGGAACAAGCACCCGCCGACGTACAGGCACTGGCGAATCTGGAACTGGCGAAGGTCAACATCGGACAAGGGCAGGGCCAGTCCGCCGACTCTGTGAAGTCTTACCTTGAAGGCTATCTGGCCGCTGGCATCGGCAGTAAAAGCCGCCGCAAGCTGCGTGACAGCACCGTGCAAAGCTACAAGAGCGATTACAACCTCATCCAAGACTTCATCCCCGACTTGCAACTTCGGCAGGTGCGAACCCCCGACATTAACCGAATCTTTGATGCGTTGATCGAAGACGATGGCGACACCATTCGTCCGCAATCCACGTATAACAGAGCCAAGAACTTCCTTAGCGGCGCATTCCGTTCCGCTGTTGGTGCTGGCCTGCTGGATTTTAATCCGGTCACGGCGGCGCATAGCATCGACGGCAGAGAGGCCAACACCCATGCGTACTCACTCGAAGAAGTTCGGGACTTAATGTCCGCCGTCGATCATCATACGGCGCAGGCCGCATTCATGGTCTTAGCGTTCACAGGATTGCGCTCAGAAGAACTCAAGGGGCTGCGCTGGTCCGATTACGACCGAAATGAGGGCGTGCTGAACATTAAAAGGACCATCGTACAAGGCAAGCTTGTCGAAGACACGAAGACCACAAGCAGCAAGGCCCCCGTTCCGGTAATCGGAATCGTGAAGAAGTATCTCGACGCGCATCTGAAGCGGAACAGCGGCACTGGGTTTATATTCCACTCGCCCAACAAACCGGAGCAGCCCATTAACTTCGGGCATCTGGTTTGGGACGTTGTGATTCCCAAAGCAAAAGAGGCTGGCGTCGATTGGCAGGGCCTTCATGCTTTTCGGCGCGGACTGTCCACCGTGCTTCACGATTTGGAAATTCCCGAACTGACCATCAACCACATTCTGCGCCACTCCACAAAATCTTCCAAGAGCGTGGCGGGTAGGCATTACATCAAACCATCCTTGGAGCGTATGCGTGCAGCCCTTGAGAAAGTCGAAGCAAAGTACAAGACAATCGAGAAGAAGCGGCGCTAATGTCCCGCCCGCAGTTTGGTGCCTAACACGCAACCGAGTTTACGGTAAATTCGCGCTGTAAACTCCCCTGTAAACTCGCGGGCCTTGCTACCGGCCACCCTCTCCACCACTTTTCCACGCCCCATCCCTGTACTAAACCTGGCCTTGTTTTTGCCCCGACATTGTGGATCGGGCCATTTGAAAACCATTCAAATTCGCTCAAATGCATTCAAACGCACTTTAGCCTTAACGTCCTGATAAAAAGTCTTCCCCGTAATAATTCCTGCACTATTTGGCCAGTTGTCCTGATTCTGTCCTTCGGATCGTTACGCAGAAAACAAAACCACGCTACTTTTGCCGCGTGATGAGGAAGTCGGACAACAACACGGTCCCCCAGGCTCCTGACCAATTTATTTCTATTGAAGAGGTCGCCCGTCGTCTGCACGCCGACGTGCCGTGGGTCCGAGAGAAGATTCGCCGCCGTTGTCCAAATCCGATGCCCGTTTTCAACCTTGGTAGGCACCTCGTGTTCGATTGGGCGCAGGTTGTTGAGTGGGTCCGCAATTCGCCTCGGCCAGTTCATGCCCCGCACGTGCGGCGGAAGAAGGCGTTTCTCGATGAAGCAAGGAACAAATTAGCAGCGTGATTCAAAAAGGAGAAAGCAAGTTGATTCAGAAACCAATGTTAGCGAGTAATTGTAACGATTTCGCCGCCCTGCGATTCCCACTCTTCGCAAGTCTCAAGCTCGATGGCGTTCGCGCCCTTATCACGAAGGACGGCGTATTCTCGCGCAGCTTGAAGCCTATCCCGAACTTGGCCGTCCAGACTTTATTCACGGGCAGCGATTTGGACGGACTCGACGGCGAATTCATTTTGGGCGCGGTGACTGCCGCTGACGTATGCCGTAAAACTGTGAGCGCCGTCATGTCTCCCGACAAATCTGCGGCTGGGCTGGTTTACCACGTCTTCGACTTCGTGACGGAGTGGCCGTTCAATGAGCGGTACGAAATAGCGCGGAAAAAGGTTGAGCGTTTCGACAAGAAGTATCCCATCGCACTCGTAGAACAAAAACTGATTCACTCCCTCACGGAATTGGAAACGATGGAGGAGGCCGCTCTATCCGATGGTCACGAGGGCGTCATGGTGCGGCGACCTGCCGGACTCTACAAACATGGCCGGGCCACCGAGAAGAGCCAAGATTTGATGAAGGTAAAACGGTTTGAGGACGATGAGGCCGTGGTGATCGGCGTCAACGAGCTGATGCACAACGATAATGTCGCTTTCACGAACGAAGTTGGCCGGACAGCCCGCAGTACCGCAATGGATGGACTCGTGGGAGCTGGCGTACTGGGCGTTTTGATGTTGCGCAATGAAGCTGGTATCGAGTTCTCGGTTGGCTCGGGCTTTGATGCCGAAGAACGGCAGCAACTTTGGCGGGATAGAAAATCACTCATGGGGCGGCTCGTAAAGTACCGCTATTTTCCATCAGGGTCCAAGGACAAACCACGGTTTCCAACATGGATCGGGTTTCGGGATGTACGGGATTTGGCGGCTTGAATTCCCAACCTACGCCTGAACCTCGTGTGACCGTCCGCCTAGTTCAGAACATCGTCCAGCATCGTAAGCAGTTTTTCGTCGTCACGGCGTTCAAGGTTGAGCAGCGTGTTGACCGCAAGCGGGAAAAGGCGGCTCGACGCAACGAAAAAGCGAGCGCGGCAGGCAGGAGAACCATGCTTCCGGGCTAAGGTGATGGAGTAAAAATGGGCCGGGGATTGAGCGCGAAGCAGCAGCGAATTCTTTCCATCCTTGACGAAACGGAGCACGTACGCATTCGGGACTTACGCAATCGTGTCGGCGGATCGCGGTCGTCTCTGTCCCGTTCCATTTCCCGGCTTCAGGACCGGGGCCTTGTGGAGCGGCTGTCAATCCAGCACGAAGACCGGATTATGCCCGCCGTAAGAAAAAAATGTACCGATAGAAAAGTGTGAAAAAAGTTTGTGGTGGAAACAAACAAGATACGGCAAAAAACCGGGGCACGCGGCGGAAACGATTCCTAGGAGTGAGAGGTCCGAAAACGGCGGTGTGATGGCTGTCGTTTTGTCAGTTAGTAAAAAGCTGGGAGTGATGCCCTAGCTAAACGTGGAATGGATGAAAACCGAATTTCAAACGGAATTTTTCAAAGCTCCCTGCGAACTCATCACTTGCAGGTTTTTCGTCCAATCCACTCCCCGAGGGGCGGCCCAACAGCCGCCTCTTGGCTTTTTCAGGAGGATTGGATGGAAGAAAAACAACAGCGGCGAAAGCGTATCGTATTCCGACTAGCGGGATCGCCACTTACACGCGGGTTCCAAAAGCTGCCGCAGGCACCACCCAAAAATCCGAAGCCCGAGCCGACATTAGAACCGCCGTTTGAACTGCCGACGTGTCCGCATGGCGTGCAAATCACGCAACAGGATTATGAAGTATACGCGCGTGTCTATGCCGGACGCATTTTTGATGGCAGCCAAGTCCTACTCCACACGGCTGAACTTCTGGCGGATGGGAGCATTGTTGGCCCGCATGCTTACGAGGCCAAGGCGTGCCCAGAGTGCTTTTCAACATGCACCCATGGCGAGCAACTGACGCCGGAAGAAATAGACGCCGCCAAGGCGTCGGGGAAAAAGCTGTCTTCAGAATGCCCGGTGTGTATTGGCAGCACCGATCCTGATGCGTGGAACCAGTTTTTGAACTCCATCGGCTTCAGTGCTTATCGTGGTATGGCCCCGGCAATGCATTACGTTCCGACGCGAGAGGGCGGAATTCGCGCCATCGGGGAGCGTAAGACTGTTGCCAAGGGCGGTTCTGCGCAAATTGAAGAGGTCGATGCCCAAAGCCCCGTTGCTCGGGATGATATGCAGGCTCGGAGCAAACCAAGGGCTAAAACGGAAAGTGACGAGAAAGAATGAGCATGGAACAAACTGAAAACATCCTCATCGAAGTGAACGAGTTTGGCGTCGTTGCGGTGCACGGCGAGATTGGCGACACAGCGTTTGTAAGTTTGATCGGCCCAGCCATTATCCAGCTCGACGAGTCGATCCAAAGATTGCAGTCATTTGTCTCCAGCGAGGCATTTCAGCGGGCGGTAGTTGACACCGCCGTGAAGCTGGGGACCATCGTGGAATCCGCAGGAGTCTAAGTATTTTCAACACGCCCCAACTTAGCTGGTGACGGACGTTGGTGTGTTCATTTTTTTGAAAGGAAGCAAGGATGGAAACGGGAACTATCAAATTTTTCTCCGACCGGGGCTATGGGTTTATCCGGCCCAGCAGCGGAGACGCGGATGTATTTTTTCACATCACTGAACTGCCGGAAGAATACCGTCAGCAAACAATACAAGAAGGCACCTGCGTCCAATACGAACTTGGCGTTCGAAATGGGAAAAAGACCGCACGCAACATGGTCATACTCGCGGGTGTCGAGTGAATGTGGCGACGGCAGTGCCGCTGCCGCTGGCAAAGGTTCCCTCCGAGCTTCGAGAAGTGCCACAGTGGGTGCTGTGGAAGCTCGAAGAGGTGGACGGCAGAAAAACAAAAGTTCCGTACACCATCGGGGGCAGCAAAGCCAGCACGACAAATCCCACGACATGGGGCGCATTCAATAACGCGCTCGAAGTTCTAAATGGATTTGACGAATATGCGGGGATCGGATTTGTTTTTGTGCCGCCATTCGTGGGCGTGGACCTAGATAAATGCCGCGATCCTGAAACCGGAATAGTGAAGCCGTGGGCTATCGACGCTATCACGATGCTGGATTCCTATACGGAATACAGCCCGTCCAAAACCGGGTTTCACATTCTGCTGAAGGGCGACCTTCCCGCAGCCGGGAATCGCAAAGGCCCGGTTGAAATTTACACGAAGGCGCGGTACTTCACCGTCACCGGCGACCATGTTCCCGGCACCCCCACAACGGTAAATAGCCGCGACCTGAAAGATTTTCACAAGAAGTTTATTCGCAGCAGCAGCGGGAATTACTCCACACCAAAAGACAGTTCGCTGTCAGCCGTGGAGTTCAAACTAGCGTGCGAAATTGCACGGGAGCTTGGGCCGAACTGCACGCCTGAAGACGTGAAGCTGGAATTTTTCAAGCGGGCGGATTACCGCGACAAATGGGCGGGGCATGCAACATATATTGACCGCACCATCAAAGTCGCGATTGAAAAAGTCTACGTCGCCGCGACGACAAGCCCGAAAGTCTCAGCACCAGCGGTATCCACGACTGAGGAAGAAGACGAACCAGAAATTGTAGAGGAACCTCTTCCAGAGTTCCCGGTAGTCCCCGGCACGATTGGGGAGCTGTCCGACGCGCTGTGTCCAGATGTTCCCCGCGAGTTCAAGATCATGGCGCTGGTCACGCGGGCGGGCTTGATGCTCAGTGGCCGTGTGAAGCTCGAAGGCGAAACGCATTTACAGCCACGTTTTTATACGTGCATGATCGCGCCGCCACACGCGGGAAAGACGGCGGCCAACAACGAAGTCGAGCGGCTGTTTCTGCCCAAGCATGACTATTTGTCCGTGACTTCGATTGATTCTGGCCCAGCCCTGGTGGACACGTTTCAAGAAATCAGCGAGAAGTATGCACTCTATGACGCACGTGGCGAACGGGCAGCGCGGCTGCTGCTGAATCCCGACGAATTGCGCGATCTGTTCGAGAAAGCAAAAGCGTCGAAAGAAAGCCGCAACTCGATTGGCTCCGAGCTTCTGAAATTGTTCGAAGCAAACAACACGGGCAATCGTTCGCGGCAAAACGGTGTGAAGGAAATTAGTAACGCACACTTGGCCATTATCGGGGGTGCACCGCCCCAAGTGTATGAAGAGATGTGGAACTCAACTGGCGGCGCGGCGAGCGGTCTGCAATCACGATTTACCCTCGTCACGACCGACAAGAAAATGCCGGAAGTGCAAGCAAAATGGTCGGCGGAAGAAGTTGCCGAAATTAGCGGCAAGCTCCGCAAACAAATGGAGAATCCGCCACAGGAAATTCGCACCAGTCCCGAAGCCCTGACGTTGTTCCGCGAGTGGTGGCGCTCGACCCCACGGGATCGCCAATCCGAAGCCCGCATCGCGGACTTGGTGAAACGATTCCTCATGGTGCTCGTGGTCACAAACGGCATGGACACCATCGAGCCGTGGATAATGAAAGTCGGGATCGCGTTCGGGAATTACCAAATTGCGTTGCGGGAAAAGTTCAATCCCGATGATGCCAGTGGGTGGGTGCAGGGATTCGAGCAACGCATGCTAAAGGCGTACCGGAAACATGGCGAGCTAACTGAGCGGCAGTTGCGTCGGTTGATCTCACCGGAAAAGCACAAGGGCGGATTCGGGCCATACCTGCAAGCCACCAAAAATTTGGGGCTGGCGGGAGTGGTCGTAAAAACCGGGGAGGTCGGGGGCAAACGTAAGGCTGCGAAATTCGGACTCAGTGATGGCCGGAAGGAGCAGTAACGTGGTCCCAAAACGTCGGAAAATCGTTTCCGACGTTATTCCGACGTTTTGAAATTTTGGCGTCTTCTCCACCAGTTTCCGACACTGTTTCCGACGTTTTGAATTTTCCAAGTCTTTTCTTTTCAACACTACGGAGCCGCCAAAACGTCGGAAAGTGCCTATGTGTGTGTGAGTGTGAAAAACACCTAAAATCATACCGACATATATTAGGCGGATTTTTTTCCGACGTTTTGAATTTACCTAGCGATTTGTCATCAAGTAAAAAAGGAAATGAAAGCCTACAACGAGATCACCCCACCAAGCCGCGAGCAGATCGACATAGTGAAAGCCAATTTGTTGGACGCCATGCGCGAGCGCAACTCCCGTGGCCATTCTCTGGACGTGACTGGTCTGCTTGCACAAAGTAATGGATTCGGCGATGAATCCGTGTGGCAAGCGTTTTACGATCTCTTTTCCGAAGGGCTGTGCATGTTTGCACTCACGGCCAGCGGGTTTCGTTTTTCAAGATGCGGTGAAATGTACGAGACCGAGATCAAGCAACACTTTGGGCACGCTTATATTTTCCGAGACAAACTTTTTGGATTACCGAGAGATTGAATTGATTGAATTTCGGGACGGTGCGGCACCTCCCGAGAACGGCATCCGGTGCTTCTCCTCGCCGGGTGCCAACTTTTTTATGAACGGACCAACAAATGGCAGACGTGATGACAAGACGAAAACGCGATAAGGCCATCCACGACGCTATGCAATTCAATGAACAGGTTCGGGAGCTGGATCAAACCGTTGCGCAATTCCGTGAGACTGCGAGCGCCGATCAGAAAGAAATCGTAGCGGGCTTGACGCATGTTGCGGATTCGCTGAATTACGAATTGCGCGAGCGCGTCATGGACCTCGTTCGAAAAAACCTCGGCCCGCAGCAGCAGGCAAACCTGATGCTGGTGTTGCGTAAAGCTGGTGAATGGCTAGACGAAGAGCGTAAGGAACTGGAACGACCACCGCAAAAGTTTTCAGGATTGCGCATAACGACCCGCGAAGCCGCTCGGAAGCTCCGCGACCTAGATTATTTCGAAACGTTCCTGCGCTGTCTGGCACGGGACATACTGCGGTCGATGGCGAATTTCAATTTCGAGAAGAGCAGGGCGCAATGAATGACGATGAACTACGGCAACGGCAGCTTGCTCGACTGCGCGGCATTGATCCGCCGATTGCTGGGTCCGCCCTTGAATTTGTGCCCGACCCCGAGCTTGACGCCGATTACGCCAGCTATTGCAAAAGCCAAAGAGATTGGGAACGGGAGCAAAAGCCACGTGACGTATGGGAACGTGAGCATCGGGAGTTGATGCAGCGACTAAATGTCCAGCCCGAGAATCCATTGGAGGAATCGCCATTCGTAGTTACCAACCGCAGAGACGAGTACGGTGATTTACAAGCGCTTCCGGCCCCGAGGTGGCCATCACCTGGTCAACCAAAAACGACAGCGATAAGCCGAGCGCACTTTGAGGAAGGCATGTTGCAAAGTGACGCCAACCACGCGCTGACCGACTGTGTTAGATGGCTCGCAGGAAAATTACGCGATCCCGATTCTTGGGATGATCCATACTCTGGCCCGCCCTCGAAGTTGTACGAGACGCCGTGGAGTTTCCTTATGGGCACATGGCGGGCGCGAGGGATTGAGCCACCTTCTGAGCTGCGCATGAACCAGTGGGCCAAAGAATACAACGAGGCGACGAAACGCAGGGCCAAGCCGGAAACCGAGGTCGAGTGCAAGGAAGATTTGAAGTCCCTAGCGGGCTAGTTGCCGAGCGCACGTTGCGCAGTCTGATTCGCAGCATTGCTGACAGGCTGAAAAAGGAAAAATTCACGGTCGCCCAAACGTTGGCGCTGCTTCGGGAGCAAGAACGACTTGCAAAGCAACTACGCGAAACAGCAGCAGCCCGGCTGGAATCACAAATCGAAAAGAAGCCAAAATAGCCCAATAGCATTACCGTAGCATTTCCATTACAACGGATTGCCCGCAGACGGGATTGACGGCAGGCGATTGATAACGCACAACGATGCTGGGCGCATCCATTTGGGGCATTTCGCCTGCCTGTTTGCTCGTTCTCGAAATCTTTTTTTCGCGGATCGCGTCACACGATGCCCACAGAACGCAATAGGGAGCGCGTGGCTTGATTTTTTCGATTGCATACGGAAAGACTGCCGGGGAATTTTACTTTGTCCGCTTTGGCTCTAGCGATTCAAGGCAGGCGTCTACATCTTGGAGTTTTATCAGGTAGTAGCGCCCGGTGCCTTCGCTGCGGATGGCTTTGAGACGGCGAGTCTTGATGAGTTTGCGGATGTAGGAGACGCCTACATTGGCGTAAACGGCGGCCTCTTCGATCCGCAGCAATCGAGATTCGGTAATCATCCCCAAGTTGTACCGCTTTTTTGTTTTTTTGAGAACTCCCAAATGAACAACGGACGGCCAGAGTAAGCCGTCCGTTATCAACGCGAAATTATGCCGCAGCGGATAGGGTCTTGTGAACAAGAGCGGGTGAGCAGGCAAGCTGGTTTGCGATCTCACGGATCGTCAAGCCTGCTGAACGCAGTGTGGCGAGCCTGCCAGCGTCAAGAACGATAGGCTTACGGCCAACGCGAAACCCTTTGGCGCGACGGTTGGCAATTCCCGCCCTTACCCGTTCGCGGATGAGATCGCGCTCGAACTCAGCCATCGCCGAGATGATGCCGAACATCAAGCGGCCAGCGGGTGTCGTCAGATCGAGCGATTCCTTGAGGCTGATGAAGGCCACGCCGAGCGATTCAAACTCTGCTAGGGCATTCACAAGATGCTTGAGTGAGCGCCCAAAGCGGTCGAGCTTCCAGACTAGGATCGCGTCGAGCTTGCGGCGTTTGGCATCGGCCAGGAGCTTATTGAGTTCGGGCCGTGAATCCTTCGATCCGCTGATACCGACATCAACATATTCGCCAACGATCTCCCAGCCACGCCGCTGGCAATGTTCGCGGAGTTCTCGAAGTTGCATCTCTGGGTCTTGGCGGTCTGACGTGCTGACTCTTGCGTACAAGGCTGTTTTCATGCTTCACCTTTTTTCGCGGTCTGCCGCTCTCTTGCGAGCGGCTGCGGCATTGGCCTTTGATATGATCCGTTCACCGAGCTTGGCCATCTCGGCTGCGAATTTCGTAACGTACTTGCCTAAAGCGGCTGTCTCGCGCATTGTCATTTGCTTCAATGGGCGTCTGTTCATTTTTTCACCTCGAAGACTTAATTTTCGGCGTATGTAGTCGCTGATTTCGGCATTGCCAGCAGACCGCTTGAGCTTGCCATATTCGGCGGCGGTGACGCGGATCGCAATCTGCTTGCTTTGACGGTCCTTTGCCGTTTTCTTTGGCCGACCCATTTTCGCCATGTACTTATTGTCCACCGCTTACTAGATACTGTCAACCACAAAGACGGCCCGGCGAAAAGAATTCGGCATGTTGTGAAATCCCCACGTGATTCACCGGACGCCTGGTTCGTTCGGCTCGTTTGTTCCGCCGATTTTTTCTTGGGCATGCTCGCGGTTCATCGGATCGACGTGGGCAAAGCCGAGGACCCTTTTGGCGAATGCCGAGGGGAGGGGGTGGAACCCCAAGGGGACCCGATGCTCGGCCAGCATAGGCGTAGCCGCAGTCGATACCGGGCGCTTGGCTAATGCGGACTGTCTACTTCCTTTTCCAGTCGGTCCACCCGCTCTTCGAGTCCGCTGAGTTTCGCTTGCTCGGCCCGCAATTGCTCATTGGCTTCCATTTCAGCGGCTTGCCGTTGTTGTTCTTCACCAGCTAAATTTTCGAGTTCTGCCTTGAGTCTGGAAACCTCGCGCTGGATTTCTTTACGGTCTGCCGGTGAAGCATCACTGTTGTCTGCGAGTTCTTCAGTCCGCTTCAAAGTGGCCGCCATAGCCCTCCGATGCTCCTGCGTCTGAGCAAGTTTTGAACGTTCGTCATTAAGGTACTGCGAGGCACGCGCAACGGTCGCCTCCTGAACCTGTAAGCGATAGAAGAGAAGTTGCGCTTTGAGCGCGTATCCATTGGAGGCTTGCAAGTCTTTTCTCAGTTGTCGGACCTCAGCCACCAGAGCTTGCATGCCCTGTGACTCGCTTGAGGTGGATTGGCCCAAGCCGGGCGCAGGGAAAAGTAAGAAACATAGAACAAACCAAGTGCGACGCATGGTTCACCTCTGTATGTGAAATCGTGCAGAAAGAATTATAGGTCCGTTCAGGCGCAACCATAGCCTGCGCCAACAGTAACTTTATTTTGGGTCCCCTTTCGTCGGGTCCCATTCACCAATTTTTTATGGCTCCCAACCGGAGCAAGGAGAAGGTATTTGACCGAAATGCAAGTGCAGATCAATCCCCGGACTGGTAAAGGGTGGACCGATGACGAGGAACTTGTAATCTCTCAGGTTATGGCCGTGGAGGGATGTAACCGGATAACAGCCATTCAGCGTGCCCGGCTGCGAAGCGTAATTGGGGAAACGGATGGCACGGGGTTTTATCAGTGGCAATTTGAACCCGGATCGATGTCCCTCCCTCCGATGCCCGTCCCCAAAGTCAAGGACACGCTGTCAGACAGCCCAAAAAATCGGCTAGGAGTTGATTCCAGCCTTGATTGCGTGGTGGATCGACCCTCGGCATGTACGAATACCGCCAGCAGCCCGGCAACAATAAACGGACAAATGGGACTTTCCTGGCTTGAACGCGATCCCGAACAAACCTCCGTGCTCGCGCCAGCTACTCCGGTCCCAATCACGCACAAGAAAGTAGGCCGTCGAAGGAAATGGCAGAGCGGGTCACAGCGTAAGGCGGCAGCTCGTGAAGAGCAGCGAGCGCGGCTCCACCTCCAAAAGCCGGTCCTCCCAACACTACCCGAGGGCGTGTATCGTGCCCGCGACGTGCTGAGTCCAAAATCCGCGACGCGGGAACAAACCGCCCGGCGAAGGTATCACGCGAGTTTGCAGGACAACCGTTGCTTTTTTTGCGAGCGGCTGTTCGGAACGTACGTACAAAAGATATCCGCCAAACCTGAACAGCTTCGCATCGAAGATGAGCATTTCATTCCCCGGCGATTGCCCGGCGCTCGACGAGATGACAACAGACACGCGGTCTGCCACATCTGCAATCGGCTAAAAAGCGATCTGGTATTCAGCAGCGAGGAGCAGTGCCGCTCGTGGCTTGCAGAAGCGTGGCAACTCAACGGTTATCAAGAAATTGGAGTCCACGCCATTCATTACTTGGGCGAGAACCAGTCCGTACTGTTTGAAGAGAGGGTGCATGAAAACCAGATGCCAAGCGCCAATGCCTAGTCAGTTGTCAGGCAGTGCGGAGAGGATGACTGCCAAGGAATTCTTGGACGCTATGCCCCAAGCACGACGGAACGAAATAATCTCCCTTCTTTGCGGGCCTCGAAAGAAAACTTGGTCTAGCATACGCGGAATAGATCGGGCTTCAGAGCGTCTGCCAACGCAAGAATCGACTTTTTGATCTCAGGGTTCTGCAAGTCTTTTGCTACAGCTCTTTGCGCCTCCGCCCACAACCAATCGGAAGTCCAAGTCATGGATGGGTTATCAGCCTTAATTTTTCTAAAAATAGCTTCGAAGTTTTCCCTGTCGTCGCCGTCTCCCGTGTCAACAGCCCCCGCAAGGATGCGAGCGCCGACTCCGCCAGCAGCATAACCCTTAGCTACCCGGCGCAACCATTCACGAGAATCAATTTTTGCTATGTATTCTTGATCCATACCATCGAACTTAACTGCTGAACCTTGTCCGTTGAACTCATCCTTGACGGGATCGTAGAGGATTCTCGGCCCATTCGCAGACGGCTCTTTCATGCCTGCATGTCCCAAGAAAAAAGTATGCGTTGCCTCGTGAATACAAATTGCATGGACCAATCGCGGGTCGGCGCAACCTCTTTGCATGGACCCAAGTAAGGACAAAAATCGAGGGTCAGTGCGCTTGCCTTCTGGAACTTGGGACACGTCAATATCGACCACGTTTTTCTTTTGATCGTTCTGTTTGCTCACGCAATGCTCCCATCGGACGGACTTGTGATTGTACCGCGATTGCCGGGGAGCCTATTCCGGTTCCATGCGCCGCCCGGTACGCGGCCTATCCCCAAGGAGATTAAATGGATTTCGTATGGCCAAAGCCCAAACAAGGAAAACGTAGGCGGCGGACTAGCAGGAATCGACACTTCTGCTGGTGCGGTTGCGGCCTGCGAAAGTCGAATCCCAAAAGACGATACGTCTCCGGTCACTCGCAATTTACGTGCTACACGCAAAGGTGGAGTACATACGCATGACAGACGCAAAAGAAATAGCAGAAAAGGTTCCGTGCCATCGGTTGCACATCGAACGTGCACGGCAGGGCTTTACGATGTGTGTGGATTGCCGCCGAGCGCTTTTTCCCGCCCCCAAGAGTCGGTGCCGGAATCACTCGACATATTGTTGCCCGGAATGTTTCACGCCGGACCAGGTTGATGAATTTGCATTGCAACGAATGATGACAGGAGGAAGGACACCATGAAAAACACAATCAAAGACGTACCACGCGGGAGCGCAAATTGCCGGGTGTTCGACCCCGCTGATGATTCGCACGTCAGCAAGGCTACGCCGCTACAGACAAAGATGAAGGAGTTTGCTGCATCTAAGGCCGAGCTGGGAACCGAGCTTGCGCCAGACACGAACAAGACCCGAGAGCGGCGAACAACGGCAATGCGTAGGGACAAAGACGTAAAGCCGATCTAACAAATTTTTCGTGTCCCGCATTTTCCGGTCACATGCAATTCAAATGTTTTTTCAAAGGAGCCAACATGGCAGACGTTTCAGTCGTATCAGACAAGAGCGGTAACGCTGTGCAGTTCCACAACCCGGCTGTACATCCGCTCCCTCAAGGCGCGGGCCAAACCATCGTGCAGACAAAAGACACGAGCGGAAAAGTCCTGACGACCAGCGGTCAAGTTCCCGGCACATCAATCGTTCATTCGAATCCGGGCTGACATTCGAAACTTTGAGAATAAGTGCCCGCCTTCACGGCCACTTCGCAGCACAAATTTCGCAGTCAAGGAAAAAGCAATGTCACAGATCGATCAAGTTTTTCAGTTTGGCGTCACTGGTCCAAGCATCGAGATGCACGTTGGTACGCCGCAAGCATCAGGCACCAATCCGAAACCGCCTTCAGAGGCCCCGATTGTTGGGCAGCGCGTGGTAGTCGTCAAGAGTGTGAACACCACCGTTGGTTCCAGCAAGATCGTGAATCCCGCTTGACCGTGGAACAGGCCGAGAATTTTTCTGCATCCGAATGGGCTGCACTATCTGACGAGCAACAGCGTGAAGCATTGCGGATCGAAAGAGCCGTTGATGCATTCTTGACGGATGCTCGCGCCATTCGGTACATCGAGAATGACGCCAATCAGGCGGCCCTGCTGAATTTTTTGGCAGATCACAGCTTGGAGGTCAGCCATCCGAATCTGCTTTTTGCATATGACAGGTTGTGCTTCGAGGGTGCGCTGCAATTGATCCCACTCGCCGCGCCCTTGCCGCCCACACCAGTCCCAACGCAACCCCCCGCCCCGATTCCGACTGCGCCTGACCCACGAGCGCCGCAAATGTTCAGGAATGGACGGCCCATAGCATTTTCAAATCCGAGGCCACTATGAGCGCCACCTATCATGCCCAATATTCAGACGGCGCAATGTATGGGGTCGTATACGACACCAGCGAACGCAAGACATATCTTCGAACGACTGAAGGCGGATTTATGGACGTACCTCGTTTTGTGAACGGTGCGGAGTTCGTCGCGTATGCATTCGACTACACACCGCCGAAGGGATTGCGAGGCTGCGATTGGGGCGACAATGTGAATCGGCTGCACCAATACCTTTCCTTGCTAACGCCTCCCGCAAAGCCCGCAGCGCCGCCCGTCCCGCAGACGCCCACGGACCCAGAAGACTTTCGCTTGCATCTTGAAGCCGACAGCGATCCATTTCGTGCGTTGCAGGCCACAGGAGCCAAGGGCGAGGCGCAATATCGTGGCGAATGTCACCGGGCTAGGCAGCAAGCATTACAAACGCTCAATGAACCGGACGCGCACAAGATTCAGGATGCCCGCCGAATTCAGGCCGAATACGCTGCGCTCAAGAGGCCACGCGGGGGCGGGCAATTCCTAGTCAAGAATAGTAGCGAGTGATGTATCCCGCATTTGGGTCCACCGCCCTCACATTGCTATCCGTTGGTGGACGCAATCGTGATGGCCGTGTCATGTGCCGGGTGAAATGCCAGTGTGGACGAACGAAACGAATTCAGTTGCGGTACTTCGTCACTGGCCACACAAGATCATGCGGGTGCGCAAAGAAGCGAATCTATCCCGCATGGAGAATCAAGCATGGTCATCACCCTCGCGGCAGAAAGACACCTACATATTATTCCTTCCAATCAATGCACGAGCGTTGTGGCAACCCGAAATTCCCGGCCTACCGAAATGTGCAAGTTTGCGAACGTTGGAGCGGTGAGCACGGTTTCGAACATTTTCTTGCTGACTGTGGATTGCGAGAACCCGGCCAGACCATTGGACGCATGATGGACTCGGGCGACTACTGCCCGCAAAATGCGCGTTTCATGTCACAGGCCGAACAACAAGAAGAGAAAAAGAAAAAACGACAATTTATCCAAAACGCCCTTATTCCCACAAAGAAGAGAAAAAGCCAAAGAGGAAACAATAATGCCTGTCTACAACGTTTTCGAGGCAACGAATTCACGACTGAGGAAAAACAAAACAAGCTCGGACTCAAAAACAGCCACAGGAAAAGTGGCAACGAGGGAAGAACTCGAAAAGGTTGGCCATGCTCGTGGCTGGACCGCCCGGCCACTGACTGCACGTGAGCTGCAAGAAATGGACAGCATCCAGTATCGCTGGCATGAATTTTACAATCGACAGAACCTTGAAGTCGCGTTGCAATCCCCCGGCAAGGAAGTAAGCGAGGAAGCCCGCGAGCTAACCTACGAAGAGATTCAGAAGATGTCCGCGACGGAGGCAGCTTGGCACCAACTGCACAATGCCGAGAACTGGCGCGTCGCTTTCGAAAAGGAAGAGATTCGACGGACGAATAAGAAGCACATGAAAGTGTGGGATGTGCGCAGACAATGGCGCGAGGGAGTTACGGAAGAACAGAGCAGCCGTGCGCAGGAGGCTGGAGCCGAGTTTGCACGCAGGTTTCCAACCTTCGAGAAGACACTCGAAAATGCTCACGCGATAGTCCAGTTCATGGAAGACAAGGATTTGGACGCAACAGAGGTTGCTTCATATATCACCGCGTATCGGGAACTCACAGACCAGGGCAAATTGACAGTAGCGCCCGTGCAATCAGCGAATCAGTACCTCGCGGCGCATGCCGAGTTGCACGACCGTCGCACGCCGCCATTGATCCAAGTGCGAGAGGCAAAAGCCGCGCAGACCGCCAAACACTTCGAGGCCGCCGCGAACGCGACAGCAAAAGGCACGGTCGTAAACATCACGGACTACCCAAGCGAACAACAGGGCGTGCCGCCATATACCGATATTGAAAAAACAAGCCTACGGAACTTGGTAAGAAAATGAGCGCCGCAGAACTGGCCGAAAAGTGTCAGAACGATCCGAGCTTCAAGAAGAGCTTGGATTCGCTTGAATAGCATTCAAGGCGTCTGATTCCCAAAGACACCTCGCCCCACCCCATCTCTCATCTGCAAATCAGGAAACAAATATGGCCTTTGAAAACGAAGACGCTGGCAATGGAACGCCACTATCGAACGACGTAGGCACACTACCAACGAATGCGCCCGCTGCGCCCCCGATTCCACAACCTGCGCAACCCCCGACAAGACCAGCCGATGCGGTGCAAGCTTTGCCTGTATCGCCCGCCGCGCCCTCGCGCAGTTTTTTTGGTTCGCTTGTTCACTCGTTGCTCGGAAGCGCTCTCGCAGAAACCGCCAAGGGTGGCCGAGCGGTGGTCAAAGGACTGGCTGGCCCTGCACCAGTGGATTACTCGACAGATGCAAGTGGCAAAACCGTCGCCACACCAAGGGCTGATAATACGAAAACGAGATTGGAGCGCATGGCAGAAGCGGCACTTTTGGGCCTCAGCGCCGGAGCCGCGATGCCGCCCCAAAAATCCAAAGCCGCCGCATGGGGTGCAGGAATTGGAGTAGGCGCACAGGCCGAAATGCAAAGATCGCAGGGCAACGATTTATTGAAGCGGAAGCAGAGTGCGGAGGACTATGAACGTGGGCAAAAAGAACTCACCGACAAGGCCGTGCGGGCGATGCACAACGCTTCGACGTACAGTCTTTGGCAAAAAGCGATTGATGAGCAAAACGACCACGATCCCGAGCGCAAAAAGAACATGGATGTGGTTAACGCTTTGCAGGAGTACAACGACCGAAATCCAAAAAATGGGATGAGCGTGCAGATTGTCACGCCCGAGGCCGCGATGGCCATGCATGAGGCAGACAATCATTCCGTCGCCAAGCACACATACTTGCCGCTGGGCATGACGGGAGCCAAAGATGCCAATGGCAGTCCTGTTTTTGAGCAAGACGGGACCACCCCGAAACAAACGGGGCAGATCGCCGTCATCAGCGGTGATGGCAAACTCCCACTCCCGCAAAGTTTTGTGAATGATGCGAAGGAATACGGAAAGCTCGCAGGAATTTCGGGTGCGGACCAATTGACTGCAAACATGGAAGTCCCCCTCGCCACGTTCTTGAATATCGACAAGCGAATCAACGACGTAAAACTGAAAGAACAGGACGGGTGGAAAAACGCCCATGACGTGATTCTGTCGGATGGGAAAACGCATGCGCAGATGAATACCGTGACATCGAAAACGCGCCCGTATCCCGAGGGTGTAACACCCCTCGCAGTCAAGAAAGACGAAGCCGACATCGAGGAGAAACAAGCTGGTGCCTTCGAAAAAAGAGCGCTGGGAAAAAAGGCGCTTGCCGAAGCGAATGGGACTAGCGAGGAAATCGCCGGACAGGCTATGGACCTCGTTGAAGGCGATCTCGTACCGTCCCAGTTGTCAAAGCGGAGCAAGAGCTTCAATACGATTCTCAAAGCTGCACGCGATTATTCCATCTCCAAGTACGGCAAGCCGTTTGATTTCGAGAAAGCCCAACGCGATTACCAGTTCGCGCAAAACATTGGGACACAGAACACGCTGAAATACCTGAACTCATTGACCGGCAATCCGAAGACGGGCGAAAAAGGAAACTTGCAGTTGCTCGTGGATATTTCCAATGGCGTTGACCGCTCGGATTTTCCCGCGATCAACGATTTGGACGCTTGGGGAAAGTTGCAAACGGGCGACCCGAAATATATTCCACTTTACAACGTGGCCGTGGACGTGTCCGACCAGTTCGCAAAGATCATGGCTGGTGGCGGGTCGGGGAATGTCACCTCAGACAAGAAAATCGAGCAGGGTTTGAAAATGTTCCGCACCGGGTTCTCCAAATCAGAAGTGCAGGCGGCAGCGTCGAGCACGCTCCAGATGCTTTCTAACCGCAAGCGCGAGTTCATCGGAACCAACCGCTACCTGCAAAAAGATTACGGCTCGGGCGGGGACAACCAGTCACAAGTTGAACCTTCCGGCTGGACGCACAAGGGCCTCGCTGCGGACGGGAAAACAACTATCTACCTTATGCCAGACCAGAGCATTCAAGACGCTCAGGGGAACAAGTTCGATGCGAACGGGAATCCATTGAAAGGGACAAAGTAATGGCGAACGGACAAGGGGCAGCACAACCCACCACACAACCAACGCCGCAACCGACCGGAGGGATTCAATGGACTCCTAATCCGGCGCTACAAACTCAAACGACTGGACAAGCCACAGACCCGAATACGGCCCCGACCGGAGGAATTCAGTGGACACCAAACCCCGACACTTCGCAGACGGCCAAACCGCAAGACCAGAAGGGCGATTTCAGCCCGGAGGCTTTTGCCAATCATCCTCTGCTTACGCAGTTGCATCGCGGATTCGAAACGGGGTTCCAGCATGGTCTTGGGCTGACTGCGCCGAATCCCGAAGACCCTCACAGCCTGGGCATCAGCGAAATGGCATCGCAGACGTGGAACAATCTGAAACAGTCAGCCATCCATAGTTATCACGCGCTGGGCGGCACAGCTCCGGGCGAAGAGAGATGGGACAAAGCCCCCATCTATCGCCTAGATGTTCCTATAGGGAGCGCCCTTGCTGCGGTGGCGACGCCCTTTGACATGATTGGTATGGGCATCGACAGTATGGCTACGACGCTTGAAGACGGAATGAAGGACATCAAGGCGGGCGTGCAGACCCACGACCACGAAAGAATTGCGCGTGGAGGTGGAAAGATCGTCGCTTCCCTCGGGCAGATTGCGATGGGCGCGGAAAAAGGCGTGGCAGGGGAGATCGCGGATAGCGCAACCAAGGCCGCAGGCGAGACGATGAGCAAGCGTGCCCTCGTGCCCGGACGCAGTTTGCTACGCGCCACCGGACGCACTTCCTATTTGTACGGGAAAGATGTCGGTAAGGTTTTTACCGAGGAGCCAATCAAGCCCACGTTCAGCGTGGAAAACCTGAAAGACCAAATCGTTACCATTCAGAATCGCGTAGCGCAACAGGTACGCAGCGAACTTTCCGATCCAGCAGTCTCCAAGCCGACCATCAACACGGCACAAGTTATCGATGATGCGATAAACGGAGAACTGCAATCGTTGACAAAAGAGAGCGGCCTGAAAAACCGACAAGCAGTAGTTGAAGCGGTCAAAAAAGTGCGTGATGACGTTGTGCATCAATACGACGCGGACGGCAACATGGTGGGGTCACTGCGCAATCAGTTGCAGACACCGCTCGAAGCTGATGCCGTAAAGCGTTCCATTGGGCGAAACACGCGATGGGAAGCTGATCCCGAGCTGGAACAATACGCAAACAGCGCTCGCAAAGCGATGTATGGTTCGCTGAACGATGCTATCGAAACCACGGTTGATAAAGCGAAGCCGGGAACAAGCGTGAAGGGGCTGAATGCGCGGTACGCAAATCTGATCGAGGCAGAACGACTTATTCGAGAACGGTTGCGCAAGGAAGAGGGGACGGAACTTGGTTTGCGAAACCTGCTCAAGCGCGGAGAATTCTGGACCGGAGTGACCAGCTTGCTTACTGGAACTGGAATGCTCGAATCCGGCGTCGGCGGAGAAGCTGGGCTTGGACCTGCCGTGGTTGGCGCTGGAATGCTGACAGACCGAGCCATGCGTAGCACACCAGGGCGAATCATGCGTGCCAAGGGCGGAGCTGCCGCTGGGCAGGCTCTACAATCTGCGGCCAAGGCGGGCATGCCGAGCGGATCAGTAAGAGGCGCAGTGGCAGCAACAGCAGCGGGCCAAGAAGAAGACACATCCAATTGGCGGAAAATCCAAACTAGCGATGGTGCGCGGCATTTGATTCACCCCGAGGATTTGGAAGAGGCCAAGCGCCGCGATCCCGGTTTGAAAATCCTCGACCAGCCCAACCAATGGGTAAAGGTAAAAATGGGAGATGGAAGTGTTTTGGAAGTGCATCCCGCCGATCTAGCGGAGTTGCAGAAGAGAAACCCTGACGCGCAAATTCAAGACGAAAACGAGTAACCGTCAATCCAGTCTTCTACTTTGTTTCGGAAGACGAAGGTTGCAAGCAGAACTAGGACACCTATGAACCAGTGCTTGTAGGCTATTAGAAACCCTGAACCAAGGAACCCTGCCCAACTCAAAACAAAGCAGAGAACGTGGATCATTTCGAGAAGGTCTCGCCGCCTTTTTTCAACGTCAACCATACACATAACCTCTTTGCTCATATTTATCACTTCGGAATTCCAAACTCAATAGCACTTCGGTACTGAGCCTCGTTTTTCGAGCCTCCCTTGTAGCTCACTTCAGGAAATCAGGTCATTCAATGCCGCCCGTTCCGCAAAATTCTGCCGCTCCGCCTGTGCCTCCGCCCGATGTCACGGGTCTACGCACCCGGCCTGCCTCGGAAAGCACATTCCAAACCGTAAGAAGGAATCTGACTCCCGAACTCGACACGAGCCGATCTGCGCTTGGACCCGGCCATCAATTCGACTTTGGTACGGCGTCTCCACAACAAGAAGGTGAGCAACAGTACCGCGAGAATCTTGGCAGCCCGCTAGAACGTGCCTACGGTCATGCGAAGCGAATGATCGCAGAGCATGAACAACACCTAAGCGAAAAAACTCTTGCGCCTTTCCGAACAGGACTTGACCGGATGGCCGAAGACCTTGGAAGCGCGGCGTCTTCCGGCCATACGAAATCAGGCGGACAGCTCAATCCAGTAACACGGGGTCTCGTCGGAGCCGCGTCAGCCGCCCTCCGCATGGTTCCGGTCGGGAAAGATGTTCGTGAGACCGCTGCAATGTCCGTGGTTCCTCCAGAACTCGGACCCGAAGCAAAAGCACTCTCCAAAGAAATCAAAGCGGGCCGGGCAGCAGAAACCGCCGCTCAAAAATCACCGTTCCGCATTGCCGCCGAAACTCCAGAGAAACACGCCGAATTTCACGAGGCGGTCAAGAACACGGAGGGGGCGCAGCTTCACGATAAAGGTCTGACTCTTGACGTTGCCCGCCAGCAAAAACCAGAACAGGCCGGGGAGCGTGCAATTCGGAGCGGCGTGTTCTTCCTGCCCGAAAAGAAATCGCCCTACCAACGTTATTACACAACCGGACGGCAGGGATACGGCGGATCACAGCGCATTGAAGGGCGCACCACATTTGAGAATCCGATCATTGCTAAAGGTGCGTCTGGCGGAAAAGTTCCCGAGCGGGCCTACGACGCCATCAACGGAAAAGATGCGTATGACGAAATGCGCCAAGACGTTCTCGACGCAACCACCCATAGTTTTGGATACGGGGCGAAGGACCCGAAGGTCCTAACTCAGCGCGTCGCAGATGTACTCGAAAAGCATGGCGGGAACCCGGACTTAGCGGAAGAAATTGTTCGTGTCAGCAAGGAAGGAAACACGCTCCCGTATGCCGTGCAGGAGCACATTGTTGCCGCATCCGTTCGTCAGGCTGGGCACGACGGGATTATTGGGTACAGCAAGGTCAAGGGGCAACACAGACTTTCAGAAGTCTTCGATTTGCGCAGAGACAAGTATCCGATCAGCTCCCAACTTTTTGAAGCGTCTCCCACATCACCCGACTTGGTAGGGATTCGCACACGCGAGGTTTCCCCCGCCCCAGTTAAATCCAAGGTCGTATCCCCCGCTAAAGAAATTCCAAAGCCTCCGCAACATGAGGCGGTTGGGATTCACAGCGACGATCTTCCGCGACGGGCCAAGTACCAAGACGTTGATTTTTCCGCTCAAGACTTACAGGACTCCGCAAAGAAAGTTACTCCCGAGACCATCCGCAAAGATTATGCAGGCGGCGATAAAAACGTTTCCGTCTACCAGGCGCATATCCCGATGGAGGATTTGCCGTCCCCGAAATTCCCTGAGCGCGAGGCAGGGGAAGAGGGTATGGGCGACCCCGAAGAGTTTGACCGGAGTGACTACAGTCGCCCTCGCACTGGTGTGCCCATTAAGGTCGCCGTCAACAAAAACGGTTCGATGGAAATTCTTGACGGCAACCATCGAGCAAAAGTTTGGGAGGAACAGAACCATGAGTATGCTCCCGCTTGGGTAATAGATCGCCGTGGGCCGGATATTAAAAACCTGTCCGAAGCTGAAAAGGCCGAGCAGGCGGCAGGATGGGATACAGAGCGCGGAACAGAAGTTGCCCGAGACCTAAATGCAAAAATTGTTGGTTCCGTTGGTAAAGAGGGTGAATCCGCCCATGACCTTGATTTGCGCATCGATGCTAAATACAACCACGAGGCAACTGCGGCGAAGCTGAAGGAGCGTGGTTTCGAATGGACCGGAAGCAGTAGCGTTTCCCCGAAAGAAATCAAGGAGTCCGGTAAAGAGTTTGGAGCGCCCGGTTGGAAAAGGGCACAGCATTTCGAGAATCCCGAGACTGGACAGCAGATAGATGTTTGGCATGATGAGACGGAAACCAAAACGTCGGCGAAGGAGATCAATAAAAAGGCGAGTAAGGCGCTCGGTAGCAAGAAGAAGGAGTAATCCCACTACAAAACGAGCGTAGCTTTGACTCGTTTGGATTCAACGAGGTACGTCCACCAAATGCCCATGTAGACCAAGGATTGGAATAGATAGCGCAAACCAGTCGTGCCCCCACCGCCCATTATCATGAGGACCGCGTAAACCAAAGCGAGGATCATCGAAACAATAGCCCATCGAATCGCGGACTTCCTCTTTCTGCAAATCTGAACACCTGCAATCAAACATAACACTCCAAGCGCCACGTACATCAGTCCTTCAGTTACCACTGCTGAACTGGCGGAATAGACTGCGTTGAGTCCTGAGACGAGGCTAACGGCGGCCCGCAGGAACAGCGTGATGCAGAACAGCAACAACCATCCGCGTACACCAACTAGAGACTGTTCGTCGGGTTGGACAACCTCGGCTTGCGAATTAACGGGCGGCTCTGAGTTTTCCATTTATCACTTCCGCTGTGTCTTCCTCAACACCCAATCCCGTGCATCCACATCCACACGCAATCGTCAGCGGTCAGCAAAAGCTCGTCCCGGTCTAGCCCCGGCACGGTGCGACCCTCGGGATCGCGTTCGAATGCCTTCTCGATGTCTCGATAGTCGATCTCAAAAAGCTGCTCGTCCGAAGTCATAAAGCGTACCGGGTACAGCGGCAGACCTATCAGTTCATCATTCATTTATCCTCTTTGCTGGGGGACAAAAGGGATTGGTGTTTCATCTACGTTCTGTCGGCGAATACGGTGTCGCTCGCGTCCAGTCCTTGGCGGCATCGCTTCCGATTTCGCCCAAGTTGTAAAATCCATCCAGCTCAGGTGTGGGCTTCGACGGTGCGAAACAGAACAGGAGCCACATTGCCAAAATGTGCGCGTCAACGTTGGCTTCGGGCCGTTTTATTATCGTTTCCATGCCTGCCAAACCATTCGTGCGCCTAGTGCGAGCGCTACGATGAATACCACTGCAGACCACAACTGCGAGATACTTCGTCCAGCCATTTGCGCCTCCAGTTAGGTGCTATGGTTAGGTCCCGTCGAGTGCTGATAACACTTGGCGGGGCCGTACTTTTCCTGCCTACTTCCTTGCCTACTTTTTCCTGCCTACCTCTTTTTCAATGAATTGAGCAATCGCCCTGCGGATAACTTGTGCCACTTTCAGGCCCTCAGCCTTTCCGATCCTCTTCAAAATCTTCAACTGCGCCGGGTCCAGATAAATGTTTGTGCGCTTCATCATCCTCACTCACCTAATAGAGCATACACCTAACATACACATATGTAAAGGATGTTTGGGGTCTGCTTCCTGAGAACGCGAGTCATGACAAGCATGTTGTCATGGCGCGACGGCCATTACCGGAAGGCGAAAGAACGGCGCGAATCGCGCCAGGACAAGCGCGAGTTCGAAGAACTTCTCCAGCAGGACTGGCTGAAGTTCGACCGACGGAGAAAACGATGAGCGCGGTCTTCATAAACTAGAAGAGAACCGGCAAGTCTACTCGGTCGAAGGAGCCGACGTGGTCGCTCAATCATCCAATCATGCATGAATTAGCACTGGAACTCCTCAAGGGACGTTGGGGTAGCAATTGTGCGCGTTGAACAGCAAAAGATTTGGATAAGCAAATGTGCCTCCCGAGACGTAAGCCCCCGGATTGCTTGGTAGGGCGTAACTGATCGTCCCGTTGATCGTATCAACCGCGCTTATCGCAAAGCTGCCGTTGTAACCCGAAGGATTAATTCCTGATATGGTTATATAATTAGATATGGCTAGATGACTCGCGCCGCTTCCAAGTGTAAGCGTGCCGGTCCCCGCTGACCAACTCGCAGCGGTTACGGCATAGGTTGTTTGATAGCTTGTGTCTATTGGGCTATTTGCGTGGCAAAGTTGAGCAGGGACATTGTTTGCGTGGCCGCCCACGTTTGGGATATTGCCCGATGTTACGTCAGGTCCGATCGGAGGCCACGGCGGGGTGCCCCAGGTTGTTGCCAAGAAGAGCGGTTGCGCGGACAGATAGAACGAAGCCGGGAGGGTTTGGCTGGCTGGTACAATATTCGCATAACTATTGCAGGGTGTGGGACTGCAAGTCAACCCGCTCGGGACTTCGCTACTGACGAATCGAATGCCCGTAGTGTCATTGGTAGATGTTGGATTCGTGCCATTCGCCAAGTCGTAGTTACCCCAGCGCATGAGACTATCAGCCACGAACGTATCATTTACAACGTTGGCGGCGGACCCGCCGTCGTTGCCAGACCAACCCAAAGTATAGATAGACCGAGCAGAATTGGTGCCGATTGGCGGCAAGTCTTGGTACTGCGTGTGGTAAGTCGAGTTCCCAAGTACGCTGCCGATGACGTTGAAATAACGGCTGTGAGTATAAAGGTGAACCGGAGTTGTCTGAACCGTCTTGGTTGCTTCCCAGCCAGTGAACCTATTTCGGAAAAGAGTAACGAAATTGTGGCTACCGTGAATGTCGTCCGCGATAAATCCAGAGCCTTGGTTCCCCTCCTCTAAGATCGAATCAACACCAGCGGCGTGAAGCCAATTGCTCCCCATCATCCATCCGGCTGTCGAATAATAGTCGTCTACTGCAAAGTTATAACCGAAAACCGTCCCTGAGGACGAGCCGTTAACCATCATGGGCGAGGCGACGTGTTGGAAGACGTTGTTCTCGATCAGATTGTCCGAACTCATGTATGTTTCTATGCCATAACTTTCCGAGGCTGCGTTCTTGGTCCCATAAAAATAACTGTCTCGCACTGTATTGTGGGCGGATATTTGCAGCCATACATGGTTGCGGTCGGAATCTATGTCTCTTACGCCCTTCACCCAACAATTGAAGGCATTGAAAAACATGATACCTGACGTAGCATTGCTGCCTGTGTGGTCTATCGACAGGTTCTCAATGCCATCCCAGGTAACAACTGAATTCCCCCACCACGCACCAGGGCTTCGATTCCCATTATGATCTTCACCGTTCCAGTTGGGCATGTAGAGGCCAGGAGAAATTGTGACCACGTTTCCGTTAACCGCTGTAGCTTTGACAAGTTGCTGCTGAGCACGACCCGAGCGTTCCCCTTGAGCGGGACCATCTTGGGGGCTGCAAATTCCTACAGTTTCGCACACAAAAATCGTTCCAGGGTCAGTTTCCCTTCCCGTTGTACAGGTCGTCCCACTGAGTCCATCATTGCACTGGTCCAGAACCAAGAAGGTTTTTCCTGGAGTAATGCTGGCCGTGTTGCTCAAGGTAATCTGCGTTGTGCCTTTCGCATAACCCGCAGTCCAGGTTGCCGAATTGCTGGGACCTCCGGGCCAATTTATATCTCCATTTTGGACGCAAATATCCGCTTGTGGTCCACCACACGTAGCCCCTCCGCCACTGAACTTTAGAAATGTCTGATCGGCCCCTTCACCACGCAGGGTTACGTTACTGTGGTTCGCAAAGTCAATTCCCGCAGACAAAGTGAATGTTCCCGCAGGAATGGTAACGACCGTATTTGCCGGAGCCGAAGCGATAGCTGTATTGATGTTTGCGGCGTCCACGTTGGCTGGCGTCAGGATCGTGTTGCAGGCTGGTGTCATACAGGCTGTGCGGCTTGGGACAACTCCAATCACGCCAGCTTGCGACCAGTCGATGGCGCGGCTCGGGTCTAGAACACCTGACCATAGCGGGGTCCCACCTGCGACCGAAGAGTCAAACCCCACAATGCCCGCCGAGAAGTTGTCATTTTGTGATCCAGTGGCCGAGGTCGAGGTGGAACCCGCCGTCGCTTGCACATTTGCTGTGATCGCCAGGCCAAGGCCGCTTGCCTGAGTGACCAGCAAAGACCCGGATGCAGCAGATAATGTTTGGGCATTCCCAAACGAACTGAAGCCAGCGACGTTCAAGTTTCCACCGACGCTGGTCGTGATGCTTGGTGTATTGATGATCCAAGGAGAAACTGTCCAACCTCGATCCACCAGGCCGTGTCCATCGAGGGTCCCGTTGCTTCCCGAAATGTCCACTGCCACGATACCAATGCCTGCGCTCGCTGTGCTATGGGCATTGGGAATGCATGAGCCGGAACTCGTCGCCACTCCAAAGCCATGCATAGCAGTTCCGATAGGGTCTGCGACTTGCCCATCAGGCAGCGACCACGAGGGGACAGGAGCACACCCAGTTATGTTCAGCGTCGTGCTCGTGGAACCCGCCACGATATAGACATAGATCACGTCGCCCGACGCGACAGTAAATCCAGAGCCGCATGCCTGATCCGTAACTCCGTAGGTGTAGCCGGAGCATGAAGCCTTACAAGTGAACGACCCCACTGCGGTGTTGTTACATGAGGCAGCCTTAGACTGCATTGCTCCGACCGTTGCGAAAATAAGGACAAATATCGTAAACCTGAGTAGCATTTTCATGAGCAATACTCCCTACTTGTGAATGTCTGCGAACTTAAAACTGCGCCAACGTGAATCAGAAGTGGAGCCGGGCCGCTCAGGCATCTCTGAAGACCTAGATAAGCTACTGAAGGGGAACCGATGGCCTCCCAAGACGTGACCGCTCTTCTTGTCGCTGGGATGATGGTCTTGCGTTCGTTAGCGAAGGTCTGCTGCGTGACGAAGCTTCCAGACTGGCGCGTTTTGTGCTCTTGGAAGAGCATGGGGCCTCCGGGTTGCGGTCCACGGACCAATCGAGCACGATCAGGAGCGTGGGGGCTGAAATTTGCCGTGAGGAGGGGAGACGGCGCGCGGAAAAGTAAAGTAGAACAATGTAGGTAACAATCGGGGAGATTCCTTATATTGGAATCAGGTCATTTCCCGAGGAAGGTACTACGGGAGTACTAAGCTGCACGTCCGCACGGACACGGAACAAAAGCCAAAATTGCCGTCCGAATTGGCACAAGCACGACTGCGAGACGATTCGCAACCCGTTCCTCTTGCCACAATTCCGATTGTCTTCTTGATGCGTTCGATCATTGACGCCCCTCATTCATTTTCCTCGGCGCTGAGCCGCTGGCGCAGGTGGTTTCTCAATCTCCCCGCATCGATCCCCGCCTCAGAACACGCAACGAAGAAAGCCCGCTCGCTATCGAACAAAAACCACATTGCCGTCCCGTGCTTCACGCTCTCTGGCGCTTCGCACGTCCAGTCCTTTATGAAATCTATGATCGCGTCTGCACACGGCCCTTCCTTGACCGTGCCATCCGTTGCGAACTTTGACAGCGGATGCGGCAGGCCGAATCGTTCTCGCAAGGCTCGCTGGTCGAGGGATGCTAGTATCAAATCTTCAAGGCTTTCCAATGGGCGTTGCTTCATCGCTTTGGCCGCACAGTGCAATTTGGATTATTACGACCGCGAATGATATCACACTATCGGCTGGCACACTATCGGTTATAGACCGATGGTGAGCATGTATCCGACCATGTGCGGATGCGGGATGTCCTCGTTCAGCTTGGGAAGAGAATCAGAGCACTGAGGGAAGAGAGGAAGATCAGCCAAGAGGAGTTGGCGGATCGTGCTGATATTCATCGCAATTATATATCCCAGATTGAAGGCGGGAAGCGGAACGTCTCCTTTTACTACGTCGTTAAAATCGCCCGAGCGTTGCAGGTCAGCCCGTCCAGGCTGATCGATCCGATCAGATAGAAGCTGGCAACGAATCCCATGTCACGGGGTTGAATGGGCTTTCCGTTTCCAACACACCGCATTCATGGGATAATGACCTCACTGCCCCCTTGTAGATTGTCCTCGGAGTCTGGTTGGGTCTGCCCTTTTGCATCCTCAAGTTGCGGGGCGAAGGAAGCCCGCGTTTCATAGAGGCCGCGCGAACCCTTGACGCTGCAAAAAAGCGCGTCACGGCACTCGCTGAGTTGTGGCCGGGCGAGTACGTCATCTTTCACAAAATGCCAAGAAAGGGCGTAATCCTCTTGGTGTCATACAATAAATCCCTGAAGTCAAAACGGACGAAGGGACGATGGATTGTGTCCAGATTGGCGCGATAGTCACTGCATTCTCCTCTGAGAAGGGGCCGGGTTTTTCAGGGTTGGAGAACCGACACAAATGATGGGAATCGTAAAGAAAATTGACGCGCAAGGGTTTGGAATTATTGATGGGGCTGACGGTTCCAAGGTTCCCTTCATTCGGGCCGACATTATGAACCGTCGCGGTCTCGAACCGGGACAAAAAGTGATTTTCTCTGTCCGTCGAGTCAAGGACCAGGCGTTTGCCGAGCACGTCGTGGTGATGGGAGAACGACACAACTGGTAGCGGTGCGATAATATGGAGTTGGATGCGTCTGCCCTTTTCCATCTTCAGGATGCGAACCGATGGAACCCTCCATTTCGTGGAGGAAGCGCAAAGCCTCGCCGATGCTTCGTCATGCTTTGCAGAGCGCCATCGCTCGTCAATCCGTTCCAGGATGAAAGCAGGTCCCATCAATGGCTCGATCCATGAAATATCCCTTCTTCGCCATGTTCAGTTTGTCCGGGTCCATGTCGATGAGGGAATAGGCGCTTGACACCTGAACACCGCTGGCGTATGAACATAGGTAACTGGGATACAGCTCCAAAATCTAACGGGAACCGACGTGTTCCACTGGTACACCGTCTCGGACGGAAGTTCATTTGGAAGTGTCCCAGAGGAGGGCCTATGCCTGCTACCCAGCCGAGCAAGGAACTTCGCGCACTTTGTTACGAGCATCACGTCAAGATGAGGCTTAATCAGAGCCTCGTGAACAGCGATGGTGACGCTACACAAACGCTCGCGTATGCCTGTACGGAGCCTGATTGTCTCGTCCACTACAACATCTATCGTGGATACTTCATCCTGAGTCAAGACGGAAACACGAATGAGCTGGACATGGTTCCCAGAGTCCGATGTCTCCACGATGGGACGCCCATGTATCTTGCTGAAGCCGATACGAAGAAAAGTGGCTTTCGCCTGTGGATATGCCCGCAATGCGATGGGAGATGCACGAATGAGGAGGGCCTCATAGGCTTGGCGTCGCAGGGGATTCAGGATCATCTCGGCGGGAAAAACGCGGCGTAGCCCGAACCCAAAGCTACGGGACCGGCAAAACAGAGTTAGAGCAGGTCGGGGAAGTTGGGTTACAAATTGTAGGCAAATGACTCTTGGGCTTTGAATTCGACTCGTTGAGAATCACCGTGCTTTTCCATAGCGTGTCACCTTCCCATCCACGACGTTCGCCACGTATCGGCCTTCGCTGAGGAATTGCATGACCTTTTTGCCGGATCGTGCCATTTGTGCCCAACGAGACTTCGCTTCCGGGTTCTGCTCCAGTCCTCGAATTTCGTCGCCGTCGAAAACGAAATCCACCTCTCGCAGACCGAGCTTGGGAGTCCGACGAACAGGATAGCTTTCTCCGCCCACCTTGACGGCCTTTGCGTTTTCCACGAGGGCTTGCCGCCAGACCTCGATGAGTGTTTCGTCGAATGAGAGTTTCGTCATGGCCTGTCAATGAGGGGCCAGTCAATCGTGCCGCACTCTTTGTATGCTTAGTCGGTCAAGCATGTCAAGGGGAAAATAAACAAATTTGCGCTTGCTTTCCTTGAGCGGTCAAGCTATGCTTGAGCGCTCATGAAAAAGAATAAAGCCGCGCAAATGCTCGGAAAACTAGGGGGTTTGAAGGGTGGTAAGGCACGCGCAGCCGCACTAACCCCAGAGCGTAGGAAAGCTATTGCCCAGAAAGCAGCCAAGGCCCGTTGGGGCAAAAAACCCTGACTAATGATATAATTGCCCCTCAGAGCTTACGGGCTAGGTTTCCAGCCCTTGGGCTGGCAGCCAAACCCACCACACGCAAACTGTTTCTCCAGTAGGCGTGCGGGTAAGGAGCACCATGTAGTGCATGGTGTCCTCCTTTCTAAGCAGGCAGCTCCTTTCCAAACTGCCTGAATCTCGGTTGATACGGAGAGGCTGGGAGTCGAACCCGAACCACGGTTTCCCTGAGAAGAGTGCCGTGGCTCCATCGGCGGTTTTAAAGACCGCTGAACACCGTGCTCTGAGCCTCTCCGAAGTCCTTTGATTCCCTAAACACCTTCCTTCTTATCAGTCGGCGACAATTCCCATTTCTTTGAGTTTCCGCGCCGCCTGACTTGCTTTTCTTCATCGAGAATTTCCATATCGTCTTGTACTAACTCTTTGTTAATCGGAGCACGCACCCATGAAGAGCACTTCTTCAGTTCCTCTATGATCTGGCTTGTTTGCAGGCCAGTGGGAAAGAATTGAAGAATGTGAAGGATTGCATCGCGCCTGTGCGCCGCCATTTCTTGCTTTCCGAATATGCTCGGAGGCCCCCACAAAAAGCCATCTGCTATCACTCCGGCGCTTTCCGGCTTTTCCAAAGTCCAACCATCATCTGTTCTCCGAATAAGAGTTCCATGCAACCTGCTTCCGATGTTTGCAATGCTACCGCTACGCACGTCAGGTAGCATTTCTTGGACGGCTGAAACAATATCCCTTGCACGAACAGGTTCTTTCGCCGTACGAAGAATGGCCAGCGCAATACTCGTCGGAGTAGCATCCTTCACGCGAATGGAAATCCAGTCAGAGTCCGTTCCCGCAGGACGTGAAGGATATTCAGGCGCAGGCGTGAACCGAGGTGCCAGCGAATGACCACCTGCTCCATTCATTCCCAAAACGCGCTTAAGCGGTTCAGGGAGAGCCATGTGAGCACGCTCGTATAGCCTCTTGCACTTTGTGGCTTGTTCGAGAAGCTCCATAAGGCTGCTGGTAGCTTCCTGCTCCGCTTCTAGTTGGCTGTGACTCATAGACACACCCCTATCCTATCATTTTTCCTACCCACGTCAAGGGTAATGAGTGAGCGGGTAGTGGTGTGATTTGATTTCAGTAGTTACGCTTTTTCTTCGTACGGGGGCGGCTATTTCTCCCCTAGAAGAGACTACGCGGCCCTGTGTTGAGGGACACAATCCCCCCGATGCATTGGACAAAGCGCATCTTGGGCAGGTCCACCTCTGTCCCCGCAGCGGATTTGGGAAAGCTGATGCTTTTTGTCTGACGCGGATTACCTTCGGCGCTCGGCAAAAGTGACCCACTTGTGCTTTCTTAAAGTGACCCACCCGAGAAACAGGATTCGGAACAGGATTTGAAACACGACTTCAACGCTCGGCAAAAACGACCCACTCTCGTATTGTTACCGTGATCCGC